>ERZ795042.1142-NODE-1142-length-18052-cov-6.466633_pt1 | contig 18052 bp, 11 predicted proteins | sample MGYA00375126_ERZ795042 | MGnify/ENA primary metagenome ERZ795042 (study PRJEB30171, sample SAMN05518105) | compost metagenome | isolation source: Feedstock adapted compost from Newby Island compost facility, Milpitas, CA | place: USA:Newby Island compost...
CCCTTCCGCTCCCCAGAGCGTGATCGGCACGTGGGGCTGGAGGAACAGATCGACGTCGATGACGCGATCCTCCTTTCCCCGGGCGTAAACGGTGAACCATACGCGCTCCGTGAGCATGATCTGGCCATTGAGGTCCCACCCGTTTTCTACGCCCAGCACAGCCACGCCGGGGCGTGTCTCCTGGCACAGCCATCGCATGAACCGTTGCCGCAGCGCCCCACGATCTTCCCACAGGCTGAACTCCTCCTGGCCGATGACCACGTGAGGCCACGTCCAAAAAATACCGTGGTGATGATAATGATCCCGGGGAAAATCGTCGGTCAGGACTTCCCCGTCCAGTCCCCAAACCGGGTGAACGTAGCAGGCTCGCGTTCTCCGGGGGTCTTTTTCGGGGACTTTCGGATTCGTGATCGGGCCGAAATTGTAGGCAAACACTGGTAGGTCGCCTTCATAAAGCGTCACGGTGGTCTCGGACGTCTCCTTGAACCGAAACTCAGACGCTGTGGGCGATTCCCCAGCGGCCCCGCCTTCCTCTTCCACAATCCACCGCAAAAGGCCGTCAGCGCCCAGGATTGCTGATGCCGACCGATCATCACGCACAATGAGATAGCTCTTCTGTTGACATTCGCCGCTCCTGTCCGGACCACTGGCCAGTATGGCAGAAAGCCGCAGCGTGTCGCCTTCCTGGGTAAGCATCACGCCCTTGTGTGAGTCCAACGCACACCCTTCTGGCAGGCGAATCCGAAGTGGTTGCCGCAGCGCCACCGCCGGCGTGGTCAGCGAGAGCTTCACCGCGGGAGTACCGGCCCAAACCGCGGGCAGCCTTCCAAAAAGGACCGGTAGCGCTGCCAACAGGACAGCCAACGAGAAATGCGCCAGCCTGTCGCAGCCACCCAAAGTATGCCGCAAAAAGGTTCCCAACCGTTTCCCCATAATGCCATCCCCAATTGTCAGCGAAACGCACGAGAATCCTGTTGAAGCCGTATCTTCGACTAATAGGCGTATCATGACACCGAACGGCACGGATTGCAATGAGCCATCCCGTTGTCATGCAAGTTGATGCTGGGGACAGACGCAGTGCATGCGGATGCCGCGAGGTTTGCCTGACTCGCCGGTATCCCGTTTCCCGGGCCGGTCCATGCGCCGTCAGAGAGCCGTCTTTCGCTGAGTCAGGCTGGGCAACTCCGTGTCATCCGCATTCATCGATTGTGCCGTGACCGAGGTGAAGCATTGGGTGGCCTCGGGGGTCAGAAATCGCGATTTGAGGGCGATCCCGTAGTTCTGCCAGGAAAGCGAGGAAGTCGTGTAATAACTCTGGGGATAGCAGACATACAGATAGCGCTTGGCCCGGGTGACCGCGACATAGAACAGACGCCGTTCCTCTTCGATCGACTCAGGCGAGCCCGTCGCCATGTCGGATGGAATATTACCGTCCGTGGCGTTGATAATGAACACCACATCCCATTCGAGTCCTTTTGCCGAATGGATGGTGCTCAGGACCAGGTAATCATCGTTCAGATCCGGGTTGGCTGCAAAGTCTTGTGTGGAATTGGGGGGATCCAGCGTGATCTGGGCGAGGAAAGTTTGACGGTCTTTGAACCGGCTGGCGATTTGTTCCAACTGTTCCAGATCCTTGGCCCGTGGAATCGGATTGTCGTACAGCACGGGGAGCAGCGGCTCGTAGAACACCCGGATTTGATGGAGTTGGGCCGGAAGCGTTGCTTTTCCCTCGGCAAGGTAGAGCATCAACTGGACGAACTGCGGCCAGAGGTCGGCCACCGCGGGAGCCGGGGTGATTTCCTGCCACGAATCGAAACGTCCGCCGTTTACAGAACATGCCGCGAGAAGTTTTCTGGCTTTGGCCGGGCCGATTCCCGGCAATAAACAGAGCACCCGCATCCCAGCCACCAGGTCGCGAGGATTCTCCGCCAGGCGCAGGAAGGCAAGCGCGTCTTTGATATGGGCAGCCTCCAGAAACTTGAGCCCGCCGTATTTGTGGTAGGGGATGCCCCGTCGCGTCAGTTCGGCTTCCAGCGGCAAACTGTGGTGCGATGCCCGGAACAGCACGGCCTGGTGTCTCAGCAGCGTTCCTTGGTTGTGATGCTCAAGAATTCGCCGAATGACGAACTCAGCCTGCTCGTATTCATCGAGGGCAGCAACCAACCACGGTTTCTCGCCCGTTTTCTTCTCCGACCAGAGATTTTTGGTGAATTTCTCCTTGGCCGGACGAATAATAGCGTTTGCCGCCCTCAGGATGGGCATCGTGCTTCGATAGTTTTGTTCCAGCGTGACAATCCGGGCGTTGGGGTACTGTTTGGGAAACTCCAGAATGTTCTTGACAGAGGCACCCCGAAACGAGTAAATGGCCTGTGCGTCATCGCCGACCACCGTCACCCCGTCACCGGTTGGGGACAGCCGATACAGGATGTTGGCCTGGATGATGTTCGTATCCTGATACTCGTCCACAAGGATGGCCCGAAAACGTTTGCGAATCTCGCTGCCGACTGAATCCTTGCTGAGCAGTTCGAGCCACGCCAGGAGGAGATCGTCGTAGTCCAGGGTGGCCGACTCTTTCTTTCTGGCTGTATATTCCCGAAACAGGCGATCGAGTTCGTCATGCCACTCTTTGCACCACGGGAAGAATTCCGCGAGGACCTGGCGAAGGGGAAGACCAGTGTTCACCATGCGACTGTAGATATCCGCGCAGGTTCCTTTTTTGGGAAAGCGGCGGTCTGTGGTGGCCAGTTTCAAGTCGGTGCGAATGACGTTGAGAAAATCTTCGGCATCAGAACGATCGAGGACAGTGAAGCCGGGCGGCAGCCCCAGTTCTTCCCCGAACAGCCGCAGAAACCGCAGGCCTATGGCGTGAAATGTTCCGCCCCAGATTCTCGTCGCGAGATATCCTGCGGGTTGCGCTCCGGAGAGCCTGGAAAGAATGGCTTCGACCCGACGGACCATCTCCTCGGCGGCACGCCTCGTGAACGTCAGGAGCATGATCGTGTGAGGAGGAACGTTGTGTGCGACCAACCAGGCGACGCGATGCACGATGGTGGCCGTCTTTCCGGTTCCCGCCCCGGCAACAATGAGCAGTGGATCCGCCCCGTGGGTCACAGCCTCCTGCTGTTGGGGATTAAGGGGCTTCAGGATGAGATCCTCAAGTCGAGTCACGGACATGGTTATCCTCCGTGAACTTTCAAACACACCTATGCCGACGTTACGGGGAGAAGGAAGACGGATCCTCCACCACAGCATCCGCTCGAGCTGCCCTGGACTCAGTATAATGATTATACAAAACTTTGACCTTCACGAGAGTGTAAACCGGGTAGGATGGAGAACATGCCTGTTTTTCTCACAATCGAAACGACCTGCGATGAGACCGCGGCGGCCCTGGTGACAGACCAGTTGGAGGTGCTTGCCTCTGTGGTGGCCTCACAGGATCAGCTCCACCAACAATATGGGGGTGTGGTTCCAGAAATTGCCTCCCGCGCCCATGTAGAGCGAATTCTCCCTGTGATTCACGAGACAGTGCAGAGGGCGGGAATCAGCCTGGCCGACATCGATGCGGTGGCGGTCGCTTACACTCCTGGCCTGGCAGGGTCCCTGCTGGTCGGTGTCACGGCTGCCAAGACGCTGGCGTTGGCTCTGGGAAAGCCGCTCATTGGAATCAACCACCTTCAGGCCCATATTTACGCGTGTCGCATGGCGGCGGGGAAGGACGTGTTTCCCTGCGTGGGACTGGTGATCAGCGGGGGCCATACATGCCTCTACCGGTGCCGCGATCCGCTGGATTTCGAGCTGCTGGGAACGACCATTGATGACGCGGCCGGGGAAGCCTTTGACAAAGTGGCGGTCATGCTGGGACTGCCTTACCCGGGGGGACCATCCATCCAACGGGCAGCGGAAAAAGGAAACCCCCACAAATATGCCTTCCCGCGGGCCCTGCTCGACGATCCCAATACGCTCGACTTCAGTTTCAGCGGATTGAAAACCGCCGTGCGGTACGCCATTACAGGGCCGGGACGGCACGATCCTTCGCAGGTCAAACTGTCGGACCAGGAGGTGGCGGACCTGGCGGCCTCTTTTCAGGAAGCGGTCGTGGATTGCCTGGTGGGCAAGAGTTTCCGTGCCCTGGAAATAACCGGCTTCTCCAGATTGTGTGTGGGGGGAGGTGTGGCTGCCAACAAGCGGCTGCGAACGCGATTGGAGGAAGAAGCGGCACGACGGAGTGTGGAGCTTGTGATCGCTCCCCTCAAACTCTGTACCGATAACGCTGTGATGGGAGCGATCGCCGTAGAAAAATGGAAGGCCGGTCTGTTCGACAACCTTTATCTGGACGCCGAACCAGGGGTCGTTCGCAGGCCGTCGCCTGTCGGCTCCGGGTGAGACTTCCCCTCGTCCGTGAAATGGCCAGGCCACTCCCGCACGCAATACCACAGCCCCGCCTCAGGTGGCGAGGCACAGTGTTCGTCTGGCACCCACCGGAAGATCTTAACCTTTATTCTCGGACGATATAATCCACCACAAGCACCTTATCAAGATACTGGCCCACCATCTTGGCAAAGGCCTGGTGCTCGGGATGGGGTAGATAGGCGTCGCGGTCTTTCTCACTTTTAAAAGTTAGAATGAAGCAGTGCGTGAATCCCTGTGAGAGGTTCTCCGTGCTGCAATCCGTGCCCCATTCGAATCCGGCAATCTGGGGGATCTTCTTGGGGAGCGCGGCGAAAGCTTTCTCGACCTTCTCAATGTCGGCCTTCGAGGTTCCGTCTTTGAATTTGAACAACACGACATGGCGTAGCTGTCCGGCGTGGGAGTATTTATCCTCGGAGAGCGCGGAAGACTTCCACGCCATCAATCCGCCCAACAGGATAGCCGCAACGATCAATCCGACGGTGAGCTTTTTCATGACTTCCTCCTCTGCTGCAAAATAAACCGCTTAAAGTCTTCAGGGTGACTAATCTCAAGATTGTTAATAACGCAATTTGGTCTTTTTTATTGTGTAGAACATAATCCCGCGAGTATGGCTATGGCTATTTACGGCGTTTAGGCAGAAGCTTGCTCAGTTTGGCCATGACTTCTGCATACTGTGGGTCGTTGGCAAGATTATGCATCTCTTGCGGATCGTTGTCGTGGTCGTAGAGCTCCTTCCCCTGGTTTCCGTCATCCCATTCCGTGTACCGCCAGCGATCGGTGCGGACGGTATATCCAAAAACTGTTTGCCTCTTCACCGAGCGCGTCACCTCTGTGATCGCGGCTTCCTTTCCAGGAAGGTCAGGATTATTGAGAATGGGAACCAGGCTCGTGCCATCCAGGTTGGCCGGGGGTTCGAAACCGCAGAGTTCCGCCAAGGTTGGATAAAGGTCAACCATCTCGACGATCGCCCGGGTGGACTTCCCAGCGTGTTGCATACCGGGAACGACAATCAACAGGGGCACGCGCGTGGATTCCTCAAACAGGGTGCGCTTCTGCCACAGCCCATGTTCGTGCATGTGGTACCCGTGATCACTCGTCATGACAATGATTGTTTTATCCCGCAAATGGAGGCGTTCTACGGCATCCAGAACGCGGCCAAGCTGGGCATCCATGAAGGTGATCGCCGCGTAATAGGCTTGGATGGCCTGCTTCTTCAGGTTCTCGTCCATAGCCGCTTCTTCTTTTTTGAGCGTAATGGCGAGTTGCGGTATGGTATCGAAATAACCTGGCGGAATACTGGGTACGACAATCCGGTCGAGAGGATAAAGACTGAAATATTTCCGTGGAGCGACATAGGGAGTATGGGGCCGATAAAAACCAACGGCTAAAAAGAACCGCTCATGCTGATGCTTTTCGAGCAGTTTGATAGCCTCCGTGGCACCGATGCCGTCTGTTTGCTCCTCATCCGTACCGTCGGCAGCAAGCCAGCTCAGCGTGCCGCCAAATTGCCCCGGAACGAGACTGAATATCTTAGCCTCCTCATCTGTATCCCGACCGCGAGGATTCACCACGAGATCCCACGATTGCGGATCGTCAAGGCCGCTTGTGCCGATTTGTGCGGGAACCCCGTAATGGAAAATCTTCCCCACCCGGCCGGTGAAGTAACCCTTTTTGCGGAAGAACTCGGGTAAGGTCACGCATTCCGGAATATTCTCGCGAAAATGGACGCTGTTGTCATAAACACGTGTGTGATCAGGTCGCAGACCTGTTAAGAACGATGCCCGGCTGGGATTGCAGAGCGGAAACTGGCAGTAGGCACGGTCGAACCGCAGGCCCCAGCGAGCCACCCGATCCACATTGGGTGATTTGACCAACGGATGACCATATGTCGCCAGGTTCGTATTGAGATCGTCGGAGATAATAAACAGGACGTTATACCGCCCGGGTTGACCGGTTTCCTCTGCCTGAGTTAGACCATACGGGCCGCACAGGGCCAGAACCAAACCGAGCATGCAACTGAAACGTGCGTAGCGCATCGCCTCGTCCTTTTCAATCGTGCCGGACTCACCGACGCCGTGACATTCTTTCCAACCGATCGTCGCCATTGACTAGCGGGAAGGGGAACCGGAGTTCCCCATTTTTCGAGGGCCAACCGCGCTTTCGACTTCGGCGGGCGGCTCCCACTGCCCGGCTTCTATCACGCGATCACCTTCGAATCGCAGTGTTTTCGGGTCTGTGCGGTTATAACGATACGGTGGTACCCCAGGTTGGCAGACGAGTGTGTTCCGACGCAGGGTGATTTCCAGCGCCTTATGAAAGCGGATCGGACTTCGCCCAATATTGTAAATCGTTTGTCCTTCGACAAGAATGTCACTGCTTCCCTCATCCATAAAAATACCGTTACTCTCCGCACCATCTTCATTGGGCGGAATATCATGGATCAAATTATTGACAATCCGAGTTCCAGGTTGCCGGCCTAGCGTATAAATCCCCCCGCCATCATGAAGAATGAGCATGCAGTGATGAATATGATTCGCGCGAATAATATTATCGCGGCAACCCGTTGGTTGATCATTCCAGCTCCAGCCCACAGATATTCCTGTGTAGGGCAACTGGGCCACTTCGTTGTGTTCGATAACATTCCCGGGAGAAATCCCGATCCAGATGCCGACGGCCTCAAAGAATTGCACGCCACATTCACGAATAACGGAATCTTCAACGTGAATGCCGTATGTGCACCCGTTGTTAAATGGTGAAGTCCATTCGGGCGACACATCCTTGAGCGGCCGGGTTAGCGTTTCCCCAATATTGATACCGTTTCCCGATATATCGTGGAAGAAACACCGCCGAACAACCCCGTTGCGGCACTCGCGGCGGAACCACAGACCGGAACCGCCTAAATGGCGAAACGAGCAATCGACGAATGCGCAGCCGTCGGCCAGGTCCAGCGTGACAGCCGCCGGCATCATTTCTCGCCCTGTCGATTGGGGACCTCGCCGAGGCTCATAAACGGTGGCCTGCCCGGCTGCATAACCAGCATCCGGCAGATCGAACCGGCAATGCTCGAAGACAATTCCCTGCCATTGAACATGGCGTACCGGTACGCCGCTCGAACTATCACCCCTGATCTGCGCGAGCGCTTCCAAAATAGGCACGACCGCCTCGATACTCTCCAGGTTCTCACCAGGCTGGGGCAGATACGCGATGACACCTCTTTCTGTGTCAAGCCGCCATTCTCCTGGTTGATCGAGCATCCGCTCGCCGTTTTCCAGAAAATATCGGGCGTGCGGCCAGTGGCCGATCTCATAATGAGGTGCGGAACAACCGACCCTCTGGCTGAAAACAACCTGTAAAGTTTGCGGATCAAACGACAAAATCTTCACGCGGGAAGTGGACCAGTCGTGAAGATAGACGAATTCACAGCCCGCGATATTGCCCTCAAACGCCCACGCATCTTCAGGTCGGATGAAGAGACTCGTCCTCTTGTCGGGGCCCGGGCGATCGATTCGGAAAAAGCCGCTGTTGGGGGTTCGCGCGCGAACGGCCCTGCGCCCATTGATAAAGAGTTCCCTCGTCAAAAGAGGTTGGTTGTTGACGGAAGGAATGGCCACTTCCCAGTGCTGGGCCACTTGTTTCCAGCCGGTGAGAAGACGACCTCCGCTCACAACCGCCTTGCCGACATTCGCCGCGATAAAGCGGAGATGGCCAGGTCCTGGATTTTCCGCAGGAGTGATGATAAGCGGGTGCTCCAGGCGATACACACCGTCGTCGAGCACAACGTTAATATCAATGTTTGGTCCCTTCTTGTTACGGACGTTGCGTACGAGTTCGATCGCCCGCTCCAGCGACGCTACAGGTTGCTCAGCGGTCCCCGGTGATGAATCCCGCCCGTGCGGTGAAACATGAATTTCAACCACTTCGTTGGAAGCCCAGGCGACGCCAACTACCGTGGTCTGCAATATCACCAGTAAGATTCCAAATTCGCGAGAAAACGGCGGCAAGAGCGCGAGAACGTTTGGGGAATTTCTCGCAATTTTCATATGAGTTCCTTGTCGTCGGGAATTTGACGAATATCAAAATATCAAAGCTGCCCAATAGAATCTTTTTTGATGCGGTCGAGCCACCAGTGGTATGTGTCGCGCACAGTTGTTTCAAGGGGGATTGCCGGCTTCCATCCGGTTGTTCGCGTGAGCTTGTCGATGCGTGCGATCGGATCATACTTCAGACCGGGCCGTATTTCAATCACCGGCCGAGCGGGATCGGCCAGCCTATGAAGAAGTCGAAAGACCTCGCCGCTGGTGCGGGGAACTCCGGAGCCCACGAGATAAATGTTGCCCGGCTGGCCCCGCTCAGCCAAAAGACGGTGCGCGCGAACCACGTCGCGGACGTCGCACAGATCGATCACGGCCTGTGATGTGTGAATTTTAACGGGCGAGTCTCCTCGAGCGAACTGGGCCGCCCAGGCGGGTAACATCATCTTTTCTGACTGCCCCGGCCCCGTATGGGGAAACGCGCGAACGATGATAACAGGAAGTCTCTTTCTCTGATGAGCTTCCAGGAGGATTTCTTCGGCTGCTAGTTTTGTTTGTCCGTAAGGGTTACGGGGTTGCACCGGATAGGTCTCATCAACGAACGTGATTCCGTCCTGCGGCACGCGATAAACGTGACTCGTGCTGGCAAAAATAAATCGCGGTGGTTCCGAAAGAGAAAGCGCGAGCTCCACAAGCCGCCGTGTTCCTTCCACATTGACCGCCCAGGCGAGGTCGGTGGGCTGCGTGTCCCCGCACATTTCCGGCACGGAGATGGCCGCAAGATGGTAAATCACGGTCGGGCGAAAAGTGCCGAGAAAGTCAACAACATCGCGTGGAGGGCCTCCGGGTTTTCCAAGGTCCCAGAAAAGCACGTTTCGCGATTCAGGAAGCTCGCCCCAAGATACTAAAGATTCTTGCCATGTGTTCGCAATGCCCGCTACTTCATCTCCCTGGTTCATCAGGTGCTGACATAAGTGCCGCCCGACAAACCCCGTCACTCCTGTGATTAGAGCTCGTTCGGCCATCCTTTGTTCCCGCGTTTACCCGCCACGTTGTGGTTTCCGACAGATAACCATGAGTGTACGTCCGGCCGGAATGGTGGACAACCATCAGGCGAACACCCCTTGAGAAAAGAAAACTGCCAATTGCCTTGGGGTGGCGGCCTTTAATCGAAGCGCAATCCGCGTCTTATTTCTTCTGTGACCAAGAACTAACTCCCCGGTAAGCCTGATTAAGACCACAGCCGACCGTGTTAGCCGGTCTCATTCTTGCGAGCGTTGTTCAATCCTGCGCGTGAAAGCTCATTCGCGGTTGTCGGTGGAGTTGCCCGGTTCCGCGGGGATCCGCTTGACCGCCACAACGGTGTCCCCTTCGTCCAGCGTCATCAAGCGGACACCCTTTGTGTTTCGGCCGACAAGCCGGATCTCACTGACCCGCAATCGCTGTGTTTTACCCTTAGCCGTCATCATGAGAATCTCATCGTCGTCGTGCACGACGGCCACTCCCACGACGGGGCCGTTTCGGGCATCGGTCTTGATGTCGCGGATTCCTTTCCCGCCGCGGCGCTGCGTCCGGTAATAGAACTGAGAGCCGACCTCTCCTTCGTCACCTCCCTCACTTTCCGCTCCTTCCGGCTCCTCGACCGGGGTTTCTTCCTCCGGTAGCTCCTCGTCGGCGGCGCTCGTTTCCGTTTCTTGTTCAGGCTTTTCAAGGTCCTCGTCCGTGACTGGGCCCGCAGTGCTGGCTCCAATGGGAGTGCGTTTGCCATAGCCGTGGGCACACACCGTGAGCAGGCAAGCGTCCGGCTCCGCGACAACCAAACCGACGACTCGGTCATCATCCATCAGCGAAATGCCCTTGACTCCGGCAGCGGCGCGGCCCATCGGACGTACATCCGATTCGCGAAACCGGATGGCCATGCCTTTTTCGGTGGCCAAAAGCACTTCGTCCCCTTTTTTGGTGACCACAGCTCCGACAAGCTCGTCGCCTTCCCGCAGTTTGAGGGCGATAATTCCGCCACGGACGGGCCGGCCGTAGGCCGAGAGTGCGGTCTTTTTCACGAGTCCCCGGGCTGTTGCAAAGAGGAGGTAATGATCAGGTAGCGAAAAATCGCGAACAGGCCGGCAGGCGGCAACCTTTTCTTCGGGTTGAAGGTTGAGGAGGTTCACGATAGCGCGTCCCTTGGCGTCGCGAGGGAGTTCCGGAAGTTCGTAAACTTTTCGCCAGTGCACGCGACCAAGGTTTGTGAAAAACAGAAGATAGTCGTGAGTTCCCGCGAGAAAAACATGCTCAATGGGATCTTCGTCATCCACCCGAGCACCTTTCAAACCCTTGCCGCCCCGTCGCTGCGCGCGATAGGCCGATACGGGAGTCCGCTTGATATATCCCGCGGAACTGATCGACACGACCATCATCTCGTCGGGAATCAGTTCTTCGATATTGAAAGCGCCCACCTCTTGATCGGAAATTTCCGTGCGGCGCGGATCCCCGTACTTGTTCTTTATTTCGGTCAACTCCTGCTTGATAATCTCAAGGATATTTTTCTCGTCAGACAGGATTCGATTATATTCTTTGATATTCTCCAATAAACTGCGGTGCTCCGACGCCAGTTTTTCCTGTTCGAGGTTAACGAGATGCCCCAGTGTCATCCGCAGGATGGCGTCTGCCTGAACCGGCGTGAGGAAATACTCCTCGGCGACTCCACGTTCTTTCTGGAATTGAGCAAACCCTTCTTCGCCTAGTGCGCGGGCAAGCATGGCCGCAGGACAGGAGATCGCCATGAGGCGTTCCTTCGCCTGGGCCTGGGTTTCTGACGTCCGGATCACACGAATCACTTCGTCGATATTAGCGAGAGCGAGGAGAAGCCCCTCGACAGTGTGTTTCCGCTGACGGGCCTTGGAGAGCAGGTGCTGCGTCTTGCGACGGATGACCGTTACGCGGTGACGCACAAACTCCTGGAGAAGCTCCCTGAAATTGAGCAGACGGGGTTTGCCGTCAACAAGTGCCAGAAGATTGATGGAATATGTCTGCTGTAGAGGGGAATATTCATAGAGTTGATTGAGCACGATTTCCGGGTCGGCATCGCGCTTCAATTCCAGAACGATGCGAACGGGCTCTTTCAGGTCGCTTTCGTTGCGGATATTCGCAATTCCGGATATCTTGCCCTCGGTGACGAGTTCCGCAATGCGCTCCTCGATTTTATCGCGCTGCTGCTGGAAAGGAATTTCTTTAATAATAATGCGATAACGATTGTCGCGATATTCTTCGATAACAGCCCGTGCACGAATAACGATTGTCCCGTGACCTGTCAAATAACCCTGACGGATTCCCCGGCGACCGCAGATGATGCCCCCGGTTGGGAAATCTGGTCCGGGAACGATGTCCATCAGTTCATCGATGGTAATGTCGGGATCATCAATGAGTGCGATGAGAGCATCGCAGATCTCGGTGAGATTGTGGGGGGGAATCTCGGTGGACATCCCCACCGCGATCCCGGTGGCCCCATTCACGAGCAGATTGGGGAATTTGGACGGAAGAACGGTGGGTTCAAGACGCCGCTCGTCGTATGTGGGAACAAAGTCGACCGTGTCCAGCTCCAGATCTTCCAGCATCATCGCGGCATACGGCGACAGTCGGGCCTCTGTGTAACGCATGGCCGCCGGAGGCAGACCGGCAATCGACCCGAAATTTCCCTGCTTGTCGATGAGCACGTAGCGCATGTTCCATTCCTGCGCCATGCGGACAAGCGTCGGGTAGATGACACTCTCGCCGTGAGGGTGGTAGTTTCCGCTCGTGTCACCGCAGATCTTCGCACATTTGACCCGTGCCGCACCAGGCGTCAGGTTCAGGTCGTTCATCGCCACCAGGATACGACGCTGCGAGGGTTTGAGACCGTCGCGGACGTCGGGCAACGCCCGACTGACGATGACGCTCATCGCATAGGTGAGGTAACTGGACTTGAGCTCATCCTCGATGGGAAGAGGAATCAAGCGGCTGCCGTCGCCGTTGCCACCGGCTGCAATGTCTCCGCTCGTTTGGCCAGTATTTTCCGCTTCAGGAAGATCCGTTGCGTCAGACATAATCACACGTATCCGTAACCGTGAGGTGGGAGCTCTCTACGAAAATGAGCCTCTCCTGGCTGTTATTGCGCGGAAGGCCCCTCGATCTCGCCGCACCGCCATCCTCCATCGCAGGAAGGAAATCTTCTGCTGGAAGCTGGCCGGCGAGGCCTTCGGGCTCCGCTTCAGAGGTATTCGAAACCTTCAGTGTACCATATCGGAAGGCTACTGGCAATCACGCCTCATTTCGCAACGTGGCGCGTAAGTTATTGACACGCAAAAACTTGTGTGGCAGCCTTTGCGTTCAGGCTGGACCGGGACTTGCCATCTCGCCGAGTTGGGAGCATACTTAAGAAACGCAAAAAATGGCACACCTGGCTGTTGACCGCGCGGGGGGCAACTCTGCCCGTACCTTGACCGGAAAGGTTGTCACCATCGCCGCCGGGTGTGGTAACGAACACCGGCGCGGCAGCGCACGGGTTGCGCGGGGAAACAATTGGCCGGAGTGGCGGAATGGCAGACGCGCTGGACTCAAAATCCAGTGGCCTTCGGGCCGTGTGGGTTCAACTCCCACCTCCGGCACTCGCACCATCGGCGGAACTTCAGCGGGCAGTAATATCTGAGCGTCTAAACTGTTTCGACTCGTCTGCGGCCGCGTAGCGCTCCGGCATTTGGAGTCATCCCGCGGCATGAGCTCTAAATTTTGGGTTTGGCATTTTTTTTGCGCGTTGCCGTGGGCTGCTGTGTTCGTGGCTCTTCTCCCGAAACGAGACAGAGTTCGAAGAAAGCCTGCGGGCAAGGAAGTCTGAACCGGTACGCGGCGACCGGGGAGCCTTTGAGCTGATCCGCCGTTTCATGTCGGCCCACTGGCGTCCAATCGGCAGACTGGCTAATCTTGGCGAAGCGTAGCGCGCCGATGTCTTCAGCGATGGCGCGGGCAACGGACTTTAGCGGCTCATTTGTTCTCGAGATACTGGAGGTGTAGCGATGGTCCGAAAAACATTGTTGTTTTTGGCTTTGATCGGCTATTGGGGTATGCTCACGGCCGCAGAGGAAGCGGAAAAACCCAAGGATCCAGTGCTGGAACGCATCGATTTCATTTACAGCGAGATGTCGCCATTGCAATGGACGCCCCCGGCCGACCGTTGGCGATACCTGGACCGGACAATGGAGATTCTTCGGCGCGGTGGGACCCTCCGGGTGGTCATGCTTGGCGACAGCATCGTCAACGATACAAGCCGTTCTGCGTGGGAAAAGCTCGTCGAGCGTCACTATCCCGGTGCTCATATTGAGAAGATAACATCCGTGCGCGGCAGCACGGGGTGCTGGTATTACAAAGATCCTGCTCAGCTTCACGAGTACGTCCTCAAGTATCGACCCGATCTGCTCATGATCGGGGGCATCAGTCATCACGACGATATCGAGTCGGTGCGCGAAGTCATCCGGAGAGTGCGAGCAGAACTGGAACCGGACCCTGAGATTCTTCTTATGACACCCTGTTTTGGCCACAAAGACCCTCGCGTCGATCCGGAGTGGACTTTTGACGTGCCTTCGGAGGGCAGCAGCTTTCGCACGCGATTAAAGAAACTCGCGGAAGAAGAAAAGACAGGATTTCTGGACATGACGGGACCATGGGGGCAGTACATCCGAACGTGCGGCGAAGATATCTACTGGTTCAAACGGGATATCGTTCACGCCAACGCGAGGGGGGAAGCCATCCTCGGGAGAATCCTCGAGAAATTCTTTGCCCCCTCGCCTGATCAGTAAGGGTGCTCGCGCTCGGGCACGGAAGAGAGCTGTGATTGTTCTTGAATACGCTGGGCCCAGGATGATCGCGCGACGTCGAGCTGGGTTTGAGTGCTCGGACGATCCCTGAGACCGAGTCGGAGTGTACCCGAGGACGCCTGAAAGGCTGCCTGTTTGATCTCGTCGCTTGGTGTCTGCGCGTCCGGACCGGCAATCGGTTCGGGTGAGTCCTGATACGGTTGCCAGGAACGACTGGCGATCGCATTTTCGGGGAAGAACGATTGACCGGTGGAAAGTCGCAGAAGGCTTTCCCTCGCCAGCTCGTGACCGGGGTTGATTGCGAGGGCCTTTTCCAGTGATTGCCGTGCCGCGTCGAGTTCCGTTCGGACCCACTGGACATAGGCGAGATTGTACCATGCGTCAGCCTCGCTCCCACCGCGGCGGAACTGCTCAAGAGCTTCCTGGTATCGGCCCTGGTAACCGTACACAAGGCCCAGATTGTTGCGGTAGCGCTCATTGGCAGGGGCAATACCAACCGCTTTCAGCAGTGCTCGTTCGGCTTTGTCTAGTTTCCCCTGCAGCAGGTAGCAATAGCCCAGGTCGTTAAATAGATCGGGGTCTTTGGGATTAAGCCGAATGGCTTGCGCATAGAGTGATTCGGCTTCCAGGAATCTTTGCTGGCGGTCGCAGACGACGGCGAGGCGATGGTATGCCTCATACCTGTCGGGGGCCCAAACAATGAGCCGTTCGTAGATTTCACGGGCTGCGTCGAGTTTCCCCGCCCGTTCCAAGGTCCGCCCTTTTGCGAGTTGGGCAACGTACTCAGCGTCCTGCTGGGAGTTCTTTTGCGGTTGTTTGGCGGAGGAGCCCTGATTGGACGCTATGTTTCGAGCAGGCTGGTGTCCAGAACCGGAAGTCAGGCCCGCACTGCTGCTCGTCATGCTTTCCGGAGACCAAGGATACGACCGGCAGCCGCACCAGGTGAGAGCGCCGGCGATCATCAGGCCGGTGACGACCTTCCACGCTCCGTTATTCCGCCGGGTCCGTGTCATAAACGTGAACCGCTCTATTCGAAAAGGGCTTTGTTTGCCAGCCCAAACAGGTCTCAGCAGAATCGGCCGGTGCAAACATAAGCACGTCGACCGGCTGTATGAACTGTATCGAAAAGAACGGTCCTTCGGCTTGACACAATGTCTTCACGCCCGGCTGGATCGGCGTCATTGGGTTGTCTTTTCCGACCCGTTATTCTCTTGGGATGGCTGCGCCGGTGCTTTGCGCGGCGGATTGAAAACACGAGGAACAGCCGGTTTTCGGTTCGCCGCTTTGATTCGGTTTACCGCGGATTGGCCCAGGTGTTGGGCAAGAATTTTATCGGCCTTCAGGAGATTTTCCCGGAGAGTATCCGTGTCGTGGGAATTTCGATCTGCAACATTGTCTTCCGGGATATCGTCCAGCAGCTCGAGCAGGGCCTTGATAAGCGGTGACCGGGGTCCTTCGTTGGATGGGGCAGTTTCCCCATCGTGCGAGCGTTTCTGCTCCTTCCTTTTGGACTCTTTCGAGGCTGGATGCGGCGCCTCGGGAGACTTCAGTGCCTGCACAAGTTGCCTGTCAGAATCGAGGAGGATTCGACGCAGCTGTCGCCTTTCCTCGGGCTGCACGTCGGGGAGGTCGTCCAGTGCCTTGAGAAGCCGGCGCACAATATCCGTGTGGACCTCGGCGTCTCCTTTCTTCTGGGGGGCCTGTTCAACTATCTGGGATGGATCCTGTATTCGATGGGTATCGGTAGTTTTGGCAGCTTTGGCGGGTTCCGCCGGATTTCCCTGAACGGCGGGCTGATCCGTCCCGCCTAGCGCGAGCCACGTGGCGGCCCCCAGACCAGCAAAAGCGAGAAGCCCGATTCCGATAACTCTCACGGAGTAGTAGGACATGTCATCTCCCCGCGGTACCAACTATGAAGACTTCCGGGGTGCTGTCAAATTAGGTGTACTGGTGTCATTACATATTCTAGTCAAACAGGATAGTATGAGCAAAAAAAGCATGTTTGCGTCGGACGAGAAGAGCAACTAGGCAGGGCGCCGGCGTCAGGCGTATCGTTTCAGGATCCAGTCCATCAGTCGCGGGGCCAGCCTGCTCAAAAGAACCATGCCCTTTCCCCATGTGTGGGGGATAATCTCCGCCTTGCCTTTTTTGATGGCCCGCACCATGCATCGCGCAACGTATTCAGGGGACACGGGTGCCGGTTCCGGCCAGGCCGGTTCTTTGCCCTTTTCGAGGGGGCCGTCAAAAAGTTCCGTGCGTGTTCGGCCCGGGCTAACTATAAGCACATCGATCCCATGTCGGGTTAACTCAGCGCGGATTGATTCGCTGAAGCCGTGGAGCGCAAACTTACTAGCACAGTAGTAGGCCCTCCAGGGGATGCCTCGGTGCCCAAGGATCGAGCTCACGTTCACGATGATGGGACGCCGCCCCTTTTTGAGAAGCGGTAGGGCAAAATAGGTGATTTCAACCGGCGCGAAGAAATTGAGCTCCATAACCTGCCGGAGGATTTCGGGAGGTGTATCCTCGAAACGGCCGAGGGCACCCGTGCCGGCATTATTGACCAGTAAATCAATAGCCTCGAGCTTCCCGGCCGCAAAGTTCACCGCCTCTTGGCGAGCGACGGGATCAGACAGGTCACAGGCGAAGGGAAAGATTTCAGCACCGAAAGAGCGTCCTTTTTCCGCGAGTTCGGCAAGCCGGTCCGCCCGTCGGGCAACCGCCACAATTCTCGGTTGATACGGTAAGAGGGCCTCCACCAGCGCCCGGCCAATTCCGCTGGACGTCCCTGTAATGAAAGCTCGCACGTTATGGAGATCGCGTCTGGCCATAGTTCCCGGTTTCCTGAAGAGGTCACGTGTCTTGGTTGCAATGCCAGGGTAGTGGATAGTGGCGTACGAGACAAGGTCTGCTTGAATTTGGGGACAGGTGGGCCGGGACAGGTGGGCCGGTTTATTCGTGATCGTCCCCCGGAAACGCGCCCGTCGGCTCAGGTTCAATGCTGGACGGCCGCAATTCGGGAGCCAGATTTTCCTCCTGGCCCGAGCCGTTAGGCCGCGTCCGGTGCACCGACGCGCCGAGCCGTTCAAGTCGGGAGAGATGCTCCTCCGGCAGACGGCAGCGGATAGTGAGGCGATTCTCATGGTGGTACCGTTGCGAGAACACCTCTCCATGCGTCTTCACAAAAACGGCTACGCGGGCGTTGTCCACAGTCGTTTCCACATCGACCTCGATGAACTTCCGGGCCAGAAGCTCAGACACCATTTGTGTTAGTTGCGCGAGACCTTCGCCCGTTTGAGCGCTGATAGGAAGGGCCTGCGGGTAACGGTCGAGCAAGGTGTCCACACGGCGGCGATCCGCAATGCGGTCGATCTTGTTGATGACCAGGATGGTGTCTTTGCCTTCGATCCCGATTTCTTCTAGCACGCGGTAGGCAGAGCTGATTTGCTGGAGAACAGCGGGATTACTTCCATCGGCGACGTGGAGCAGCAGGTCTGCCTGTCTGGCTTCTTCGAGGGTGGCCTTGAAACTTGCGATGAGATGATGGGGGAGATCACGAATGAAGCCCACCGTGTCGCTGAGCAACACCGGGCCCCATCCCGGGAGTTGCCAGCGGCGTGTCCGGGTATCGAGGGTGGCAAACAGGGCGTCTTCCACATACACGTCGGCATGGGTGAGAGAGTTCATGAGGGTGCTTTTGCCCGCGTTTGTGTAGCCGACCAGGGACACGGTTTTGAACTGTTTCCGGGCAATGACCTCGCGCTGCCGCCT
>ERZ795042.1143-NODE-1143-length-18035-cov-23.280145_pt1 | contig 18035 bp, 18 predicted proteins | sample MGYA00375126_ERZ795042 | MGnify/ENA primary metagenome ERZ795042 (study PRJEB30171, sample SAMN05518105) | compost metagenome | isolation source: Feedstock adapted compost from Newby Island compost facility, Milpitas, CA | place: USA:Newby Island compost...
TCGCTCGCACGGGGACGGAGGACGCTTCAGAACGCTGCCGCGGCTGGAGACTCGAGCGGCTCGCTCCGGGGCGCATCGTGCGCGGCAACGAGTTCCGACACCCTGGCCGCGGCTGCGACGACGAGCTCCCGGTCGTTCGCCACATCGACCGTGCGGTTCGCCACCCGGATGAGGTCGTCGAGCGCCTGCCGGAGGCGCTCATGCGCGTGGGTGAGGTCCGCGTCCGCCGCGTGTGCGAGGCAGATCACCTCGTGGTCGCGCAGCGCGACCCGCAGGTCGAGGGCGGCCCCGAGGAGATGCCAGAGTTCTATGCGGTCCGGGCGGGCGCGGAAGGTCGCGAGGGCCGCATCCAAGGCGCGCCCGTGATGCCTGAGCAGCGGCCGCCCGCTCCGGGCAGCAGTTGCGGATCCGTTGATGGTTGGGAGGTTGCTGGACACAGACTCGCTCCTTTCCGGGCCGGACGCCGGCCCGTCACCGTTCGGGTCGGACGTACGACGACTGCTCGGAAGGTCGCTCCGTTCCGAGCTCTCAGTGGGCAGGACCTGCTCGCGAACCGTACACGTATGACCTCCGCACGAACGGGGCGCGAACGCCCCACGGTCGGGGGAGGCCAGCAGCTGGCTGACTGCGTTGCCTCCGAAGGCCTACGGGGTTAGCTGACGGGTTCGGCGTCGGAAGTCGCCTATGCGCCCTTCGCGCAATTCACCCCAACGAGTTGGGTCCCCCGCTCCCCGCGTTGCGGGGATTCGGCCACTCCCTGCGTACCACGCCCGCACCGCGGGCGTCAAGCAAAATCGGTGTAAACCCGGAGCCGAGGCCGCCGCATCCGGATGCGCGGTAGACTGAAGTCGTGCCAGCCGTGACCGCGCGACGCCCCGGCGAGTTCAAGCTGGTCTCGGACTTCCAGCCCACGGGAGACCAGCCGCAGGCAATCGAGCGCCTCGTCGAGGGGGTGCTCCGGGGCGACAAGTTCCAGACGCTCATGGGCGTCACCGGCTCGGGTAAGACGTTCACCATCGCCAACGTCATCGCCCGCGTCCAGCGCCCAACACTCGTGCTCGCGCACAACAAGACGCTCGCCGCCCAGCTCTGCTCGGAGCTGAAGGATTTCTTCCCGGAAAACGCCGTCGAGTACTTCGTCAGCTACTACGACTACTACCAGCCTGAGGCGTACATCCCCAAGACCGACACGTACATCGCGAAGGACGCGGATATCAACGACGAAATCGACAAGCTTCGCCACGCGGCGACACGCGCGCTCTTCACGCGGCGAGACGTCATCATCGTGGCGAGCGTCAGCTGCATCTACGGCCTCGGGGAGCCTTCCGAGTACCAGGAGTTCGTGCTCCACTTCCGAAAGGGGGAGCGGTTCCCTCGCCAAGAGGCGATTCGCCGCATGGTGAGCATGCAGTACGAGCGGAACGACACGAACCTCGTCCGCGGCCGCTTCCGGCTGCGCGGCGACTCGCTCACGATCCTTCCCGCCTACGAGGAGCTCGCAGTGCGCATCGACTTCTGGGGAGACGAGGTCGAGCGGATCGTCGAACTCGACCCGCTCACCGGAGAGATCGTTGCCGAACGCGAAGAGATCGATATCTATCCGGCGAAGCACTTCGTCACGAGCCGCGACCGCCTGTTGAAGGCGATCGAGGGGATCGAGGCCGAGCTGCGGGAGCAGGTGGCGTATCTCAAGAGCCAGGGGAAACTGCTCGAAGCCGCCCGGCTGGAAGAGCGCACGCTGTACGACATCGAGTCGCTGCGCGAGACAGGGTACTGCGCGGGCATCGAGAACTACTCTCGGCACCTTCAGGGACGAGCGCCCGGCTCTACTCCCTGGTGCCTTCTCGACTACTTCCCCGACGACTGGCTGCTGATCGTCGACGAGTCGCACATCACCCTCCCGCAGGTCCAGGGCCAGTACTTCGGGGACCGCTCCCGCAAGGAGACGCTCGTCGAGTACGGCTTCCGGCTGCCGAGTGCGCTCGACAACCGGCCGCTCACGTTCGAAGAGTTCCTTGCGCACATCAACCAGGCGATCTTCGTGAGCGCCACCCCCGGAGACTGGGAGCTCTCCGTCTCGTCCCAGGTCGTGGAGCAGGTCATCCGCCCGACAGGAATCCCGGACCCCGAAATCGAGGTTCGCCCGACGAGGAATCAGATCGACGACCTCATCCACGAGATCCGCCGCGTCGTCGACAAGGGGCAACGGGCGCTCGTCACGACCCTGACGAAGAAGATGGCCGAGGACCTCGCCGACTACCTCGCCGAAATGGGCATCAAAGTGCACTACCTGCACTCGGAGATCGAGACCCTCGACCGGGTCGAGATCCTGCGCGACCTCCGGCTCGGCGTGTACGACGTGGTCGTCGGCATCAACCTGCTCCGCGAGGGACTCGACCTCCCCGAGGTCTCCCTCGTCGCGATCCTCGACGCGGACAAGGAAGGGTATCTCCGCTCGGCGCGGTCGCTCATCCAGACCATCGGGCGGGCGGCGCGGCACGCAGAAGGGCGGGTCATCATGTACGCGGACACCGTCACCGAGAGCATGCGGCAGGCGATCGAGGAGACGTACCGGCGCCGACGCATCCAGGAGGAGTACAACCGCACGCACGGCATCGAGGTGCGGAGCATCCAGAAGGCGGTCCACGACATCACCGAGCGCGTCCGCCAGGTGGCGGAGGAGCGGCCCTCCTACGACGCTGCCCTCGCGAACGCCCCGAAGGACGAGCTGCTGCGCCTCATCAAGGACCTCGAGCACCAGATGAAGGCGGCAGCGAAGGCGCTCGAGTTCGAGAAGGCGGCTGTCCTGCGCGACCAGATCGTCGAGCTCCGGCGCGCGCTCGTCGGGAGCGACGAGGAAGAGCTCCACGCCTTCGCCGAGGTCGCCGGCCGCGGCGGGCCGCTCCGCTACGGCCGGAGCCAAGCGGGCGGACGCGACCGCCGGCGGCGGTACCGCCGCTAGCCGGCGCGGAGGCGCCTTCGGTCCAGATTCTGAACACGCGGTATTTCGACCGAACCCGCCCCCTCACCGACGGTCGCACGCGCGATGAGGTCCGCGGCCGCACTAGGACATCCCGCCGCCGCGATGGCAGACGCCGCCGGCGAGCACGGGATTCAGGAGCGCGGGAAGCCGACGCCGAGCCAGAGGGCGGCGAGCAGGAGCAGCAGCATCCCGCTCCAGAAGAGCAGGCTCCAGCGGAGCGCTCGCGCAGCCAGCCGCCGTTCCGCCCACTTCCGGGGACGAACGCCCCGCGCCAGCAGGACGAGCTGGGAGGCGACGTTCAGCGCCGCGACGTTCGCCGTGAACAGGAGGAACGCACCGGTGGCGTTGCCGAACTCTCGCGCCCCGATCATCACGCCCGCGGTCACCGCCGGCGGGAGCAGGGCGACGGCCACCATGACGCCCACGAGTCCGCTCGTCGAACCGCTCAGGAGTGCGAGAGCCGCCGCGCACCCGGACGCGAACGCGAGCGCCAGGTTCCCCCATCCCACATCCGTGCGCAGGAGGAGCTCGGAGCTCTCTGCCTCCCCTGGAGCGAAGAACCCTACGGCAGCGCCGACCGCGAGAGCCAGAAGGAGGCTGAGGAGCGCCCCCTGTGCCCCACGAACGAGGAGCTCCCGCTCCCCGAGAACGGTCCCCAGCGAGATCGCCAGGTGGGCGGAGAGCATGGGAGCGATCACCATCGCTCCGATGATGACGGCCGCATCGCCACGCAGGAGACCCGCCGCCGCAACCACGGACGCGAGGAGGGTGAAGATGATGAAGTCGCCGGTGCGGCCGAGTCCGGAGAGCACGTCGTCGTACAGCTCTTCCCGAATCGGCCCGGCGGCCGCGCCCTCCTTCGTGCCTCCCCGCTCGTCGTTGCGAACCGGCATCGCCGCCTCCACCGGCAAGACGACGATGCTCCAGCCGTCGCCTGCCCGCTCGAGCACGTTCTGGAGGGCGTCGAGCAGGTCCTGTCTGCCCTCCTCGGCCGCGAGCACCACGAACTGCCAAGCGGAGTCCGCGGGCACGGCAGTCACGGCGAGAGGTTCGCGCGACTCGAGGATCCCTGAGACCTCCCGCCTCAAACGTTCGGGAACCGTGATGACCACCTGCCTGAGGTTCGTGTCCACGTCTCGCTCGCTGCCTCCGCGCTCGCGACTCAGGGGACGTGCAGGTCGACCCGCCGGGGAAGCGCCTCCGCTTCCACCACGAATCCGGTATCGTACAGCACGCCGTCGTACACGAGCCCGATGACCGCCCTCGGCCGGTTGGCGCAGGTATCATCGCCGACGGCGAAGTCGAACCGGTAGCCGCCCGGCTGAGCGATGCTCACCGACGTCGCCGCCGCCCCGTCGAAGGCGAGGCCGAGCGCCGCGCCCGCCGGCGCGGGGCCGCCACCGATGGCGAAGAGGCCGAAGAGGGTCGAAGGGAGCGCGGGACCAGGGGGCAGAACGGCCGCGCTGACGCGGGGAAGGGTGTCGTCGTCGGCGTCGCCGTGGGCAAGGCGGTCCAGGACTCGCGCACGGCGACGAACGTACCGAGGGCAGGGAGAGAACGTCCATGACCGTTGTCCCGGCGACGTACGCCCCGTACCCTCCGGTGAGGATCCCGCAAAGGAGGGCTGGACGCATGCCGAGTCGCCGCCAGGAGATCGCCCTCACCCCGGAGGAGCAGCAGGAATTCCTTGAACAGGGGTGGACGCTGCAGGTTGCCTCCATCGGGCCGAAAGGGTTCCCCCACCTCGTGGCGATGTGGTACGTGCTCATCGACGGGAAGATCCACTTCACGACGTACGCGAAGAGCCAGAAGGTGCTGAACCTGCGCCGGAACCCGAAGCTGGCGGTGATGCTCGAGAGCGGGAAGCTGTACCACGAGCTGAAGGGGCTCGTGATCGAGGGAACGGCCACGATCATCGAGGACACCGCCTTCACCGCCGAAGTGATGGCACGGGTCGCGAACAAGTACCAGGGCCTCCCGATCCCGCTCGAAGCGAGCGAGGACCGGCTGCGGGCCGCCTCGAAGCGGGTCACGATCCGCGTCGAGCCCGTCGACGTCTATTCCTGGGATCACTCGAAGCTCGGCGGACGGTACTAGCGGCGGTCGGCGCGCTCCTCGGCGCCGTCGGTCAGACTCCGGCCTCCCACGCCTCGCGCAGGACGTCGAGCGGGAGGTCGATGGGGCCGAGCCGGTACCGCGAGGCCTCCACCGTTCGCCCGAGCACGAAGGCCGGGATGCCGCGGGCATCGGCGAGCTCGAGGAGCCGGGCGGTATCCGCGGGTTCGACGGCGACGATGATGCGCGCCCCGGCCTCGCCGAACAGGGCCGCGTCGAGGCGGCCTCCGAGCTCCGCGTCGCCCTCGAACCCCGCTGACCCGAGGAGGCACGCTTCCGCGAGCGCGACGGCGAGCCCGCCTTCGGAGCAGTCGTGCGCGGAGCGCAGGAGGCCAGCGGCGTGGGCCTCGAGCATGAGGCGCGCGAGCGCCACCTCCCGCTCGAGATCGATCCGTGGCGCGCCGGCGACGAGCCTGTGTTCGGCCTCCAGGTACTCGCTCCCCGCGAGATCGCGGGCATCCCCTTCGAGCGGCCCGCCGAGGAGGAGCACCGTGAGGCCAGAGGAGGGGAAGCCCGCCTTCGTGTGCGCCGCCACGTCTTCGATGAGGCCCACCATCCCGACCACCGGGGTCGGGTAGACGGCGCGCCCTTCCGTCTCGTTGTACAGGCTCACGTTCCCGCTCACCACCGGAAGTGCGAACGCCCGGCAGGCGTCAGCGAGGCCCCGCACCGCCTCTTCGAGCTGGTGGTACACTTCCGGCCGCTCCGGATTGCCGAAGTTCAGGCAGTCTGTGACCCCGATGGGCTCGGCTCCGACGCAGACGATGTTCCGCACCGCCTCGGCGACGGCCGCCGCCGCGCCGACGTACGGGTCGAGGTAGCAGACCCGCCCGTTGCAGTCCGTCGTCAGCGCGAGCCCCCGCCGCGTCCCGGGCACGCGGATGAGCGACGCGTCCCCTCCCGGCGGCACCACGGTGCTGTTCAGCACCTGGTGGTCGTATCGGCGGAAGACGAACCGCTTGCTGACGATGTTCGGCCGCCGGAGCAGGCGGACGAGAGCGCCCGCCGCCTCGCTCGGATCCAGATCTGGCAGCGAGCCGAGGTCGAACGCCCGTAGCCGCTCCACCTCCGGGTCCGGAGTCCCCCGGCGCCGGTACTCGGGAGGTTGCGTAGCGATTCGCACGGGAACTCGGGCCACCTCGACGCCGCCATCCAGCACCACGACCTCGTCGCCGTCCGTCACCTCGCCGATGGGCTCGCAGCGCAGCTCCCACCGTTCGAAGAGCCGGCGGACGTCGTCGACGTGCTCCCGCTTGGCGATCACCAGCATCCGCTCCTGGCTCTCGCTCAGCATGACCTCGTACGGGGTCATCCCCTCCTCCCGCCGCGGGACGCGCTGGAGCTCGAGCACCGCTCCCGTGCCGCCGCGCGCGCAGCACTCGACGACGGAGCTCGTGAGCCCCGCCGCGCCGAGGTCCTGCATGCCGACGATCCAATCCCGGTGCTCCGAGGCGAGCTCGTAGCACGCCTCCATGAGGAGCTTCTCGAGGAACGGGTTCCCGACCTGGACCGCCGGCCGCATCTCCTCGAAGCGCGCCTCGGGGTCGGTGCGGCTCGCGAGCCCGCTCGCGCCGTGGATCCCATCCCGGCCGGTATCGGCGCCAACGAGCAGCAGGACGTTGCCGGGGCCCTCGGCGCGGGCGCTCACGAGGCGGTCGATGCGCGCGATCCCCACGCACATCGCGTTGACGAGCGGGAGCCCGAGGTAGCCGCGCGAGAAGAAGGTCTCCCCGCCCACGGTGGGGATGCCGAGGCAGTTCCCGTATCCGCCGATCCCGGCCACCACGCCTTCGAAGATGTACCGGCTCTGCGGATGATCGGGCGGCCCGAACCGGAGGGAATCGAGGATCGCGCGCGGGTATGCTCCCATGGCGAAGACGTCGCGGACGATGCCTCCGACACCCGTGGCCGCGCCCTGGTACGGCTCGATGGCCGATGGGTGGTTGTGGGACTCGATCTTGAAGACGACGCAGAGACCGTCGCCGATGTCGAGGGCACCGGCGTTCTCGGCGCCGGCGCGGGTCAAGACGCGCGGGCTCTCGGTCGGCAGGGTGCGGAGGAGCGGCTTGCTGTTCTTGTAGCCGCAGTGCTCGCTCCAGAGCGAGCCGAACATCCCCAGCTCTACCTCGTTCGGCTCGCGGCCGAGCCGCTGGACGAGTAGTTCGTACTCCTCCCGAGAGAGCGCGACGGCGTCGAGGGCAGCCTGGTTGACGGACATCCGCCTCCAGCGTACGGCCGGGCTACGGTTGACGGTAGCGGCTCACTGCAGGCTGAACGGGGGGTACTCGTCCACGAGCAGGTAGAGGTATGCGTTCACCCGAGCGCCCCAGCGCATCACCCCGGCGATGAAGTCGTGGAGCGAATGGGGCACCCGTCCGGTCACCAGCGCCGCGACCCAGGCGAGGAACGCGGCCACAGCCGCCGCCAGGCCGAGGAAGTAGAGCACGATCCAGTGGGGAATGGCGAGGAGGATCCGGAAGAACGTGGTCAGCCGATTCCGGCCCTCCACGCGCTCCTCGATGAGGAGCCGCACCGGGTACGCCGCGTCGTCGTCCAGGGCAAACGGCGGGTACTTTCCCGTCAGGAGGAGCGCGTACGCGTTCACGCGGGTGCTCCAGCGAAGGTACCCCGAGACGAACCGCCACAGGCCTGCTGGGAACCTGCCGGCGAAGACGATGATGAACCAGGCAAAGAAGACGACGATCTCCGCGGCGATGCCGAGGAAGTAGAGGATGATCGCGTGCGGGATGATGAGGAAAAGCCGGAAGAACACGCTGAGTCGGTTCTGCGGTTCTGGCGCGGACACCTCCAGCGCGACCGGGTAGGTGAGCGCTTGTGCCGACACGGGTTGCCTCCTTCCGGGCATCACGGTAACGAACGTGCCGCGCCCGAGTCTACGACACCGTGTCAACCGCTGCGCTGATCATCGACTCCCAGATGAGGTTTCCGTCCGCGCCGCCGAGGAGCGGCTCCGGAGCCCGTTCCGGGTGCGGCATCATCCCGAGAACGTTCCCGCGCGCGTTGATGATGCCGGCGATGTTCCGCGCGCTGCCGTTCGGATTCGCTTCCTTCGTCACCCGGCCCTGGGCGTCGCAGTAGCGGAACACTACCCTCCCCTCACGTTCGAGGCGGTCGAGCGTCTCCTCGTCCGCCTGGTAGTTCCCCTCCCCGTGGCTGATCGGCATCCGCAGGACGGCGCCTTGGGGGATCTTCGCCGCCCAGGGCGTCTCGCCGCCCTCGCGGCGCAGGTACACCCACTCGCACCGGAACTGCAGGCTCGCATTCCGGATGAGGGCGCCAGGGAGGAGGCCGCTTTCACACAGGATCTGGAACCCGTTGCAGATGCCGATGACGGGGCGGCCCTGCTCCGCGAAGCGCACCACGGCGTCCATGATGGGCGAGAAGCGGGCGATGGCCCCGGCGCGGAGGTAGTCGCCGTACGAGAACCCGCCGGGAAGGACCACTGCGTCGAACCCTTCGAGCGAGGTCTCACGGTGCCAGACGATCTCCGCCTCCTGACCGAGGACGTCTCGCAGGACGTAGAGGCAGTCCCGGTCGCTCCAGGTCCCCGGGAATCGAACGATGGCGAAGCGCACGGGCCCTCCTGCGGTATCGCTCGAAGGTCCAGTATCCGGCGGTCGTGGCGGGCGTGTCGAATCGGCCGCTACTCCTCCGCGCCTCCGGCCCCGCCGCTCGAGTCCTCGTCGCTGGGAGCACCGGAACCGCCCTGCGCGAATGCGGTGACGAGCTCTTCGGGCACCGGTTCTGGGTACTCGATGCGCCGGTGGTACACCGCCCGAAGCGTCTGCTTGAACGACTCTGCCACGATCTGGAGCTCGCGCATCGTGATGTCGCACTCGTCGAGCTGGCCCTCGGCGAGCCGCTCCGCCACGACCGAGTCGACGAGCTCGCTGATCCGCTCCGGGTCCCGCTCGGCCGAGGCGCGGACGACCGCCTCGCAGGAGTCGGCGAGCATCACGATCGCGGATTCCCGGGACTGCGGCTTCGGCCCGGGGTAGCGGAACTGGGCGGAGTCGATCTGGTCTCCGCGCCGGACGGCGTTCCGGTAGAAGTACGTCACCATCCGCGTGCCGTGGTGCTCGGGGATGAACGCCCGCACCGGGGCCGGCAGCCCGTACTGCCTCGCGAGCGCGATCCCTTCCGTGACGTGCGAGCGGATGATCCGCGCGCTCTCTGCTGGGTCGAGCTCGTCGTGCGGCGACGGCTGGTCATCGAGCATGTTCTCGACGAAGAACTGCGGCGCGGCGAGCTTCCCGACGTCGTGGTAGTAGGACCCGGCGCGCGCCAGGAGCGCATCCGCTCCGATCCGCTCCGCGGCGCGCTCCGCCAGGGCGGCGACCATGAGCGAGTGGTGGTACGTCCCGGGCGCCTCCTCCTGCAGCCGCCGCATCAAGGGGGTCGTCGTACTCGCGACCTCCAGGAGCTGGAGCCTCGTCGTGACCCGCAGCGCCTGCGCGAGGAACACGTAGAGACCGACTGCAGCCAACGCGGACGTCGAGCCGCCGACGACGGAAGCAAGCGCCATCCAGGGAACGTCTCGCGTCGACGACGTGTCGTACAGGAGCCAGAAGGCAGCGAGCACCCCGAAGTTGGCCAGCGCGGCCATGATCGCTGCCTGACCGAACTTCACGAGGCGATCGACGTTCCGAACGGGAAGGCAAGCGGCGAGTCCGGCCGCCACGTACGCCGCGGCCAACCGGAGCGCGTCGGTGGACGACCGCAAGGTGGCAGCCGGGACGCTCGGCTCGGTCACGACCACGAACGCCGCCAGGAGTCCGGTGAGCGCCGCGACCACGGCCCCGAAGGGAAGCCCGACGAACGCGGCCGCGATCATGCCTGCCGTCGCGACCGGGAGCGCGTACATCAGGTAGAGCCCCTCCTCGTCGGGGAGGATGCTTGGGGCCGCAACCCGCACGATCGCGAGCACGGCAGCGACGGCGACCGCGACCACCGCGAGCTTCCGCCCCGTAGCATCGAGCTCGCCGCCGAGCGTGTAGCCGTACGTCCCGAGCAGCACTCCGAAGCTCGCCGCAACCAGGACGCTCGCGAGCAGATCGGAACGGTCGATCCCCTCCTCGATGACACCCGTTTCACGCAGAGCCTCGATGTCGGCCGCCGTGATGCGGGCTCCCTCCGGAACGATCACCTGACCCCTCGCGAAGGTGACGACCCGCGGGGGGACGTTCTCCATCGCATCGCGCCGCTTCGCTTCCGTCGCCGCCTCGTCGACTTGGACGTTCGGGACGACGAAGTTCGTCAACAGGACGCGGAGCGCGCTCTGAGCGGCTGCCGACGACGGGAGGTTCGCGGGGTCGCTGAGGTAGGCGTCCACCGCCGCCAGCGACCTTCCTGGGGGCACCTCCTGTGCGAGGATTGCGTCCAGCGCACTGACTGCCCGCGCCGCCAGCTCCTCGAAGACTTCCGGAGGCATGGCGAGCATTCCCGCGAGCGTCTCCGTGCCAAGTCTGGCGACGTCGGGCTGCTCCTGCAGGGCTCGCAGCTTCTCCTGCTGCGTTGGAAGGTCCGAGCGTTGGCGTACGAGCCGCACGGCATCGATGACCGCCGCAAGAGCGGCCCGCTGTGCGACCGCGACCTCCGGGTCTCGCGGCGTGTAGACGGGCTCCACCGCCTCGGCTGCGTCTTCGCGGGCCTGCTGCGTCAACACCTCGGAGACGAACTGGGCGTCGCGCTGGGCGACGAGGTCCCGGGGGGCGATGTCGCCCTCATGGAGGTTCGAACCGCCGAACTCGAATGGGAACGTCACGAGCAGGGCAACGACCGCGCACGCGAAGCCGAAGAGCGCGGCACTGAGGGGAGAGACCGGCGCGCCAGCGCGAACCGTCATGCCAGAGCCACGATCATAGCAAGCTGTCGGCGCCCTCCTCTTCGCTTCCGAAGAGGAACGGCGCGAGCGCGCTCAGCCGCTCGACTTCCAGGAGCCCGGCACGCTCCCGCGCACGGTCGTTCCGGACGAGGCGGACCGCCCGCATGAGAGCGCCCCGCGCGCCGCGAACGAACTCCTCTTCGACCCCAACGTACAGAGCTTCCCACGGCTCGACTCCCATCGCCCGCATCACCGCCTCGAAGGCCCGGCGGTCCGGCTTCCCGAAGCCGAGGTCCGCCGAGGAGAGCACCGCGTCCACGTACCCCCCCAAGCCTGCTCGGCGCAGTCGCTCATGGAGGTCCCTTCCCTCGAACGGCGTGTTGGCGACGATCCCCACGCGGAAGCCGTGGTACCGCAGCGCAGGAAGGAGTGCTCGGGCGTCGTCGTAGACTCGCTCGCCCCGTGCCACCACCTCCGCGAACCGACGTGCCACCGCGACGACGTCGTCGCGGCTCGCGGGAACGCCGAGCCAGTCGAGGGCATCGGCCCAAAGCCTCTCGATGTGGGGAGTCTCGTTCCCCTGGCTCGCACGATCCATCGCCGCCGTGAACGCACGCCGGTGCGCGTCGGCGCTTCCGCCCGCGCCGAGGCGCTGGGCGAGAAGCTCCGCGACGGAGGCGAACGCCGGTTCGACGGTCGAGGAGGGAGTGACGAGGGTCCCGGTCCAGTCGAAGACGATGCCCGTGAGCATCGGCGGCCGCCCGTTCGCGGCTCAGCCGGAGAGCAGTCGCCGGACGATCTCGTTGATCTGCCGCCCATCGGCGCGTCCGGCGAACTCGCGGATGAGGACCGGCATCACCCTCCCGATGTCACGCGGCCCGGCAGCGCCGGTCTCGGCGATGACGCGACGTGCCGCTGCTTCGATCTCCTCTGGCGTCGCCGCCTCCGGCAGGTACTGCTCGAGGACCGCAATCTCAGCCGCCTCTCGAGCGGCGAGGTCCTCCCGTCCGCCGCGGCGGAACTCCTCGATGCTCTCCCGCCGCTGCTTCACCTGCTTCTGCAGCACCGCGACGGCTTCCTGGTCATCCAGGCCCCCGCCCTTCTCGATCTCCGCGTTCCGGATGGCGGCCATGGCCATCCTGAGGGCGGACTTCCGAACCTCGTCCTTCGCCCGCAGCGCCTCGGCCAGGTCAGCCTGCAGCCGGTCTTTCAGCGACGTCATCGCGGACGACGGCTAGCGGCCGCGAGCGGCGCGTGCAGCCGCCCTCGCCTGCTTCTTCCGGATCTTCCGCAGGCGGGCCGCCTCCTTCTTCTTCCGCTTCACGCTGGGCTTCTCGTAGTGTTCGCGACGCCGCGCTTCGGACAGGATCCCGTCCTGCTGGACCCGCTTGTTGAAGCGCTTCAGCGCCGCCTCGAACGACTCGTTCTCTCCGACGATGACCTCTGCCAGTTCCGTGTCACCCCTTTTCTCGATTCTCGCGCCTCCGCGCGAGGCGCCACGGTGCCTCAGTATAGCGGCTCAGTCACGCTTCGATCGACTCGCCGAAGGACTCGCGCTCCCGAGCAACCAGGCGCGCGAGATGGTATTCGAGCCAGATGGCGGGCCGCTCCGTCGCCGGGCCAGGCGCCTGGAGGTTGAAGCGCTCCTGGCGGGCACGCATCCTCCGGGCCACCGTCTCGTACTGCTCCCGGCAGCGCCTCACCGCAGGGAAGTAGCGCCTGGACTCGCCGCTCGTGGCGGCGATGCGACAGAGGCGGGAGTGCTCCGCCTCCAAGCGCCGGAGCTCCGCCTGGTCCTCTTCGATCTCCTTCGCCAGCTCCAGCCACTCGGGGAGGAGGCCGTTGATCTCCAGCAGGTGAAACGCGAGCCATCGCTCCCCGGCCGCCCACTCGTACGGTCGCGGAGGGAGCGGCTTCCCTTCACCACGAAGGCCGCGGAACGCCCCCGCGGCCATCGCTTCTCGGATCCGGGTCTCGACGAGGTGCTCGAAGCCCCCTTCGTCGCCCATGGGCGACCTCGAATCAGTCCGCCGAGGGGAGCACCTTCGGCTGCATGAGTTCCATCGGGCGCCCGTCCACTCGCAGGTCACAGTTGCCCGGCTTGACCACCAGCACCTCGATCCCGGTTTGCTCGTCCTTGTACCGCTTCCCGAGCTGAATCGCCATCTCCCGTTTCTCCCTCCCGGACCTACTTCTTCAGTTCGAGCGGCGTGTCGCCGCACATCAGCTCACCATCCCCTCCGCGGGTGACGATGACTTCTGACCCGCACTTGGGGCAGACATACCGCTTTCCTGTCTGCGCTGGCATCTCTCCCTCCTTCAGAGTCTCGCCCCGCTCCACGCACCGCTCGGCAGCTGCATCGCGATCGTAGGAAGGCGCGATCCCGCCGGTCAATTTCGCTCGCTCACTCCTCGCGGACGAACACCCAGGCGAGCATCGCCGGGTGGTAGTCGCAGGTGATCTTGTAGTCCCCCACCTCCTGGAAGGTGTAGGTGCGGACGTCGCCCTGGGCCGTGAGATCGTCAGCCACCTTCTCCCCGTTCACCGTGACCGTATGGAGCCCGGGGTCGCGGTTGACGAACCGCACCTCGGTTCCGGGGCGGACCTTCACCGCACCCTTGTTCGGCTCCAGCTCCTCGCCGTCGGCGACGATCGTCCATTCGAAGTCCGGCGTCTGCGCGGTCGCGTGGATCTCGACCTGCTCGGAGAACTGCTCCGGCACCTCGACCTCGGGACCGGAGCCTTCCGGCGTGCCGACGCCCGGCAGGGTCTGGTACACGGATTCGGGGACCGCGTACCGGACGCAGGCCGTTCCGGGATTGATCGAGTCGGGCGGCGCCGTGCCAGTCGACTCCTCCGGCAGCTTCAGCTGGCTGCCGATCGCGACGACTGCGTTCGGATCGTCGATGCCGTTCGCCTCGGCCAACGAGGCCGCGGTGACGCGCCCGAACCCCTGGGCTACCTCCGCGAGCGTCTGGCCCTGCACGACGTACCGCTCGACCTTCGGCAGGGCGAGGACGAGGTCGCCCGGCAGCGGGTCCGTCGGTTCGACGTCGGCGAGCGCCTCGCGGTTCAAAGCGACGATCTCCTCAACGGAAAGGCTGTGCCGGGCGGCGATCTCCTCGAGGGTCTCGTCCGGCACGGTCACGTACACTGCCCCGTCGGGCAGTTCCAGCTCCTGTCCCGGGAAGAGGCCGGGGAGCGGGTTGCCGTTCTCGTCGAAGATCGTGAACTCGCCCTTCTCGCGATCGATGCGGTACGGGATGCCGTTCAGCTCCGCCAGAATGATGGCGCCCACGTACTGCGTCTCGGCGATCTTGCTTATCGATTCGCGCTCCGTGCGCGTCTTGTAGATGTAACCCTCTGGCTCCTGCTGGTTCGGCGGGAGCCGGACCTCCGTCCCCTTCGGCAGGAACTCGTCGACCTGCTCCAGGGGGACCCCGTTCAGCTCGGCGAGCTCCCGTATCCCGATGCGGTGCTGCTTCGCGATGGTCACCAGGGTGTCGCCGCCGACCACGGCGGTAAGCTCTTCGTTCAGGTTGTGCGCGAACTCGAGCGCCTCTACCCAGCCCTTGCTCGTGGGCTGGCCGTTGATCTCGTAGCCCGGCTCCTCAGCGGCGGTGATGAGGTTGACGAGGTGCTCGATCTGCCGCTCGGTGAGCGAGCCGCCGTACTCCTTGAGCCAGGCAGGCATGAGCGTCCCTGCCCGACCGCACTGAATCGTGTGGGTCAGCCAGGCGCGATTCTCCCGCAGGACGATGGGGTCCTGGTCGCGGAGCTCCGGGCGGTTGAGCGCGGGCCCCACGAACCCCTCTCCCGCGTTCCCATGGCAGGTGCGGCAGTTGTTCGCGTATAGGAGAGCGCCGCGCCGGACGGACTCCTCGAACTGGTACTCCTCCTGCACCTTCGCGCGGATCGGGAGGTCGAAGGCGGCGTAGCCCGCGCACGCCCCCACGAGCATGAAGCTCAGCACGATCATGAGGAAGATCTGCTTCTGGGTGTTCACCCGTCCCTCCGCCTAGCCGGTGTACGGAACGGCCCGCAAGGGGTTCGGCGGGTCCGCGGCGCCACTGGTGATGGCGCGCGTATTCACCGTGATGGAGCCGTCCGCGTTGATCTCGAGCTGGAAGGTGTCCATGGAGCGAGGCGCCGGGCCGAAGACCCGCACGCCTGCCCGCGAGTACGTCGAGCCGTGGCACGGGCAGCGGAACCAGCCGATGATGCCGGGGAACCCGACGATGGCGCCGTTGAAGTCCGGACGCCACGGCACGACGCAGCCGAGATGGGGGCACTTCCAGTAGAGGGCGAGCAGCCCGCCCGTCGCCCCAACGCCGAAGACGTCGCCCTGCGACCCCTGCAAGTGGACGAGCCAGAACTTCCCTTCGGAGATCCGGACGGGATCGGCGCCGGGCGGTGGAATCAGCGCCTTCGGCACCGTCACCGGCGCCCCGAACCCGGTTGGGTTCCGGAGGTTGAAGTACGCAAGCAGTCCGGCGATCGAAGACCCGAGCGTGAGGATCAGTCCAGCGAAGAAGCTCACGCGCAGGAAGGAACGCCGCGCGATCCGCCGAGCTTCCGCTTCGCGTGCGTGCTCGATCCGCGCCGACCGAGCCCGTCCCGCCTGTGCCTGTGCCATGATGCCTCCTCCCTCAGCCCGTCAGCTCAGTGCCGTCTCAGAGCGTGCCGTCGGCAGCCATCTTCCGTTGCCCTCACTCGCCCGGAAGCCCCTCATGGACCTCCAGCTGCCAGGGCCAGACGAGCTCCTGGCCGGCGCCCCGGAACGCCGTTCCGACGACGGTGAGCACGCCGAAGACGGCAACGAAGCCGGTGAACAGGACGATGAGTGCGTCGCGCCGCGTGTTCACCCACCCGATTCGCCAGAGGGCGTAGATGAGGAGCGACGGAAGCCCCACCATCGCGGCGATCGGGATCGCCTGCTCGACGAGGAACGCTGGCAGGTTGAGGTAGTGGAAGCTCGTCGGCCCGAGACCTGTGTACCCCTCGTCGAGGATCTTCAGGTCGAACCAGAGATAAGGGATCTTCCGGCTCCACTCCGGCCAAGGCAGCTGGGACTCGAGCGCGCGCACGTTCTCCAGGAACGCGAGCTGCCTCCCGCCGGAGATGCCGAACCAGTCGTGCATAAACTCGGCGATCTTCCCCGTGTCCCAGAGGATGAGGAGCCAGGTTCCCACGACGGCCACGACCGTCGAGACGACCGTGAGCCGAACCGAGTTCTCCGTTCCGAACCAAACGCCCTGGCCCTCGTTGTCCTGGTCGAAGTACGGGAAGGCGGCCATGATGACGAGCCACACCGTCGGGACGATGACGCCCGCGAGCGCCGGCTGCATGTGCAGCAGCAGCTCCTGGAGGTTGAGCAGGTACCACGGCGCCTTCGAGGGGTTTGGCGTGAGATCCGGATTCGCCTCGTCCAGCAGCGGCGCGTTGATGAGCAACGAGAGCGCGAAGATGGCGAGGGTGAAGACGAGCGCGGAGATGAACTCCACGAAGACGAGGTCGGGCCAAACGAGCACTTCCTCGTCTCGTGCGCGCGGCTGGGGCCGCGCGGCTGGACGGGCGACGACTGCCGTGGCCATCCTTACCGTTCCCCTCCTTCGACCTAGAGCGGCCGCGCCAGGCCGCCGTCACGACGGATGCGCCAGAAGTGCACCGCCATGAAGATGGCGGCCAGCAGCGGGAGGCCGATGACGTGCAGGGTGTAGAAACGGATGAGCGACTCCTGCCCGACCTCGAAGCCGCCGAGGAGCCAGAAGCGCGTCTTCGGACCGAGGATCGGGGCCGAGCCGGCGATGTTCGTACCGACCGTGATCGCCCAGAAGGCGAGCTGGTCCCAGGGCAGGAGGTAGCCGGTGAAGCTGAGGAGGAAGGTGAGGACGAGCAGGATAACGCCCACCACCCAGTTGAACTCCCGCGGCGGCTTGTACGCCCCGGTGTAGAAGACCCGCATCATGTGCAAGAACACCAGGATGACCATCGCGTGGGCCATCCAGCGGTGCATGTTCCGCATCAGCTGTCCGAACTGGACGTTCGTCTGAATGTTCTGGATGTCGAGGTACGCACGGTCGACGCTCGGGACGTAGTAGAACATCAGCAAGATCCCGGTGACCGTGAGCCCGAGGAACATGAAGAAGGAAAGCCCACCGAGGCAGTACGTGTGGGTGATCTTGACGTGCGTGCGGTGGATGCGCGTGGGATGCAGGTGCAGGAAGACGTTCGTGGCAACGATGAGCATCTGGTTCCGCGGCGTGTTCGGGTAGCCCGTGCGGAAGATCGACTTCCAGATGTAGTTGTGGAAGAGCTTGTCGTAGATTCGGTCCGCGAGCGTTGGTCGAGTGGGTTGTTCAACTGCCACGGTGCACTCCCCTTACCTCGTTAGCGCTGCCACCAGCGGCCGAACGCGACCATGATCGCGAGCGAGGCCAGCATTGTGAGGAAGACGAAGACGAGCTCGAGCGGCTCTGCGTAGTCGTGTGGGAGGTTCGAGAACTCCACGGCCGGCCAGCCACCCCCTGGTCGTTCCCATACCCGAGGCACGTCGCGCCCCGAGGGGATTGTGAATCGCGTCGCAAGGGAGTTTATACCGCGGCGCCCGAGGGCGGTCAAACCTTCCGTACCCGCCGCCGCCATCCTTCGAGCCGCATCCGACAGAGGCCGCGCAGGTCCTCGATGGCGGTACTGAGGATGCGGACCTTCGAATCCGGGTCTTCGACCCAGCGGACCGGGAGCTCGCAGATCCGATACCCCTCCCAGCTCGCCCTGATGAGGAGCTCCGTGTCGAAGAACCACATCCGGTTCTCGACGCGAGGGAGGAGGGCCTGCGCGACCTCCCGCCGCATCGCCTTGAATCCGCACTGGAAGTCACTGATTCGGATGGCGGGGAAGAAGATCCGTGCCACCATCACGTAGCCGCGCGAGACCACCTCGCGCTTCAGCGAGCGCGTGCGGACGGCTCCGCGCCGCAGGCGTGAGCCGATCGCGATGTCGCAGCCGCTGTCGGTGATGAGCCCCACGAGCTCGGGCAGGTGGCTGATGTCGGTGCTGAGGTCGACGTCCATGTACGCGACGACATCGGC
>ERZ795042.1148-NODE-1148-length-18011-cov-202.164959_pt1 | contig 18011 bp, 14 predicted proteins | sample MGYA00375126_ERZ795042 | MGnify/ENA primary metagenome ERZ795042 (study PRJEB30171, sample SAMN05518105) | compost metagenome | isolation source: Feedstock adapted compost from Newby Island compost facility, Milpitas, CA | place: USA:Newby Island compost...
TCAAGTTCATCATAATGCGGGAGTGAAGCGCTGTCAACGGCGTGCTGCCGCCGGTACGGTGAGGGTGACAGCAGAGGACCGGGCTGATGGACATACAGTCCGTTAACGCATGTGCCAGGCTGCGGAAACCGTTTCCTTCGGGTGATAGGAGAGTTGTAGCCGCCACGTTATTACGGTTCCATCCCCTAAGATGTGACTGAGGGCCTGGAGGACAGCGGGTGGCGCGCTGACCACGGCGGTGATCGCGGGGGCAGTTGCGATCCTGTGGAGGTTGATCGAATCGTGACTCGTTCGGAATTCATCGCAATCGTGGCGCCGGTTGCCGTGAAGGTGAAAGTCGATGGCGGCCCGCTTTTTCCATCGGTCAGTATCGCCCAGATGCTGCTGGAGACCGGCGGCCGGCTTAACAGTTGGAACAACCTCGTAGGGTACAAAGTTGGCGACGGCGTACGGACCCCATATTGGGATGGGAAGGCTGCCAGCAAAAGGACGTGGGAGGTATATGAGGGACGGGTCGAAACACCAACCGCCGACTTTAGGGCCTATGCTTCGATCGAACACTGCCTGAAGGACCAGGCGCTCCTGTTTTTCCGATTGCGGCAACGATACAAGCGCGTGATTGAAGCGAAAACGCCGAAGGAGCAGGCGGAAATGCTCCAATTGTGCGGTTACGCGACGGACCCGAATTATGGTTCGAAAATATGGGCCATCATCCGGAGAGACAATCTCGAAAAGTATGACAGGGAGGCGGAGAAAGCCATGGAGGCACTGAAGGAACTGACCGAACAGGTAGCGCAACTGCGCAAGGAAGTCGAGGCTCTGCAAAAGCGCTGCAAAATGGACATTCCGCCTTGGGCGAAAGAGGCCGTTGACGCCGCGGTGCGTGCGAAGCTGATTGACACGCCGAATGGAGGAGGGGTTGATTTTTACCGGCTGGTGACAATCCTTCACCGGGCCGGGCTGATCCCGGAGACGGAGGGAGACTGATCGCTGCCGGATGGTTGCTTTCCCCTCGCGACCCGCTTCCAAGAATCTCATCCTTCCGACGCAGCCTGTTGTTTGCAAATCCCGCCGAACCCGCGTCCAGTCCGAACCTGCATCCGGCCCGAACCCGAAAATTTTGCATGAAACATCCGATTTTTGCGAAAGCGCGGGCATCCTTGATTTTTTTACAATGAAGGAGAGAGAAAGGGCTGACGGCTGGGGGGACAGCGGTGGAGCTTCAATTGGAACGGGTCGTCTTTCGGACAAACACGGGGCAGCTGGACAGGGTGCACGCCGAAGCGCTCGCGCGGCTTCCCCGATGCGTGTCCGCGGACCCGGAAGGGAAGCCGATGCTGCTGGAAGGCGGCGTCTACCGGGGGTGCTGGCTGGAAAGCACGGGGACGATCAACGCGGAGATCCTCACGCGCTTTGCGCCCGCCCTCGCCCGCTCGACCTTTGAACGGTTCGCCCGCTGGCAGCGGGAGGACGGCCTGATTCCGTACAAGATCACGGAAAGCGGGCCCGTTTTCCGGCAAATCCAGCTGGTGACGCCGCCGGCCAGGAGCGTGTGGAACCATTACCTGCTGACGGGGCGTGACCAGTCCTTCCTTCGCCGCATGTACGACGCGCTGGCCCGGTTTGACGGCTGGCTGGCGGCGCATCGCGACACGCGGGGGACGGGGTGCGTGGAGGCGTTTTGCGCCTTCGACACGGGACACGACCTGTCGCCGCGCTTCTGGCATGCGCCGGATACGCCGCACTTGGAGGACCCGGCCCTGTGCGATCCGGATTCGCCGATCCTGCCGTTTCTCGCGCCGGATCTCACCGCCAGCGTCTACTGCAGCCGCAGGTATCTGGCGCGGATGGCCGCCGAGCTCGGCGAGTCGCCCGCCGGATGGGAGGCCAAGGCGGAGCGGTCGCTGCGCAGCCTGATGGCGCACTGCTACGACGAGCGGGACGGCTTTTTCTACGACCGGGACAAAAACGGGGAGTTCGTGCGCGTCCAGTCGGACGTGCTGCTAAGGGTACTGGCATGCGAAGTGGGAGACGGCGAGTTTTTCGCGGCGGCGCTCAAACGGTATCTGCTGAGCACGCGGAAGTTTTTCGCCAAATATCCGTTTACCTCCATCGCCATGGACGATCCGCGGTTCGATCCGTTTTCCCATTACAACACCTGGGCGGGGGCGACGAACTTCCTCAGCCTGATCCGCGCGCCCCACGTCTTCGAGCGGCACGGGCGGCATGTGGAGCTGACGTGGGTCCTGCAGCCGATCGTCACCGCCATGGCGAACATGACCCGATTCGCCCAGTGCCTGAGCCCGTGGACGGGGGAGGAAGGATTCACGGAGACGTATTCGCCTGCGATTTTGTGCGTGCTCGACTACATCGAGCGGCTGTGCGGCATTTTGCCGACGCCGGAAGGCGAGTTGTGGTTCACGGGGCTGTTGCCCCGGCCGATGAGCGCGCATATGGCGCCGGTGGAGGAGACCTCGTACGGCAGGACGGTGGACGGCGTCGCGTATGAGCTGCGCGTCGGCCGGGAGCGGGCGGAAATCCTGCGGGACGGACGGACGATGGCGGAGTTTCCAAGCGGCGTGCGGCTGGTCACCGACCGCGAAGGCAACCTGAAAGGGCTGATCGGCATGACGGTCCGGCAGGTGGAAAGCACGGTGCGGTTTGGGGGCGCGTCGTATCCGTTCCGGGTGTCCGGCAACGAGACGCTGACGTTCCTGGACGGCGCTTTCCGCCCGGCGGGCGGTCCCGGCGTGGTCATGCCGACGCATGGATGAAGCGAAAAAAGGAGTGGACGCGCATGAACCTGCGGTACCTCAGGCGGCATGAAATCCAGATCCGCGATCCCTTCGTGCTGAGACACGACGGGGAAGGCCGCTACTATCTGTACGGTTCCACCGACAAGGACATCTGGAGGGGAAAAGGCACCGGTTTCGACGTTTACCGCAGCGAGGACCTGGAGCACTGGGAGGGGCCGTTTCCAGCCTTTCGCCCGGAGCCGGGGTTTTGGGCCGACACCAACTTCTGGGCGCCGGAGGTGCATCCTTATCGGGGCCGGTACTACATGTTCGCCACCTTCAAGGCGGAAGGCGTCCGCCGGGGCACGCAGGTTCTGGCCGCGGACCATCCCCTCGGTCCATTTCGGCCCCACAGCGACGGTCCGGTGACGCCGCGGGATTGGGAATGCCTGGACGGCACGCTTTACGTGGACGAAAGCGGCCGGCCGTGGATGGTGTTTTGCCACGAATGGGTGCAGATCACGAACGGCACCGTTTGCGCGATACCGCTGAGCGAAGATTTGCGCAGCGCGGACGGGGAGCCGGCGGTGCTGCTTTCGGCGAGGGACGCGGCGTGGGTCGATCCGGTCAAAGGCGGCGCGGGCTACGTGACCGACGGGCCTTTTCTGTACCGGAGCGAAGACGGCGGGCTGCTCATGCTGTGGTCAAGCTTTCACAATGGAAAATACGCCCAGGGCGTCGCGAGGTCGGCGTCGGGCAGTCTGCTCGGTCCCTGGGTGCAGGAGGAGCGGCCTTTGTTCGACGGGGACGGGGGGCACGGCATGCTGTTCCGCACCTTCGACGGAAGGCTCATGTTGACCCTTCACTCGCCCAACAAGACGCCCAACGAGCGGATGAAGCTCGCCGAAGTCCGTGAGGAAAACGGCTGGCTGCGTCTCGTGGAGGAACCGGCATGACCGGGGATCAGGTGCGGCTTTTGTTTTTCTGATACCATTTCCAGAGCGCCAGTAGGATCTCCGCCGCCGCTCCGACGGCCAGCCCGATGCCGATGATGGACAGCATGGCCAGCGCGCCGATCAGATCCCCCCAGCCGTCCAAGCCTTCCAGGGTGTACCGGATGAGCAAAGAGACGCCGATCACGACGCCGACGGTGCCGCACAGCCAAAGCAGCCTGAACCCCAGCCAGCCCGGCAGATGGACGACGGCGGACAGTCCCACCGCCAGCAGCACCCTTCGCCAGGCGATGGTGGCGGACCAATCCTGCAGGTAATAGAGATGGGCGCACAGGGCGGCGGAGACGAGGGCGGCAAAAACCAGTCCGTACACGAGCCACAGCGGGCTGAAACGGGGCGGTGCCAGTCGGCGAAGGAGCTTCATGGCGTTCGGACTCCTCTCGGGAATTTGTGCTCCGGTGCTTCCATTCTCCGATGCTTTGCCTAAAATGTCCACTGTTTATTCGTTTCCAGACCGCCTCGGGTTTCGCTCCGGATTTTTCCGGCTTTGCAAGCCCGTCACGGAGGAATTAGAATTGAGAATATAGAATATCGTTTTACAAAATAGAACAATCGCGCAAAGGAGCCAAACGACGACATGCCCATCATCCAGGCGCTCGACCGGGCGCTCCGGATTCTCGACCTGTTCGACGAGCACACCCCCGAGCTGAAAATCACGGAAATCAGCGAGCGCATGAACCTGCACAAAAGCACGACCCACGCGCTGCTGAAAACCCTCAGGATGCACGGATACATCGACCAGGACCCGCACACCGGCAAATACCGCCTGGGCCTGCGCCTGCTGGAGAAAGGACAGCTGCTGCTGGCGGGTCTGGATCTGCGCAACGTGGCCCGGCCGTTCCTGGAGGAGCTGTCGAACGCCACCGGGCAGACGGCCCACCTGCTCGTCCTGGACGGGCAGGAAGGGGTGTACATCGACAAGGTGGAAGGCGCGCAGGCGCCCATCCGCTATTCCCGCATCGGCCGAAGGGTGCCGCTGCACAGCAGCGCGGGCGGCAAGGTGCTGGCCGCGTTCCAGCCGCCGGAAGTGTTGGAACGGCTGCTGGAGAATTATCGGTTCGCGAAGCATACGCCGAACACTATCGACTCTCCGGAGCGGTTCCGGAAGGAACTGGAGTGGGTGAGGCAAGAAGGCTGCGCCTACGACCGGGAGGAGAACGAACCCGGCGTGTGGTGCGTGGCGGCGCCGATCTTCGGCCATGACGGCAAGCTGGCCGCGGCGACGAGCCTCTCTTTTGTGACCGCGCGAGTGAGCGAGGAAGACCGTCGGCGGTTTGCCGATCTGATCCGCGAGACGGCGAAGGCGATTTCCGCCCGCCTCGGGCACCGGGCGCCGGGCCGGTAAGCGGACGGGCTGGAGGACCGGGAAGTTGATGGGTCACCGGCCAGGCAAGTTGACGGTTCGCTGTCCGGCAGGATGGCGGGTCGTTGGTTCGGAAAGTAGACGTGCCGCCGGTCTGGAATGTTGATAGACATGGTCTCTGGGGTGTGTTATATTATTTTTGCAATCATATAAAACCTAGTTTTATATTATAAAACTCATACCGTCATCAAAGGAGGAGTTCATGTGAGGATCATCCGCTATGTGGAACGGGACGACGGCCCGCCGAGGCTCGCCGCGGTGACCGACGACGGCCGGGCGTACGCGCTGGAGGAACCGGACCTGATGGCCTTGGTGCGCCGGGCGGACAGGGAAGGGATCTCCCCGTCGGAAGCGGCGCGCCGCGAGATCGATGGCGCCAGGCCCCTGACGGAAGACTGGCACAGCCTGAATCTGCTCGTACCGGTGGAAGCCCCGGAGGTCTGGGCGGCGGGTGTCACCTACGAACGCAGCAAGGAAGCCCGCAACGAGGAATCGCAGGGCGCCGCCGGCCAGGAAACGGTGTACGACAAGGTGTACCGGGCCGAACGGCCGGAAATCTTCTTCAAATCCACGGCCGCCCGCACCGTCGGGCCGAACCGGCCCGTCTGCATCCGCAGCGACTCCTCCTGGCAGGTGCCCGAACCGGAACTGGGCCTGGTGCTGGACAGCCGCGGACGAATCATTGGCTACACTGTAGGCAACGACATGAGCAGCCGCGACATCGAAGGCGAAAATCCGCTTTACCTGCCGCAGGCCAAGATCTGGCGCCATTCCTGCGCCATCGGCCCGGCGGTCCGCCTGGCCGAAACCGTGGCGAACCCCTACGATCTGACCATCGAACTCAGAATTTATCGCGGCGGCGAGCTGGCGGTGCGGGGATCGGCCAGCACGGGCCAGCTCAGGCGGAAGCTTGACGAACTGGTGTCGTATCTGGCCAGGGACAACGTGCTGTTTGACGGGACGGTGCTCCTGACCGGCACGTGCATCGTGCCGCCGGGACGCTTCACACTGCAGCCCGGGGACCGCATCGAAATCGACATCACCGGCATCGGAACGCTGGTCAATCCTGTAGCCGCGGCTTCGGATTTTGCGGCCAAAAACTGAAAAAGGGAGGAGGAACCTGCCATGACCGTCACGCAAACCACCGCGCCGCACTATCGCAACTACATCAACGGGGAGTGGAAAGAAGCCGCTTCCGGCAACACCGTCGCCAGCCTCAATCCGGCCAACCGCCACGACGTGGTCGGGATCGTGCCGAATTCGGGCAGGGAAGACCTGGACGCGGCGGTGGCGGCCGCCAACGCGGCGGCGAAGGCCTGGAGCAGGATGGCCGGACCGGCCCGCGGCCAGCTGCTTTACAAGGCGGCGAACATCCTGGAAAGCCGGCTTGACGACATCGCCGCGACGATGACCCGGGAAATGGGCAAGACGTTCGGCGAAGCGAAGGGCGAGACCGCCCGCGGCGTGGCGCTGCTGCGTTACTACGCCGGGGAGGGATCGCGGAAGATCGGCGACGTCATTCCGGCCTCGGACGCGTCCGGGCTCATGTTTACGATCCGCGTCCCGCTGGGCGTGGTCGGCGTCATTACGCCCTGGAACTTCCCCGTGGCCATCCCGATGTGGAAGATCGCCCCGGCCCTTGCCTACGGCAACACTGTGGTGTGGAAGCCGGCCACGGAAACCGCCGTCACTGCCGCCAGGCTGGCGGAAGTCTTCCATGAGGCGGGGCTGCCGCCGGGCGTGTTAAACCTGGTGATCGGCAGCGGTTCCGTCGTCGGCCAGGGCATCGCGGAACACCCCGGCATCCACGGCATCTCCTTCACCGGGTCCAACCCGGTCGGCAAGCGGATCAGCCAGGCGGCCCTCGCCCGCGGCGCGAAATACCAGCTGGAGATGGGCGGCAAGAACCCGGTCATCGTGGCCAGGGACGCCGATCTGGACCTGGCGGTGAACGCCACGATCAGCGGCGCGTTCCGCTCCACCGGGCAGAAGTGCACCGCCACCAGCCGCGTCATCGTGGAAAAGGACATCTATCCGGCGTTCCGCGAGAAGCTGCTGGAGAAAACCCGGTCGCTCCGGATCGGCGACGGCATGGACGAATCCACCTGGCTCGGCCCCTGCGCCAGCGAGAGCCAGATGGAAACGGTGCTTTCCTATATCCAAAAAGGCGTGGAGGAAGGCGCGCGGCTGCTTTGCGGCGGCAGGCGGCTGACGGAAGGCCGGCTGGCGGACGGGTTCTTCGTGGAACCCACGGTGTTTGAAAATGTGACGCCGGACATGACGATTTTCCGGGAAGAAATCTTCGGCCCGGTGATCGCCCTCGTCCAGGCGGAAAACCTGGAGGAAGCCATCCGGCTGGCCAACGATTCCGACTACGGCCTGAGCGCGTCGATCTTCACCCGGGACATCGGCAACGTCCTCACCTTTATCCGGGACATGGACGCCGGCCTCGTGCGGGTGAACGAGGAGACGGCCGGCGTCGAGCTGCAGGCGCCATTCGGAGGGATGAAGCAGTCCAGCTCCCATTCCCGCGAACAGGGCACTGCCGCCATCGAGTTCTACACCGCCGTGAAAACCGTGTTCATCAAAGGCTGACCTTGAACAAATCCTGACGCGGCAATCCTTTTCCGGCAGCTTCCGGAGGGGGATTGCCGCTGTCGCAAGGAGAGTCGAGCGCCGTGACCGATTCGATGGAAACCCTTTTGGGCGTGATGGACGACGAATGCTATGACATCGCCACCCGCGCGCCCGGGCCGGAAGGCAGGCTGCCCCTGACGCCGGAGATGCTGCGGGAGCGCCCGAGCGGGGATTTGTTCGGCTGGACGCAGAACGTCGGGATGGGATGGGAGCCCGCCCGGCTGAAAGGTCCGGAGGTGCTTATCCTCGGCACGCAGGGCGGCATCCGGGATGAAAGCGGCCGGCCCGTGGCGCTGGGCTATCACACGGGCCACTGGGAAGTCGGTCTGCTCATGAAAGCCGCCGCGGAGGAGATCGCCGCCGCCGGCGGCATCCCCTTTGCGGGCTATGTCAGCGATCCGTGCGACGGCCGCTCCCAGGGGACGACGGGCATGTTCGACTCGCTGCCGTACCGCAACGACGCGGCCGTCGTCCTGCGGCGGCTCATCCGCTCGCTGCCGACCCGCAGGGCGGTGATCGGCGTCGCCACGTGCGACAAGGGATTGCCCGCGATGATGATCGCCCTGGCCGGCATGGGCGGTCTGCCCGCCGCCGTGGTGCCGGGCGGCGTGACGCTGCCGCCCGAGCGGGGGGAAGACGCCGGCAAGGTGCAGACCATCGGCGTCCGGTTCGCGCGGGGCGAGCTGACGCTGGAAGAGGCGGCGGAGCTGGGCTGCCGGGCGTGCGCCACGCCGGGCGGCGGATGCCAGTTCCTCGGCACCGCCGCCACCTCGCAGGTGGTCGCCGAGGCGCTCGGCATGACCGTGCCGCATGCGGCACTGGCTCCGTCGGGACAGCGGATCTGGACGGAGACGGCCCGCCAGACCGCCCGCGCGGTGCTGCGCATGGCGGAGCGGGGCCTGAAGACCGCCGACATTGTCACCGACGCCGCCGTCCGCAACGCCATGGCGGTGCACGCCGCCTTCGGCGGCTCCACCAATCTGTTGCTGCATCTGCCCGCCGTGGCCCACGCCGCCGGCCTGCGCGTCCCGGACGTCTCCGACTGGAACGAGGTGAACCGGAGCGTTCCCCGCCTGGTCAGCGTCCTGCCGAACGGACCGGTGCCCCATCCGACCGTCCGCGTTTTTCTGGCCGGCGGCGTGCCGGAAGTGATGCTGCACTTAAGGAAGCTCGGCCTCATAGACGAACGGGCGCTCACCGTCACCGGCGAAACGCTGGGCGCCGTGCTGGACTGGTGGGAGTCGTCGGAACGCCGCCACCGGATGCGCAAGCTGTTGCTGGAACGGGACGGCGTCGATCCCGACGCGGTCATCTATCCGCCGGACAAGGCGCGGGCTGCCGGGCTTTCCTCGACGGTCTGTTTTCCCGTCGGCAACATCGCCCCGGAAGGGTCGGTGGTCAAGACGGCGGCCATCGACCCGGCCGGCGTGGACGAGGACGGGGTGTACCGGCACGTCGGACGGGCCAAGGTGTTCACCACGGAACGGGCCGCGATCCGGGCCATCAAGGACGGGCGGATCCGGGGCGGGGACATCCTGGTGCTGATCGGCCGCGGGCCTTCCGGCACCGGCATGGAGGAGACGTACCAGCTGACGTCGGCGCTCAAGCATCTGCCGTTTGCGGGCAAGGTGTCCCTCATCACCGACGCCCGCTTCTCCGGCGTTTCCTCCGGCGCGTGCATCGGCCACGTCGGCCCCGAGGCGCTGGCGGGCGGTCCGCTGGGCAGGCTGCGGGACGGCGACTGGATCGACATCCGGATCGACCTTGAGCGGCTCGAGGGGCGCATCGACATGGTGGGCGACGGGGAGCAACCGTCCACGCCCGAGGAAGGGGCACGGATCCTGGCGCGGCGCAGCCCGCATCCGGAGCTGGCGGAGGACCCGCAGCTGCCGGACGACACGCGCCTGTGGGCGGCGCTCCAGGCGGCCAGCGGCGGCACCTGGCGGGGCTGCGTCTACGACGTGGACCGGATCATCGAGCTGCTGGAAGCGGGGAAAAAAGCCCTGGAATCCCGGGAGCGAAAGCCGCAAGCCGGAGAGGGCAACCGTATTTGACGCTGAGGCCAGGCCGGTGTCCCGAGCCCGGACCGCGATCCGGCAACCTGATCCGGGCCATGCGGTGCCGGCTGTGTCGACCGGCAAGCAAAATAATTCGGACATACGGTCCGATTCATTCGCCGGGAAACGGCTTTACGGAAATTTTTTCGGACATCTGGACCGAATTCGCGCGGGCTGAACCTCATGAAACCGCATTTACAAGGATTCGGACGCGTTTTTTCGGACTGGATGTCCGAATTGTTTTCGGGCCGGGCCGTTTTCCGGCGTTTATCGGACCATATGTCCAAAAAATCCCTCATCCGTGCCGTGAGCCCGTCGTCTGGACGCGAAAGACCGGTCCGCCCGGAATCCGGAAAAACCGGTGCGCCGCCGCGAAGCCGGCCGGGCCGGCCGTTTTTCTTTGAATAAAAACTGGTAAAGAGGAGGAGATTAGTACCGTAACCTGCCAAGGAGGGTCAACGAGAATGAAGAAACTGATTTCCGGTGTGCTTTCGCTTTACCTGCTGGGACTGGCCCTTGCGGTTCCGGCGTATGCGGAAAACAATGCGGCGGGCGACCGCACGCCGCCCCGTTCGACGACCATGCAGGATCGGACCGGGATGAATGACATGACGGATCTCGTTCCCGGGATGGACAATACGCGCAACGATACCTACCGCACGGACATGTTCCGGTACGACGACCGGACCGACCGGACGGACAACAACGGACGCGTGCGGGCTGCCGCCGCCGGCGACAACACGATGGACTGGGGCTGGCTGGGCCTGCTCGGGCTGATCGGCCTCGTCGGCCTGCGCGGCGCCAATCGGCAACGGTCCTGACGCTGCGAAACGGAAAAAAAGATCCGGAACGAAACGGCTGCGAGCCGGCCGGACCGGTTCCCGGCGGGACTGGTCCGGCCCGTTTTTTTTCGCGTCCCCTTCACCGGGAACGCAACAGGGAAAAATCGACGGACGGCACCAGGTTTTCCCGCGCGGCCCGGTCAAGCAGGGCGAACACGGCGTTGTATCCTTCTTCGCCCAGGTTGGCGGAAAAATCGTTCACATAAAGGTCGATGTGCGCCTTCGCCACGTCCGGATCCATTTCCTGGGCGTGGGTCAGCACGTATTCCCGCGACGCGTCCGGATGGGCCCAGGCGTATTCGAGGGAAGCCCGGATCCAGCCGGCGACGGCTTCCGTGTCCAGGCCGCGCCGGGCGATGATGGCGCCGAGCGGGATGGGCAGACCCGTTTCCTCCTCCCACCAGTCGCCCAGATCGGCGACCAGCGACAGGCCGTAGTTCGGGTAGGTGAAACGAGCCTCGTGGATGACCAGTCCGGCGTCGATCCGCCCGTCGCGGACCGCCGGCATGATGGCGTGAAACGGCATGACGGCGATTTCCCCCACGCCGCCGGGAACATGCTTCGCCACCCACAGGCGGAAAAGCAGATAGGCGGTGGATCGTTCGCTCGGCACCGCCACCCGCCGTCCGGCCAGCTGCGCGGCCTTCACGGGCTCGCGCGTCAGCACCAGCGGACCGCAGCCGCGGCCCAGCGCGCCGCCGCAGGGCAACAGGGCATATTCCTTCAGCGCCCACGGCAGCGCGGCGTAGGAGATTTTCAGCACATCCGGGCCGTCCGGTTCAAGGGCCAGGCGGTTGGTGACGTCGATATCGGCGTAAAGGACGTCCAGCTCGGGAGCGCCGGGCACCAGGCCGTGCACCCAGGCGTGGAAGATGAACGTGTCGTTCGGACAGGGGGAAAAGGCGATTTTCATCGCCACAACGGCCACGCTCCTTTGATCTTTGTTGCTGTATCAGTCTGTTTCCGTCAGCGACGCGAGCACGGCGCAGGCGGCGGCGAGTCTGTCCAGCGCCTCTTCGATCCGCCAGGCGGAGCGGTCCCGCGGGCCGACCCGGTTGGAGACGGCGCGGATCTCGACCGCGAGCACCCCGAGTCGCCGTGCCGCCGCCGCCACGCCGAAGCCTTCCATCCCTTCGGCGGCGGCGTCGGGATGCCGCGCGGCCAGCCGCTCGGCCGTTTCCGTCGTTCCCGTCGCCGTGGAGACGGTGAGCACGCTTCCCCGCCGCACCGGCAGACCGGCGGCCCGCAAGGCTTCCGCAATGCGATCCGACCAGAGCTCGTCGGCCGGAATCCGCACCGGGCCAAATCCCAGCTCGTCCACGCCGCGGAAACCTTCCGGCGTCTCCGCCCCCAGATCGGCGGCGATCATTGCCGTGGCGACCACCAGGTCGCCGACGTCGGCTCTTCCTGCGAACCCTCCGCCGATGCCGGCGCTGACGGCCAATGCGTACGGCGCGTCCGACTGCGCCACGGCCGCCAGGGCCAAGGCCGTTTCCGCCGCCGCGGCCGCCGGGCCGACGCCGGACACCGCCACGTCAAACCTCCCGCCGCCCCGCTGTCCCAGACCTCTGAGCACCGCCTCTTTTTCCGCTTCGACGGCGGTGACGATGAGCACGCGCAACGCGCATTCCTTCTTCCGTCTTGAACTTCGCACGTGTTTTTTCCGCAATTTTCTCCTTCATTATAGGAAACCCCGTTGCAAATGAAAACAACGCCGCGGTTCCCCGGGCGCCGAAGGACATTGCGACAAAAATGCCATTATTTTTTCGTTTTCAAAGCCGTTCGGGCGAAACAGCGACATTTGTGCCATTATTTTCGGGTCGCTCGCCGGAAATCGCACAAATGCAATTGTTTTTCCGAGAAACCTGGTTTTCATGCGAAAACAACGGCACTTTTGTCGCTGTTCCGTTCTGCCCCGCAAGAATGCCAACGAGCCTGTTGCGGACCAATTCTTGACAAATACATGCGATTTTTTCGGATCTTGCCCCTGAAATTTTCGGAAGTTTATCAACCCGCCGACACGTACGCCGGCGAAAGGGTGCGCAATGCCGGCCCGTGCGGTATGATCAAAATGGCGTGGTTGACACAAGCTGTCGGAGAGGTGCGCAACACCATGCTCTACTCCCTTCGCAGCCGGCTGATCGCGCTGCTCAGCCTGCTGCTCTTTTGTTCCTTCGGACTGGTCTATTTCGTCCTGTTCAACGAATCCCGGGCGATCATCCGCGGCTACATCGAATCGTCCGCCCTGGAGAAGATGGACGAATACGGCTCCGTCGTCCGCATGGCGCTGACGCAGATCTACGACCTGTCGTCCATCATCTTCAACAGCGACATGACGCGGAAGTGGGACGACGTCATGTCCAATCCCGCGGTGCCCGACAACGAAAAAACGCTGGCCAGCATCTCTTTCAGCCAGTTCCTGACCCGGACGCTGTACAACTATTCCGGCGTTTCGTCGGTCACGCTGTACCGCAAGGAAGGCTTCTGGGTCGGCGTGGAAAACCGGATGGCCCGCGACGGTTCTTTCCTGGACGAGGCGTGGTACAAAGATTTCATCAACGGACGGCACCGCTGGGTGCCGGCGCACACGGATCCGGTGGAGGCTCCCGGCGCCGCCCCGTATCCGGTGGTAAGCCTGCTTCTTCCCATCGGCACCTTCAAGCCGGAGCTGGCCCACACCGTGATGAAGGTGAACGTGCGCGCGGAATATTTCCAGGAACCGCTCAGCCGCATTCACCTGGGTGAAACCGGTTCCATCTTTTTGCTGGACGCGGAAGGCCGGCCAATGCTTTTCCCGGAACGGTTCGGCGAGCTGTCGGAACAGGCGCGCGGCGTCGTCGCCAGCGGCATTCCGGGTTCGTCGCAGGGCGTGCTCTATTTGACGGAGGAACCCGGCAACCGGGAAATCCTCGTCTACAAACGGCTGCGCCCTTACGACTGGCTGCTGGTCGGCGTCGTCTCCGAGCGCGAGCTGTTTGCCAAGCTGACCGGCCTCCGCAACACGATGGTCGCCTCGGCCGCACTGCTGTTCGTCTTGTCCGTCGCGGCGGCCATGTGGATTTCCCACGGCGTGTCCAAGCCGCTGTCCCGTCTGGCTATCGCCATGCGGCATGTGCAAAAGGGCGATTTCGAAAAGGCGGAAAGCCGCCTGCCCCCGACCCGGCGGATGGGGAGCGAGGTAGCGTTCGTGATGGAGTCGTTCCGCAACATGGTCGGGCTGCTCCGGCAGCACATCCGCACCGAGTTCGAGCTGAAACTGCTTCGGCAGCAGGCGGAATACAAGGCCCTGCTGATGCAAATCAACCCGCATTTTCTGTTCAACACGCTGGAACTCATGAGCAGCCTGGCGATCCAGCGCCGCTCGAAGGACACCGTGCGGGTGATCGAGGCCCTGGGCAAAATGCTGCGCTTCTCCCTCCAAATCGGAGAACGCGTGCCGCTGGAAGAGGAGCTGCGCTATGTGCGCCATTACCTGGACATTCTCGGCATCCGGTTCCGGGACCGCCTGAGCGTGACCATCCGGGAGGAAGGGTCTCCCGGCCGCGTGCCGGTGATGAAGTTCGTGCTGCAGCCGCTGGTGGAAAACGCGGTGAAATTTTCCGCTTCGCAGGAAGGCACCGCCGTCGTCGAGATCGCCGCGCGCCTCGACGGCGACCGGCTCGTGCTGTGCGTGGCCGACAACGGGCCGGGCATGCCGCCGGAGCTGGTCGAGCGGCTGCAGACGGAATCGCCGTCCGTCCAGCTGGATGAGGTGCTCAACCGTCCCAAGGGACGCATCGGCCTCCGCAATACGCTTGCCCGGCTCAGGCTGCATTACGGTCCGCAGTTTGCGTTCCGCATCGAATCCGGCGAGGGGAAAGGCACCCGCATCGAACTCATGCTGCCCGCAGAACCCGTGGAAGGAGGGGACGAAGCCGATGCTGCGGGTGATGATTGTGGATGACGAACCGGAGATCCGCATGGGCATCCGGCTGAAAGTGGGCTGGCGCCAGCTCGGGCTGGAAGTTGCGGCGGAAGCGTCCAACGGCGAAGAAGCGCTGAGGGTGCTGGAAAACGGCGGCATCGACATCGTCATCACCGACATGAACATGCCCGTGGCGGACGGCGTCGCCTTTCTCGCCGAATGCCGCCGGCGTTTCCCGCACGTCCGCCTGATCGTGCTGACCGGCTACGAAGATTTCGCCTACGCCCATGCCGCGATTCGCAGCCAGGCGAAGGATTATCTGCTCAAGCCCGTCTCCGGGGAGGAGCTGGAAGCGTCGCTGCGCACGGTGGCCGCCGAGCTGCGGGAGGAACGCCGCGCCAGGGATGAGCGGGCACGCATGGAGTGGCGGCTGTCCGCCTACTACCGGCAAATGAGGGAGGATTTCCTGATCCGGCTCGTGCTCGAACCCGTCTGGGACGAGCAGGCGATCCGGGAAAGGCTGGAGACGTTCGAGCTGGACCGTTGGGACGCGCGGCGGGTCCGCTTCGTGGCGGCGGGGCTGAAGGAAACGGGTACGTCGGCGGAACGGGATCCCGCCCCGTCGGGCCCGGCCTCCCATCCTGTTCGCCGGGCGGAGCAGTTCCGCCTGCCCTTCGAGCTGATCTGCCGGGAAATCGCCGAAACGTTGCCCGAGCGTCCGCCGTCGTTTCCCGACGGGCGCGACCTGGGCCTGTTTCTGTTCATGATGCCCGACGACTCCTCCGCCATCGACGGCCTGACGAAGGCGCTCGGCGAAGCCGCGCGGCGCTACCTGCGGATGGAAGCGGCCTTCGGCGTCGGCGAGCCGGTGTCCGGTTTCGCCGCCTGGAAGGAAGGGTACCTGTCCGCCCTGCTTGTCTGGCATGGGCTGGCCGGAAGCGAAACATCGCGGGCCGAACCTTACCGGACGGACATGGAAACCCGTCCCGCTCCAAAGGAAACCGGCGGCGTTTCCGACGCCGCCGGGCTTGAGCAGACGGTGCTGCGCCTGCTGGACCAGGGCTATCTCGACGCCCTCGAACGGACGCTGCTGGCGGAGCTGGAGGCGGCCCGGTCCGTGTCCCGCGGGCGTTTCGTCCGGACGCTGTTCCAGCTGCGGCTGCTGGCCGACGCGGTGGCGCGCACCTTCCGGATTCCCCCCGAACCGGAGGATCCCCTGTGGCTGCGGCCGGAACTCGCGCTCCGCTTCAACACCGCGGAAGAAGCGGCGCGGGATCTCATGCGCACGTTCTGCCGCATCCGGCAGGCCGTCCGGGAGCGCGACGAGGACTCCGACCGGTTCCGCATCGAGGCGGTGCAGCGGTTCATCCGGGAAAATTACATGTACGACCTGGACCTGAAAACGCTGGCCCGGCGGTTCCACTACCATCCGACCTATTTTTCCGAACTGTTCAAGGCCAAGGTCGGCAAATCGTTCATCCGCTATCTGACCGAAGTGCGCATGGAACAGGCCGTCCGGCTCCTGAAGGAGACTTCCCTCAGCCTGTGGGACATCGCGGAGCTGTGCGGGTTTTCCGGGCCCGGCTACTTCAGCTCCCGCTTCAAGCGCATGTACGGCGTAAGTCCCAGCGAATTCCGGCAGGGAAGGTCCGAAAAATTCGACGGGGAATAACCGAAAAAATCACATTCCTTCCTTTTTCTTGACCCGGTACGCTGGGAGGGGGACCCGAATCGGAAGGAAAGGGGACGTCCATGCGCAGGCAGAACAACCGCGTCGCCTATCTGTTCATGGCGCCCTGGCTGATCGGCTTTTTCGGGCTGACGCTGGGGCCGATGCTGGCTTCGCTTTATTTGGCCACGACCCGTTATACCCTGCTGACCCCTCCGGTGTGGACCGGGCTGGACAATTTCCGGGAAATGTTCCGGGAGGACGAGCTGTTTGCCCACTCCCTCGGACTGACCTTCACCTATGTGTTCCTGTCCGTGCCCCTGCGCCTCGCCTTTGCGCTGGCGGTAGCCATGGCGCTCAACAGGGGCCTTCGCGGGCTTGGCTTCTACCGGACGGTGTATTACATCCCCTCGCTGCTGGGCGGAAGCGTGGCGATCGCCGTCGTCTGGCGGAAGGTGTTCGACGGGGAAGGCCTGTTCAACCAATTTTTGGCGCTTCTCGGCATCGAGGGGAAGGCGTGGGTGTCCCACCCCGACTACATTCTCTATGCCATCGTCGCGCTGGCCGTCTGGCAGTTCGGTTCGGCCATGATCATTTTCCTCGCCGGGCTCAAGCAGATCCCGCAGGAGCTGTACGAGGCCGCGGAGGTGGACGGAGCCGGGCCGGTGCGCCGCTTCTTCCGCATCACGCTGCCGCTGCTTTCGCCGGTCATTTTTTTCAACCTGGTGATGGGCATCATCAACTCGTTCCAGGTGTTCACGCCGGCGTACGTGCTCGGCGACACCCGCGGCGGGCCGATCAACTCCACGCTGTTTTACACGCTGTATCTGTATCTCAAGGGCTTCTCGTTCTTCGACATGGGCTACGCTTCCGCGATGGCGTGGATCATGCTGCTGATCATCGCGGCGTTCACCGCCGCGGTGTTCGCCACGCAGAAGTACTGGGTGTTCTACTACGGGGATGAATCCGGCGGAAGGGGGAGAGCGTGATGGCGAGGCGGGAATCGTGGACGCGGCTGGTCCGGCATGCGATCATCATGGGATTCGGCTTCTTCATGCTCTATCCCGTGCTGTGGCTGGTAAGCAGCTCCTTCAAGCCGGACAGCCTCATTTTCACCGATCCCGGCCTGTGGCCGAAGGAAGTGACTTTCGACCACTACATCAAGGGCTGGAAAGGGCTGCTCGGCGTGTCCTTCGGGCGGTTTTTCCTCAATTCCGGCATCATTTCGGTGCTTTCCGTGATCGGCAACCTGATCACCTGCTCGCTGACCGCCTACGCCTTTGCCCGGCTCGAGTTCCGGTTCAAGAAGCTGTGGTTCGCGCTCATGCTCGTCATGATCATGCTGCCGTATCACGTGACGCTCATCCCGCAGTACATCCTGTATCACCGGCTCGACTGGGTCAACACGTTCCTGCCCCTCATCATTCCGAAATGGCTGGCGCACGATTCGTTTTTCATCCTGCTCATGGTCCAGTTCATCCGCGGCATTCCCCGGGAGCTGGACGAAAGCGCGATGATCGACGGCGGCGGGCCGGCGGGCATCTACCTGCGGGTCATCCTGCCGCTGCTCACCCCGGCGATGATCACGACGGCGATCTTTACCTTCATCTGGTCGTGGGACGACTTTTTCAGCCAGATGATCTATCTGAACGACGTCCGGCTGTTCACCGTCCAGCTCGGCGTGCGCTCCATGCTCGACCCCTCCGGGGACGCGTCCTGGGGTCCGCTGCTGGCGATGTCGGCCCTGTCCCTTGTGCCGGTCACGGTGGTGTTCTTCATGTTCCAGCGCTT
>ERZ795042.1151-NODE-1151-length-17988-cov-3414.137846_pt1 | contig 17988 bp, 14 predicted proteins | sample MGYA00375126_ERZ795042 | MGnify/ENA primary metagenome ERZ795042 (study PRJEB30171, sample SAMN05518105) | compost metagenome | isolation source: Feedstock adapted compost from Newby Island compost facility, Milpitas, CA | place: USA:Newby Island compost...
TCTGCTGATTTTGTGTAGTTTTGTCCCGTCTTTTCAAGATCAGAGGCTGCAAGTTCTAACCGGAACTTACCTCTTAATCTTTAATCGTATGACCAGTCAATTACCTCACGATGCTCACCTCTGGCCTTTGCTCCTGTATGCAGCACTTGTGGTGCTGATGGCCTCGGGCATGTTGTTGATCTCGCATTTTCTGGGTCAACGTCATGAAGAACCTGCTACGGATGAGATCTATGAGTCGGGAATCCCGGTTACTGGATCGGCACGTTTGCTTTTTCCCATTCATTTTTACATCGTGGCCATGTTTTTTGTGATTTTCGATCTGGAGGCGGTGTTTGTGGTGTCGTGGGCTATATCGTTGCGACAGGTGGGATGGGCAGGCTATGTGGGCGTATTGATTTTTATCCTGATACTGGTTGCTGTATTGATTTATGAATGGCGGATCGGAGCCCTGGATTTCGGTCCCAACAGCAAAAAGATTTTAAAAGCTTATTACCGACGTTTACAGAAAAAAGCAAGAGCATGAACTGGTGGACCGCAAAAGTGAACGACCCTTCGTCGGGCAGTTCCCTCCTGGATGAGGCAGTGAAGCGTACGGTGGTGTTGACGCGCCTGGATGATTTGATCAACTGGGGTCGGAAAAACTCCATCTGGCCGTTCAATTTCGGGCTTTCATGCTGCTATGTGGAGATGGCGACCAGCATCACCAGTCGGTACGACGTGGCGCGTTTCGGTGCAGAGGTAATCCGTGGTACGCCCCGCGAGGCCGATTTGATTATCATTGCCGGCACGGTGTTCATGAAGATGGCGCCCATCATTCAGCGGCTCTATGAGCAAATGATGGAACCGCGCTGGGTTATTTCCATGGGCTCCTGTGCCAACTCGGGCGGCATGTACGATATCTATAGCGTAGTACAGGGCGTGGATAAGTTTCTGCCGGTGGATGTGTATGTGCCGGGTTGTCCACCCCGGCCGGATGCTTTCCTGGAAGGCATAACCTTATTGCGCGAACGTGTGGGAAAAGAAAAGCGGCCACTGAGCTGGGTGATTGGTCCGCAGGGCGTCATCAAGCCCGACAAGCCTTCGATGCGCGATCAGAAAATGGAGATGCGTCGTCAGATGACCGAGATTCGGCCGCCCGATGAAGTGTGAATCATCATTGAATACAAAACATTTGAATCATTGATTTGTATTATACCCAGAGAATATGTCCGATATTCCGTCCATACTGGAGCAGCGGTTTGCTGATGCCATACTGGCGCAACAAGCCACCCGGGATGAGATTCCAACGTTATGGATCAAGCCTGCTTCTATTCGGGAAGTCTTGCAATACCTGAAATACCAGATCGAGCAGCCTTATCGGATGCTGTATGATCTCACGGCGATAGATGAGCAAGCACGTACCCATCGGGAAGGGCAACCCGAAAGCCGTTTTACGGTGGTGTATGTGTTGTTTTCCTTTGAACGTAATGCTTTCCTGCGTCTGAAAATTCCCCTGACCGATGAACAACCCGTAGCCCCTTCGATTACGGGCATCTGGCCTTCGGCCAACTGGTATGAGCGGGAGGTGTACGATATGTTTGGCGTGCGGTTTGACGGTCATCCCGACCTGCGGCGCATCCTGATGCCCCGCACCTGGCAGGGTCACCCGCTGCAGAAATGCCATCCGGCGCGGGCCACCGAGATGGGACCCTTTCAACTTCCGCTGGAAAGGCAGCGTCGCGAAGAAGAAGCGCTGCAGTTTCGTCCGGAAGAATGGGGACTGGCCGAGGATGTGAACACGGAAAACTTCATGTTTCTCAACCTGGGCCCGCAGCATCCGGGTACCCACGGCGTCTTGCGCCTGGTGCTGGAACTGGACGGGGAAGAAATCGTGCGCATCATCCCCGACATCGGCTTTCACCATCGGGGAGCCGAAAAAATGGCTGAACGCCAGTCCTGGCATACCTATATTCCCTATACCGACCGGGTGGAATACCTGGGCGGAGTGATGAACAACTTCCCTTATGTGATGGCCGTGGAAAAGCTGGCCGGCATTGAAGTGCCCGACCGGGTAAAGGTCATCCGCATCATGATGAGCGAGTTGTTCAGGATATCCAGCCATCTGGTCTGGTATGGCACGTTTGCACAGGACCTGGGTATGATGACGCCCGTCTTTCTCATGTTCAACGACCGTGAACGCATCTTCGATATTGTGGCGGCTATCTGCGGCGACCGCATGCATCCCAACTGGTTCCGCATCGGTGGCGTTGCCCAGGATCTGCCCAGAGGATGGGATAAGCTCATCAAAGATTTTCTGGATTATATGCCGCGCCGGCTGAAGGAATACGATAAAATGGTGATGCGCAACAGCCTGTTCAAACGCCGGACCATCGGCATCGGCATCTACGATACCGAGGAAGCCATTGAATGGGGGGTGACCGGCCCGGGATTGCGGGCAACAGGCTTCGAGTGGGATTTTCGTAAAAAACAACCTTATTCGGGTTATGACCAGTTGGAGTTTGATGTGCCGATCGGTAAAAACGGCGACTGCTACGATCGGGCCGTTGTGCGGGTGGAAGAAATCTGGCAGAGCCTGCGCATCATCAGGCAGTGCGTGGATAACATGCCCGCCGGACCGTATAAATCCGATCATCCGCTCACCACACCACCGCTCAAGGAATATACCATGCAGGATATCGAAACCCTGATCAACCATTTCCTCGGGGTGACCTGGGGGCCGGTCATACCACCCGGTGAAGCGATGGTGGGCGTGGAAGCTACCAAAGGACATAACAGCTATTATCTCATCAGCGATGGCAATACCACATCTTATCGGACGCGTATCCGCACGCCGTCGTTCGCCCATATTCAGTTTGTGCCCGTCATCAGTCGGGGATATACCATTCCCGACCTGCTGGCTATCCTGGGTAGTGTGGATTACGTGCTTTCGGATGTGGACCGGTAAACAAAAGACTTGCGTACATGGAAACTTCAACAACACGCGTTTTGACCGACGATATGATCGCAGCGATCCAGGAAATGTACAAGCATTTCCCGGTGAAGCGAGCCGCCTGTATCGAAGCGCTGAAATTCATTCAGAAACATTATCGCTGGGTGTCCGACCAGGCCGTACAGGAGCTGGCCGAAGTGCTTGAGATGTCGCCCGATGAGATCGACAGCGTAGCCACGTTTTACAACCTGATCTTCCGCAAGCCTGTGGGGCGCCACGTCATCCTCATCTGCGACAGCGTGAGCTGCTGGATCATGGGGTATGAAAAAATCGCCGATTACCTGAAGCAGAAATTGGGGATTCAATTCGGGGAAACCACGCCCGACGGACGTTTTACCCTGATCCCAATCTGCTGTCTGGGCACCTGCGACCGGGCCCCGGCCATGTTTATTGATGAAGACCTGCATCGGGATCTGAAAGTGGAGCAAATCGATGCTATCCTGGAACGATATCCATAAACGCTGGAACGGAAAAACTTATGGAACAACCATTAACAGCACATATTCCTAAAGACGGCAGCTGGCTGAGGCTGAAAGATTATGAGCGGGTGGGCGGTTATCAGGGCCTTCGACAGGCACTGAAAATGACGCCCAAAGAAGTGATCGACATGGTGAAAGATGCCGGCCTGCGCGGACGTGGGGGCGCCGGATTTGCCACCGGCCTCAAGTGGAGTCTGGTGCCGACCCCGGAACAAATACCCGGTCCCCGTTACCTGATCGCCAATGGCGATGAAATGGAGCCGGGCACATTTAAAGACCGCCTCCTGCTGGAAGGCAATCCGCATCAACTCATCGAAGGCATGATCATCGGTGCCTATGCCATTCAGGCCGAATTTAGCTATGTGTTCCTGCGCTGGGGATATCAGTTCGCCGAAAAAGCACTCGAGGAGGCCATCCACGAGGCTTACGAAGCGGGTTATCTCGGCAAAAATATCCTGGGCAGTGGTTTTTCACATGAGCTATCCGTGCATATCAGCGCGGGTCGATATATCTGCGGGGAAGAAACCGCATTAATCAACGCCCTGGAGGGCAAGCGGGCCAACCCGCGGGCTAAGCCCCCTTTCCCGGTGGTAAGCGGTTTCTTCGGAAAACCCACCGTGGTGAATAATATCGAAACCTTATCCAATGTGCCGCATATCCTCAGCAAGGGAGTGAACTGGTACAAAAGCCTCAGCAAATGTGAAGACGGCGGCACCAAGCTCTACGGCGTAAGCGGCAGGGTGAAACGCCCCGGCCTCTGGGAGTTGCCGCTGGGGACCTCTTTCCGGGAAATTCTCGAAGAACATGCCGGGGGGATGCTCGACGGGTATCGATTCAAAGGAGCTCTGCCCGGTGGAGGATCTACCGACTTCATCACCGCCGAACATATGGATGTGGCCATGGACTATAACAGCGTGGCGAAGGTGGGGAGCCGGATGGGCACCGGCACCGTGATTGTGCTCGACGACCGTACCTGTGTGGTGGGCATGGTGCTTAACTTAGAGCATTTCTTTGCTCAGGAATCCTGTGGCTGGTGTACTCCCTGCCGGGAGGGACTGCCCTGGACGGAAAAACTGCTCTTGGCCATCGAAAACGGGCAGGGTAAAATGGAAGACCTGAAGATCTTCGACGACCTCACCCGGTATATGGGCCCCGGCCATACCTTCTGTGCCCTGGCACCCGGCGCCATGGAGCCCTTGCAGAGCGCATTAAAACATTTTAGAGAAGATTTTGAACGTCATATCCACGAACACCGTTGTCCGTGGAAATAAGCGAAGATTATGGCAACGATTTATATTGACAACGTTCCTTATCAGGTAAAAGATGGTGACAACCTGCTTTCGGCTTGTTTGTCACTGGGGTTCAACCTCACTTATTTCTGCTGGCACCCTGCCCTGCATTCAGTGGGGGCGTGCCGGCAATGTGCCATCGTACGTTATCGTGATGAAAACGATACCCGCGGCCGCATTGTCATGGCCTGCATGGAGCCGGTGGCCGATCAGGCGCGGATTTCCCTTGAAGCGCCTGAAGCAAAGCAATTTCGTGCGCAGAATATTGAAAGCCTGATGATTAACCATCCACATGATTGCCCCGTGTGTGATGAAGGCGGCGAATGCCACCTGCAGGATATGACCGTGATGAGCGGACACAATTACAGGCGTTATCGGTTTAAGAAACGTACCCACCTGAACCAGTATCTGGGTCCCTTCCTGCATCATGAAATGAACCGCTGTATTCAGTGTTATCGTTGTGTGCGTTTTTACAACGATTATGCAGAAGGGAAAGACTTTGGGGTTTTTGCCGTGCACGACGATGTATATTTCGGTCGATTTGAACCCGGCGTGCTGGAAAATGAATTCAGCGGCAATTTGGTGGAAGTATGTCCGACGGGTGTTTTCACCGATAAAACCCTCCGCAAGCATTATACCCGTAAATGGGATCTCACCAATGCGCCCTCTATCTGTCAGCAGTGCGGATTGGGCTGCAATATCATTGCCAGCGAACGTTATGGCTCGCTGCGTCGTATCCTGAACCGCTATAATGGCGATGTGAATGGGTATTTCATCTGCGACCGCGGCCGTTTCGGTTATGAATACGTAAATAGTGAACGGCGTATTCAACACGCTCTCAGGCAGCAGCCTGCTGGCCAGTGGCAGGGATTGAAAAAGGAGGCTGCCGTAGCGGAAATTCGCGAAAAAATACGGACCGCCCGCAACATCATCGGCATTGGTTCGCCCCGGGCTTCGCTGGAGTCGAACTTCCTGCTGCAGCAGGTGGTGGGTGCCGAACATTTCTACGCCGGCATCCCCCGGCGGGAGGGTCGGCTGGTGCAGGAAATCCTCCATATCATGCGGGAAAGCGGCGTGCGTACGCCCTCCCTCAAAGAAACCGAGACTTATGATGCCATTCTGGTGCTGGGTGAAGATGTAACACAGACGGCTCCCATGCTGGCCCTATCGCTCAGGCAGGCGGCCAAGAATCAGCCGAAAGAAAAAGCCAAGGCCCTGAAGATAGCCGATTGGAACGATGCTGCGATTCGGGAGGTGATCCAGGGGCAGAAAGGACCGCTGTTCATCGCAGCCCCCCATGCCACCCGGCTCGACGATGCAGCCTTATCCTGTTATCGGGCGCATCCTCATCAGCTCGGCCGACTGGGCTTTGCGATCGCCCATCGCATCCATACCGGAGCTCCCGCCGTTGAGCTCGACGAAGCCGCCGGCCATTTCGCCGACCAGGTAGCCCGGGCCCTGCAGGATGCCCGTAAGCCCCTGATCGTAGCCGGAACCAGCCTGCACCAGGAACCGCTCATTCATGCCGCTGCCAATATAGCGCTATCGCTTAAGCAGGCCGGTAAGCAACCCGGTTTGTTCTATACCGTACCGGAAGTGAACACGATGGGACTGGCTATGATGAGTGAACGCTACCTGGAAGATGCACTGGAGCAGGTAAAACGTGGGGATGTGGATGTGGCCATCATCGTGGAAAACGATCTCTATCGGCGTCTGCCGGCCGAAATAGTCGATCTTCTTTATCAGCATGTGCCTACCGTGATTGTGCTCGATTCGCTGGCTCATCGTACGGGAGAAAAAGCACAATATGTGTTGCCGGCGGGTACATTCGCCGAGTCGTCGGGCACGGTGGTGAATAATGAAGGACGTGCCCAGCGTTTCTATCAGGTATTTCAACCTCGCAACGATATCCAGAGCAGCTGGAAATGGCTGCAGGCCTTCGTGACCGATCAGGCATTAGCCGAAGCCCATTTAGATGAGGTTATCGCCCGCCTGACCGCAGCCTTCCCCGGGCTGGCAGGCATTCAGGAGGCCGCTCCTGGAGCCGGCTTCCGTGTGGGCACGCAGAAGATTCCGCGTGAGCCACACCGCTATAGCGGCCGCACGGCCATGCTGGCGCATATCAACGTAAGCGAACCCAAGCCGCCGGAAGATCCCGATAGTCCGCTTTCCTTCACCATGGAAGGATATGTGGGCACGCCTCCGGCACCGTTCACGCCTTTCTTCTGGTCGCCAGGCTGGAACTCCGTGCAGTCGGTCAATCGCTACCAGCAGGAAGTGGGGGGTATGCTTCGCGGGGGCAATCCCGGCAAACGGCTCATCGAAACCGATGGACAGCATAGCATGGCCTATTTCACGGATATCCCCGGAGCTTTCTCCCCTGCCGATGGGCAACTCAGTATATGGCCCGCCTATCATATCTTCGGCAGCGATGAACTCTCGGCATACAGCGAGCCGATTCAGGAACGGATACCCACGGCTTATATCGCCCTTTCCCGTGCCGATGCGGCCCGGTTGCAGGTGCAACATGGCATGCGGGTGCAGGTACAGGGTACCCAACAGTCCATCACCCTGCCGGTCCAGGTTAGGGATGATGTACCCGAAGGCATGGCCTTGATACCCGCTGGCTGGGAAGTATCGCAAGGACTTCAGTTTCCTTTTTCTTCCACCCTTAATCCTGTTGCCTCATGAGTGAGACCTTCATCCATATCATCATGGTGGTATTGATCCTGCTGGTTTTGTTGACCATTGCAGCAGGATTGATTTATGTGGAACGCCGCATGCTGGCCGTCTGGCAGGATCGCTACGGGCCTAACCGCACGGGACCCTTCGGGCTGTTGCAGGTATTGGCCGATATGATCAAGATTTTCTTCAAGGAAGACTGGATTCCGCCGTTTGTCGATAAAAAGGTGTTCATCATTGCGCCTACCATTGTCATGATGGCCGTGTTGATGAGTTTTGCCATCATTCCTTTTACGCCGCAAATCGGTGTGGTGCATTTGAATATCGGCGTGTTGTTTTTCCTGGCCATGTCGTCGATGGGCGCATATAGTGTGGTGCTCGCCGGGTGGGCGTCGAATAATAAATACTCCCTGCTGGGCGGCATCCGGGGATCGGCCCAGATGATATCTTATGAAGTGTTTATGGGATTGTCGCTCATGGGTGTGGTGATCCTGGCCGGTTCGCTGGACCTGCGCGATATTGTGGAGGCCCAGCGTAAAATCTGGTTTTTCATTCCGCAGATTGTGGGTTTTGTGATTTTCTTTTTAGCTGGGCTGGCCGAAACGCATCGTTTGCCCTTCGATATCCCTGAAGCGGAAAGTGAGCTGATTGCGGGTTATCATTCCGAATATTCGGGGATGAAATTCGGGATGTTTTTCGTGGGGGAATATCTGGGTATTACCCTTATTTCGGCGCTGGTGACCACGCTTTATTTCGGCGGCTGGTTGGGCCCGCATTTTCTACCGCCTATCGTGTGGTTTTTAATCAAGATGTTTGCCTTTATCCTGTTGTTCATCCTGATTCGAGCCACACTGCCGCGGCCGCGCTACGATCAGCTGATGTCGCTCGGCTGGAAGGTGCTGTTGCCTCTGGCGCTGCTCAATCTGCTGGTGACGGGGGCTGTGGTATTGTACTGGCATTTGTAAAAAACGATCAAACCTGGAATCATGATCAGTCATCTTCGTTCATTGTGGTTGGTATTCAAACACATGTTTCATAAGCGGGAAACGGTGCAGTATCCCGAGGAAAAGCCTTATCTACCGCCGCGCTGGCGGGGCCGCATCGTGCTCACCCGCGATCCCGACGGCATGGAACGCTGTGTGGCCTGCTATCTCTGTGCCGCCGCCTGCCCGGTGGACTGTATTTCGTTGCAGGCTACCGAAGATGAGAACGGCAGGCGATATCCCGAGTTTTTCCGGATCAATTTTTCACGCTGTATTTTTTGTGGATATTGTGAAGATGCCTGCCCGACCTATGCTATTCAGCTGATTCCCGATTTTGAGATGGCGGAATATGACCGGCAAAACCTGGTGTATGAAAAAGAACATCTGCTCATCAGCGGGCAGGGCAAATACCATGGATATAACTTTTACCGTGTGGCCGGTGTTGATGCTGGCGTGAAACCCAAAGGAGGAGGGGAAACGGAAAATCCACCGGTGGATATACGCAAATTATTGCCCTGACTGTGGATGCGAAAAGGAAGAGCGAAAATGATTTTCTTTGCATCACCAGAACAGCTTTGAAGCTTGTTGATCATAAGATTTGAACAATGAACATCATTTTTTACATATCGGCTATCATAGCCATTTACAGCACGCTGAGGGCGGTGCTGCACAAACATGCCGTGCATGCGTTGTTGTACCTCATCGTATCGCTGCTTTCTGTAGCCGTGATTTTCTTTATACTCGGAGCTCCATTTCTGGCCGCGCTGGAGGTAATCATTTATGCCGGTGCGATCATGGTATTGTTTGTATTTGTAGTGATGATGCTAAACCGCGGTGAAACCGCCATCAAACAGGAAAAAGAATGGCTGCAATGGCGTGCCTGGGCATGGCCGGCCGTATTTGTGGGTTTGTTGTTGATAGAATGGCTTTACATCCTGTTCGGCCAGCCGGCTACCGGTGGTGCATCAGCCGGTCAACCCATATTACCCGGGCAGGTAGGGGAAGCTTTATTCACCCGTTATCTGTTAGGGGTGGAAATGGCTGCGATGATGCTGATGGCCGGTGTTGTAGGGGCCTATCATATTGGAAAACAAAAGCAAAGAACTTATCATCGTTATTTAGAAAATGAAGCGGATGCCCGTCGGGCCGCTGTTTCAGAATCTGCAAAGCAGGAGGCTGTATGATGACCGTACCTCTATCCGTTCAACTTTTGCTGGCTGTCATCCTGTTTCTCATCGGATTGTTAGGCGTATTGATTCGAAGGAATGTGATTTTTATGTTGATGTCGGTCGAGATCATGCTGAATGCAGCCGCGCTGGTCTTCATTATTGGTGGCTCACGCTGGCATCAGGTCGATGGTCAGGCGATGGTGATATTCATTCTGGCTATGGCTGCGGCCGAGGTGGCGGTGGGGCTGGCGCTGATTCTGCAGGTGTTTCACCTGCACAAAACCGTGGATGTGGATCGCTTGAGGGAATTAAAAGATGAATGAAAATTGATTAGAACCATACGTTAAACTGCTTGAATACATGGATGTATTTCACCTTTTATGGCTGGTACCCACTTTTCCGTTAGCCGGTTTTTTGATCCTGGCGCTGTTCGGGATGAAGATGCCTTCGAGGGCGATAGCCTGGACGGGAACTTTATCCATCGGGCTGGCGGCCTTGCTTACGTTGTGGATGGGTTTGCATTTTCTCACCCAGCCTCCCGATGGTCATCACTATCGGCAGGTACTCTGGACCTGGTTTGATGTCAATGGCTTTGCTCCCACCATCGCATTGTATCTGGATCCACTTTCGCTGGTGTATATTTTCGTGATTACGTTTGTTGGATTCCTCATTCATCTGTATTCCACGGCTTTCATGCGCGGCGATGAAGGATATGCCCGGTTTTTCGCCTTCATGAATTTGTTTGTGTTTTCCATGCTGGTGCTGGTGCTGGCCGATAACTTATTGTTGCTGTACCTGGGCTGGGAAGGAGTGGGGCTGTGCAGCTTTTTGTTGATCGGATTCTGGTATCGCGATCCGGCAAATGGTTATGCCGCCCGGAAAGCGTTTATCGTAACACGCATAGGCGATACGGCGTTTATCATCGGGTTGTTTTTGCTGGTCAAGCAATTTCATACGCTCAATATTCAGGATATACTCATGCAGGCGCCGGGTGTATGGGCTGTAGGGGCTACAGGGGCCTTCTGGGCGGCGTTGTTGTTGCTGGGCGGTGCCGTGGGCAAGTCGGCCCAGCTGCCGTTGCAAACCTGGTTGCCCGATGCAATGGCTGGTCCTACGCCGGTGAGCGCCCTGATTCATGCGGCAACGATGGTTACCGCCGGGGTATATCTCATTGCCCGCACGCATGTATTGTATAGCCTGTCGCCAGCCGTACAATCGCTTGTGGCCATCATCGGCGTGCTTACCCTGTTGATTGCGGGTTTCAGTGCGCTTGCCCAGCATGACCTGAAGCGCATTCTGGCTTATTCCACCATCAGCCAGATTGGCTATATGTTTCTGGCGCTGGGCGTGGGAGCCTGGACGGCGGCCGTGTTTCATTTCATGATTCATGCATTCTTCAAAGCCCTGTTGTTTTTAGGCGCTGGTGCCGTGATCATGGCCATGGAGGAGGAACATGATATTTTCAAGATGGGCGGGCTGAGAAAAAAAATGCCGATGACCTACTGGACTTTCCTTGCCGCTTCCGGAGCGCTTGCCGCCATCCCGCTGATTACGGCCGGTTTTTACAGTAAAGACCTGATTCTGTTTGATGCGCTTGCTTCCACGCAGGGCAGTGTTTATTTGTGGCTGGGTGGTTTTGTGGGGGCATTCATCACCGTGTTGTACACCTTTCGCATGGTGTTCGTCACTTTTTACGGGGAGCAGAAAAAACCCATTGCTCATAATCCCGAACACGAGCGGGCCATGATGATTCCGTTGGTGGTATTGGGCGTGCTTTCAATTGTGGGTGGATGGGTGGAATTGCCCCATGCCTGGGCACATTTTACGCCGTTCTCGCATTTGCTGGAAACCACACTGCCGGCCACCACCCTGAAGCCGGGCATGGAAAGTAATGAATGGTGGTTGCAGTTGCTTACAGCGGTCATCGTTTTCATCGGCATTTACCTTACCTGGGTTGCTTATGTGAAAAAGCCGGCCATGGTAACGGCCTGGAGAGAAACCGCATTCGGGCGAGCATGTCATCAGTTCTTTTACAAAGGATGGATGTTCGATCAGCTGTATGATGTATTGTTTGTGAAACCAGTTGTATGGCTTTCCCGTATCGACGAGCATGATTTCATCGATTACCTATACGAAGGTTTTGGACGGTTGAATGCCTGGATACATGCCGGTTTCAGCCGCACCCAGAGCGGATATCTGCGTTGGTATTTGCTCTGCATTGCTTTCGGGCTATTGTTCATCTTTAGCTTAATCTTATTCGTATGACGCTTACCTGGATACTGTTAATTCTGTTGATTGGAGGCGTGCTTGCCTGGATATTTTCAGGCTGGAGCCGGTGGATTGCTACGCTGGCTGTTTTGATCGACCTGATACTGGCCTTGCAGTTGTGGTTGACGCATCCCATAATGCCCATACCACAGCATACGGGCATGGTTCCAAACTGGATAGCGGAAACGCAATACCACTGGATTCCCTTGCTGGGTGCGAGTTTTCACTTAGCTGTGGATGGATTCAGTCTGCTGATGCTTGTGCTTACCCTGTTTATTGGGTTGCTTTGTGTATGGATTTCGTGGCATGATCCGGTTACCCGGGAAAATACGGGATTCTTTCATTTTCACCTGTTATGGCTGATAGCCGGTATTGCCGGCGTGTTCATGGCAATGGACTTATTGTTGTTTTATTTTTTCTGGGAGTTGATGCTTATTCCCATGTTTTTCCTGATCAGCGTCTGGGGCGGACCACAACGCAAGAAGGCAAGCCTGAAGTTCTTTTTATTTACCCAGTTCAGCGGATTGTTCATGCTCATAGCCATTCTGGCATTATATCTTTTACATGGTCAGCAAACCGGACAATATAGCTTTGATTATGCCGATTTGCTGGGCAATACCGTATCGCGTGCTATGGCTGGATGGTTGCTTGCGGGCTTTTTGCTGGCTTTCCTGGTGAAATTGCCCGCCTTTCCTTTTCACAGCTGGCTTCCCGATGCTTATACCCAGTCGCCCACCGGCGGTGTGGCTTTGCTGGCCGGACTCATGTCCAAAACCGCGGCGTATGGTATGCTGCGTTTTGCGTTGCCCCTTTTCCCGGAAGCTGCCCGGCAGTTTGCACCTGTGATGGTTGTACTTGGCGTAGCCGGCATTTTATACGGTGCTAAACTGGCTTATGCACAAACCGATTTGAAACGCTTGATTGCCTTCTCCAGCTTCAGCCACATGGGCTTTATCCTGTTGGGTATTTTTTCCATGCAGGAGCTGGCCTATCAAGGTGTTGTCGTAGAAATGGTGGCACATGCAATCAGCATCACGGGATTGTTTTTCATTGCCGGTATGCTTCAGGCGCGTTTGCAAACCACCGGTCTGGATGCGATGGGTGGGTTCTGGGAATACATGCCCCGGATGGGGGGTGTGACCATGGTATTTGTGATGGCTACGCTGGGTCTGCCAGGTCTGGGTAATTTCATAGCAGAATTTTTGATTCTTTCCGGCACCTATCAGGTGCATATCCTCTGGGCTGTACTGGCTTCGCTGGGATTGATCGCTTCCATGATTTATGCACTGGTGATTTTACAACGCGTCTTCCACGGAAAGAGCAGGCAGAGCCTTTCCCAAGCGGATCTTAAACCACTGGAAGGATTGGTAATGGCCTGCTTGATTGCTGCGATTGTATGGGTGGGTATTTACCCGCAAAACGTGATTCGTTCGGTACAGCCTGTGGTGCAGCAGTTGAAACAGGTGGTGGACCATCGGCAAACGGCTGTGGATCAGCATCTGACATGGAATGGTTACACATTGCTCAAATAATTAAACATTTATGTGGCATCAGCATCTTTTACCTGCATTATTCCCTCAGATCATACTTGCGGCGGCGGCCGTATTGTGTATGTTGTTGATTGCAATCAGGCGAAACCACGCCGTCATCCATCTTTTCACGTTACTATCGCTTATTCTGGCGCTTGCTTCGTTAGGCAAAATATATGGCTCAACTACGGTTGATGGATTATTTGTGATGGATGGATTGGGCCTTTTCATGGAGGGATTGATTTTAATTACTGCGTTTTTCATTACCATTTTTTCCTATCCTTATTTTGCTGAATCGCTGATCGAGCGTGAGGAATATTATGTTCTTCTCTTGCTGGCCACGCTGGGGGCGACTTCCATGGTCATCAGCAATCACTTTGTATCGTTTTTCCTTTCGCTTGAAATCCTGAGCGTATCGTTATACACGTTAATCGCGTATCCGAAGAACATGTCAGCCTCTGTGGAGGCCGGAGTGAAATACTTGATGTTAGCTGCCGTTTCATCGGCGATCCTGGTATTGGGTTTTGGACTGATATATGTTCAAACGGGCCAGCTTGGCCTTTCCTTGCCAGGTCAATCAGCTACCGGTGGTGTTGATGCCAATGGATGGCTGATAACGGGTCTGGGTCTGGTGATAGCCGGGCTCGGGTTTAAACTGGCACTGGTTCCCTTTCACTTATGGACGCCCGATGTATATGCCGGTGCGCCGGCTCCTACTTCAGCCTTTGTGGCCACCATTTCAAAGGGTAGCGTTTTTGTGTTTCTCTGGCGTCTGTTTGATAGTTATGGGATGATGTCGCATGCCGTAGAACTTATTTTTGTGGTTATTGCCATTGCTTCAATGCTTATAGGCAACTGGCTGGCGCTTTTGCAACAAAATATCAAACGGCTGCTGGCTTATTCATCTATTGCCCATCTGGGATATTTGATTGTGGCTTTTGTGGCATCAGGCGAAACGGGTTTGCATGCTGCGGTGTTTTATCTAATCGCTTATTTCATCAGCATGCTGGGCGCTTTTGGAATCATTGGCTTCTTGAGTGAGTCAGGTGAAAATGGTCAACACGAAAAGCTTGCCCTGTCGTCCTACACCGGCTTATTCTGGCAAAAACCTGGCTTAGCCATATTGTTTGCCGCGATTATGCTTTCCCTGGCCGGTATTCCACTCACGGCAGGATTCATCGGTAAATTCTACATATTGTTATCGGGTGCTCACAGCATGCAATGGCTGCTGGTGATTGTACTTATTCTTTCCAGTGTAATCGGTTTGTTTTACTATTTGCGTGTTGTGATTCAGTTATTTACCAGGCCGGATGTTACCCCCAGTTATTCCGCCTCGCCCTATGCGGTGTCGACCGGACTGGCATTTCTGGTATTATTTATTTTGTTGATCTGGTTTGGCGTGATGCCCGGAAATTTAATTGATCAGATTGCACAGATGGTACATGTATTTAAGGGATGATACTTTCATCGAGCCATTTGGTGAAATAAATTAAGTCGACATACTCGCCGCTGGGCTGGCGTAAGAATCTGGACAGTCGGCCCTGTTCCACGAATCCGAAGGATTGATACAGATGAATGGCTCGTTCATTATTGGCCATCACCTTGCAATACAGCAGTTTAATCTGAGGATGTGAGCTGAGCCAGCGAAACATTTGCGTCATCAAACGACGGCCTATACCCATGTTCCAGTATGGCCGGATAACGGCAATGCCAAATTCCGCCGTATGCTCAATTTTGCTGCGATTGCCCCGGGTAACGCTCAAGGTGGCTACGATTTGTTGTTGCACCACTGCCACCAGATACAGGTTATATGGATGCGCGCGAAAACTGCGAATGAAATCCTGTTCGGTGCGCAGGGTGTGTTGCCTGGCCTCATCCGGAGTGGTCATTAAGAAATCGCTATCCTGTACGGCTTGCTGAAAATAATTCAACAACGCTGCAGCATCGCTGGGCTCGGGTTCACGAATAATCAACTCTTGCCCGTTTGCCAGAAAATAGTGCATGTATCGAAATTAGATAAAAACTTGCACCCGCTCATGCATAGCATACGGATATACGTTTGCTTTTTAAAGATGCTGAACAAACCAGTTCATCGACCGATATATCCTTTCAGTTGATTTTGCTTAATCCCATATAAGGATGAAGTACAGCAGGCAGCAGAATCCCATCAGGCTGTTGATGATTTTCGAGTAATGCGGCCACGATGCGGGGCAATGCCAGTGAGCTGCCATTTAAAGAGTGTACCAGCCGGGTTTGTTTGCCATCGCGGAAACGAATTTTCATGCGCTGGGTCTGGAAGGTTTCGAAATTCGATACTGAGCTTACCTCCAGCCAGCGTTGCTGGGCGGCACTGTACACTTCAAAATCGTAAGTCAGGGCCGAGGTGAAACTCATATCGGCACCACATAATTTCACGATGCGGTAGGGTAATTCCAGCGATTGCAATAACCCCTCCACATGAACCACCATTTCTTCCAGCACATCATAAGAACGGTCGGGATGAACCAGCTGCACGATTTCCACTTTATCGAACTGGTGCACCCGATTCAATCCGCGTACATCCTTACCGTATGAGCCGGCCTCACGGCGGAAGCAGGGCGTATAGGCGGTCATTTTGATGGGCAGCTGATCTTCCTGTAGAATGGTATCGCGGTAAATATTGGTCAACGGTACTTCAGCGGTGGGAATCAGGTACAGCTGGTCTTCGGAGATGAAGTACATCTGGCCTTCTTTATCGGGCAGCTGGCCGGTGCCGAAAGCCGTTTGTTCGTTGACCAGCAGGGGAGGTAAATATTCTACATATCCCGCCCGGATATTATAGTCCAGGAAATACTGAATCAGGGCTCTTTCCAGGCGTGCGCCGGCACCCTTAAATACCGGAAATCCGCTGCCCGTGAGCCGCGTACCGATGTCGAAATGAATCAGGTCATAACGATTGGCCAGTTCCCAGTGGGGTAGGGCATGCTCGGGCAATGTGGGCGGAGTGCCTCCCTGACGAACGATCACATTGTCGGCGGCCGATTGACCGGCAGGCACGCTTTCGTGGGGCAGGTTGGGGATTTGAAGCAGCAATTGCTGAAGGCGCTGTTCCGTCTCTTCCAGTTGTGTGCGTAGCTCATCGAGCTGTTGGTTCCAGCGGGCTACTTCTTTTTTCTTTTCCTCGGCTGCAGAAGTCTGGCCCGTTTTCATCAGCTGGCCAATTTCCCGGGAAGCCATATTGCGCTGGTTTTGCAAGCGATCGTGCTCGGTGATCAGCTGGCGACGATGCTCGTCGAGCTGGAGGATTTCATCAATGATCTGGATCCGGGTAAAATGTTTAACAGAAAGCCGTTCGATGACCCAGTCTTTTTTTTCGCGAAGCAGTTGAATGGCCAGCATGCCTTAAATTTTGTGCAAAGATAGGCGCTTGGCAGGCAATCGCAGGTTTTACATAAAGGAGTTTTTAACTCCATTTCACCTCAAGGGCATTTGCTAATGTGCTGGGTGCCCTGGTGGGCAATTGCACTACGAGGGCATCGGGTTGTTGTGTCCAGGAAATGGCATCATCATATCCCAGCAGGCGCACATGTACGATGCGACCCGGTGATAGTTCGTGCTCACGGCCCAGCTGCGGGATGTGCAGTTGCAAGGCGGAAGGCCACCCCATGAAAAACACATAGAGGCTTTTACCCTTGGTGGTAAAACGGATATCGTCGGCAGTCAGGGCATGGCGGTTGCGTTCGTTGAAGCTGGTGCCTTTTGCAGGCTGGCTGTTGGGGCCATAGCCGAAGATTTTCCAGGGACGGGTATCATAAATGCCTTCACTGTTGATTTGCATCCATTCGGTAATGGCTTGCAGGATAGCCAGTTCACGATCGTCGAGCATACCACTGTTCGGCAAAGGAAAATTCAGCATCAGGTTGCCATTCCGGCTTACGATATCCACTAACATGTCAATGATCATCTTGGGTGTTTTGTAATGCGCCCGCACATCATAATGCCAGTGGCCAATACAGGTGTCTGTTTGCCAGGGCCTTGGCCAGATGGTATCCACTACGCCCCGTTCCACATCCAGTACGCAGGTGCCCACCAGGCTGTCTTCCTGACGTTTGCTGGTATAGACGGCTGTTACCTCGCGGCCGCCGTTGCGTTGATAACTGGAGTTGTAGAGATGGGCTACGATGGCCAGCCCCCAGTCTTCAAACGGGATAGGGCCGTCACAGTACAGCAAATCCGGTTGATATTGATCGATTAAATCCTTGATGCGTTTAAACCAGTGAGCCTTCCAGCTTTCGGGGATACCGGTTTCATCCCAGCTCAAGTGGGTATGTACGCTGTTGATGTCGTGATAAAAATCCCAGTAAGCGGGATTTTGTCCGTCGTAGGGTACGCCAGCTTCTGGACCAGAAAGGTCGCTACCATGGCTGGTGGAAAACCATTTATAGCTGATCCACAGGTGATCACTTACGGCGAATTTGAGATCATGTTTAAGGGCTGCCGTCCGGAACAACCCCACGATATCTTTATGTGGACCCATGTTCACCGCATTCCAGCGGTTGTAGGTTGAATGCCATAAGTCGAAATTATCATGATGCACGCCCATACTCATGAAATAGCGGGC
>ERZ795042.1157-NODE-1157-length-17972-cov-4.728917_pt1 | contig 17972 bp, 9 predicted proteins | sample MGYA00375126_ERZ795042 | MGnify/ENA primary metagenome ERZ795042 (study PRJEB30171, sample SAMN05518105) | compost metagenome | isolation source: Feedstock adapted compost from Newby Island compost facility, Milpitas, CA | place: USA:Newby Island compost facility...
CCGCGTCGTCTCGGAGACCGGGGTTACGCTCGGGATCTTGCTGCTCGAGCTCCCGGGACGCGGGGTAGCAGGCGTCGCTGTTAACCAGCCAGTGACGCCGCCCGATTCCCTGCCGGTGCTCATCGCAGATCCTTTCACGCCCGACCTCGAAAGCGACATCAACCGGCTGCTGACCGAGCGTCGGGGCGAATTCTACCGGGCGGGCTCCGAGCTTGGCCGCCTGCTGGTGGGCGCCGCCTCGACGGGAGCCGATCTCTCGGAGATTCTCGCGATCGGGGCGAGCTTCTTGGGGGTGCAGGCGGCGATCGTTGACGCGCAGGGCGCGCTGACGGTGGCGACGTCCGCGGCCGCGGTGCCGTCGCCGGGGAGCCAGCCTTCTGGGGATGGCTGGCAGGCGGGGCGCCTCGGCATCCGGCTCGGAAGCGGCAACACGTTGTGTCTTGGGCCCGTCGAGCCGGAGCGGCGCGCGCTGGCGCGACTGGCGAGTGAGCGCTTGGCGATGGCGGTCGAGGCGGCGCTGCAGCGGGCGGCGGATGCGCGACCGCGAGGACCAGCGCGTGCTTCGGCGCTGGGATCGCTTCTCACCGGCGCGGCTGGCGATCCCGCTCGCGCCGCGCTGGTCCTCGGGTTGCCGGCGAGCGGGCGGTATCGGGTGGTGCTCGCCTCGCCCGCGTTCGATGCTGGTGCGCTCTCTCGCGCGTTGACTCCGCTGGGGACGGTTCATGAAGCGGGGACGATCGATGGGGCGTGCGCCGCGTTGATCGAGCTGCGCTCCGAGGCGCCGATTCGGTCGCCGGCGCTCCGGCGTCAGGTTCCCCCTGGGCGTCTGCCCGCGGCTGGTGACCGCAGCTGGCTGGCGGTTTCGTCCGTCGGCGTGGGGACCGCTGCGCTGCCCGGCATCACCCGGGAGGCGCGTTTCCTGGCGGCGTTGCTCGCCGGGGGGCTCATCCCGGGCCCGATTGCGCGGTTCGACAGCCTGGCGGACCTCGGCGCCTATCGTCTCCTCTATCACCTCTGGGGCACGCCTCAGCTCACCGAGTTCATGCGTGAGGCGTTGGGTGAGCTGGTCACGCGCGATCGGCGTGGCACGCTCCGGCGGACCTTGCTCGCGTATCTCGAAGCGGGCGGATCGCATGTCGCCGCGGCGAACCGGCTTGGGGTGCATCGCAACACTCTCGCGTATCGCCTCAAGCAGATCGCGAAGCTGACGCATCGCGATCCGGCCGATCCGGCCAATCACCTGGTGTTGCATTTGGCGCTGCTGGCCGGTTCTTTGCCGCCTGCCGTGTAAGGGTCGGACGAGGGCGGGCACGGGCGCCAGGGCGAGCACAAGTGTCGGGGGCTGGAACTGGCCCGAGGGCGGCGATGATTGTCGGCCCGTAGGGCCGTTAGTGTTCCGATCATTTGGCGCCAATTTGAATCGCACGCGGCGGGGTGGGTTGCCGCTATTCGGGACGAGGTGCGGCCACCACGTCGTTTTCGTTTGGGGCACCTGTGGCGCCGTTTCGATGCATGTTGTCGGCCCGCGGACGACACACGGGCACAGGCCCGTCTTTCTCGTGCCGCGAGGGGGCGCGGGAGCGTGCACAAGTCTTGGGATCGGCATAGGTTCCGCGTCCACGGTATCCTCGGCCGGGCACAGGACCGTCTCGTGCGATATCCTCTGGCGGCGAGGCAGGTCCTGCCCCGACGATTGTTGGGCCGTTCCCGGTGGTCACGATTTCCACGGCCCCGGCGCCTCCTTTCTTCCCCAATTTGCGTAATGCAGGTTATACAGCCAAATAGCGGACATTGACTAATTGTCACAATAGGAAGCTTGAATGACAGGCTTCCGGTGTTGTGATAGACTGTCCGTACATGGTGCTGATTCACTGTGTTGGTATTTCGCTTACGGTGAATGTTGACGGCACCAGGATCCCGCGCTCACCCCGCTCGCCCCGCGACGAGCTGAAGAGAACGAGACACGCCGTTAGGCCAAACCCGGGCCGGGAGGGGATTCGTTCATGGGCGAGCAAGCGCCCGTTGCCGGCTGGCATCGCGATGCCGCCTGGCGCGAGCTGCAAGCTGAAGGGATCGTCTGGGAAGGTCGAGTGCTCATCCGGGGCGATGAGTCCGATCTTGCCGCGCGTCTCATCGTGACGAACGAGCGGCTGGCGTTCGTCCGAGACGGGCAGATCTTGTTGGAAGCCGACCGCGATTGGCTGCGCCCGGCGCCGACGCTCGGCCTCGATGGCACGCTGCTGCTCCAGATAACGCCGTACGGCGCGCGGGTCCCTGAGCCGCTTCGCCTCTTCATGCCCCAGGGAAGGGCGGTGGCTGCGCACGTCGTCAATCTCTTGACGACGCCGCGGGTGCGTCCGGTGAGGCGCGCATCGTCGTTTGCGGTCGCTGAGGATTCGTATGCTGATGAGTCGTTCGACGAGGAACCATTCGAGGAGGAGCCGCCAGCTCCTCGGCCGCGATACGCAGCCCGTCGCGAGGAACGGTCGCGCGCTGCGAAGCGGTGGCACGGCGAAGAAGAGGCGCAGGGCGTCCTGCCGTCGCTGGAGCAGCTCGATCTGGGCGATTTCCCGCCGGTGGCCGAGTCCCCAGCTCGGTCGCGCGCTGGCCGCTTTGATGCTGGCGAGGCCGAATCGCTGCCGCGATCGCGGGAGGATGCCCGCGAGCGCAGGAATGGCGCGGCGGCTCCGGTCGTCGTGGCGTCGAATGGCGTGGCCCGCGAGGGGAATCGGCCGCTGCTCCCGCTGCCCGGCATTGAGCCGAAGGCCTCGCGGAATCGCCGTAATTGGATCATCCGCCTGGGCGGACTCGTCGTCTTGATCGTTGCGCTCGGCGCGCTCGGCAGCGGTCGCGTGCCCGGATTGCCCGATCTGCCTGGGCTCGATCGGCAGGAGAACGTGACGCCGACGCGTGAGAGCGCGGCGACGCTCGACCAGCCGGCGACTCCGACGCCGACGAAGGTTGTGACGCCCACGCCGACGGTCACGCCGCTCACCGGTAGCCGCCCATCGCTGACGCCGCCACCGAGCGAGACGGCGATCGCGATCGGTGTCGGTGGTGAGGATCCGACGGTCACACGGACGCCGACGGAGGAGCCAACGGAGACCATTCCGCCGACCGAGACCGTCCCGCCGACCGCGACGGCGACAGAGGAGCCGACGCTGACGACCGCTTCCGAGGAGACGGAAACGCCGGAGCCGCTCGAGCCAACGGCGACGGAGCCGCCGGCGCCCACTCCGACCACGGAACCAACGGAGACCGTTCCTCCGACGGCGACGACGGAGCCAACCGAAACTTCCGAGCCAACGGAGACTCCTGAGCCAACGGAGACTCCTGAGCCGACTGAGCCGCCGGCTCCGACCGAGACGCAGGCGCCGACGGAAACGCCGGAGCCGACGGAGTCTCCATCGCCGACGCCTTCGGAGACGGCGACCGCGACCGCAACCGCGACCGAGACGCCGGAGCCGACTCCGACGCCGACTTCGGTGGTGCACGATCAGCGTGCGACGGTGCGCAAGGATGAGCAGCCGGCGCAGGTAATCGCCGCTGGGCAGTTCCGCTACACCGTCGAGTCGGTGATGCGCGGGCCGGAGCTGCCGGAGCTGGCGCTGGCGTCGCCCGGATTTGGGGACTGGGTGGTCGTCGTCGCCCACGCGCAGAACTGGTCGGAGGACAACGCCTCGCTGCAGATGGCCGATTTCCGCCTCGCTCCCACGGGCGCGCCGGGGCTCTCGGAGGGGCTGGATGTGGCGACGGGATCGGTCGCTCAGTTCCTCGGCTTCTCCCCGGCCTACGATGCGGACGACCGCGTCCTGTTCGCGCCCGGCGAGGGACACTGGCTGGCGTTGGTCTTCCTGATCAGCCCGGACATCGGCGATCTGACACTGTGGATTGGGAATCAGGCGATCGACCTCGCGCCCGCGATCGCGCGAGCGTCCGACGGGGCGAAGCTCGAAGAAGCGCCGCGCACGCCGGAGCTGATGGAGGGGACGGTGGTCGAAGTGCTCGATGGCCGGACGGCGGTCGTCGCCATCGGTGATGAGCGCGTCACCATCCGCTACCTGGGCATCGAGGTGCCGACCGGCAACGCTTGCTACGCGGCCGAGGCGACAGCGGCTAACCGCGACCTGGTCGTGGGCCAGACGGTCTGGCTGGAGCGGGAGCGGCGCAACCGGTTCGAGCAGGGCATCTACGGGCGGGATGTTTGGATCGAGCGTGACGGCGCGCGGGTCCTCGTGGCTGCCGAGCTTGCCGCCGCCGGCGCGGCCGTCCCAGCTCCGACCGAGCCGGATACCCGGTTCGCCGGGTGGATCGCTGCTAGCAGCGCGGCGGCTCAGTTCGAGGGACGCGGTCTCTGGGGCGCATGCGGAGGGTTGATCGATGCAGGAGTTTGAGCCGGGTGATATCGAGACGGCGGTTGCTTTCTACCGGAGCATCGAAGAGCGGCACCGCGTCGTCCTTGACTTCCTGATCGACCATCCGGAGGAGCGCATGGATGAGGCGACCATCGCCGATCGCCTCGGCCTCCCAGAGCACCGGGACGTTGCCCGCGCGACGTACGCGATGGGGGAGGCGGCCGCAGCGCTCGGGAGAAAGCGGCCCTGGGGAGAGAGTCAGCACGGGTATCTCATGCCCTCGGCGCAGGCGGAGTTGCTGCGGAAGGCCCGAGAGATCGTCCGGGGAGAGAGCTAAGAGCGTTGACGAGGAGCGGGCGCGGCGTCCGGAGGTGATCCGAGACGCCGCGTTCCTATTTGTGGCGGTATAGTCCCCGGTGGGCCCACGCCAGGTGATCCTGGTCCAGGCTCGTCGTTCGGTCCGCGCCGCGGGCCCACGGAGCACGCGAGGATTCGAAGGCGCGGACGATCCGTGGGCGTCTCCAGCGATGGAGAGGAGGGAGAGACATGGCGACTTTCATCTTGCTTTCGACGCTTACCGACGATGGCGCTGAGACGATCAAGGAGAACCCGGAACGGATCACCGAGGTCAACAAGGAGCTGGAGCAGATGGGCGTCCAGGTCCTGAACCAGTGGGCCGTCCTGGGGCCATACGATTTCGTCAACATCGTCGAGGCGCCGGACAACCTAACGATCGCCCGTGTCTCCGCCGAGATGGCGTCGCGGGGCAGTGTCCGCCTGATGACCATGGCGGCGATCCCGATCGACGAGTTCATCGCCGGCCTGAAAGAGAAGCCGGAGCGCGAGGAAGAGGAAGACGAGGAGGAGTCATAAGCCTATCGTCCCTGTAGCGCCGGCAGCACCGACTCAGCGACTTGGTAGAAGACCTCCTCTTGCGCCTCGTTGCGGGGCCAGGGGAGCCGGAAATCGGTGAACCCGGCGGCGCAGTAGGCCTCGACGCAGCGTTGGAACTCGTCGACTGAGGCGAAGAAGTTCAGTGACGGGCTGATCGAGCGGACGATCGTCGCTGGGTCGCGGCCGATCTCCGCGCAGTAGGCATCGAGCTGGCGGTTTCCTTCTCGCGCCTCTTCGGGCGTGCCGCGCGCGTTCCAGTTGTCCGCCCAGCGCGCGACGATGCGGAGCATGCGCGGTCCGCTCGCCCCGATCAGGATCGGCAAGCGACCTTGGATTGGCTTCGGCTCGAATGGCGCGTCGAGGAGCTGGTAGTAGCGCCCTTCGTAGGTCGTTCGCTCCCGGCGCTGCAGCAGGTCCCAGATCTCGAGCGCCTCGGCGAACATTTCGACCCGCTCGCGGGCCGACGGGAAGTGCCAGCCGTAGGCCTCGTGCTCGCGCTCGACCCAGCCGGCGCCGACGCCGAACTCGACGCGTCCGTTCGAGGCGTGGTCCACCGTCACGGCCTGCTTGAGGAGGAACGCCGGGTTCCGGTAGGTGTTGCCCGCGACCATGACGCCGAGCCGGATCTTGCTCGTGTGTGGCGTGAGCGCGGCCAGCGCGGTGTACGCCTCGTGAGTCGGCTCCATGACGTCGAAGAGCCCGTAGAAATGGTCTACGACGCTGAAGACGTCGAAGCCGAGGCGCTCGGTTGTGGTGATGCGGCGCACCAGTTCCGGCCACGGCGCGCGTTGCCCACAAACAATCCCGAACGTCAAAGGTTGCTGCACAGCCAAACTTCCTTTCTGTACGAGGGGCGAGGAGCGAGGGGGTAGGAGTTAGGGGTTGGGGAGGGAGGCGGGGAGGCGAGGCGGGATGCGGAGCCTCGTGGAGGCGTCTCCGATCGATTGGGTCGGCGGTCGCCTTTCACGACCCTAACCCCTCGCTCCTCGCTCCTAGACTCCCGACCCCCGGCCCCTAACTCCTCGCCCCTAACGCTTGGTCCCTGACCCCGAGCCCCTCACGCTGCTCTCTGCTGTTGCCCCACACCTGGACGTGGTGGCCGCAGCGCTCGCCTTCCCACAGCAGCGTGGTGCAGGTGCGGCGCAGCAGATTTTTCCAAAGTTGCGCGTTGGCGAACGTCTCCTCGTCGGCGCTGAAGATTTCGAAGACGGACCGGGCGGCGACGAGGATGAGCTTGCGCTTGGCCCGGCTGAGGGCGACTGTCAGGCGACGCGGGTCGAGGAGAAACTCGCTGCTGACGAGCAAGTATTCCGGATCGCTCTCGGTGGCGCTGACCAGGATGACCGTCCGCTCGTCCCCTTGGAAGCGCTCCACGGTGTCCACGGTCGGCGGTGGCACCGGCCGGGTCTGCAATGCCGAGATGCGATCCACGAACTCTTTGAGCGTTGCGCGCTGTGCCCGGTGAGGCACGACCACGCCGTAGCCCTCGTTGTGGCTCTCCTGATCGTAGAGCGCGGCGTCGGACAGGGCGTCCAGCACCGGGGCGAGGAGATCGCGCTCGAAGAGGTTGCGGACCTGGCTCCCCTCCTCGTCGTGAACGATGACGACGAGTGGATGATCTGGCTCCAGCACCGCCGCGACGAACGGGTCATCGCATTTCACACGCGGCAGCACGTCCGTTCGCAGCGAGTGATAGGGGATGCCATCGAGCCGGTAGATCTCCTGGCGGAGGAACTCGGCGACATCGGCGTGGAGCCGGAAGCTGCGCTCGAACTTGATCATCGGCGGCGGGGGCGTTTGGTCGCGTAGCGTGAGGAAGAGCGATTCGTAGGACCGGAAGGTCTTGAAGGTGCGGCGCGGCTCCGCCAGCCAGTCGTGCTGCACGATGGGCGGCATCTGCCGGTGATCGCCGACGACGATCAGTTGTCCCTCCGGCTTGAGCGGCAGGGCCGCCATGATCGCCTCCGGCAGGTTCATCTGCGAGGCTTCGTCCAGCACGAGGCAATCGGCGAAAAAGTGGCCGAATAGGCCGTTGCTCCAACGTTCTTTGATCAAGCCATAGATGCCGCCGGGCGTCGCACCGAGGATCGCCCAAGGTTGCTGCGTGAATCGGTCGGCCGCGACGGTCTTTTCCGGAGACTGAGCCTTGGCGTGGAGGGGGACGGCGCCGTGTGGCGGATCTCCCTTCGGGCGGTAGCGGTAGATCGGCACGTCGAAGAGGCGCTCGTCGAGCAAGCCGCGCACGTGCTCGCGGTGCCGACTGTAGAGCAGCCGGAGCTTTTCTTGCGCATCGACGATGTTCCTGACCAGGACGTCGGTGGCCGAGTGCGTCTTGCAGGAGACGATGACGCGGAAGGGGAGGCCAGCGGCCATCGCGCCCTGCATTCGCGCGAAGAGGGCGAAGGCGGTGGTGTAGCTCTTGCCAGTGCCAGGCGGTCCCTGAACGAGGAGCGTAGGCGTGCTGCCGTGCCCGGCGATGTATTCGCGCTTGCTCGGCTCCCAGCCGTGGAGCGCGCCGGCCTCATGCAGGGCATCGAGCGCGGCCAGGAAGCGCGCTTGCCCCTCCTTGGCAGCCTCTGGCCAAGACGCTCGTGCCTCGCCGGGCTTGTCGAGGCGGTGAAAGAGCGTATTCTCTCCGCCTTCCTTGAGTCCTTCGGTGATCTTCTTGCACCAGTAGTCGTAGAAGCTGTTCGGGTCCGGGTCGATGGTGTAGCGCTCGCCGGGGATGAGCGGGCGCGCGACACCGCGAAAGACATAGCCGCTCCCGAGCGATCGGCGTGGGCCATCTTGGAGCGCGAGCACGGCCCAGGCGGCCTCGACCCGACCATCCGGCCCGAGTTTTTGCTCGAAGCCGACGAGCCTGGCGCGCATCCCGTAAAGAAGCTGCTTCGGCGTCGGGGCGAACGGTCGCTGCTCCTCCGGCGGGAGCCGCTCGTCCACTGTCCACCGCGGCATGATGACGACGGGATCGCCATCGCGCAGGGTGGTGAGTAGGAGCGCCTCGTTCAGGTCGCATTCAAGGTCGGTATCGTCGAGGCGCAAGCGGATCGTGATGCCCTCTAGGGAGCGATTGGTGGCCTGCCGCTGCTCGCGTGTGAGCTGGACTCGCGAGGCGTCTGGATTTTGGGCGCGGTATGCGGCGCGCATCTCCTCCTCGCACTGGCGTCGTCTCTCGTACTGGGCTAGCCGCACGCGTGTCTCTGGCGACTGGTCGGCCTCCTCATATCGCCCAATCAGCGTATCCCCGCTCAGCACGCGGCGCTCTGGCTCGGGGTGGCGCGCCGCTTTCCACTGAGCGAGGTCGGCATGGCGCTCGATCGTCACGAATTCATCAAGAGCATCCGCGAGGGTCGGCTTCCGATCCAGGAAGCTTGCCAGGTCCGGCAGATGGAAGGAGGTCTTCTGCGTCTGCTGGTTGCCCCGGAACCTGCTGGCAATGTGCTCCATAGCCTCCAGTCGACGCGTTTGGAGGGCAATGAGATGATCCGGGGTGACATGGCGGTATGGTGCGAACGGATCCTTCCCTTCGGATGGCGGAGCCTCGAGCTCATTCCAGGCGGCATAGGCGTATTCGAGCGGGATTTGGCTCGAGAATCGGGCGCGCCGGGTGTACCACGGCGTCTGGTCGCCATTGGGGATGGCCCCATCTGGGAATCGCCCGGCGTAATCGAAGAAGCGCTCGCGGAAGATCTCCCGGAAGTGCGACCAATCAAATTTAAGGAAGGTGGCGACGGATTGGAGCGATTGGCAGACCATCGGGAAGTTCTTCAAATCCCGGATCTCGTCGGTCAAGAAGGTGAGAACGGGAGAGTCGAACGCGGCGATCTGGGTCACGAAATCGTAGAGCGGGGTCGCGCCGAAGACTGTTTCGGCGTGACGGCCGAGCCCTTCCAGTAGGCAACGCTGGTCGAATCGGTTGTAGAAGATCAGATGGACGGGGGCATTCGGCTCTCCCAGCTCGTCGGGCGCGGCGAGCTCGACGATGGCGCGAATCGTTGCCTCCACCCAGTCGACGAAAAGTGCCTCCTCGCGCTCGTCGTTCGGCGGTCCGTCGCAGAGCCGGACGATTGCCCGGCGCCGGTGCGACACGATCTCGCCCCCCTCCGCCGCCACAACGAGCGCGCCCAGCAGGTAGACGCGATTGGCGAGGTAGTCGTGCTGGGCATCGAGGTAGACGCGGACGAGGTTGGGATTGTGGTTCGCGTCGCAGTACGGCAATGAGCCGTACCCCTTGCTCGGGATGTCGGCTGGCGGATCGAATGGATCGCCCTTGAATTTGCGGTAGCGGCGAGCGCGGTAGATCAGCTCGTCAAGGCGCGGGCCGACCGGCCAGGTTGTCGCGAGCCGGGCGACGAGCTCCTCTCGGCCGGGCGCCGGCGCGAGCTCTGTTTCATCCCGCGCGCCCGGAGCAGGCTCCTTGAGCGTGGCAAGGTCGCGCGTCGTCCTCACACCGGCCTGCCGCAGCGCGGTCTTCTCTGTATCAGTAAGGTGGGGGATGAGGGAGAGGTCGTCGCGCTGCGCGCACCACTTCATGCAGAACTCGTTGTAGAGACAACCGTCGCACTTGTAGGTCAAATGGAAGGGTACATCGGCGAACGGCGTGGCAGTGACGCGCCGGGCAACCGCCCGATCACCGGTGACGAGATCGCGGATGGCGCCGAGGTAAGCGTCCGGGTCGGGCACGCGCTCCAGGAGCGCGCCGGATGTGCCAAACAGTCGCTCGGCGTCAGCTATTTGATTCGCGATGTCGGCGGGTCGCTCACCAGCGCCGAGAAGCGGATCGCCCTGAACCGCCGCGATGGCGGCTGACTCGCCCCGGTAGAGAATCGCCATCTCGATCGGGGCGTGGGAGAGATTCTCTTCGTCAAAGATCCGCGTCAGGAGCTCGTGATAGAAGGCGACCTGCAGCCGATGCTCGACCTTCGCGGTGGTCGAGCTCTTCATATCAGCGATGAGGGGGTGCAGGTTGCCGTCGGCGTCTCGCTCCAGTCGGAGGAGATCTATGTCTCCGGTGATGAGCCAGCCGGCAATTTCGGCTTGGAGGCGCGGCTGGAGCAAAACGATTGTCTCGCCGGGCGGGAGCGACCGTGCGATGTCGATCACCTGGTGGTTGTTCGGCGAGCGCTCGCCGGGCGGGGGCGCCTCGGCGGCGAAATCGCGAACGCGGTACCGCGCGCGAACCTCTTCGGTCACCTGGGCCTCGAATTCGGCGCCGGCGCGGGTGAGGAGCGGCGGAATTTCCTGGGGAGCGACGTCGAAGTCGCGTAGGAAGCTGTTGCCCGCGACACGCTCGTGCAGCCGCAGGCGGAGGAAGCGCCGGCATTGGTCGAGGCGGACGAATTGCGCGACGTCGGTTGGAGAAATGGGGAGCGGAGTTTTGGCGAAGATGGCGGTCGACAACCGATCGTCGGGCGACATGTGACGGTCTCCGGAATCGCTGGCGGTGAACACACAAAGGTCAGCCAGCGGGGCAGTTGCGCGCGGGAGCGGCTCGGTGGGGATCATGACGGAGATAGGCGGGTTGGGTCAAGCCGCGTTTCCAGCCTGATGGTGGGAGTTGCGCGCGAGGATGCCGAAGTGGAGGGCGCGGGTGGGCAGAACCGGATGGCGGTAATCAGAAGAAGGTTGTGGCGGCGTGTCGCAATTGGAGACGTGATGTGGCCGGCGCAACGTTTTCGTACGCGCGGGCACAGGTCCCGCCCCTGCGAGGGGATGGTATCCGCGCGATCAAAGAGTCGTGGGCGCAGATCCAGGCCGCGGGAATTCAGGCGGAGGTGTGGCGGTGGGGCTAGTTGGTTGCGACGCGACCGCGGAGGTTGGGGTCGAGGAAATCGCGCAGGGCGTCGCCGGTGAGGTTGGCCGCAAAGACGGTCAAGGAGATGGCGAGGCCAGGGAAGACGGCGAGCCACCACGGTGGGCTGAACTGCGATGCCATAGCGCCGCCGATCATGGTGCCCCAACTCGGCGACGGAGGCGGCACGCCGATGCCGAGGAAGCTGAGCGCGGCCTCGCTGGTGATGGCGATGCCGAGGTGGGCGCTGGCGACGACGAGGAACGGGGCGATCGTCTGGGGAGCGATATGGAGCGCCATGAGCCGCGCCGGGGAGGCGCCCGCCACGCGCGCGGCGGTTACGTAGTCGGCGTGTTTGAGGGAGAGCACGACCGAGCGGACGACGCGGTTGCTGGCTGGGATACGGGTGATGGCGATCGCGATGATCACCGTGTGCAGGCCGGTTCCCAGCGCGACGACGAAGATGGTGGCCAGGATTAGCCCTGGGAACGAGAGGAGGATTTCGAGCAGCCGCTGGCTGGCGAGATCCAGCTTCCCGCCAACGTAGCCGCTGATCAAGCCGGTGATTAGGCCGATGGTGTCCCCGAGCAGCACCGCCGCAAAGCCGACAATCATGGACGTGCGAGCGCCGTAGATGATGCGGCTAAGGACGTCACGACCCAGATCATCGGTGCCGAGGAGATGTGCCGAAGACGGCGATTGGCGAATCGCGGTGTAGTCACCGGCGAGAGGATCGTAGGGTGCAATGATCGGGGCGAGGGCGGCGACCGCTGCGATCAGAAGCAAAAGCAGGGCCGCGCCAGCGCCCAACGGAGAGGAGCGGGCGACCGCGATAAGGCGACTCGTGCGGCTTGGCTTCGCCGGCAGGCTACTCGTAGCGAACGCGTGGGTCGAGCCAACCATACGCCAGATCTACCACCAGATTCATGACGGTGAAGATGACCGCATAGAGCAGGACGAGGTTCTGGATCACGATGTAGTCGCGCTCACTCAACGCCTTCACCAGGGCGGCGCCGAGGCCGGGCACTGAGAAGGCGGTTTCGACGACGACGGAGCCGCCCAGTAGGCCGGCGAAGGTCAGGCCCGACAGGGTAATCACGGGCAGGATCGCCGCGCGAAAGACGTGGCGCGTCAGGACTAGGCGCTCTCGCAATCCCTTGGCTCGCGCAGTGCGCACGAAATCAGCATGCAGGACTTCGAGGATCGAGGAGCGGGTGATCCGGACAAGGTACGCGGCAGCGACGCTGCCCATCGCAACGGCCGGACCCAGCGTTAGCTGGAGATTCTTCCAGGGATCTTCCCAGAGGTAGGCGCGCTCGACGGGTGGTCGCCAGGAGAAGTAGAGGACGCCGACGAGGACGATCACGACCGCCAACCAGAACTCCGGGATAGAAAGAAAGACGGCCGCCGTTGCACGGATCAGGTTGTCTGGCCAGGTGTTCCGGCGAACCGCGCTGATGATGCCTAGCGGGATACCGATGATCCAGGAGAAGACGATGGCCATGATGGCGATTTGCGCGCTGATCGGTCCACGGGCGACGATGAGGTCGCGCACCGTGTCCGTGCGCCAGAACGAGCGGCCGAGATCGCCGGAGAAGACGTCCCCCATCCAGTTGAGGTATTGCCGGTAAAGCGGCTCATCGAGACCGAGGGCCTGGCGAAAGCGCTGCTGATCCGCTTCGCTCAGCGCGCCGAACGTTTCCTGCCCGAACATGACGGAGGTCGGATCGCCGGGCAGGAGCCGCATAACGATGAAGATGAGGATGGTGACGCCGAACAGCGTCGGGATGCTGATGAGCAGTCGGCGGAGGAGGTAATGGAACATGGACCTTCAAGGGGCGGCGATGGGCGATCACGATTCGGTCGCCCATCGCCCTGACAAGCTCAGCGATCGAGCCAGAGGGTGTCGTACTTGAAGCACATGTAGGTGCCGAGGACGTTCTGGTCGATTCCCATCACGTCCTTGCGCCAGATACGTGGGATGTTGCCCCAGCCGTGGAAGAACATGGGGCAGTCTTGGTCGAGCAAGTCTTCCGCCTGGCGCACCAAGTCGCGCCGCGCGTTTTCGTCCATCTCCCGCCCGATGCGCATGAGGAGATCATCGAACTCCGGGTTGGAGTACCCGCCGTAGTTCTGGGCAGCGCCCGTCATGAACCACTGTCCCCAATAGTCGGACGGATCGTTGATCGCCCCGGCCGGGACACCGGAGGTCATGTGGAATTCGCCGCCGCGGACCACGTCGAAGTAGACGGCGCCATCGACTGGTCTCAGTTCGCAGGTGATGCCGATGCTGCGGCGGAGCAGGTCTTGGAACGCCGGCCCGTAGATCTCGACGCCCGGACCGGTGGTTCCGCGCAGCAGTAGCACGACGTCCGTGAGGCCGTCCGGGTAGCCGGCGGCCTCCATCAGCCGCTTCGCCTCGGCGATGTCCTCGTCCTTCTCTTCCCGGTAGCCGGGCAGCTTGAGGACTTCTTCTTCCGGCGTCGCCAGCGGGCTGCTCGGGTGGCACCAGCGCGTGCCCATCCTGATGTCATCCGTCTGGGCGTAGGCGGCGGCCAGCTGCTGGCGGCTGACCGCCAGGTGGACGGCGCGCCGCACGCGCGGGTCGTTGAACGGCGGCCTGGTCACATTGAAGGTGACGGTGAAGGCCCAGGTGGCCGGGTTCATCACGGCTCCGATCTCGTCTGGCCGGTTCAGCGCCTCCTGGTAGACGTCGACTGACACGTGATCGGCGAAGTCGAGATCGCCCGTCAGGACGGCGGTGCCGCGATCCTTGGCGGCCGGAATGGTGATGCGCTCGATCGCGTCGAGGTAGGGCACGTTCGGATTCCAATAGTTGGGATTGCGCTCGACGACCCAGCGGACACCCGGCGTGTATTCCTTGAATCGGTATGGTCCCGTGCCGGGGTAGTCCACGACGCGGCGAAGATCGCCGTTGTTGTCATCGAGCGATTTCTTCGAGAGCACAACGCTCCAGCCGGTGGCGAGGGCCTCCAGGAAGAATGCCTGGGGTTCGCTCAGGACAAACCGGACCGTTTGCGGATCGACGGCTTCCACCGCCGTGATCGCGGTGTAAAGGCTCTGGCGGATACTGACGACGCCCTCCGGTGGGTTACGCCGCCGCTCGAAGGTCGCGACGACGTCATCGGCCGTCAGGGGCTCGCCGTCGTGAAAGGTGACACCGGAGCGGAGGTAGAAGGTGTAGTTGAGGCCGTCCTCAGAAATCTCCCAGCGCTCCGCCAGGTCGGGAATGATGGTTTGCCCACCGTCGAGCGGGTTGAAGCGAATGAGATTGTCGTACATGGGGGCTTGCGGGTAGAGGTTCGCGATGCTGGGAGATTGATCAAGGTCGAAGTGCGTCGGGTCGGCGAACCCACCGATCTTGATCGTGCCGCCTCGCTTCGGGTTCGGCTCGGGCGCCTGGATGAGCCCGCTCGGCTCAGGGGTGGCCTGCCGGGCGCGAGCTGAGGTCGGGCGCGCAACCGTCGAGGTTGCGAGTGCCAGTCCTGCCGCTCCTGCCGTTCCGATGAACTTGCGTCTGCTGAATCGCTCCATCAGATCCTCCCTGTCGCGGCATGCCCGTCGGTATTCGTAGTCCGACCCTGCTGTGCGCCCTGGTCTGTGCGCTGCCGTGTGCCCAGAATGGCCGCGGCATGCAGGGACTGGGCAGGCTAACGCCCATTGCGGCCATCGTCAACACCGTACTCTTGTACTAGGAAATGCGCTCATTGCCTCACAGGCATCGGGAAGTTTTCTTTGGGGCCGATGTAGTAGAGCCGGGTTTCGTGCGGACTGACGAGGTCGGTGAAGTCAGTGGTGGCCTCAGCGACGAGGCGTCCGGTGAACGCTTCCACGACGTCGCTCGGTTGGGGCAGCGCGATCCGGCGCTCGCCGGGTTTCAGCGCATAAATGCCGATGAATTGTCGGTCGACGTACAGCACGTCCTCGGCCTCGGAGTAGATGTGGACTCCCGCGTACCGCGCGATCCCGCGCAGCACGTTCGGCGGCACGCTGGGCGCGCCGATCCAGACCGAGCGGCGGTCGTCGAACTCTTTGACGGCGAAGCCGGTGCGCCACCTGCCCCGCGTGAAATGGAGCGCGCCGAGCGGTATCGCCTGGTCGTCGTTGCAGGTGAAGAGCGGGCCTATCCGGCTATCGGTGCCAATCGTGGTGTAGGCGGGCAAGTCGCGAGTGATGGGGTGATCGAAGTTCGTGACGATGACGTTGGGGCCCCACTCCGTGTGATGGCACTCGAGCCGGATGCCGGTCAGGTCGGCGCAATTCTCGGCGGAGAGGTCGTCCTGGACGAAGCCCGCGCCGTGTATCCAAACGGCAACCTTCCCGTCGCCGCTGATGGCGCGCTTGATTCCCTCTCGCGTCTCGGCGTCGGCGAAGTACTGGTTGAGGAAGATGTAGCACTTGTAATCCCGGACACGACCAGCGGCAAGGTCGCTCGCCAGGTAGAGGTCGTAGGGCGCTCCGATTCGCGGGAGGTGCCAGAGGTATTGTCGCTGGATGAGGGGAATGGCGAGCTCGTTGCGGGGCGAGAGGTAGAACCAGCTCGACTCGTCGACGATGACGGCGATCTCCGCGGCCGGGGCGCGGTCGAGCGTCATGCTCCAGCGTCCCAGCTCCACCATCCGGCCGATGATCTGCTCCAGACGAGGATCCGCCAGTGTTCCGGAGGTCAGCGGGCTCGGGTATCCCCACCAGATGCCAACGTGGCGGGTGAGGACGTTGGCGAAGTTGCGCTTGAGGACCGCCTCCGTTTCTTCGCGGGTGTTCAATGCGCCGTAGTCGGTGTCGCGATGAGGAGTGGCGAACTCGTACATCGCCACCTTCCCGAGCACCTGGCGGACGCGGACCGCTTGGCGCAGGTCATAGCCGTCGATCTTCGCAACTTCCTGATCGACGGTGAGCGGGGAGCCTGGCGAGCCGAATCGGGAGATGCCATGCGTTGTGGCGAGGTGGGTGCGGGTGTCGTCCTCGGAAAAGTACAGCTTGCCGTGGAGCCGCGCCGACTCGCTGGGAACCATGAAGCCGTTCGTCCCGCCAATGCCGCGCATGCCGTAGCTGTAGGGGCTCGCGAGGAAGTCGACGTCGTCTAGCTCGAGGACGCGGTGCAGGGCGAGGTGGCCGATACGCTGGTAGCTGGTGTGGGTCTGGTTGGGGTGGCGTCCGAACCATCCGTTCGACCACCACAGCTCCATCGCGTAACCGTAGAAGACGCCGGCGAGCGCCTGCCGCGCGGTGGCTTCCTTCACGAGGGAACAGAAGTAGGCAATGTTGTCGACCACGACGTCGCAGAGGCAGGCGAAATAGTCGATGTCCTGACGGGTGGCGGCGGGATCGCGGAAGCAGTAGAAATCGGCGCGCTCCTGCAGGCTTGGTCCGGGCACCATCGCGGTGGCGAAGGTGACGTTCGGGTCGTGCCAGGCCGCGCGCAACGCCGACTCGTCGCCGTGGTAATGACGCTCGAGCCAGGCGCGGAACGCGCGGATCATTGCCGGATTGAAGTCGGATGAGCGATTGTCGCGGGCGCCGTTCTTGAGCCATTCGGCGGTCCAGCCGGCGCAGACGTGGTAGCCGATGAAGCGATCACCGAACGGCAGGGAGCGCGTGACCGCGATGACCTGGCGCAGGTAGGCTCCCGCGTCCTGCCGCCACTGAGCAGAGGCGTAGGACTGGGCGTCCGTTGTGCCATCGGCGAACGTCTCCAGCTCATCGGGGTGAGCGGCGATCCACCAGTCCGGCGCCTCGAGCTGGAATCGCGGGAGGAAGAGCGCGTCCGGGTCTACGGCCAGCACCTGCTCGAAGGCGCGGGTCAGCGGATCGAGATCGTACGTGCCGTCCGGACTCGGTTCCGGCCAAGTGAAGCCGAAGGTGTAAATGTGGACGCCGGCCTGGGCCATGGAGGCGGCGTGCTCTGCATGGGGCCAGCCCTCGTCGGTGGGCGGCGGGCACCAGAATACGCTCGCGTAGACCGGCTCACCGTCGAGGAACAGGGCGGGTGAGCCGCGATGCTGCCGTACCTCAGCGACTGGCATGCCCTGCCTTCGCTTTCCGCATCGTGCGTTATCCCCCTTCCCGAAGTCGGCTGACCGAGCTTGCCGGGCATGCTAAACGCGGGCAAATAGCGGCGTCAACGAGCACTTTCGTCTTAGGACATGGTGGTGGCGTGTGCGGCACGGACGACAACTGAGAGGAATTTGTCGTCTGCTACCACGCAGAAAGCTGACCGGCCTGGACGCCGCCTGGATACCGGACAGTGCGTACGTTCGGCAGAGGGGGATTGCGGGAATAGATCATGTGTTCTATTCTGGCGGCATGAGCCGGACGCAGGTGGTGCCGATCACGTGCAAGACGGCGTTGAACCGGGTCAGCGGGATGCCGTTCCGCTGGTCGCTGAACCCGTATCGGGGCTGCGCGCACGCATGCCAGTACTGCTATGCCCGCGCGACGCACTCCTACTTCGGGCTGAACGCCGGACGCGATTTCGAAACGACGATCTTCGCCAAGATGAATCTGGCCGAGGTGCTGCAGCGGGAGCTGGCACGGCCATCGTGGCAGGGAGAGGCGGTCGCAGTCGGGACGGCAACCGATCCGTACCAGCCGGTCGAGGGGCGCCTGCGGCTGACGCGCCAGGCGTTGGAGGCGTTTCTGGCGTATCGGAACCCGATGAGCCTGGTGACGAAATCGACGCTCGTGGTGCGCGATCTCGACCTGCTCGCAGAGCTGGCTCGGGTGGCGAGGGTCAGGGTCTATCTGACGGTGACGACGCTCGATCCGGAGCTGTGGCGCGCGATCGAGCCGGGGACGCCGCCTCCGGGCAAGCGGCTAGCCGTGCTCTCCCGGCTGGCCGAGGCCGGGGTGCCGTGCGGGGTGATGATGTCGCCGATTCTGCCCGGCCTGAACGATTCGGTGGCTTCACT
>ERZ795042.1165-NODE-1165-length-17882-cov-25.349414_pt1 | contig 17882 bp, 15 predicted proteins | sample MGYA00375126_ERZ795042 | MGnify/ENA primary metagenome ERZ795042 (study PRJEB30171, sample SAMN05518105) | compost metagenome | isolation source: Feedstock adapted compost from Newby Island compost facility, Milpitas, CA | place: USA:Newby Island compost...
CGATGCTCCTGGAGACCGGGCGTGCGCGGCGACGGTACACCGCGGAGGGTGAACGAATCCTCACGGAGCTCTGGCGGCGAACCGCCGGGGGACGAGAGTTGGAGCGAAGGCTGCACGAGGCGAACCGCGCGCTGGAGGCCCTCGCGGGCCAGGCGCTCCGAGCGGTACGCGTCGGCATGCGCACCGTCGGCCACTACACCCTCACCATCGAGACCGAAAGCGTCTCCGTCGTACTCTCGGTGAGGCCCGGCGAGGTCGCGATCGAGAGCCTCACTGCCTGAGATTCACTCACGTCGGCCGGCGGCGTTCTCATTCGGTGAGTTCTGGGCGGCCCGTGTCGCCCTCCCCTCGCCGGAGCCGCTCCCGCGCCACTCGCGCGAGCTCCTCGTACCGCTGCCGAAGCCGCTCCAGCTCGTCCTCCGTCAGCTCCTCCAGGTCGAGGAGGGCGTTGTGTGCCCCTTCGGAGGCGCGGATCAGTTCGTCGAGCTTCAGCTGCACGGCCATCGAGTCGCGGTTCTGGGTGTGTTGGATGAGGAAGACCATGAGGAAGGTCACGATGGTGGTCCCGGTGTTGATGACGAGCTCCCAGGTGTCGCCGAAGCGGAACAGCGGACCCGTCGCCGCCCAGATGAGAACGACGAGCAATGCGAGTGCAAAGCTCTTCGGCCGACCCGTCACCACCGCCGTCCGTCGCGCGAATCGCCCGAAGAAGCTCGTGTCGTACATCGGAGCGCCTCTCGTGTGGTTGCGATTCGTCGCGGCCGCCGAGTCCGGCCGGAGACGTAGGCTCCGTGCGGCTGCACGATAGAACGGCTCCGAGCCGCGCGGTAGGATCGACGGCGAGCGGGAGTAGCTCAGTGGTAGAGCGCCTGCCTTCCAAGCAGGATGTCGCGGGTTCGAGTCCCGTCTCCCGCTCCAGCGCATCCCTTCGTCACGCTGCGACCGCGAAGCGCGCAGGCACGCTAGCGCTCGACCCACCGCACTCGTATCTGGGGCTGCGCTCGCTCTGCCGGACGCGGCCGACCGTGCGGTAAGCTACGCTGGTGACCGGAACCTAGGCCTCCAGGAAGGAGTTCAGCCATGCGAGTGGTCGTAGACCCTGACCTCTGCGAGGGGAACGCCCGCTGCGTCGCGGCCGCCCCCGAAGTGTTCGAGCTCGGCGACGATGACCAGGCGCGGGTGCTGATCGAGCAGCCCGGAGAGGAGCTGCGCGAGAAGGTCGAGCGGGCGGCGCGGGTCTGCCCGCGCGGCGCGATCCGCATCATCGAGGAGTAGGGCGGGGCGCCATCCAGCGGGAGGAGGAGCACGCGGAGCCGCGTGCTCCTCCTCCCGCTCGCCGTTACTCCTCGACGATCACCTGCCCTCGCATCCAGGGGTGAGGCGTGCAGTAGTAGTCGAAGACGCCGGGCTCTTCGAAGGTGTACGCGAAGGTGTCCCCTTGCAGGAGGAAGCCTGAGTCGAACCGACCGTCCGGCGTGCCCTTCGTACCGTCGGACTCGCCCGACGTCACCGTGTGGGCCACCGAGTCCTCGTTCACCCAGACGACCGTCTCGCCCACCTTCACCGTGACCACCGCAGGCTCGTACGCCCGGTCCGCGTTCTCGGGGTCCCACGCCCCTTCGGTGATCCGCACCGTGACCGCCGCTGCCGGCGTCGCCGCCGCGGGCGTCTCCTCTCTGGCCGCACCGGAGGCCGCCTCGAAGATGTCGCGATCCTCGCTCCCCTCGATGTCGATGAACCCGATGGCGCCCTTGTAGAAGGTCCGCACGAGGGCGTGATCGACGAGGATCACCCGCATGGGCACGAGCCCGACGAGCTCGACGACGGTGCCGCCGCCCGCAACCACGAGGGTAGATTGCGAGCCGCGGATCACGCGGTTGGCGGGATGGGTCGCCGCTTCGGGGTAGACGACGTCCCAGTGCGAGCCGATCGGGTGGAAGTTGGAGTCGAGGTTCAATCCCTCGTTGACGAAGTAGATCCGCGCCCGCTCACCGACCTTCATCCGCAGCGCGTTCTCGCCCGTGAGCGCGTCGGTGCGGCCGTTGAAGGTCACATACCGCGGCTCCTCGAGCTCGAGCGCCACCCGGTCGAACGGGGCCACACCGTCCGGGCCGGGCTCGCCGACGTACCACTCGCTCTGCATGATCGCCCACTCATGGTCCACCGGAGGAAGCGGCGACTCCGGGTCGACGATGAACATGCCGTACAGTCCGTGGGCGATGTGCGCCGGGACATCCCCGTACGCGCAGTGGTACATGAACGCTCCCGGGTACATCAGGCGGACCTCGATGGTGGCCGTCTCGCCGGGGAGCACCGTCAGAGCCGCCGCTCCTCCGCCCTGCCCGGTAACGGCGTGGAAGTCGATGTTGTGGGGATGGGTGTTGCTCGCCAGGTTCGTGAGTGTAATTCGGGCAACGTCGCCGACGCGGCCGCGGAGGACCGGCCCCGGCGTCCCGCAGACGACCTCGTCGTCCCCGGCGAGGCGGTACCCCCACATCTCCGTCTTCACGCCGTTCGCCGGGTCGAGGTCGCAAACCCCCTCCATCGCTTCGAGGTGAACCTCCCAGACCGCTTGGTAGTCACGCACGACGGGAGGCGGAACCTCCGGCGCGTACGTGGCGTGCACCTCCGACGCGGGCGCCTCCCGAAGCTGATCCTTCGGCGTCAGCACGGGCAGGACTGACTCGCGCTGCGGTGCCGCCGTCCTCACTTCCCCAGAGGGGCTGAGGACGAGGGCGATGGACACGCCGAGGGTCGCTGCCACGAGGAATCCCAGGCCTGCCCAGAGCCACGGTGCCCACCGGTTCGCCATCGCTCGGACCTCCTTTCCCGGTACTGAAGTGCGTCGCACTCCTACCGACCAGGCTCGCGCGGACCGCGCCGTGGAACGACGTCCGTTCGGTCCCTTGCGCGGGGCCGAACGGACGGAAGATCAGCGCCGTTCCCGGTGGGGGGCTGGAGCCGCCAGAAGGAGGAGCACCAGGCCAGCGAGCGCGAGTGCGGACTGGTACGTGTTGTGGAGTCCGAGTCCTCCCGCGGCCAGGAGCACGATCGGGGGCCAAGCGCGCGCGGGCAAGCGGGTCGCCGCGGTCACCGCGACCCCGACGGCGGCTGCGTACAGGGCCCCGGGGAGGGACGCCGCCAGTCCGAAGTTCCAGAGAGTGAGGAACCGGAGCGTCCAGCCGCTCCGTCCGTACAGCATCGCAGACACAACGAGCGCGGCGAGAAGCCCCAGCGCGATCCCCCGTCGACTCGCCGCTCTCGCGTCCTTCGCCAGGGCCAAGCCGGCGGCGATCGCGAGGGCATCGGCGCCCCAGAGGAGCCAGCGTCCGGCCGCCCCGATGTTCAACCCCGCGCCTTGCAAGACGGTGTGTGCAGCGAGCGACTCGAAGGCCACGAGGTAGAGTGCAAGGGCCGGCGACCGCCACCGCGCGGCCGCCGGAATCCCGGCAGCCGCGATGAGCCCCGCGGATGCTGCGCCGCCGGCCGCCCCCGCGATCCATCCGAGGCGGAGAGCCACGGCGGTGAGGGCGAAGGCGGCGAAGAGCAACCCGCCGTACTGGGCCTCGCGCCGCGTCCAGGAGCTCGCCACGACTAGCACGACCGAAACGGGCAGCAGCACGTGCGCGGCGTCCAGCGCGACGTTGCCGAGTCGGAGCACGCCCTCGTATGCGCTCCGCAGCATCGGCTGCTCCGCCGGTACATGGACGGCGGTGCGGGAGAGCAGGCGCAAGAGCAGCAGCTCCGCCAGCACTGCCGCCGCCAGCGCCCAGGTCGTGGAGACTGCAAGAATCCCCACGTCGGCTCGTGGCGCCTGATCAGCCCTGAGTGCTCGTGCGCTGGCGGAGCTGCTCACGGTTCGACTCCTACGCTCGGCGGTACCCGTACCAGGCGAACGCCAGTCCGATGAGCGTGAAGGCGAGGAAGAGCGCCACCGCGGTCACCACCCACGGCCAGTTCGACTCTCCCTCGACGCTCAGAGGAGCGCTCGAGATGTTGAGGGTGACGAACTGCGACACCGACTTCATCCCGTCCCGCTCACCGTTCGCACCGTCCCAGACGGCGAAGGCGACATCGGTCTTCTTGCCCGGCGCGAATGCGGCCTCCTCGTCGCTCGCGGCGTCGAAGGAGCGCGCGAAGACGACCTGCCAGCGGCCGTCTTCGTACACGCCGTGGCCGGAGACCGTCTGCGACCCGGCCGGGGCGAGGGTCCCGAAGGCCTGGGCGACGAGGTTCTGGACGGGGCTATCGAACGCTGCGTAGGGGTTGCCCACGGCACGCGCCGGGTAGAACAGATCGTCGGTCGACGGATACGTATCGACGACCGCACTCGCGTACTGCTCCGAGGGGTCGGGAATGCCGGCCTCGGAGTCCGCACGCCAGTGCCAGATGTTCACGCCGACGCCGGGCTGGCCCATGCAGAAGCTCGGGACGCTCGTCGCCGAGGCAGCAGGGAACTCGACCGCAGCGGCGTCGGCAAAGTCCTCAGGTCGGTAGCTCGCGTCGTTCTTCGTGCCGTCGTCCCACTCGAGACGGAGGTAGAGCGTGGCTTCGTGGTGCACGGCCTTCACACGCACCACCGGGACACTCCCGCCCCCCATCGCGTAGCTGGCCTGCTGGCCGGAGAGGGGCACTTCCACCTCGGAAACCTCCGACCAGATGTCCGCTCGGGGATCGAGCCCCGGCGACTCGTCGACAGCGAGCGCCGTGAGCTCGAGGTTCTGCGTTTCCGCCAAGCGAGTCCCGCTTGCCTGGAGGAGGGCAATCCCCGCAGCGACCACCGAAATGAGCGCGAGCGCCTTGACCACGAACCGTTTCGACAGCAGCAGAGAGTCCGTCATCGTCGCCACTCCCGAATGGATTCCACGTCGACGAGCGCTGAGGATTGGGGCTCCTGTCGTTCCGCGTCCCAGAACCGCGACGGAGCAAGAGCGACGTCACGGAGCTCGACCCCGAGCGCGGTCTGCTCCTCGGCCAACCACGCTTGCAGCGCGGCAGCCACAAGCGCGTGGAACGAGCCTGGCGCCGCGAGCCGGCTGACCGCGCGGGCGAAGGCCAGCCCCCAGCGACCGAGGTGTTCCTGGAAGAACAGCTGCTGCCCGCGCCGAGCGATGCCCTCGAGGGGGCTGCCCGCGCCGTACGCTTCCTTCGCCGCCATCAGGCTCATGAACTCGAGCTCGGTGCCGATCTCATCGGGGCGGTATCCGGTCCCGCAGCCGGTCACGTTCCAGGCCTGGTAGAACCCGGCAACGCGGGCCAGCTGTTCGGACTGCTCCGTCGGGTCCCGCGCGAGGTACGCGCTTTCGAAGTTCGGGCAGTCTGGGTTGAAGGTGAGCGTGAACAGCTCGGTGTGCTCCCGCCGCCAGCCCTCCAGGCTGAGCGAGGCGATCCGTTCGCACACGCCGCCGAGCGGCGTGTCTCGGAACGCCGGGGCTGCGTGCCGGGCAAGCTCGCGAAGTTCGGCCAGCCCGCTCTCCGTTGGGTAGGCGAAACAGCGAGCGAGGATCGCGTACCCGAGCGCTCTCCGCTCCGCTCCGGAACTCCTGCGCGCCGTCGTGGCAGCCGACATTCCAGCCTCCCTAGATGGAGTTCAGCGTGCGCCGCTCCGGGCGCTCGTAGATCGGCTCCACCACGGACACGCGAACGATTTCGTTGCCGTCGCGGTCGAAGCCAATGACCGTGTCGTTGTAGATCTCGCGGACAGTTCCGTTGACGCGAATCTCTTCCACCTTCTCGCCTTCCTCGATGCGGTAGGAGAAGACGATCAGCTGCGTTGCCCTGAAGAGCTGAAGCACCGCGAGCAATTCGCGGCTCGGGTTCGTGTACCGCTCGATCGCGTGATCGACGCCCGGGCCGAACATCTGCCGCAGGTAGGCGCGCGGGACCCAGCGAGGAGGGATGTAGTACACGTTCGGCTGTGTGCCGAACTGCGGGTAGAGGGGGAGCGCGACGCGCTCGACGTGGACGAGGTAGTAGAGCGGGTTCTGCCGGTCCTCGACCCAACGGCCGGTGGAGTCGACCCGCACGAGCCCCTGCAGGCGGATCTTCCCGACGCACACCGACATGCACCGGGTCTCCATGGGCAGACCGTTCGAAAGCGGATCGGTGCCCTCGATACGGGGGTAGCAGGCGATGCACTTCTCCGACGTGCGGGTGGTCGGCCGGTACATCGCCTTCTTGTAGGGACACGCCTCGACGCACTTCCGGTATCCCCGACATCTCGCCTGGTCGATGAGGACGATCCCGTCCTCCGGCCGCTTGTAGATCGCCTCCCGGGGGCAAGCAGCGAGGCAAGCGGGGTAGGTGCAGTGGTTGCAGATGCGCTGCAGGTAGAAGAACCACCCCTGATGCTCCGGCAGCCGCACCCCTTGCGCCGAGAAGCGCGTGGCGACGTCCTCGCCGTTGTTCGGGGACTTCCACTCTTCCTCGGTTGGGATGTACCCGAGCGCGCGCTGGGTCCGGCCGTCGGCAGCCTCGAAGATCGTCTTCCCTTCGAAGCGTCCGTACGGCGCGTCCGGGTCACCGTTCGCGCTCGCATCCCACGTCTGCCCGCCGGGATTCGCCTCTTCGAGCATCCCGAGCAGCTTCACGTCCCAGCCCTTCGGGTAGCCGCCGTACGGCTTCGTCTCGACGTTGTTCCACCACATCAGCTCCTGGCCCGGCGAGAAGGTCCAGGTGGACTTGCAAGCCATCGAGCACGTCTGGCAGGCGATGCACCGGTTCGTGTTGAAGACCGCCGCGAACTGCCAGCCGCCCTCGCCAGGCTCGTACGGGTACTCCATCTCGCGGCCGATTTGCCAGTTGTAGACGGTCGCCATCACTGCTCCTCCGAGGGTTCGACGTGGCTCACCGGTCCGAAGACCTCATCGATCACCTCTCTCACGAACGCCTCCCCGCGCCGCTCCAAGATGGCGTGCGTACCCCGGAAGAACGGGGAGCGGAAGAGCCTCCACACTTTCTGGCGGGGCATGCCCAGGAGGGCGTACTCCTCGACGATCGTGCGGGCCATCTGCCGGTCGAGCTCCTCCTCTTCCTCCACCGCGAAGACGACGCCCACGAGCGCGTACGGATCGTCCGGTTCCAGCTGCTTCCTCTGCTCGGCCATCGTCACGCTCCTCGCACCTGCACGAAGCGCCCTTCCAGGTACGCTCGCATGAGATCGTTCTCCTGCCCTGGGCGGAACCCGGAGCGAGCCCAGGCCCAGTTCCCATCCTCGGCCTTCGTGATGCGGACGAGGGTCTCCTTGGGCACCGTGTTCAGCGCGTGGTTGTCGGCCTCGCCGCCGAAGATGAACGCGTGGGCGACCTTCGCCTTGTGGAAGAGCGTGTCCGTCTGGTGCATGGGCATCGCCCAGTCGCGGGTCAGGCTCTGATGCGAACCGTAGCGGAATGTCGCTTGGTAGCCGGTGTCGGCCGACATCGCCCGCCCATCCGGCCTAGTCTCGTGCGCGAGGACGCTCTTCTCGGTCGCCATGAAGCCGCCGTGTTTCGTCATCACCACGCCGCGCGGGTACGACGGGTTGTACTTCACACGGAACATCGCGCGGGCGACCTTGTACCTCGGATCACCTTCCCGCCACCCCGGGAACGGTCGGTCCACGGGGTTCGCGTCCACCCAGACGTAGTCTCCATCTTCGATCCCGAGCTCCTTGGCGTCCTCGGGGTTCATGTGCAGCTGGTACTCGCCGACCCCTGGGAGCCGCGTATCCGCGCGGTACGGGTCGGAGAAGTCGCTGCCCCAGAGCAACGTCCAATCGTTCGCCGCCCATGAGGAGTGGGTCGTATGGCGGGACTTCGGGGTGAGGAAGTAGAACCGGAAGCCCTGCTCCCAAAGCGGGTTCTTCGTCTTTTTGACCTCCGACCAAGGAAGCTTGATGTTCCGCACCGTGCGAAGCTCAGGGTCAGTTTCTTCGGGAGGGATTCCGAAGTCGTTCGGCCTGACGAGCGGATTGGAGCTCACGATGACATTGGGCAAGTACGGCGTGGCCTCAGGACCCTCTCGATGCACGACGAAGTTCTCGCCGAACTCGATGGCCTCAGGGATGTCGCAGTACGAGTTCAGCCTCCCCGTATCCGTGAAGAACGGCAGGCTTTCCTTGATCTGCTCGTAGAAGGGGATGCGCGGGTACGTCCGGAACATCATCAGCGCCACGCCTGGCTCTCCGTACTTCCCTTCGATGATGTCCTGGACCTTGTACCCGGCCGTAGGCCCTGAGCCGTCGAGCAGGCGCTGGATGTAAATGTCGGAGCGCCCCTCCAACGCGAACTTCCAGTAGTCGGCGAACCTCTTGTCGCCCGTCTCCTCCGCCAGCGCCTTCGCGACCCCGGCGATGATCTCGACGTCGTCCTTCGTATCGAACAAGGGCTCGAGCCCGCCTTTCCAGATCTGCAGGAATGGGTTTGAGCAGGAGGCCGTGATCTCGTACTGCCGCATCTCCGCCCAGGAGTTCGCGGGCAGGATGAAGTCGGAGTATTCGCACGTAGCGGTCATCTCGATGTCCTGCGTGATGATGAGATCGATCTTGGGCAGGACATTGAAGACGATGTTGTACACCCACCCACTTCGCGTTGTTGAGGATGTTCACGTTCGTAGTCCACACCACTTTCGTTGGCGTGGGCATGTGGGTCTTTCCCGTGAACACCCTGCGGCCTTCCTTCGGCGTCTCGACGATAAGCGCCCGATCGCCGTGGGACCAGTACGCAGGCTCTTCGTCCTTCGTGTAGGCGCGTACCACAAGCTCCTTGGCGGAGGCATTCGGGTCGAGGTTCGGGTTGAATGGGTCCTCGGCGATCCAACCTTTGAACCCGGGACCAGTCTCAGGCGTAGCCTGGAAGAGCGCCGCCTTGTAGTTCCCCGCCCACGTGTAGCACCCGGCGCCTGGTTTGCCGATGTTCCCGGTTAGCATTAGCGGCAGGTGCGTCGCCCTGTTGTGGAGGGTGGCGTGGAACCAGTGGTTGATTCCTTCCCCGACGTGGATCGCGACAGGCTTGATCGTGGCGATGTCGTTCGCGAGGCGCTCGATCAGCTCCTTCGGGGCACCGCTGATCTCCGAGGCGGTGTCGAGGTCGTAGTCCTGCAGGTGGATCTTGTACGCCTCCCACGTCGTCATCACCTCGACGACCGTGCCGTCCACGAGGGTGATCCGGTCTCGGTACTCGAGAGCGGGGTCAATGCCTTTCGCGCTCAGCCTGTCGCCCACGTCATCGCGCGTGACGGCCTTCAGGCTGCCGCTATTCGCATCGAACACGACGTAGTCCTGCAGGCGCTCGTACTGCTCCGGCTTCAGCCCCTGCAAGGTGAAGCTCGGACCGTTCGGGTCGAGGGATGGCTGGTAGCCCGGGAAGACATCTCTCGGATCGAGGCGTTTCAGCGTGTCCGTCCGAATGATGATGGGGAAGTCCGTGAACCGCTTGACGAAGTCCTCGTCGTACAGCCGCTTCTCCATCAGATACCGAGTGATGGCGAGGAAGATGGCCGTATCGCCGAGTCCCGGACGGCACGGGATCCAGTAGTCCGCCTTCGTGGCCGGCGGGCTGTACTCCGGCGCAATGACGACGATCTTCCCGCCCCGCTCCATCACCTCGATGGAGAAGTGAGCGTCCGGCCGCTTGTTCTCGATGAGGTTCTTGCCGACCGCGATGTGCAGCTTCGTCTTCCGGTTCTCGTTGAAGTCGACGTCAGCGGCCTGCAGCCCGTGGACGAACGGGAAGCCGGGGGCCTGATCACCATGCCAGGTGTAGTTCGACCAGTTCCGACCGCCCTTCGCTTCCTCCGGGGAGACGCCGCGCACGTACACGTCGAGCAGCGCGAGCATGTTCGAGGCCCGATAGAGGCCGTACTTCCCGATCACGCCGAGGAGACCCATCCCGCCGCGGAGTTTGAAGGTGCGTGTCCCTGCGCCCTCGGTGGCCTCCACCATCTCCGGCTGGTACCCCTCCTCGAGCAGGATCCGCTTCCCGCTCTCGCCCGAGTACCGGCGTGCGATGGCGATCATCCCCTTCGCGATGTAGCGGAACGCCTCGTCCCACGAAATCCGCTCGAACGTGTCGGTGCCGCGCGAGTCGAACTTGTACTTCGAGCGCGTCGCCGCATCGAGATCGGGGAACCCGGCGTCGGCCCACTGCTTCCAGCCCGCGCGCACCATCGGCCCCTTGAGCCGGTACGGGCCGTGCACCCGCCTCGGGAACGTCATCCCGTTGTTGCAGCCGCGCGGGTTCCACGCCACCGTGGCGCTGTTCCCGTGCTGGTCGAGAATTCGGCCGTTGTCGTAGTTCTGCTCCGTGCGCAGGATGATCCCGTTCCGGACGAAGGCCCGGAGCCGGCAGTTGTGGGTACAGTTCGGGGCACAGACGAAGGTGAAGCTGTCGTCATACCGGTACTGGTCGCGGTAGACCTGCTCCCAGTCGCGCGAGGGGTAGGCGGCGAGCGGGTTGTCGACCCCTTGAGCGGCGCGTAGGAACGCGAACCGGGACGAGCCGTACCAAGAGGCGATCCCCGCCGCGGTGACGCCGCTCGCTTTCAGGAAGTCGCGTCGAGACAGGGCCACGCTAGTTCCTCCTCGAGAGGGATCTCCCATCCGTCGGCGCAGCGGCGGCAGAGCGGGCCGAAGGCCGACGGGACATGCCGCGCATGTTCCACCTCTTCGTCGCAGGAGAAGCAACGGACGTGCCCCCGCGACCGCTCCCTCGCGTCCGCCGGAATCGGCACGTCGCGCCAGCGGAAGAGCTCATCATCAGCGAAGCGCCGGTACGCGAGCTTCTGCGCCTCCCATGGCTCCATGCCGGGGAAGGCTTCGGCCGCCGCTTCTCGCAGACCGGAGCGAGCGGCGATGCGAACCGCGCGCCAGCGCTCCCGGTCCACGAAGGTCGCCGCGAGCTTCCCTTCGTCTTGGACGACCAGCGTGCCTTTCCCGAGGCGAGTTCCGGTCAGTGCCTGGACCGCGTCGGCGGCGCATCGCGTCGTCTCGACGACCACCGCCCACCGGCTGCCGTCGTGGGGTACCTCGATGCCGAAGAGCCGCCCCGCGGCGAGGACCATGCGCGTGCCGAGGACGAGCCCAGGACAGCCGCCCCGCGACCCGTGCGCCCGCCGCGCGAGGCGGAGGAGCCGCTCGAAGGGGAGATCCGGAGGCAGCATCGCCCGCACCACCTCCACCGCGCGGGCCGCATCCGCTTCGAGGGAGTCGAGGCTCCAGGAGCCGAGCTCCTCCTCGCCCGCAACGTCCTCCGCCGTTCTCGCGCGGAACGTCGGCACGCCCGAGAGCGGGTTGTGCGTCTCGATGAGGACGACGTCGCAACGGTCCGCCACGTAGTCCGCCAGGCCGAGCCCGCTCGAGCCCCGGGGACGAAACGCGAGCTGGTCGCGGTCCCGGGCTGCGAGCACCGTCGCCTCTGCGCCGGCCGCCCACACACGCCCGGAAGCCTTGTGCGGCGCATCAACCTCGTGGTGGGTCCGCTTCACCCAGCCGACGCGCACGCCCGCCTCGCGGAGCGCTTCGATGAGCCGGACGGCGAACGTCGTCTTCCCGCTCCCGCTCGGTCCGCGGAGGCCGATGAGCAGGGGGTAGCCAACGCCCGCCACGTAGGCTTCCTTCACGTCGCGGAGACCGTACACGGCGCCAGTCCCGCCGATCGACCGCCGTTCGGCCCTTTCGGAGGGGCCCGATCGGCGAACCGGCGCGGACGTGGCAGGATGACGGACGTGGGGAGCGATGATCCCGCCGCTACCGGCTCCGGCCTCCGGCTGCGCCCCCTCGGGAAGTCGGGCCTGTGGGTCACCGAGCTCGGCCTCGGGGCGATGGATACCCCGACCTCGCCCGAGGGAAAGCGAACGATCGAACGGGCGCTGGAGCTCGGCGTCCGGCTCATCGACACCGCCCGCGAGTACTCGGGGAGCGAACAGCTCATCGGGACCGTCCTCCGGGAGCGCTCCGTCCCCGACCTCATCATCTCGACGAAGACGTTCAAGCGACGGTCGGACGCCGCTCAGTGGGAGGTGTACCGGTCCCTCGAAGTGTTGGGGGTCGAGCGCATCGGCCTCTACCAGCTGCACGACGTCTCGACCTGGGAGGCCTGGAAAGAGGTGACGGCCCCCGGCGGCGCGCTCGATGGGTTGCGGGAAGCACGCGAGCTCGGGCTCATCCAGGCCATCGGAGCGAGCATCCACGACCTCGATGTCGCCCGGGAAGCGATCCTGAGCGGCGCCTTCGATGCCCTCATGCTCGAGTACTCGGCCTTCTACCCCCGCTCCGCGGACCTCATCGAGCTCGCCCGCGAGCGCGGGGTCGGCGTCCTCGTCATGCGGCCGCTCGGCGGGTCCGGACGCACGAGCGTCATTCGCCAGCGGGTGGCTGCCGGCCTGGCCGGCCCGCTCACGCCGGCAAACCTGCTGCGGTACGTCCTCTCACACCCCGGCGTCTCCGCCGCCGTCCCGGGCGCGAGGTACCCGGAGCGCGTGGAGGAGAACGTCGCCGTCGCTCGTGCGTGGGAGCCGATGAGCGAAGAGGAGCGGCGGGAGCTCGAACGCGCCGCCGCCGAGCTGTACTGAGGACTTGCCGCGCGCGCCGAGCCGCCCGAACCTAAGGCCGTGGCGCCTGCTCTCCGCTCGTTCCTCCCTGCCTGTGCGCTCTTCCTCGTCCTCGCGGTCGCTTATGTCGGGTCGATTCCGCTCCGGGCGAGCCGGGGGGCGGAGATCACGGGCGACGAGCCGTTCTACCTCCTGACGACGCAGAGCATCCTTCGCGACGGCGACCTCGACCTCCGCAACCAGTACGCAGCGCGCTCGTACGAGGAGTTCTTCGACCACCCGGCGGGGCTCTGGTACCAGATGGAGCCGCTCCCCGATGGCCGCCTCCTCAGTCCGCACAACCCCGGCCTCTCCCTCCTGCTCGTGCCGGGGTTCGCGATCGGGGGGCTGCGCGGCGCCCAGACGGAGCTGCTGCTCATCGCCGCTGCGACGTTCACGCTCGCCTACCTCGCGAGCTCCCGCATCACCGGCGATGCTCGCTGGAGCTGGGCCTCGGCAGCCGTGGTCGGACTCACGGCGACGCCGTTCGTGTACGCCACGGAGGTCTACCCGGAGGTTCCAGCGGCCTGTGCCCTGCTCGGAGCGCTCCTCCTGCGGCCCGGACGCGGCATCGGCGCAACGGCAGCAGTGGTCGCGCTGCTGTCCGCTCTCGTCTGGCTCGGCGTCAAGTACGCCCCCCTGGCCATCGTCGTCGCCGTCTGGTGGTTCTGGCAGGCGCGCGCGGGCGAGCGGATCTTCCTCGCGATGGGCAGTTTGCTGAGCGCCGCCGCCTTCACCTGGTTCCACCTCGAGACGTTCGGAGCCTTGACGCCGTACTCGGTCTCCACCGTGTGGGCGGGCGAATCGACGGCCGCGGTCGTCGCCGAGCACGTGTCGTTCGTCGACCGCGCGTACCGCCTCTACGGAATTTTCCTCGACGCACGGTTCGGGCTGCTGGTCTGGGCGCCGGTGCTCGCGGCGGCCATCGTGGCCGCGCCGCGCCTCGTTGCCCGGAGCATGGCAGCGCGATGGTGGTTCGCCCTCATCCTCGCCCAGCTCCTCGTCGCGACGTTCGTCGCGATCACGATGATGGGATGGTGGTTCCCCGGCCGGACGATGATGACCGTGCTGCCGCTCTTCGTGCCCTTCCTCGCCGCCGCGCTGCGGGACGCGCCGGCCTGGGGGCGCGCGCTCACCGCTGCAGTCGCCGCCCTCTCGCTCTGGTACACCGCCCGCCTGGCAGTGGCAGCGACGACGGGCGAGGTCACGGTAGCGGTGGACCCGTTCGAGATGCCGGACCGCGTCTTCCAGGGATGGCGCGTCCTCTTCCCCGACTACCGCAGCTGGACGCCCCCGACGGTGGCCCGGTCGGTTCTCTGGGTCATGGCGATTGGGGCTGCGGCCTTCGCCGCCGGGAGCGCGGGGCGCCTGACGGCCCGCGGCCGGTTCGCCGAGACCCGAACGTGAGGCTGGGCCCCGGGGCGGCAGCCGCCCCGGGGCCCTCCCGAGAGGAGGCCGGGAATCAAACGAACGCGGGGAGCACGCTCCGGACGCGTTCGTTCACCCGCTGGGCCGTTTCGAGCAGCTCGAGCGGCACCCCTAGGGAGCGGGCCGTCGCGCAGACGGCGGCGACGTCCTTCGGTAGGCACTTCCCGCCGTAGCCGCGCTCCGGGGTCACCCGGGTGTGGCTCTCTCCGATGCGGAAGTCCTGCACCCAGAGGCTGCGGACGAGCTCGTAGTCCACGCCGAGCGCCCGGCAGAGGTCGTAGAACTCGTTGCAGAAGGTCACCTTCAGTGCGAGGAAGGCGTTCTCCATGTACTTCACCACCTCGGCCACCGTGGGAGGGACGTGGTAGTACCGGGTGGCGTCCGGGAGCACCGTCCGGTACAGCTCCTCCACCGCCGCCGTCTCGCCGGGACGGCCGCCGAGGAAGAGGAAGGTCTGGTTCTCCACGTTCCGGTACGGGTGATCGGGGCGCTCGCCGGCGTACTCCGGGACGTAGACGAGCGGTTTGCCGTAGAGCTGGAGCAGGCGCTCCGTCGTGCCGATCGCGACGGTCGAGTGGCAGATGAGCGCCCTCCTGGGGGTCACCGACGCCACCATCTCCTCGACCGCCGTCGTGTCGCAGGACCCGTCGGGCCGCGGCGGCGTCGGGACGCAGATGAAGACGAAGTCGCAGTCGTCGAGCGCCTCCGCCGAGCCCAACCCCTTCGGCGGGTCGTACAGCACGAGGTCGTGCCGCGCGCCGAAGAGCTCGGCGATGAACTGGCCGATGCTGCCGTACCCCGCAATGCCTACCCGCACGGCTACTCCTCCGTCACGGTGAACGCCGCGCGCATCCCGAGCTCGTAGTGGCTCTCGAGCTCCCCGTCCTCGACCTCCGCGATGTTGCAGATGAGGACGTACTTCCCCGGCGGGAGGTCGAGGGTGATCGACGCCGCGCTCCCGGGCGCGAACGGCTCGATCTCGCCGACGATCTCGACCGCGTCCTCGGGCACGACTCCATCCTCGACGGGAAGCTCGTCGGGAGCGAGGTCAGTGCGAATGACGACGAACTCGTGCGGGTCCTCTGGTCCTTCGTTCTCGACGTAGAAGTAGATCTGACCGGAGCGCACCTCCGCGACGGCGGGGCGGATGTACCATTCGCCGATGGCCACGTCGACCCGCTCCGAGCCCTCCGGCTGCTCCTCGACGGTCCCCGGCTCAGCCACGGTCCCGGTTCCAGTGGCCGTCCCGGTTCCAGTGGCCGTCCCGGTGCCGGTGCCGGTCGCGGTCCCGGTGCCGGTCGCGGTCCCGGTCACCGAGCCCGTGCCCGTATGGGTGCCGGTGCCGGAAACGGAGCCGCTCCCCTCGACCTCGACGCCGGGCCGGTCCTCGCCGTCGCCGCAGGCAGCAGCGACGAGGGCGAACGCGAGGGGCGCCACCGCCGCCACGCTCAGCCATCGGAACGACGAACCTCCACGCAGACGCTTCACCCGTTCTTCCTCCTCGTGTGGTTGTTCTTCCCGCGCGGCTCAGACAGAGCCGCGGAGGAGCTCCTTCCCGATGCCGAGCGGCACGCGCCAGAGGTACTCCCAGTTGACGAACGACCTCCCCTGCCTCCGCACCCGGTAGGAGATGGGGACCTCGCGCATCCGCATTCCCTTCGAGAGCAGGTCGAGCGTGAGGACCTGCGCGTAGTTGTAGTCGTGGACGATCTCCGCTACCGCGAGCGCACGGGCGGAGAAGGCGCGGAACCCGGACTGCCCGTCGGTGAGGCGCCGGCCCGCGAGCACGGAGAGCGCCGCCGTGAAGACTCTGTTGCCGAGGTACCGGCTGAGCGACTGTTCCGCGGGGCGCCCGTTCAGGTAGCGGGATCCGACGACGTACTCCGCCTCCCCGGCGAGGACAGGTTCGAGCAGCCGCGGGATCTCGGCGGCGTCGTACTCCCCGTCCGCATCGAGGTACACGGCCGCCTCGACGCCGGCCCGGCGAGCGGCGTCGAGGCCCGTCCGGAGCGCCGCCCCGAGCCCGCGGTTCACCTCGTGCCGCACGATGAGGTCGGCGCCGTGCGCCCGCGCCACCTCGCCCGTCCCGTCCTCGCTGCCGTCGTCGACGACGATCACGAACGGGTCCCGGCCGCAGAGCGGCCGCGGGATCGCGTCGAGCACGACGCCGATGGAGCCGGCCTCGTTGTGCGCAGGGACGATGACGGCCACGCGTCCTGCGGCATCGTCCTCGACGCCGGGGCCGAACAGCACCTGGCCGGTCGACTGCGCCGGCGGCGGCACCCCGAGGAGGTAGGCGACGGTCGGAGCGATGTCCATGATGCTCCGCTCCGAGGCGTCGCGGAGGCCGCGCGGGACGCCGGCACCCCAGGCGATGCCCGGGACGACCACCTCGCTGGGCGTGCAGTGCCCGTGCCCGCCGATCCCGATGCCCTGGCCGTGGTCGGCGGTGACGAAGACGGTGGCGCCCTCGAGGAAGCCGCGGGCCTCACACCACTCGAGGAACTCGCCGATCGCCGCGTCCGTCGCTTCGAGACGCTGGAGGTACTCTTCTCGGTAGCTCCCGCGAGCGTGGCCGGTCTGGTCGACGCTCAGGAGCTGGAGGACGAGCAGGTCGGGCTGCTCGAGCTCGAGGACCTCTTTCGCCCGCCGAATCAGCGCCGCATCGATCTCCTCGTTACGCGCCACGGCGGAGACCGACGAGACGTGGTCGGCGAAGGCATCGATGAGGTGGGCGATCCCGACGAGCCGGCCCCGCATGCCGCGCGCTGCGAGGACGTCGAAGAGCGACTCGCACCGCACACCGAGGCGGGGGACGAAGTTGCTCCGCATCCCGTGCACGCGGGGCGGGGCACCGGTGAGCATGGAAGCGAAGCAGGTCACGGTGCGGGCCGGATACACGGTGCGGAGGTTCGTGAACTCCGCCCCTTCCTCCCGCAGCCGATCGAGCACCGGCGTCCGCGCCTCCCGCAGCCGGTCCGCGCGGCAGCCGTCGATGACGACGAGGAGGACACGCCGTGCGTGACGTGCGCCGGACGCGTTCACGTGGCGCGTGGGAACGAGGGACGGCGCCGGAGCCCAGGTGAAGAACCACTGGTGGACGAGCACCGCGACCACGGCCGTCATCGCCGTAAACGCGAGCACCAGCAGTACCCGGGGACCTGCGGGGTCCGCGGAGACGTACTGGTGGGCGGAAACGAGCAGCAGGAGTTTCGGCACCTGCTCGAGGAAGTTGCCGCTCGTGGGGTCCGGGTTTTCGAGGACGAGTCGCCAGAACCTGAGGAAGTTCGTCCACGGCGTGCCGATGCGGAAGTGGTAGTACACCGTCCCCCAGAGGATGACCGTGAACCAGAGGTAGGAGCCCACGACGAGCGCGACGACGAGCGGGTCGAGCGTCCGGACGAGCGCGACCCAGAGGCCGAGCAGCCCCCAGAGGGCGAGCCGGAGTCGCAGCGGGAAGTCGTACCGGTAGAAGAGGAGCGCGAGCGGGGCGACTGCGCCCGCGGCGAGCAGCGGCGACCACCAGGGCGCGCCGCCCGCAACCCGACCGGCACTGAGGGCCGCGATGCAGCCGAGCCCCCAAACGAGCGTGAACGGCTTCCCTTCGTTCAGGACGTTCCAGAGCCGGGCCGCCACCACCTCGAGCCGGCTCGCGGGGCGAGCCACCGTTGCCGTCGCGCGCAGTTTCGCCAGCGGGTCGAGCCGGATCACCGGAGCCACCCCCAACCGAGCTGGACGCCCGCCGGCGAGGAGGGCGTAGCCGTACTTGAGCGCGTGGGTCGACACGGCGACGCCGAGCGCCACCGACGGCTCGAAACCGAACGCCACGAGCGCGCCCGTCATCGAGGCTTCGTACATCCCGAGCCCCCCAGGCGTGAGATGGAAGAGCT
>ERZ795042.1171-NODE-1171-length-17840-cov-5.896205_pt1 | contig 17840 bp, 4 predicted proteins | sample MGYA00375126_ERZ795042 | MGnify/ENA primary metagenome ERZ795042 (study PRJEB30171, sample SAMN05518105) | compost metagenome | isolation source: Feedstock adapted compost from Newby Island compost facility, Milpitas, CA | place: USA:Newby Island compost facility...
CAGACCACGCCCACCACCGCAAGGACTGCGTGTGCAAAGCGCATCACCCAAACGGCTACGGGATGCCACCATCGCAGTATTACGACGAGCAGTCCCGCAGCCGAGACGAACAGCCCAACGGCCGCCCCGATGCTCCACCAGTCCACGGTACGGGGATTGGGCTGCACGCTGATTTCTTGGGGAGGCGATTCTCCGAGAAATGCCCGCCGCTTACTCTCCCGACCGGGGGGAGAGGAGAGGATCTGCTCTGCTACCAATTCCCCCGGCGATAATGACAGGGCCTCCACGCCGACCAGGGATTGCAACACATCAGTCGTTTGGAGTTCCATGTTATGGAGGCGGATTTCCGCCGAATTCACGCCGGAAACAGTCGGACTCAGAGCGATGGCCCGCCGTGCCCGATCCCGTAACCACAGGAAACGCCGTGCCATGTGGTGCAATCGGGCCAGGGCTTGCGATGTCGATCCCGAGGACGCCTCGGTGAGCTCGTCGGCCAGCCACCGTGCCCGCGCCAGTTCGTACTCCCGCAGACTGGATTCAGCGAGTCCGGTCACATTCAACTGATCCGTCGAAAGACTTTCTACCCACACGAAGGCTCGCTCGGGACCAGCGAGTTTTTCCCAATGGACGACGGGAAGTGCCTGACGGGCGGAAGCCGTTTCCCATCGCTGATAAAAGAGGCACTCGAGGTCGCGGGCGGGTTGAGCCGCATCGATCGGGATGTGCCACCGGCCGCTGTCATCCACGAAGGCAGGGATCGGGATGCCATCGAGCCACGCCGCCACAAGTTTGCATCCCGGCAGGACAGCGGTCGTGATCTCACCTTCCGGAACGTTTTGCAGTTGCACTTGGAGCCAACCCAGAACTTCCCGCTGGGAGTTGATTGCCAGGACCATTTCCAGGGTGTTCACCTTACCGGGCTGCTCCGCAGGGATCTTAATAAGGGGCCAGAACCCTGCCTTGTCTGTGTGATAGGCCACCCACTGCTCGCCCGGCGGTTGCTCCAGCGGGATTTCGGACGGCACCACGGAGCGAAGTCCCCAAATGGCGGCCAGACGGCTGTCCCATGCCAATTTTTTCGGAAGGAGAACTTTGACGCTTTGCACCCGGACCTGAGGGCTTGTCACCTGCGGCACGGCCAGCCAGCCGTTCGCCGGCGTGATTTCTCCCGCCATCCGCAGACGAACCCGGCCCGTCTGCTGTTCCGCGAACGTGAGGATTCCAGAGGCAGAGTTGGGATGGGGGGCGTTGGGCGCTGCCTCCGGGTTAACCGAGGGCGTTACACCAAACGTGGCGGTTGGAGAAACGGTCAGCGATCCCAACACGGCCGGGCTGAATACGATGGGAAGTTCCTGAACTGTGCTCTCCCCAAAATCGAGGTCCCAGAGTACCTCGGCGAACCACCGGTTGTTTCCTTGCCAGACTCGCACAGTAGCCTCAGCGGGCCAGAAATGCTCCCGCAAGCGAACCCGCAGGTGAATATCGGCGGTCGAGGGGCTCTGGGATACGTATGCTCCCACCTGAGAGTCATCACCCGGCGGCAGAATCAAACCGGAAGCCACGGAGAGTGGTTCGAACTGCTCGGCACGGACGATTTCCGCCTTTACCCCCGAGGATTGGAAGACCACGACGGTGAGGCTTCTGGAATCGGCTTCCTGAAGAGCAAACCGCGGGCAGGACCATTCCACATCCGGGACAACGGGAATCGTTCCTCCCACCACCAGCCGGACCTCGCCAGCGGGCACCTCGCCAGTCAAAAGGAGCAGCTCACCCTGCTTGTCCTGCGAAGCAAAAATGGGGATTTCCACAGCTCCTTTGTAAAGGGCGATACTGTCCAGATGGAAATCCCGTGGCAACTTCACATGAAAAATCCCGGGGAGTGGTTGATCCTTAGGGAAAAACACCTGCCATGCGAGATGGGCTGACGTGTCGCCGACTGTGATCTGGAGGGCGTCGTTCGTTTGCAGCGGCGGGCGGTCCGAGATGATCCAAGCCCCCCAGAACTGTGACGGCTCGGAGCAGGTGTAGGCGAGCGCGCCCTCGGCGACCTGAAGTTGCCAGCGTCCCTGGACCTCATCCAAATCCGCGGATTGCCATCGTGGGGAGTGCGATGCAACCACCTTCAAACCCGGCCCCACGTTCACTACCAGGTCCTGGCGTCCCACTCCAATGTCGCTCAAGTGGACCGTGGGGAGGCAAATGCCACCCGGCGTTTCACCCATCGCCTGGAAGAACTCGGCCGTGACGATCTGATCCGAGGGCACCGGGCCCGAAAAGGTAATGTTAAACACCTGTTGATCCACACCAGAAAGAAGCGGCTGGACCTGCACCGGCGACCCCGCGGTGAGCGCTACCAAAGTGAGATCGGGATCACACACCAGTTGAAGTTGATTGCGTGCCAGGCCGAATGAACGAAGTTTCCAGCGGACAGTCCAGTGGAATCCCTCGGGCCGAAGATCCAGAACGTAGAGCACATCGCTTTCCGGCGAGGTGTCGCCGAAGAGCGGTTGTCCGGTTGTCCAGCGGATGACAAGTTGATTTGCGGGTCCGAGTTCAGCGGTCCAGGCTCCGCTTTCCGGGTCGCGTTCCACACGTCCCAGAGCAGAGGGCACCTCCACGCGGAGAACATCAGGAGAAGCCGCGAGTTCCAGCCGGGCATTCATGATGGGCGGGATCGCTCCGGCCACCTCTGTCACAGTGCCTTGAAGAGACGGCCGGATTGTGAAGGGGATGCGCAGTCGATGTCGCCCCGGGTCATTGATCGTCAGGCGGAGGCGCCCCGAGTTCCACGTGGCCGATGTCGGACGGCCATCCACCAGAAGCTCATCCACGCTGGGTACCAGAATATCGCTGCCCAGGGGGAACTCCAGGGTCACCGGTGCCTCACTCAGGAGGCACTCGCACGTCAGATTAAAATCAGTGATTTCCCAGCGATCACCAGTATTCGCGGGAGAGAAAGTACCCCTGTAAACCGCTCCGGTAAATTGCCAGCCAGGCGGTGTCTCGTTGAGGGGACTCACCCGCCGCTGGAGTTGTTTGTAAAACTCCTCCGGCACGTAAACTTCCTGCCCAGCAGGACGCCCCTTCTCGTCCACCGGAATAAAAACGCGATAAACCGGTGACGCCGGTACGGAAGCAGCGCCTCCTCCGCCGGCCGATCTCTCGGGAATCGCTCCAGGAGGCTGCTGAGCGAACGAGCGCGCATCTCTGCCACCAATCGCAAGACCCACCAGGGACACCAACAGGAGGATAACCATGCCCGCTGTGCCCCACCTCGTCCCGCTTTGATTTTGAGGAGCGACCGCGTGTGCAGAAAGCTGTCCCACAGATGCAAGCCGGAACTGGGATAGGGGAACTGCTTCGCCCGGCTGCTTCACAGCCTCCCAGTCTGCCCGGGTGAGGGAGACGACGAAGGCCAGGACTGTTCCGAGAAATGCCCCGGAGAGTGCGGGCGAGAAAACTCCTGGCACAAACGCGACCGCCACCGCGGCGGTGAGAGCCAGTCCAAGCAGCACGCGCCGGGGTATGCGGAATGCCACCACGAGAAGGAACACAAGACACGTGCCCAGCCACCGCAATCCCGTGATAAGGTCCACCGGCATGACGAGCACCAACAAAGGCTGGGATTCCGCCAGCTTCTTTTCGGGCAAGGCGCTGGCGTTCCAGCCCTGGCGGGCAAAAGCCAGACCGGTTTCGACGGCCGTTCCCCGTGCGACGAGTGGCCCTTCAGCGGGCAGGTCGTTCCAGATCCGCACGCGGCAGAATCCCTCGCCGCCTTCGGTAAGCCGGGAGAGTTCGATGTCTCGAATCCATTCGCCTTCCGCAGCCAACTTGTAGAGCGGCGGCCTTTCCCATGTAATCTCCTGCCGGTGACGCGCAATTTCAGTCAGCGAAGTCAGAACAACTGCGCGTGGCGTGATGACAAGAACCAGGCCTACCGATTCCAGAACTGCTTTGGCCAGCGCTGCCGGAGACTCGTTTTTCAGGGCTCTTCCCCGCAAATCCTCGGGGTTCCACTGTGTTCCCGGGGACAGGTCGAGCTCCTCAAAAGCCCGTCGATCGATCAGGAAAATGACCGTTCGCAACCGCGGGGGAGAGTCGTACACTTTGTCCACGACTGCATCAGAGAGCAGGTCTCGCCAAAAAACGGCACGTCGTTTACTACCAGAAAGCGGGGACGCTACAGTGCCCCGCCCCTCCGGTTTCCCAGCGGCCCCAGCAGGCGGAAACGCCTGCGCCGCCGAGCCCGCGGGCTGAGAATTCCCTTCGTCAGACGCAGACAGCAGGGCGGCGGCGTTCTCTCCGAAGGATTCCAGAAATTGCTGGGCTCGCCGAAAAGACAAATCCGGCGGCGGCAACGTGGGATCGAACAGGGCACGGTTCAAGCGATCGGGAATAAACAGGGGTTGATCAGGAGGACGCCACAACGGGCCAAAGAGCCTGCTGGCCCAGGCACTCGGGTGAAAACCCCAACTGAGGAATTCACGCTCACACAACGGCTGATATGCGGGCGGTGTCCACACAGTGGCCCGCCAGTGGTAGACCGGAAAATCGGGAACCAGACGTCCCAAACGGACCAGATCAGCAATGAAGCCTGTCCGATCCGCAAATCGTTCCCAGATGACGAGTCGGCGCTGGCCTCCTTGTGGCGGGATGACCACCTCCAATTCCGAACCGGCTTCCTTTGGCCGCGTCTGCCACGTCATCGGCTGGCCATCCAGCGTTACCGCCATTTCCAGCGGGTTTCCCTCATTCGAGGACCGCGCGAACACGGCACGACCTCCCTGCGGACACGAGATCTCGAAAACGTGCCATCGCTCAATCGTGCCATGACAGTCCAGCCGATAGGCGACGCTCGCGCTCATCGCCCAAAGGGGAAGGGGTATTTTCCCATTTTCGAGAAACAGGCGCAGCTCGGGCAGCTCGTTAATCCCCACGGAGGTGCCACCCTCGTAACGGTACGTGGCAAAAACGGGCAAAGATCGAGGCTTGCCCCGCTCCTCGGCCACCGTCCGCAAACCCTGTGTGGTCCAGCGGAGACCGGTAAGATCTTCCCCACCCGCTGTACCCACCAGATGCAGCACCCCGTCGAAGCGAACGGCTTCGGGAAGAATCGGCAACGGTACGGGACCGGACTCAAGCGGACCTTCTCGCTCGGCAACCAGGGTAACCGGTTCGCGGATGGCCCGTGGAAGCAAGACCTCGCACACGTCCGCACTGTTTCTCACCCGAGCGTCCTTCACTGGTTCACTCCGCAGAGCGACCGCGCGGCCGTCCTTATCCTGCCACTTCCAGTGCCAGGTTGATTTCCCGGACGGGGCAGTCCAAAAAACGCGGATGCGATCGAGATCGCTCTGGTCAGGTTGAATCGACACCTCATATCTGACCGTTAGTTCTTTACCCCGAAAGGCAAGGACGCCCGAAATCTGAGCCAGAAACCGCCGCGGCCTCGTCACACGGTGAAACTCGCACCGCGGAAGAGGTGAGTCAATTTCGAAGACGGTCGCATTTGCGGGCAGGGCTGCCCAGCTCCGAAGAGAATCCACCGTAGCCTGGGGAACGCCGGGCAACGGCGGCTGCGCATCAATTTGAAAATTCTCGCGCAGCGAAGTCGCCAGACGGATCGATCCATACATCTGATGTTTAGTAAACGCTGTCTGAAAGCCGAACGGCATGATCCGGTGCAAATCGAGTCGCACACAATTTTCGGGCAACTTTAAGGAAAGAACCACGTTGAAAACGGCGGATGTCTCTGACGAGAGGGGCCTTCGCAGGTGGATTATGAGTGTCCCGTCGCCGGCGTTTTCCGCAGGGGGATTCCACTGCCAATCGTCCACAATGTCGTCGGGCGTTGCTGTTACCTCCTCGACACTCCACCCGTGCCCGACGCGGAAGGGAATTTGAAATACTTCGCCGGCGGTGCAGCGGACGGCGGTTGTCATCTGGGCCTTCAGAGTATCCTGGTCCCAGGTCCAGTTCACCAGGGTGGTGGCCTCCAAATCTCCCTTCCCGATCCCGCAGTGCACGCGGATTTCCGATGTTGGTGCCTCCCCAACAATTTCCAGTCCAGTATCGCCCGGCGCAGCGGGCAGTGTGACCACCTCTTTCAGACGCGCCCCGGTTAGTCGGAGGTCATAAAGTCGAAGCGGATGACGAAGCACCACGGTGGCGTGGCGCGACAGCCAGAAAGCATTTTCCGGCAGAAGGGAAGGAAGCGTCACCGTTCGATCAAGCGGCAGGTTCTGGATACCGCGGAGCGTGAGTGTGCGTCCGTGGCCGCGAAGAGGCTCGGGGAATTCCAGGCGAACGCCGTGCGGTCGACCGTCGTCCGTCACTCCCACGGTCCACGAGAGCGCCGTGTCACCGAGTTTCGCCTCGGCGATTTGAAGGCTGCTTGGCAACTCCAGGTAGAGGGAGTCAACGCCGTCATTGAGCACGTCCACATCCCACACCCAGGTCGCTTCCAGCCCATGGAGTGTGAGATCGTATGCCACCTTTTCATGGTAAGCCAACCGAGGCTTGTTTTTTTCTTCGCTTTCCGCCCGGAGAAGAAGGAGGGAAATCGGTTGATTCCCGCTGAAGACGACACGGTAACCCGGCAACTCTCCCGGGGCAGCCCCCATCGGCAGAAGAAGCCCGTTATCCACGGAGACCTGCCACTGTTCGGTCATGATGAGATGGAGTTCGCTCGTGAGAGCGAAGGGAAAAACGAGGGAAAACCTCGTCGTCGTTGTGTCGCCCGTGGACAACACTCGGCGTGCCGACCATCGAAAATGAATCTTGCCCGACCGGTTGACGAGAATCCCCAGCCGTCCCTGCGAATCGGTGAGAATGGGAACGTTCACACCTCCGGTATCGGACCACGTGGCATCGCCAATCGCTATGTTCGGTTGCCCCAGCGGAATAAAAGCCTGCTGCACGGCGGGCGGTAGCTCCACCACCCATTCGCCTTCCAGCCCGACCAAACTGTCCTGTCGCAAGATGGCACGGTAGACGGCAGAAACGATTTCCCCGGTTTGGCCACGGACCACAGCCTGCCTGTTGGCCTGGGTTATCATCTGTTCGAATTCGGCCGCATTGATTGGGAAGTACGGAACAGGATCTCGAACCTCGTTGAGCCGGTCCTGGGGAACGAATACACGCCGGAATCGCAGCGGAGCAGCGGGTGCCGAAACCGTTTCCGTGCCTGGCCTGCTCGAAACGGTGGCCTCCTCGGCAAGCGTCGTGAGGGCAGAAACGCCGAGCCACATCGCCAGCAAGGCTCGGAACCATTTCCCTGGATGCCGGCTCAGCGTTGGAGATGCCGTCATTGAGCGTGCGCTGCGCATGGCTCTTCGTCCCTCCCGGCTACACGTGACTGCGGGTGGCACTCTCCCCGGAAGGTACGGTGCACGCGGCATCGTCGAGACTCCGCTGGCAAACGACCGTGTCCATCGAGGTTCGCTCTCCCCAACCGCTCATCGCCACCCGAGACGGTTGAGGAGGTGTCACGGCACGATAAAGGAACCAGGACAAAATAGCCAGCCCAATCCCCAGAGCAGATGCTTCGGCCGTAAGAAGGGCCACGTCTGGCCGCAGGAACCCGATGACGATCAAAAATCCAATCATTCCCAGCGCAACCAGGCGCTTCCACGATCGGCTGAGATAAATCCAGCTCCATCCGAGCAAGACAACGGCCCCCGAGCACATGGCAACAATCCATGACCGCCGCAATGTCCACACATCTGCGACACTCACGGTACGGAGACTGCTGAAAAGATAGCGGTTGGCCTGAACGGAAACATGGAGCCAGCCTTCGTTGACCCCCGCCCATTGCTCCAGTTGTTCTTCCGTAAGGGCGGGGACCCGCCCCCAGAAATCCCCCAGCCAGCTCCAACGATACTCCATCGTCAGCGGCGAGGAAGTCCACACAACATGTTCATCCGGCAAAAGGACGATTTCCCAATACATCCACCGCAGAAGGACGGGATCTTCTATTTGCGGTAATTCCAGGCGCGTGCGTCCCCAATCGCTGCGGAAGCGGGGTAGTTCGTACCATATCTCAAGGTGATGCAACGTGTCCTGACCGGAGGCCGCTTCTCCCTCCGTGCCTGTCAGGGGTATCATCACCTCGGAACGCCCCGATACCCGCGCCTGAACTGCTCGTCCGTCCAGCCAGATTTGCGCCACATCTCCCCGAACCGCACGGGGAAGCCGTACCAGCAGATTGGGTCGGGCGGTGCGGAATTCCATCACGCAGCGGTCCTGCCGCATATTACGGTCCATCCGTGTTTGGATGAGCAGTCTTTCCACAACAACCGTGCGGATACCTGCGATCTCCAAAACCCGCAGTAGAATACTGGCCTCGTCCACAGGCGTGTCTGTCTCGAATTCCACCGTCGCGGACTTCATTCCCACTGGCACGATGTTGGACCGCGCCTCCCATGGTGGATTGATGCGATCCACCTGCCATCCTGACGGGAGACTCACCGTCAAACGATGCCCCAGGAACTGGCCATCCCGCGGGCGAATCAAGGGCAGACGCCAGCTCAGGGACTCCGCCGCACCGGTCGGAAATGGGTACGAGAAGCGAAACACCAGTTCCGCAACGCCCAGAACCGGGCTGAGTGGAGTTACCAGGTATTCCGAAGCAGAGTTTTCCTCCGATGCTTCGGGCGAAGGATGTGCGGTGGAAGATCCCACAGCCTTTTTCATTTCGACTGGTCGGCCATCGAGAAGCGCCACCACTTTACCATCGAGCTCCCGTGGTACCAGCAACCGCCAGGGCACAGCCCACGGCTGATAGGCCACCTGAAACCGCAGCCGCTGTTCTATTTCCGCCTGGTTTCCCTGCACCTGAACGCGGGTTTCCATTTCCATGGTCATCTCTCGCGGTCGCACATCCCATTCAGCCGCCAGGGTGGCATCCACGCTCGCCAACCGCCATGCAGATACGTTGGGGACGGCGGGATTGCTGCCAGAGACTGCCGCCGTCATCACGCCTTCGCTTTCCTGCAGATGAGGCCGGAAATCAATATTCGGCGCGGCCACCAGAATCAACTCCGCCGGCTCAATTCGGGAAGCCTTGACACGCGGAAAAGCCATCCGAAACACTTCGCCTCGTGGCGGGGCCTCCTGGCGGGCTTTGAAGTTGATTTCGAATTTGCCCGACATCCGTTGAGGCAGGGCGATGGTGATGCCAGAGCCTTCCGAGTCCGTGAGAACGAGCGGAACGTCTTCTCCCCGGAGCGTCACTTCAGAAATCTGCCATCCAGACTTGTCCAAATCGATCGTGGACACCTCTCCCCCGCGGACTTCACAACTCAGCGTACCCTGGAGCAGCAATTCCGTGGATGAAAAGTCCACCCGGTATTGCGGCGCCACGGTCAAAATGCTCTCCCGGGGCACGACCCTGACCGCAAGCGTGTAAGGCTGCGAATAATACTCAAAACTGGTTCCGGGTTCGACCGATTCCTGTGTAGTGGGCAGTCGTTCAATTTGACGCACACCGGCCAAGTTACCCCAAACAACGGTCTGATCAGCCGTTACCACCACCGCCAGGTATCCCCACTGGCGGACGGCGTCCTCCACGGAGAACCCGGCCAGATTCATCCAATCGTGGGAATCCACAGTCCGCCGCGCGTTCAATCGGATTTCTACAGGTCCGGACACCTTTTTTGGAAAACTCACCTCCACCACTCCGTCGGAACTGCCCCCGTCTGAATTTCCGGCAACTTCCGTGACCGTGTAGCCGGAGGTGCTCGTGGGCAGCAAACTCGCTCCCTGCGGCAAACGGATGCGCACTCGGTCAAACGGCGTGGTGTACGTCCGGACGGTGAGTCGGGCATCAAAATCCACACTCGTGCCGCTGGTTCGAACGATGACGAGCCCCACGCTTTCCAGAATAGGTGGTTTCTCCTTTTCCGGTGTCGCTTCCCCATGCCATGCCAGTTCGAATCCCGGTCCCAAACCGGCAATTTTCAGCCGGGTGGTCCTGGCCGCCGTGGTCTCGGTTCCCACAAGCGTCGCCCCAGGACTGAGTGTCACGTTCGGATTTTCGGCGGGAAGCTCGAGTTCCAACTGGGAAACGGGAGTTTCTGGCACGCTGAGCACAAGGCGACGATCGTTCCCGTTTTGAATCACCGGGACCCAGGCCCGAAGTGTGATGTCTTCCAGCGAGTCCTTCTTCCCCTGGAGATACACGACATAACCGCCGTCATTTTGACTACGAAAAATGAGCAACGGACTTCCATCCGCCCGACGCGGAATCTCTCGGAGGATCATTTGCTCCAGTCCCAGGGGGACCCGCACAGGCGTGTCAGTGAGGATGCGGACTTTGCACTCGATGAGAAGCTCTGCATAGTGATCGAAGGCTTTGCCTATGATGTTCACCCCTTCCAGCGCATAGGCGGGTGGACGAGAACGCTGTTCGAGCGCGTCGCGGAGCCGAACCAACTCCTCGAATTGGGCCATTGTCCAGCCCAGCATGAGCTTCAGACTGCCGTCGGCGTCGCGCAGATAGATTTGCTCCGGCTTCACCTCTTCCACTGCGGGCGGGCTGGGCTGCGGGGTTGGGGGCGACGTCGGGGTGGCGCCGCCGGGTTGGCCGGTCTCTGTTGCTGGAGGGCTCTGGGCTGCATTCGCCGAGGAAGAAGCACCGCTCTGGCCAGCCTGACTGGTTCCTGGTTGCAGAGCCTGCTGTGGGATCTCCATTGGAGGTTCCGTCATCCAACCGGATGGAACGCCACTCGGCGATTGTTGTGCGGCGGCGTCGCGCAGGCCCACTCCGAGTGCCAGCATGCCCGCCATCACCATGAAAACGGCAGGCCACAATCCAAGCCTGCGGAGGGCCCTCTCCGCTGCCACACCTCTGCCGCAAACGCGTCTCGCCTGGTTTACGGGAATAGGAAATCCCACCAAAACGGCTGGCCCTTCCTCAGCTTGATCTTGTTAGTTCACCCGGCAGCCAGAAATCACGATGAGGGTGCACAATCACATCTCGTAACCATGAGAATAGCTGGTTACTTTTCTAGTTTACCCAATCGACAAGATTTGATCAAAGAACAGCCGCTTCCGATCATGTTGCGAGGCGATGCTGCCCACTTTTTGGACGGGGTCACATCGGTAAAGCGTGTCCGATCAGCGACGGTACACCGTACCTCCAGCAGGGGCCGCTTCTGCCGTATAGTCGGGGGCCGAGTTGGAGCCGGGCCGGTCCACTTGGGCAAGGACCTCCGGTGTCCCCAACAGGAGGATCTCCTCGTTCTTTTTGAGAAAGTAGGGAACCCCGGCAATAGGAGCGAGATTTGCCCCCAATTTTTCACGGATTTGCTCATACCGTTTCCGGGTCAGAAGCAGGCAGAAATTCCCCTGCTTGGCCATGTCGTTAATCACGTTCGGTCCCTGTGAGGCGGGCAGGAATCGGATAGGCCGTCCCAGGTAAAATACCCAGCTCGGCTCGAGCGAATCGTAGGCAGCCACGGTGAGGGGCTCCTGCGACGAGGTTCGAAGTTCGCGCAGAATACGGGCGAGATGCTCAAACTGCTGATGGCGGGAGACCCGTACGGCGGCAACCCCGAAAAGTCCCACGACAAACACCAATGCAGCCGTAGCCAGCGCCACCGCGAAGCCCAACCTTTGCCCGCGACGCAGTGCCAGCAAACAGGCAGCTCCTCCTGCCACCCAGACCAGCCCAAGAATTCCCAGGATCTCCTCACCGGGCAAAAAAATGTGGGCCGCTACGGGAATGGCCACCGTCACGACGAGCCCGGATCCACTCAGGATCCACGCCACTGCATAGGGCGACCGCTGATTGTTCTCGGGCTGTCTCAGCCAGGAATCAAGCCACCATGCGGTCAGCAGCGCGAAGGCCGGCAAAGAGGGCGTGATGTAATTGGGCAGCTTGGTCCCCGCTAAAGAGAAAAAGCCGATGTATACCGCCGCCCAAATGAGCAAGAATCTCACAATCTTTCCATCGCGATCCGTGGATCGGGCGGTTTTGATCCCGCGTGCCAGAGCCGAAATCAAAAAGAGTGCCCACGGGAAAAAGCAAGGAAACAGTACCAGGGGGTAGTAAAAAATCGGCCCCGAATGGTCTTCCATGGGATGCAGGAACCGGCCGACGTTATGCGTCAGGAAAAATCCTCTCAGCCATGCTCCGTCAGTGCGTATTCCGACCCATACATACCACGGCATGGCCACTGCGAGCGTCACGAAAAGCCCTGGCAGGAGAAACATCCTCCGTATCACAGCGAGAATCCGGGCAGGACGAAAGAACTCGCGGATTCCAGCCAGCCATCGTGCAAAGCGGGGAAGCCCCTCTCCGCGCGGCAGTGGCTCTTCCACCATGTGATACAGGCCGATGATCCCCGCGGGAAGCAGAAACCCGATAGGCCCCTTGGCGAGCACCGCTAACCCCATCGCCGCGTAACTGGCCAGCGCCAGGCCCTTCGCCCATCGATCGCGGCCCCTGGCCCCAGTCCCCAGCACGAATGCCTGAGCGTAGAGCCACAGGGCGGCCGCGGAAAAGAAAATGAGCACGGAGTCGGGAGTGGCAGCGCGGGCCGCTACCGGAAACATCATACAGGTCGCCAGCATGAGAGCGGCCCAAAACCCGACCTCTGGTCGAAATGCACGCCGTCCCAGATCGTAAGTGATCGCCACCGTCCCCAGTCCAAAAAGTGCCGAAAAAAATCGGGCGGCAAACTCATTGACCCCGAAAACACTGTACGCCAGCATCATGAACCAGTACAGCAGCACCGGCTTGTGGTCCCTCAACTCTCCGTTGAAGACCGGGACCACCCAGTCATGCCGTTCCAACATCTCCCGGGCACAGCCGGCATTCCGGGGCTCATCCCGATCCCACAATCGGGCCTGCCCCAGATTGATGAAGAAAACGCTGGCTGCCAGAACAAGAGCCAGTCCGAAATAGGCGTAAGAACTCTTCAACACTCCACCCTCCGTGGCACGCGTGGATCATCACACCCAGTGCTGCAAAAACACCTTTTGGTGAGACAACGATGTGGGAGGGAATTCTAGCCTTTTTTTAGAAAGTCCACAAGCCAAAAACTATTCAGGCAAAACGTACAAAAGACGAGAAATAGAACGCTCGCACAAGGCAGAAAACTTAATCGCCTTCGAGTTGGGCCATCTTTTGCTTGTAGAGTTGCTTCAGTCGCTTTTTCTCTTCCTTGGTCAACCGCCGGGCAGGCAATTGGGGTAGAGAGCTCGACGTGCCGGGCGTCTCGCGCGAACCCGATGGGCCGATCGCGCTCTGAGTCGCTGTGGACATACCCGAGCCACTGCCGGATGATAACACGCTTCCACTCGGCTGTGAGTATGTTGGCTGTGCCGTCTGCCCCATCATCTGGGCCGAAACGGACTGTCCACTTCCGCCGAGCGATCCAGCCCCAGAAAACGCTTCAGTCGTAAACGAGGGCACATCTATCTGCCCGGAGCGTTTCTGCGCCACCGCAGCGGTTGAGTTCGTCGGGGGCGACCCGGTCGGGGAAGGAGGGGCCACTCCTGCCTGCCGTGCTTCCGCATATGCCATCCCGGCAAGGAAGGCATTGACCGGGCCATTGGTCGAACCGGGAGGTGTTGCGGAAGGCACTGTATCCGCCGCACGCGTGACTGACTCCGCCCCAAACTGGTACGGCATGGGCGCAGATGGAGACATTCCGACAGGCGAGGAACGGCTGCTCTGCGAGGACGGGGAAACCGGCACCGCCACCGGGCGCGGCAGGTCCAGGTCGGATCGACGGCGAGAACCGGAGTTGGTTGTTCGAGTTCTTCTCCGCGTGACTCGTTTCACCTCTCGGGGGACTGCAACAGGCGGTCCCTGACCGTGAGGCGGATGGATAATGAGGTAATCCGCCGGAGTTCTGTTGTCGACTTCCGGCGGGCTTTGACGGCCTGGAGCAACGTTCACAGCAGCCTTCGGCGATTCGTCATGGACAGTTTCATCACTGGACTCACCGATTTGACCGATCTCATTGCCTTCTTCAAAGATGCGGTACAGCGTATCTCGGCCGAAGCTCAGCACGGCCAGCAGCAGGCACCAGTGTCCCAGCAACTCCCCAACTTCTTCGCCAACGACCTTCTCGACAGGAATCGCGTGATCGGGAATGAGACCCGTTTGAATGAGCCCCGAACAGCCGTACAGCGCCACCGCAAGTGTCATCCAGAAACTGGCCCACCCGGAGTATCGCAAATCCATCGTCAAACGAGTCAGAAGGGCACAGAAGACGAAAAAGTACGGAACGACCCACCACCACGGGCTTGCAGGGTTACTCACCCCAAACAATTCGTGGAGAACAGGTCCAAAGGTCAGATGAAGCCCCGCCGACTCGTCCAGTCCGAGATAGAACCACCAGACAGCCGCCACCAGCCAGCTCCCTCCGCGGCGCGTTTCACTGCCGTGGAGGGTCCACCAGATGAGCAAACTGGCCACCGCCGTCCATGTGAGGACCAGCGTGGAAACACAACTGGCCAGATTGCCCGGTCCTTCCAGTCCAAACGCCGGTAAGGGCTGCGCAATCCAAAGCGGTTGGGGACTTCCCAATCCCCGGTAAGCAGCCACGAGAAGCCCCGTGAGCCCGGCCCCCGTGGCCATCACACCCCACGACGGATTTTTTTTGGGGAACAGCTCGGCGAGTGTGGGAAACCACAAATCTCCCTGAGAATATTCCTCCGAGGGATTGTGTGAGGGCACCCCTTCCTGCCACTGGTCTGGATCAGGCAAGTTGGAGGAGAGCGGGGGCCGCACCATGGGATTTCATCCACACATTCGCAGAACCATCAATCACTCCAGCGATGATGCTCGCCGCGCTTTGAGACGACCTACCCGCCCGGAGATGCCGGCACCCTTGATCATCCGGCATCCCAGGGGGCAAACACTGACACTTTTCCACCACTTCCCTGGTGGTGCGGACAATCTTCCGTATTTCACCTCTCGGCGTGTGTATTCATTGACCTTGAACAAGTCTGAAAAAATGCCGCCCGACACGGACAGCGCGGCCGTGAGCCCTGTACGCGTCGTATCGTCAACGCAGGGAAAAGAGGAAGCACCGGGGGTTTTCCGTCGCCGCACCGACCGGCAAACGGACAGACGTTCTCCGATTGCTGCGGCTTACTCTGGATAAGCCGACTTTATTGAACAAACGAGTGGGACTATTAGTTACTACCCCATCACCCGCCCCTGGAACGACCGGGTCAGCAAGACTCAGCCAATATCCCCTCAGACGCTCAATGCAGCCTCATTCCTCCCGAAGCCACACAGAGTCGCGAATCGGCTAGGGCACTTTTCCGTAAAAGAATGGCGTGGTGCTGTTTCTCCCGTCGGAACACCCAACACGCGATCCAGACCCGGCATCAAAGAGGTCGTCTTGGTGCCCGCAGGTGGCACTTCAATAGCCCGAATCCTTCCTCGATGATCGACCTCCAGCCTCATTGGGAGAGTCGCTTCGTGAATCATTTTTTCGAATCGATCTGGATCAACAGGCTCTCCGTTGACACTGTAAATATAGTCGCCGGGCTCCAATCCCGCTCCATCCGCCGGGGCACCTTTGAGAATATGGGTAATCATGACTGCCTTGGGCACCGCCTCATCCTTCATCCACTGGATACCCAGTTTAATGGGTGGTCCGTCGAGAACCACCGTTTTCTCAACGGGTGGAGCCTCCCCGTAGTGCGCTCGCACGGTTAGATGAATTTCCCGATCGGAAGTCAACAGTGTGGCAGCGAGAAAATCGTCCACTTCTGTGATGGGCCGCCCGTTGACCGCCAGAATCCAATCCCCCGGCTCAATTCCGGCTTTTGCCGCGGGGCTATCAAACAGGACCTTGGCCACCCGCAGCACCGCCGGCCTCGCGTCGTTCCCCGGCAAGGGATAGCGTTCCACAGACAGGCCTACCCGGTTCCGCCAATTGGGCGGAGACTCCAAAATCTCACGGCGTCTCGTTTCGGACTCTTCCGTGACCCCGGAGCGAAAAGCCGGTAGATCGTCCGCATTCGCCAGATCGTAGGTCATCTGGAACACCCACCGTCCGATGCGCTCCATACCCTCCAAATTGAGCTTATCCACGTCATCGGTGGCCTTGTGATAATCCTCGTGAAGCCCGGTATGGAAAAGCAGCACCGGAATCGACCGCCAGAAAAAGGGCGCATGATCGGAGTCCGAGCGATTCATCCAGGAAAACTCAAGATCGAAGCCATACGCTCGGTTGGCACGACTCACGGTCGGACGCAATCCCGCCGCGCTGCGCCATCCATACACCTCCACGCGATCCATCCGCAAACGCCCGATCATGTCCATGTTGACCATCAGTTTGAGCTGCTCGATAGGCCGGGTGGGATGGGCCACCCAGTGCTTGGACCCCAGCAGGCCTTTTTCCTCCGCGTCGAAAAACACAAACAGGAGCGAACGTCGCGGCGGTTGCGGAAGAACGGTGCACGCTTGAGCGATTTCCAGGAGAGCAGACGTCCCACTTGCATTATCATCTGCCCCGTTGTGGACCTGTCCTGGCTGGTCCCGCACATTTCGCCGCGTTCCGTACCCGACATGGTCGTAGTGAGCGCCCAGAATGATATACTCGTTTCGTCGCGAGGGATCGCTCCCAGGAAGCTCCCCGATCACGTTATGAAACCCGTCACCAAACGGCTGATAGAAACCTTCGGTACCGGCGGGACGCAGACCATAATGCTCGAGCGCCGAAACGATGTATTGGGCGGCCATCTCATTGCCCGGCGTTCCCGCCTCTCGCCCCTCCAGCTCATCGCTGGCCAGGATTGCCTCATGATTGAGTAATTCATCCCGGGTGATGGAGTGCAGCGCCGCGACGAATCCCGCATCGTGCGTATCACCACCCCGGACAACGCCGACCGCCGAAAGGCCAAACGCAAAGAAGAGAAGAAGACACCCCAACGGCAAGGATTCTTCCCTGCCGATTTTGGTAAATCGCATCATAGCATTCCACCCGGGATTCCGAACCAAAAACAGATACCGTCAGCCGCCACGGGCCAACACCAGGTCAGCCTTCATTATAGAGATGACGGCGATGGGTTGGACGACCGCCCGCTCACGGCGGCACTTCCCCACGATCCAGCAAGGGACCATAGCTGGGAATGACGCGATGGCGTGGTCCGATACTCCGCCACCATCCCACCCAGGGCAGCCTTTCCCGTTTGTTCAGGTCAATTTCTGCCCAGACCAACCCCTCTTTGCCGGCGCTGGAGGCCAGAATGCGCCCCATCGGATCGATGATCATGCTATTGCCGTCATAGACCGACGGTACCAGATAGACACCGGCATCCCGTGCCCGAACGCGAAAGACGGTTTCTCCCTCGGCGCGTCCATCCTGGTCTGGAAAAGTTGTGCCCCAGGTAGGGGCGAAAACAATTTCGGCCCCCTTCAACCGCCAGATCGTGGCCACCTCGGGAAAGAACCAGTCATAACAGATCTGAATGGCAATCCTGCCGAACTCCGTGTCGAAAACGGGATAATCCATCCCCGGTGTAAAACCTTTCGTCCATTCCTCGCGGGGCAAATGGACCTTGCGGTACTTCCCCACAAGTTGCCCATCCCGGTTGATAAGGACGGCCGTGTTATACGGCGTTTGCCCCTCGATCTCGTACAACCCTGCGATCACCCAAAGATGGTTCCGCCGGGCAGCTTCCCCGAGTCGCTGAGTGGAGGGCCCCGGAATCGGCTCGAGCACATCGGCGGCCGCCTTACTGGTGCCGACCAGCGTAATGGCTTCCCCCAGACAGACGATATCCAGCCCCAGTTTTCCCGCCTCGTCAAGCTGGGCACAGAATAGATCCAGGTTCTTCTCCGGCGTGCTGTTGCGGGGACGGAGATA
>ERZ795042.1172-NODE-1172-length-17832-cov-30.473758_pt1 | contig 17832 bp, 21 predicted proteins | sample MGYA00375126_ERZ795042 | MGnify/ENA primary metagenome ERZ795042 (study PRJEB30171, sample SAMN05518105) | compost metagenome | isolation source: Feedstock adapted compost from Newby Island compost facility, Milpitas, CA | place: USA:Newby Island compost...
CATTGTTTGAGAACCTCCTTTTTATTTTATTGCGGCTTCCCGCGACCATCGGGGCCGTAGCCCCTAGGTTTCGCCCGTTCGGGTGGTTTTGCGGGGCCGGGGGCGGCCCGGCCCGTGTCAACGTGTCAAGCCCGTTTCCTCATGCGCTCGCGGTGTTCCTGTGCTCTGTTATATGCCTCCAGCACTTGCGGATACCAACGGTTTTGGGGTGTCACGTAAATGCGGTCTTTATCGAAATAGTCCGTCATAAGGTCGGTGTTGTTGATCGCCCGCAAGCCGGGGATTTCGGGGAAACTCACGTAATCTTTCGCGTGAATGGTGATTGTGCCTTCCGGCATGTTTCGGGAACTGGTTTTCCAGTACCACGCACGGTACAGCTTGCCGTTGACCTTGATACCGTTCCACATAAATTTGACGTTCATAATTCAATCCCTCCATGATTTGTGTTATACTGGAGGGGCGGAGGGTCGGCATATTCTCCGCCCCAGGCTCGCCTGCTGCCACAGGCGGGCTTCATTCATTTTCCGGCGCAATCCCGGTGATCTCCACTTCTCAGAAAAGTTTTGCAATAACCACGGCGTCACGGATGAGGATTTCGCCTTCGTCGGGATCGTCGTGACGGCCAGGATCGTTTCCGGCGATGATGTAGCAGTGCTGAGCCACCGTGTAGTTGCGGACATCATTTCCGGGTTTAATCCACGTCAGGCGGCGCGTTTCGCCGAAACCGGGCAGGTAATCGTCGTCCAACAGCCGCAAATCCCAGGCGCTGGTGCCGTCCAGCAGGGGCAAGGAGGCATATTCCGCGCTGTCAAATTCCGGGAAATCGCGCTCGTCCTCGCGGTCCGGGTTATGACGGCTCCATTCGCACACCTCGCCAACGGCCCGGTCTTTGTTCTCGAAGCGGATCCCGACGCGGTAATAATCGTCCTTGACCGCCTCGTAAACCTCGCGCGCCCTCGCGTACAGTTCGAAAACGTCCATGTGATTGTCCCCCTTTCCCGGCCCGCCGCCCTGTCGTCGGCTGTCGGCCATGATGTGCGGTCTCCCGCGACCGGGTTGCCCCGGTTTCGTCCGTGACCAGCGGACTCGTCAGGCGGGATCATCTCAGACGCATCCTGCGGCCGTTTATGCACGGCGCGCATATACGCGATGACTCCGAGGTGAACTGGTAAAAACCAGAACCGCACTTCTCACACCTGATGAATTTGAGTCCGAGTTTCCGAAGACTGCGGCTCAGACCGTATTCTTTCGCCATGAGTGATCATCTCCTATTTTGCTATTGTCTGTCTCAAATGTAACACGGACGGAATACATTTGCAATACGAACATAATGCGAACATGAAATAAAAGTTTTTTATCAGCGGAGGAGTATAGGAAAATTATATTTTTGATGGGTGGGCGCATGATATAGTGGTAGTGATGAGATAGCGCCGAAAGGCGCTTTTTGTGTTGGGGTGGTGAATGTGACGGAGAAGAAGAGAAGAAGGGGAAGACCGCCCGAGTATAGCGAAAAGCAGATTGCCGAATTGCTCAGGGCGTTTGAACGGTATATAGAAGAGAATGATTTGCCGATCATTGCGGAATTTGCGTATCAACAAGGGATTGATCGGACATTACTGTACAATCGACCGGAATTTGACACACTCTTAAAAAAGGCAATCGCAAAGAAAGAGGCTCGCTTGGAGCGCGGATTGCTGACCGGCGAATACAACGCACCTGGTGCGATCTTCTCACTGAAACAGCTTGGTTGGCGTGATAAACATGAGATCGAACACTCTGGCGGTGTAAAACAGACTGTCACGCACGACCTGTCCACTTTGGGGCCCGACGAACTTGCCAAACTAGAGGAAATGCTGGAAAAGACGGGGAAAACGAAAACGTGAGAAAACGGGAGAAAAACGGAGAAAACGGGAGATCGTTGGTTTCCCGTTTTCGTCGTTTTCACAACCCCTTTTCAAAAGTGAAATCGCCCGTAATCGCCCAAAATGGCGAAATACGGGCTTTTGTTTTGCAAACCTATGTACAAAATCAGCATTTTGTGAACATGTTCAAATTACATTTATCGAACATATGATTTTGTGATAAACAAATCTTATCACGGAAGGGCGAAGCGGACGCGGTAGGGGGCGTGGCCGCAGTGGCTGGAATACACGGGGCGCGAGGCTCGGCGTCAAGGCCCGCGAGGAATAGCGGACCGCGAAGCGGGAGCATATGCCGCAGCGGGTGACCGAAGGGAACGAAGCCTTGATGCTGAGAAGCCCCGTGATAGCCTCATCCCGGCAGCCACGAAACCGGAAGCGGACGCGAAGCCCTGACGTGCTTCGCTATATACGTGCTCCGTGGAACGTCGCACGTATATATAAAGAGTGAGAATAGGAGACCATACCCGAAAATCCCGAAAGCCCTTATGGCTCTAGGGATTTCTTCATTTTTGGGGTAGGCGAAAAATTTCCTACATGTAGGCGAAAAATTTCCTACCCCCTAAAGGTGGTGAAAAAGTGGCGGTTTCCGCATTACACCAAGCGTTTTGGGGCGCAGAGATGCGCGCCAGGGAGCGTGATTTTAGGAACGAAATAAACGTGGATCTGGTTGCGAACGAGATGCGCAAAGCCGATGAAATGGGCTTGAAGCTGATCCGCGACCGACAGAAAAGCCCTGTGCCTTTCGTCCAGGTAATCGAAGACAACCTAAACCACATCGTGGAAAGCGAGTATCTTAGCACTTCAGAACTCGCTTTTTTGATGTGTGTCATGGGTCGGGCGGAAATGCACTCGAACGCTATCGTGAGTGCTGATGGGCGTTACATGACCGTTTCCGCATTGGCCGAATCGACGAAATATTCCGTGCGCCAGGCGCGCTCGCTTATCTCTTCACTCATCGAAAAAGGGATTATTTTTGAGTTCATCGACGGGAACCAACTACAGCAAGTCAAACGGCACGGGCGCGTGATCGAAGAACGCCCGCTTTACCTGAATCCGGAACTGATTTTCAAGGGCGACCGAAACCGCATAAACGCCACGCTGTGCCGGCTGGTTATCAATGCCGATCCGCTGGAACGGCGCAAAATACTGTTGCCGTGGAAGTTGTGGCTTGAACCCGGCGCGGAATACGGACGACTGCTTCGCCGGAAAACGTGGCTAAAGAAGCGGAAGGAGGCGCGGGCATGACCACCGCCACCAAGCGCCGGGGGAGGCCGAGAAAAAAGGCGCTGGAAATACCGTTTACGCTCGAAGAAGTGCGCCGCGAGCGTGCGAAGAAGGACATCTTTTACTTCGTCGAAAACTACTGCTATATCGAGAACAAGGACGTGCCGGAGCAACGCGAGTTATTCCACCTTTGGGACGGGCAGAAAGAGGCGCTACGGGCCTTCCAGGAGCACCGGCTTAACATTGTGCTAAAGGCTCGCCAAATGGGTCTGACGTGGCTTGCGCTCGTCTTTGCGCTACATGGCATGATGTTTTTTCCGGGATTTACGGTTGTGGGCCTTTCCAAAAAAGAGGACGACGCCAAAGAGCTTGTGCGCCGCCTGGAATTCCTGCTTCGTAACCTGCCGGACTGGATGGTGCGCCCGCACAGTCCGAAGGAGCGGTTTCATACGACATACGAGGCGACGTCGCTATCCATCCAGTTTTACCACGACGGGCAGGAGACATCGAGGTTTGTCGCAATGGCTGCGTCACGAGACGCAGGGCGGTCATTTACCGCAAACCTCGTCATCATCGACGAATGGGCGTTCCAACAGTGGGCGCGGGAAATTTGGACTGCGGCGTACCCGACCGTTAACCGTCCGACCGGCGGTAAAGTCATCGGCATATCGACGGGATTGCGGGGGACGTTGTTTGAAGAGATTTGGAACGCGGCGGTGGAGGGCAAAAACAGCTTCCATCCCATCTTTCTGCCGTGGTGGACCGATCCGCGTCGGACGCCGGCCTGGTATGAGCAGACGAAGCGTGACTTGCCGCTGTCGTACCGGCAGGAGTACCCGGCGACGCCCGAGGATGCGTTCTCCGGTGGCGAAGGGGCATTCTTCCCCGAATTCGACCCGCTTGTCCACGTGGTTGAGCCGTTCGAGATACCGGCGCATTGGCAACGGTATCGCACACTTGACTACGGCTTGGACATGCTGGCGTGCTACTGGATTGCGATTGACCCGCAGGGCACAGCCTATGTGTACCGCGAGGTTCACCAGCCGAATCTCATCATCAGCCAGGCTGCGCACAGGATACGCGAGGCTACACCGATGAATGAGCATATCCGGGCGACATACGCCCCGCCAGACCTTTGGAATCGCCGGCAAGACACTGGCAAGAGCGCCACGGACATCTTTCGTGAACACGGGATTTACTTCGTCAAGTCGTCGAACGACAGGCATTCCGGCTGGATGGCGATGAAGGAATGGTTGAGGCCGTATGAGACATTGGATGAGCAGACGGGAGAGGTGAAACGCACGGCGAAGCTGAAAATCTTCTCCACGTGCCGCAATCTTATCAAGTACCTGCCGCAGCTAAGGCGAGACGAAAATGACCCGAATGACGCCGATACCGAGCCGCACGAGGCGACGCACGCGCCGGATGCGATTCGGTATTTTTGCGTGATGCAAAGGAGTATCGCGGGAAAGGGTGATGATGCTAGGAAACCAAGCCGGAGCGCCCGCTTCGACTACGACGAAGACGAAGATGAGCAGTTGCCACAATCCTTTTGGTGAGGTGAACCTATGAGCATCAATTTCCTTTTCGGCTTCTCCATCATCGTCATCATCGCCTTTTCCGTGACCGTGATCCTGCGCCAGCAGAAGACCATCGACAACCTGACTGAAAAACTGATGGCCAAGGACTACGGCGAATACAAGCGGTTCAATCAGACGTTGATGCAAGAGGAAAAGCCGAGACGCAAGCCGATGTCGTTTTACGATGATCCTGGCATAGAGGTTGAGGATGAGGCGCAATAACGCGTCTCATTTTGTTTGAGGGGGTGAATTCGTGGCCGCAATCCTAGAAAAAGCCAAAGAGGCGTTTGCGGGCGTATTCGGCGGCAGTGACACCGCCGAAAAAGAGCCAATCAACACGCCGGAGCAACAAAAACTCGTGGACATGGTGCTGAATGACTACCAGTATTTCAAGGCCGAGCGCCAGAAATACGAATCCATCTGGCGGCAGGAACAGCGTTTTTACCGTGGCGATCACTGGCATGGGCTCAGGCCGGAAGAAGTGTCCAAACTCCGCCCGAACAGCGTGGACAATCTTTGCTGGAGTTACATCGAAAGCATCACGTCCAAACTGTGCAGTTGGGAGCCATACCCGGAATTTGAGCCGCAGGAGCCAAGCGACGAGGAAAAAGCCGCCAACCTTAACGCCTACATGCCGTATGAACTGCGCTGCATCAAATTCCAACAGAAGCACATTAGAGCGGTCCGCAGAATGGTCATCCATGGGCCGCTCATTTACAAAGTGATCTACGACCCGACCGTGGAAGGCGGCGCGGGAATGTATCGGTACATCGGCCAAAACGACATCCTGCCGGTGGATTTTGCGACGTTTTTCCCCGATCCGCGTATTCGAGACTTCATCGACCTGCAAAAAGGCGCGGCGCACATGTTCCATTTCAGGAAGCCCATCGAATACTTCCGCCAGCGCTGGCCAAAGCAGGGGAAAAAGGTACAACCCGACCAGGACGAAGCGGACGTGTTCATCTTTGATCAGGATGAATACTCGATTCGCGGCTTTACGGCGGATCGTGTTCCGGGTGAAGGAAGCGGCAGCATCAAGACGGCGGGCCTGATCGAGTATTGGTATCGCGGAAAACCCAAGATCATGACCAAAGAAGACCGCGAACTGTTTGAGCAGATGGCCGAAGAGAAGCTTGCGGAGGGCAAAGACCCGTCGGAGTGCCTTGCCAAAGCACGCGGCACCATGAACGGGATACATTGCATTTACGTTACGGTCAGCGGTGTGTTTCTGGAGCACAAATCCTACGTCTACGACCATGGCCAATATCCGATTGTGGCGCGCACGCTGTTCCCGGACGAGGACAATCCGTGGGGCAAGGGCTGGATGCGTGACATGATCAAGCCGCAAATCATGCTGAACAAGTTCGCGGAAATCGCCGTGGAGACGATGGCCAAGCAGGGCAACAGTGCCATCCTTTATGAGCCGGATGCCATTCCGAAGAAGGAACGTTTCGCACGGGACAGGAGCCTTCCGGGGGCACTTCTTGAGGTGCAACGTCTGGATGGCGTAAGGGAACTGCAAGGCGTCAACGTCCCGCAAACCGTCTTCAACATGCTGAACTACTACCGCGACATGTTCCAGCGCATCACCGGCATTTTTGACAGCGCGCAGGGACAAGCAAATCCGAGCGTCACAAGCGGAGAGCAGGCCAAGGCTCTTATCGGTGCTGCGAACACGCGCCTTTCCATCGCTGCACAACTGATCGAAGACGCCCTGCAGGAAGTGTTCGAGCAGTATATTTCGAACATGGCGCAGTTCTACACCACGGAACGGATCGGGCGCGTCACAGGCAAACAAGTCAGCATCAGCAGAAGCCGGATCATCAGCCGCATCCCGACAACCTTTGAGCGCGTGAACTCCGAAACCGGCGAGGTCGAAGTTATTCCGGTCGAAGAGGAATACGTTCCGAAGTTCGACATTTACGTCAAAATCGGCGTGGAGAAGCCGCTTGACCGGCAATATTGGATCAATACGGCATTCCAACTGTTCCAGACGATTGATCCGGCAACAGGTATGCCGATGATCGACGCGGAAGCCTTGAAGTTTGCCGTGGCCAACGGGCGGCTTGAGCCGTTTGACGTGATCGAACAACGGATGCAGCGCGACCAGCAGATTATGCAGATGATCCGAGCGCTGCAACAGCAAAATCAGCAACTTTCCGCCCAACTTCAAGACGTTTCGCAACAACTTGGCCGCATGAACGAAGCCAAGATGCAGCTTGACGCCATGCGCCTTGACAATGAGCGCATGAAGACGGTCGGCCAGCAACAGATTGAACTTGCCAAATTGGCGCAAAAGGAGCGTGAAAACGAGCGAAACGCAGCGATTCAAGCGATGAGAGGGGGGATTCCTTTTGCCCCTTAAACGCGGCAAATCACAGAAAGTCATCAGCGAGAACATCCGAAAGCTTAAGCGTGAAGGCTACCCGCAGGATCAGGCGGTGGCAATCGCCCTGAAAAAGGCGGGGAAATCCCGGAAAAGGAAATGACATTTCGCAAGAACCAAACGGGGCTGTCGAAGCGCATCGGCAGCCCCTTAATACTGCCCGTGCCAAGGGCTTCGACAACACAAAAGGAGGATTCTTATGAGCGAACAAACCGGCAGCCATACCGTAGGTTCGCAGGAAACGTTCATCGATCAAACCGTTGACGAGGCCGTCAAGGAGGCTTTGGCGATGTTCGGTGTCGAGGACGATACGAATGTATCCCCCGAAACCGAAAACGTCACAGAAAGCCCCGCAGAGGCCCAGGAAGGCCAAAGCGAAGCTCCTGCCACAGAGCAAAAGCGCGAGGCCGAAAAGAAAGTCTACCGTTTCAAACTCAAGGTGGACAAGGAAGAAAGGGAATTCGAGGTTCCCGAGGACCAGATCGCCGAGTATGTGCAGAAGGCGTATGTGGTTGACCGGGAACGCGAACGCAGGAAGGAACTCCACAAAAACCTTGAGCGGGCTGCCAGACTCGCCGGGTTCGAGAAGGTGGAGGACTACCTGGCGAATCTTGACCGCCTCGAACAAGAGGCGAAACAGCGGGAGGAAAGCCGGTTCCAGGAAATCCGCGAAAAGCTCCGCGAGGAAGCCGAATTCATTGGTCTCAAGCCGGAAGAGATCGACAACTGGATCAATAACCATCCGCGCATCAAAGAGGCCGAGCGGATTCTTCGGGGGCAGCAGGAGGCGGAACGGCAAAGGGCCATTGCCGTGAAGTGGCAAGAGCTTTACAACGCCTATCCTGAACTGGTCGAATCCTCCAAGGCGTTCGACGAAGGCGGCGTTCCGGACTGGTTCACGCCGGAGATGCAAGCACTCGTCGAGCGCGGATACGATCCCAAACACGCCTATGAACTCGCCCATCGTGACAAGATTCTGGAACAAGTCACGCAAAAGGCGATTCAGAAGGCGATCAAAGAACAACGCTTGGGCCTTCGTGCTCAGGCGGAAACGAATGCCGCCAGCGAGACGGAACCGGAAGTTCCGGACGATCTTGCGACGGCATTTGCCATGTTTGGGCTTCCCAAAGAAGCCGCAAGAAAATACGTGAAAAAGTGAGGGGAAGGAAAAGATGGCATTCAAATTCGTTTTCAACGACTACGGCGCGCCTGAACGGCGCGTTTCGCACATTCTGGCCAAGGATGGCGAAGCGTTCACCGTCGGTGAGGCCGTGAAATTGGAGAATGGGCGGTGGACGAAAGCAACAGACGGCGGGCCGGTTGCGGGATTCGCAAACCAGACGATTCCTGCTGGCACCAACCAAACGCTGGAAGTCATCCTCGCCCGCGAAGGGGATTATTTTGACGCTCCTTATACGGGTACACCCGATCCCGGTTTTGTTGTCGGGGTGGACACGGCTGACGTTTCCGCAGACGGTCTTTCCGTAGACGCCGCAAACATCGATGGCGGTCCGTTCGCTGTCATTGAAATCAATACGTCCAAACAAACCTGCCGGGTCAAAGTCAAGAACCGGCAGTTGTCGTAATGAAGGGGGTTAAAGAGAGATGCAAACCGCATTGAGATGGGACAAAAACGTACTTGAACCCGTTTTCCGTGAACTGTTTTCGCGGGAGATGAAAAACAAAAAGGACTTCATCCCGCTTCTGTACGGCGTGGAGAACTCCAACAAAGCAGAAGAGTCCATTGAGATCATCGGCGGCGAGGGTCTGATGGAAGAATGGAAGTATTCCAATAACCAAGTCTTCTACGATGACATTCAAGAGCTTGGTCAGAAATACTTCCGCCATAAGAAATTCTCCATTGGCCGCACCATCGAGCGTGATTTCGTGGACGATCTGAAACTGACGGCGATCAAAGACCGCATTCGCTCGATGGCGGATGCCGTGTACAAGACGCTCCAACTGAGCGCTGTCGAAACGTTCAACAACGCAGACAAAACGACCGGTACCGACTTCCGTGGCCGTCCCTATGACGCCACAGTTTTTGATGGCAAGCCGCTTTGTGCGACGGATCACCCGATCAATCCCAAGGACCCGAATGACGGGGTGCAGTCCAACAAAGGCACGGACGAGCTGTCCATCGATTCTTGGGATGCGACGGCGGTTGCCATGCAGGAGTGGAAAGACGACCGGGGCAATCCGCTGGTAGTCGTGCCTGATACCCTGCTGGTCTCGCCGTACAACGCTCGACGGGCGTTCCAAATCGCTGGCATTCCGGGCAAGGGTGAAGGGTACGAACCGGACACCAACGGCAATTTCAACATCAACATGTACGAAGGCCAAATCAAAGTCATCGTGAACCCGTACCTGAAGAATCGGAAAGCTTGGTTCGCGATTGATTCCACGCGCATGAAGCTGGCCCACAAGTGGTACTGGCGTCGTCGCCCGGAAAACGGCTCCATCGAAGACTTCGATACCGAAGTCATGAAATACAAAACCGTCGGGCGCTGGACCCATGGGGCTGTGGATTGGACGTGGCTGTACGGTCATTTTCCTGCTTAATCCCATAATTGGTAAATTAAGGGCTAGGCTAGGCCGGCCGAAAAGGGGCATCCCGACCCCCTGCCCTTATTCCTCTTTTCTCGGAGGTGTCCTATGTACCATCTCGAAATCGACGCGCTTAACGCGCTGGTTGCGGAAGTTAGGCGAACCAACGAACTGCTTGAAAAGATACTGGAAAGGGGATTGTCCCATGAGTTGCACGCGGACGCTCAAGGACAAGACGACGACGCCACTCGGAGCAAGCGGGGTTTACGTCGGAAGTCCGATCAAGACGGAACTGTACAACCAAATCAGGGGCATCGTAAACGCGGACCAAAACGGAACACTGGACTTTGAAGAATCCGAAGACGGGGTTACGTGGTTCAAAACGGCAACGCAGACCGTTAACGCAAATACGCCTTTGGCCTTTGCGTTTGACTGCCACGCCTATTACGCACGGGTGAAGTACACCAACGGAGCGACGGCCCAAACGTCTTTCAACCTGCAAGTGTACGCCGACCCGTTCTAAAAAAGGCGGTGATACCGTGGCGAAAACGCTTGAAGACGTGCGTTTTTTCGTGGAGCGCGAAACCGGACCGCTTGAAAATCAATCCGTTATCAACTGGTGCAACGAATGCAACATCGACATTGGAGCCCACATCAACATACCGGCTCCGACTTATCAAATCGCGCTTAACACGACCGATCTTGACTATCCGCTTCCGCCGGATCTGAAACAGATAAACCGTCTTTGGCTCCAAAGCGAATACGACAACGGAATTAACAGAGACTTGAACCTGAATTATCGGATTTACAACGGACGGATTCATTTCCCCGTGCCGTTTCCTTTTGTTGATACGCTTAACGTGGACTACTACAAAAACCTGAAATATTTCACCGCCATAACAGACGAAATCGACCTGCCAGACAGGTTTATGACGGTCTACACATTCTATTGCGCCATGCGTTTCTACTCTTTGCCGGAGACGCAGGAGAAACTTACGGAACTTGTGGCGCGGAGGAACTTTGAACGTGCAACGGCCATGTATCAAACGGCCAAGGCGCAAGTGATCCAGAATTACGAGTTCCAGAATCCGAGTCTGGCCGTGCGCGAACGGTGGTGATGGCATGTTCTACACCATCTATTTCAGCGTTAAATCCCCCGAAACCGGGGAATATGTCCCGCTTGTGGATCAATACGGAAACGACGTCACAATCCAGGTTGAAGCGCCGAGCAAAAGCGCGACGTATCAACATCCCGACGTTGTTTCCTTCTGTAAGCAACAAGGAAACGACTGCCGCGTTAGGAGGGTCGTATAATGGCCTTTCCGATGAGAGATATACTGCCCATCATTCGCAAACTTGCCGAAATGGAACTGGAAGACTTGGGCACGGATGAATCGACGCAGAACAGCATCATATGCCAGCTTACAACGGTTGTACTGCGCAAGCGGGCAAGGCAAGCCTATCTGGTGGAAACATCCGACACGCTGGATATAACGTCGGACGGGTACCAGACGTTTCTGAAAAACGGCCAGCCCATCACCGACATGTACGAACCGCTTGGGATATATGGGCCGTTTGGTTACCTTGCGCTCAAACGTTCTTCTTGGGACGCGCCCGAGGGATGGTGGAGAGAGGCGGAAAACCAACCGATCCACACCAAGAGAATGACGGGCGTTCATTATCTGAAATATCTTCGCTATCCCAAGCCTGTCGCGTCCGAAAACGATACCGTCGAATTCCCGCTTGCCGGTCAATGGGACCTCATCATGGACGTGGTTGCGCTGTGCAAACTGCCTAAGAACTTCTATCAGGAGTATGACGCGATCAAGAAGTACGCGACAGGTACGGCGACGATCAAGGCAACGATCAATGCAAGGGGTTCGACCAACTGGAGTCCTCCGTCGGAGAAAGACAAGGAGGAATGAGATGTGCCGGCAGGTGTTCAGCAACAAGTCACGTTGGTTACAGAAAAATACGGCGGCGCGAACACCGCACTGCAATTCAGCCAGATTCCGCGTGAACAGTCTCCGCTTATGCAGAATGCGTGGATGTCCAAGATTGGGGCGATTGCCAAGAGGCCCGGAACCATTCCCGTTACCGCAACGCCTCTCGGTTCTCCCATCTTGCATCTGACCACTTACAAAGCATCGCCGTCTCAAAGCGCAAACGAGGACATCTACGCCGCAAGCGGAACGACGCTGTACAAATATGACGGTAACGAAACGCTTGTTCCGCTGACCATGAACAATCCGCTTAACCAGGCGGACATCTACACAGTCGGCTTCACCAACTCCAAGTTGACATCTCGCATGATTATCGGAGATGGCGGGGATCTCAAAGAATGCGACGGTTCCGTGGTCAAAAACGTCACGCCGGCGGCAAACGATCCGTCACCGGCCCCAAAGAACGCCTTGTCCGACATCAACGCCAAGGGTCACAAATTTCTTTGGGAGTATTCGGGACACGTGTTTTCTAGCCCCGGAACCAACGAAGTGTTCTACTCCAAACGCTACGAATACGACTACTGGCCGGAAACGCAGTATTTCCAGCTGATCGCGGACAACGATTACGTGAACGGGCCGGGAATCGCCTTTGACACCGTATGCCTCATCCCGATGCGCAGGGGATGGTGCATACTCACCGGGGAAAACTTCGACAACTTTGACACGTCGAAGTTTCTCAACACCACACGCGGCGTCGTCGCTCCGCGAAGCATTCAAAAGGTGACGTATCCCAACGGTGTCCAAACCATCGTCTTTCTGTCCGACGACGAAGTGCATGAAGTTTACCTTGCCGTCGTGGACGGCGGGGGAAGAATCTACGCCACGCGCTCCATTATGCAGGGGCAGATCGACTTCAAAAAGGTGGGGCTGACGGAAGAAGAAAAAGCGGCAGCTGTGGGATTCTTCGATCCCGAACAAGGAATCTATCTTCTCTCGTTCCAACGCCAAGGTGTCAACTACACATGGGTTTACGACACCCGAAACGGCCAATGGTATCCAGATTGGCTGACGTTTAGCGCCAAGTCTTACGTCATGTACAACAACGTACGTTACTTTGCCGGAAACAGTGGACATCTGCACAAGTTCGACGAAAACCTGTATTCCGACTGGAACGACAAGAACAAAACCAGCGGAACGCCGGTTCATTTCAGGCGATACAGCCCGCTTCTTAGGCTGGAGTTCAGCGGCTACGAATCCTATTGGGACTATTACCTGATCGAATCCCGGCAATGGATCGTGCCATCAAAGCTGGACGTTATTGTAATTTTCAGTAACAGTTCCGGTGCTGTTGACGACGATACAAACTGGGGAAACACGATTGCGGCATGGGATATATCTCCTTGGGATGAAGCGCAGTGGGCAAACGCAGATTTTACAGATGTTGTGAATGCGCCTAACCGGAGAGTGTTCAAGAAAAAAGCCAAATATGTGCAGGTTCTGTGGGACAACCCAAGAGACGAACCGGTTGAGATTTATTCTGACAAGTGGATCGGGAGGGTGAGCGGACTGTGAGTGCAGGACATCTGAACGACAACAAATATATCGACATGGTGAACAACGCCCAGACCGGTAATTTCATATCTTCGCAAAAATTCAAAGATTTTATCGGCGACGTGCGCGAAAAAATCAACGACAACTGGGATGCGTTTGATGCGCACAAAAACGACACCGGTGTCCACATGACGCAGGCTGAAAAAGACAAATTGGCTGGCATCGAACCTGGTGCACAGGTGAATCAGAACGCGTTTTCTCAAGTGAATGACATTCAAGCTACCAACCCGACAGACACGCTGAATATCGTTGGTGGACCGGGGGTAGCAATCACAACCAATCCGGCAACCAAAACTTTGAACATCACGGTTACTGGCGAAGCAACACCCGGCCCGCACGCCACAAGCCACATAACGGGTGGAACGGACGTCATCCCTGACGCAGTGCCGAATGGTTCGAGTGGCTTGATGAGTGGCGCGGACAAGGCGAAGTTGGACAAGGTTGTTTCTGATGTCGGCGACATGTCCACCGTACCAACCACGTCAAAAGTCGTAGCAGGAGCGATCACAGAACTGTATAGAAAAAGAACAAACCTTGCCCGCACTTTATCCATGGGAGGTATGATTTGAAATGGCTCAAGGGGATCGCACGCCTAAAAAATTTGGCCAGACTGCACTCAGCACGACAGCAACTGCTATTGTCACCGGAGAGGCCAACAAACGAAAGGAACTGCTCAAAATCTACATCGCCAATACTGGAAGCAGCACAAGAAAGGTGACGCTTTACGCATATGGTACGGAGGCGGGGAACGTCTTGGTTCAGGCACTCACGCTCGATCCGAACGCTTCCGCGCTGCTCACTGACACCGGCATCGTGCTGCTCAACGGGGAAACGTTCTCGGCCAAGCAGGATGCGGGCAATGATATTACCATCACCGTGCTGGGGATTGAGGAGGAGCTGGCGTGAAAAACGCGGCGATGAACCGAAATTTTGGGTCTGTTGGCGGGCTTTCGTTTAATGGCCTTGATGTAGGGGTAATGACTGGGGCAGGCGGGCCGTGGTTCGGTGACTGGTCGGCATATACGCCGGTTTATAACATATCAGGAACGACTGTTTCTGTTCCTCAAAACAGTTGGTTTGTGATTGTGAATATAACAGGAAAAGGTTTTTTCAAATGGTGTAGAGCATATGACACAACGAACGATGGCGCTACTCCAAAGATTAGATTAACAATAGATGGGGCGCAAAAAGTATTTGATTCCATTGCAATACCGTCCGGTGTTGGCAATGAAGTAAAGAACGAAATTCCCTTTTTAAATTCTCTTAAAATTGAAATATTCAATTCCATGGCTACAACGGCTTCGATGGTATGTGATTATTTATATTTCTTGCAGAATACGAACCCAAATCCAAATATCAATACAATTTTACAACAATCTGTTGTGAAAAATGCATTTTTATCAACCCCAGCCTCATCCCTAACAGATGTTCTTAACTTGACGGGAAGCGGATATTTACTGAGTGCGAAATTCTTTGGACGTTTCTCATCAACTCCCGGCGGAGATATTTTTGGAGACATCACGATAGATGGAACTAACGTAATGAATAATAGACTTTTGTGGAGAATCGAAAGTAATCCCTATAAATTAGGTGAAATTGTCGGACCAATAAGATTCAATACGTCCTTAAGAGTGCGAACCAGAACTAGCCAGTCGTGGGCGTGGTGTCTGGTCGAATATTCTCTTGATTAAGGAGGTCACCATGAAATACGAACTCTCAGATAACGGCGCTATCCTAGCCGTAGAAGAAGTCGTTACGCCCGTCCAAACCGCCATCGTCCGCACGCATCTTACGTGGGCGCTCCACATCCATGCGACATACCAGAACGGCGTGCTGACGGCGGAATACCGGCACCCGGTGATCGATGGCACGGAGTGGCAGGGACAGGTGGTCGAGGACGACAGACCGATGCTTTGCAGCGTGGACGGCGGCGATCCGGTGGAGTTTTCTGGTTCGGTTGCTCTGAATCTGCCGCCCGGAAAGCACCAGATTTTTGTTTATGCGAATTTTGGTTGTGAGCCGTGTACGCTTGAGGTTGATATACCGGAAGGTTCCGCATAAGCGGGGCCTAATAGAAATCCTTGCCACGCCGCGAAACTGTGATTCATAATAACCGTAGAATCCCTTAAAAGGGGTGAAACGGTTATGAAGCGCAAACTTATCCTTGCGCTTGTCGTCGTTCTGTCGTTTACCGGCGGTGCGGTTTCGTATGGCGCGGTTAAGGCGGTCAACGGAACCTACGACGGCTTTCCCATCGTGAAGGTGTTCAGCGGCGGGAAGGAGCTTACACCCACGGGTGTTCCGGCCATCGTCCACAAGGGCACAACGCTGGTTCCGATTGCGCTTCTTAGACAGCTTGGCGTGGATGTGAAGTGGGATCAGGCCACATACAGCGTGGAAGTATCGTTGCCACCACCAAGAGTGGTTCCGGTTCTGACAAAAAGCCAATTGGAAGAACTGGCAAAGTCGGTTTACTTGATCTACGCATATACCAAAGACGGGAAGGTTGCCAGCCAAGGAAGCGGGTTCATCGTTGACGGATTACTCATCACAAATGCCCATGTTGCCGCAGACTATGCCTATATACAGGTTCAGATAGACGGGAAGTGGCAGAAGATTGAAACACCAGTGTTTGTAGACAAGGACATAGACCTGATGGGGTTCAAAGTTAACGGTGGGAAGTCTCTTCCGATTTCAACTAAATTGCCCGAAAAAGGCGATCCAGTGTACGACATATCGTACCCTGGTGGAGAACTTGCAATAACAGAAGGCGAAGTACATTTTGTAAGCACCACACAATTACCCACAGGAACAGAGACTAAGATTGTTCATTCAGCCAAGATTGACGATGGTTCTAGTGGGGGAGTTGTCCTAAATGGCAGAGGCGAAGTAATCGGCATCAACAGAGCCGGCGGAGTAATGCTGAGTGACGGAGAATATTACTCACAAGCAATACCAACATTCTACTTGGCGGAAAAGCTTAATAAATAATCAAACCGGCACCTACTATGGGTGCCTTTGATTTTGATGGGACGCAAGAAATGGCGTCCATTTTATTTGCAAAGGAGGCCGTAAAATGGCAACCGCATTGAGCGCGGCAACTGTACAAGAAATCATCAGAAAGGCGCAGTTGGGGATTCCTTTGACAGACCCGACACCAGAAAAAATGAAAATATACAACCAATATACTTCGTCTGGTAAAACTTCTTCTGGAACGACGACAACGACAACAGCCAACAAAACAACTGCTTCTCCCAGTAGTTCCACCACTGGTATGAGCGCATCGACGGCGAGCGCCGCAAGCAGAAACGTCATTACGCCACAATACAACGAACCGGCGCAAACGAACTATGGTGGAGCCGGAAATCCTTATAACGAAATCTTGTACAGCAAAAAAATGTACGACCTGGGTGTTTCTACTCAAAATCAGGGCTTAAAAAATTGGGCCGCACAAAACGCGCAACAGTATTACTCCATGCTCTCCGCCGATGAAGCGGCGAAGATCAGGGCGATGAACACGCAACAACTGATAGATTACCTGAACAGCAAAAACGCAACGCCGTCACCCGGCGTTCAACCCCAACAAACTCAACCAGAACAGCAGCAAATGACGCCGGAAGAATTTGCACGCCTCATGCAACAACTTGAACAGCAGCGGCTTGATTACTTCACCAACATCGCCCGGGGCGAGTACGAACGCGAACTCGCCGAACGCCAGCGTATTGCCCAGCAGCAAATGCAGGCGCTTCAAGAGGCTTACGAGAGGGCCAACCAGATCGCACGCGATACCCGCGTTCTGGAAGACTTGAAGTTCGCCCGGAACAATTCGCCGTTTAGCGGCAGAACAAACTATGCGGCGGGTCTTATCGCACGCGAACGTCAGCTTGCGGATGAGGCGGCGCAAAGGGATTACCTGAACGCCATTGCAGGCATTCAGCAGGGTCTTGCCGACTTCCAGAACACGGCGGCGCAACAAGTATTGGCGAGGGCGTATCAACTGATGCAGGACGCGAAGCGGTACGGTCTGGATTATGCAAGCCTGTTTGGCAATCTTCCGCCGGAGTTGGCGGCTTTTTTCCCCGCCAGCGGCCCGTTCGGTAGCCCGACGACGTTGGCCGCGCAACAACAGGCGTTCAACCAGGCGATGGCGTATGCAGACCGGTTTGGAACGCTTCCGGGCGGTGGGCCGTTGACTTTGGATGCGCAACGGTTCCAGCGCGACATCTACGAAAGCGACCGCGAATACGCATACCGCTTGGCGCGTGACAAGATCGCGGACGAACGGTACAAACAGGAATTCGACGAAGACGTGCGCCGGTTCAATCTCGAATACGCACTTGACAAGGCGGTCCGCATGGGACAACTGCGGCAGGCGGACGCGGACAACGCTCGTCAGGCGGCCACAGCTGAATTCAACCGTCTCATGTCCATTTGGCAAGCAACCGGAACCGCTCCCGCCGGTCTTGAGCGATACGGAGTGCAACCCGGAACCGCTTGGGCACCGTACGCGTCTAGGGAACAAACCACCACTACGCAGATTGACGCCAAAACATCGGCGGACAACCTTTCCGAAGCCAAAAGCAACCTTTGGAACGACCCGAATGTGAAATCAAGGGAAG
>ERZ795042.1177-NODE-1177-length-17746-cov-36.297722_pt1 | contig 17746 bp, 14 predicted proteins | sample MGYA00375126_ERZ795042 | MGnify/ENA primary metagenome ERZ795042 (study PRJEB30171, sample SAMN05518105) | compost metagenome | isolation source: Feedstock adapted compost from Newby Island compost facility, Milpitas, CA | place: USA:Newby Island compost...
TAGCGAAAATCATCAAGAAAAGCGCAAGAATCGGTTGCCTCGTGTTTATCATTGGGATCGCATTTTACGCTCTGGCCACCCACTTTGAAGATCAATTCAGGCGTTTTGGGGGCCTTTAATCAAACGGGGACGATACCACGACGATTGGTTTATGTAGTTAATTTTGTGTCGTCATCGTTACAATTTTCGGATAAGGAGAAGTATATGAGAAGTGAAATTGCAGAGCTGTTGGCATGAAGTCGGTCAACCGCTCTGTTTTTTATTCAGATTTCTAGGTATATTCAACAGGTTGGCGAGGTGGAGCGGGAAAGTGAAAAGAAAATTGAAGAATCATTCCCAATCCCAAGTTGGAAAAAAAGACCTAATAGATTATAGTCAAAATATAGTTAAGCTTTTTGTCAATCAAATTTAATAATGACAAAACGCACAATTCAATTTTCTTTGTGGACCTCCAGTTAATGATTAGGTTTAGCAATTTACTTTTTCTCTACCCAAGACTACATAATAATCCTCTCGTCACAGGACAACGAACCATAATTCTAAAAAAGATTATAGAGGTGCAGTCAAATGAAAATGGATTCTATTAAACAAATGTATCACTTAAGAGGAGGCAAAAATTTATTTGAGAACGTTTCCGATGATGAACAAGAAAAAAAGATTTCTTCACTGTTAAAGAACGAATTTAGTTATTGTGAAAACCTACACTTCCTCATTGGCTCTGGATGTTCGCGTAACGCTATTCCATTGATGAACAATACTTTCGAAAATATTAGATCTAACTACGAAGAAGTTCGTAAATTATATGAAAAATACTCTGGAGAAAACGACCTTGAGAGTTTTATGAGTTGGTTAGCAACTGCAATGAAATTTTTTCCCGAAGAATCTAGTAACTATAAAAAGTATGAAAAAGTATATACGACGATTAAAAAAGAATTTTTAAAATCAATCTATCTAAATTTATTTCGCAACGAAAAAGAATTAGAAGCTGAAGACGAAGAGAAAATAACGTTGCAAAATTATATCAAATTTTACAGTGAAATTTTTTCGCATCGGCGCTATAAAAATTTGCAACCAATTAACGTTTTTACAACTAACTATGATTTATTCAATGAAATAGCGCTTGAAACATTAAAAATTCATTATACAGATGGTTTTAGTGGAGTTGTAAATCGTACGTTTAACCCATCAATGTTCCATATCCGTCTTGTGGATGAGGAAAACCGATATAAAGAAAAATGGAATCCAATTCGTCAGTACGTAAAATTATATAAAATTCACGGATCATTAAATTGGCAATTCGATGAAAAAAATAACACGATCACACAAAGAAATCTTGATTTAGATGACACTTCAAATGTGGTAATTTTCCCTACTATACAAAAACATTTCGAAACGCAACAAACCCCTTATTCAGAATTATTCAGAGAATTTACAATCAATTTGCAAAAGAAAAATTCAACATTAATAGTACTAGGTTATGGGTTTGGGGATGAGCATATTAATCAACTCATAGCCCAAGCTTTATATTATGAAGATTTTAAATTAATTATCTTTGGAAATAAATGCGAGGAAAAAGCTAAAAAATTTATAGAAGCCAATGGCGACAATCCAAATTTTCATTTCATTGGTGGTAACTTAGAAAAAGAAAATGACGCCCACTATTTTTCAAACATTATTAAATTGCTTGGAGTGGAAATAGAAAATGCAGATTCCAACGAATAGCATTGGTGTTATTAACAAAGTTTTCCCATATAAAATTGTCATCGAAATTCCAGACACAACAAAGATCAATTATAATTTTCGCGGGGATCTATATGTCTGCGATGGAATTAACACTTTCATAACTATTTACAAATCCTTTAATCATAAATTCATTTATCAAATTTCAAGTTTATATGAAATAGAAAAGCCGTATGATTTACAAGATGACGAATCAAAATTTACGAATAAAGCTTTTTTTGATGCTATTCCTGTAGGTGAAATCCAAAACGGCAAGTTTCAATACGGAGTATCTAAATTCCCAATGATTGGTGAAGAGGTCTATTTAACCTCAATTGATGATTTAAACAACATTTTATTAATGGAAAATCAAACTTGGTATTTGACTTTAGGAACTTTAACTACACACGAATCTTTCATACCAAAATTCTCAATTGATACTTTATTAACGACTCACATTTGCATACTCGGAAATACAGGTTCAGGCAAGTCGACCACTGTCCGAAAATTGCTTAATGAAATTGTTGTTTCAGCAAAAAGAGAAGATATTGAAATTAACGACGCTAATTTTATTGTCTTTGATGTTCATGAAGAGTATGATTCGCTTCCCGAAGATATTACAAACACAGTTTGTGTTTCGGATGAAATTTCAATACCTTTAGAGACTTTAACACTTGAAGACTGGATTAATTTGGTTCAACCCTCTTCACAAGTTCAATTACCGGTTTTAATGAATGGTCTCAGATTTGCATATTTACTAGATAACAATGGACAATCAATTTCTGATTGGATGAAAGTATTTTGTGCATTAGAATTATACAACAACCAACAAACCGACACTTTGCCTAAACGAACAAAAATTGTTACTCTTCTAGAAAATATTGAAGACAATGATATTCAGTATTCATTAACACAATATAATTCAAAATTCGGTAATTTTCCCGATGAGGAAGAAGAAAAAAAATTTAAAGAAAACTTAAAACAATACATTAAAGAAAAGTCGGGATATGACTATGAGGATTGTAAGTACTACATTACCGAACTTTTACAAGAAGTTCAGTGTTCCACAAGTAGTCTCCTGAATCTACAACAAGGTATAGAGTTAACTTTACTGCTGGAAGAAAGTAAAGGAAACCATCAAGTACGATCGCATTGTCAAACGCTAATGACCAGGATATACAATTTAATTGCTACATACTCAAAAAGTTTATTGGAAACTAACGAAGAAAAAATAAAAAAATTCAACGAGATATTAGAATTTAAAAAAGCTTTCACAAAGTTTAATGTGTCTGGTCTGGAAGATAATGATTTACTTTTTTTTACAGGATATTTACTAAGAACAATCTATCAAAAACAACGCGAGTCGCGAGAAAACAATAAACTATCAAAGCTATATCACTTTATATTTGATGAAGCACATAAATATATCACTGAAGAATCCGAAATTAAGTCAATAAAAATTTTTGAACAAGTCGCGAAAGAAGGCCGGAAGTTTGGGTTATTCATGATTTTGGCCAGTCAAAGACCTGGGGAATTATCAAAAACAGTTCTTTCGCAATGTAATAATTTCATCCTGCATAGGATTAGAAATAACGTGGATCTTGAACAAATCCGAAAAAGCATTCCTTATCTAAGTAACGAACAACTGATTAGAATTTCATACTTAAGAACGGGTTCAGCACTTTTGGTGGGAGAAGCTTTTCCAATTCCAATGGAAATTATTATACATGGAGAAGAATATGGAAATCCATCTAGGACCACCCTCCCATCAGAAGTTTGGAAAAGAAAATCTTAAATTTCAATAATATTCGCAATAGTAATTATTGTGGAGGTCGTCAAAAATCCATGCTACCATAGATATGATAGAAATTTTTGTTAAATAATTTTATATGCGTGGAGTCTCCACCATAAACACCATCAGAAATTTTTCGTATTCAGTCACAGAAGCGTTAAAAATGCAATGGAATCGCTGATTCCTTAACCACCACAAATACCGAAAACGCAAAAAAGACACCTAACACGGTGTCTTTTCTGATGGGTATGGTGGAGGCGAGGGGATTCGAACCCCTGTCCGAAGATAACGCCACACAGGCTTCTACGGGTGTAGTCACGGTATTGCATCTCGCCCGGCGAACGCCCCGTAACCGGCTTTCATCCGGGCCAGCCTGATTGTCTTCTTCCGCTAGCCCCAGGCGGAGACTAAGCGGCGTAGCCCACTGAGGTTGAGCCCCTTACGCGGCACATGGGCGATGCAGCGCAGGAGCACGCGAGCAGTTTTTTAGGCTGCTACAGCGTAGGAAGTACGTTGGTTGCCATTTAATTGGCGTTAGCGTTGATGAAGCGGACGCGTCCCCGCTACCCGCAACCCATGCTCGAACTATCCCCGTCGAATCCAAAAACGCCCCCGAGAAAAATCGGACGGCACGGACCAACCGGTTCAGGCGAACACGGATCGACCGTTCCATACTCCATTATACCGCGCTTGCGCCCCAATGGTTGCAACGGGATGCCGGGAAGGCATCGCAACCGCTCCGGCGCCCGCACGGCATTGCCGCGCCGGCGGTTTCACCGCGCGATCTTCTGCTTCTCCCGCAGCGCCCGCTGGATGTCCCGCTGGGCGTCGCGCTTCGCCGCGGCCTCGCGTTTGTCGTACTGCTTCTTGCCCTTCGCCAGGCCGATCAGCAGCTTCGCGAAGCCGTTGCGCGTGTAGATCTTGAGCGGCACCAGCGTGTACCCTTCCTGCTTCACGAGCCCGAGCAGCTTGTGAATCTCCTTCTTGTGGAGCAGCAGCTTCCGCGCCCGGGTCGGGTCGGACGGGTTGAACCGGTTGCCCTGCTCGAACGGGCTCACATGCATGTTGTGGACGAACATCTCGCCGCCCCTGATCGTCGCGAACGCGTCGTTGATGTTGACCTTGCCCTGCCGGATCGACTTGATCTCCGTCCCGGTCAACACGATCCCCGCCTCGTACGTCTCCTCGATGAAATAGTCGTGCGACGCCTTCTTGTTCTGCGCCAACGGCTTCTCATCGTGCTTCTTCGCCATGTCCGTCCCACCTCCCGCATGCGGCTCCATTCGGTCAGACACTTATTCTAGCAAGTTCCGTCCCCATATTCAAGGTAAAAAATAACCCGCCGCACCCCGACTTTCCCTCGCAAAGCGGCGCCCCGGCCGCATCCGGCGGCCGGGGCTCACAGACCCGCAAACCCCTACCTTTTCCGCTTCCGCGTCGCGGACGCTCCGCCCGCCTTCTTCTTGCGGCTCTTGCCGCCGTTCCCCGAGGCGGCGGCGCTCTTCGCCGCGCGCTGCCGGCGCGGCCGGCCGGCGTCGTCGTCCTCCGGATCGCCGGCGTAGCTGCCGGTCACCGGCAGCCCCCACATGTCCACGCGGACCACGCCCGGCTCCGCGTCATCGCCGCGCCCGACCCGCCGTCCGCGCCCGCCGCGGCCGCCCTTCTCGGCGCGGCGCCCGCCGCCGCGCTCCGCCTTGGCGCGGCCGCCGACCTCGCGCGGACCCGCCGCGCGCGGCTTCATGTCGACCATCGAGAAGTCGATCTGGTGCTCGTCCATGTTGACGCGCTCCACGCGGACGCGCACCTCGTCGCCGATCCGGAACACCCGCGACGTCCGCTCGCCGATCAGCGCCATGTGCTCCTCGTGGAAATGGTAATAGTCGTCCGTCAGATCGCTGAGCCGGATCAGCCCCTCGACCGTGTTGCCAAGCTCGACGAAGATGCCGAAGCTCGTCACGCCGCTGATGATCCCGTCGAACTCCTCGCCGATCTTGTCGAGCATGAACTCGCACTTCTTGAGCTGCTCCGTGTCCCGTTCCGCCTCGACCGCGACGCGCTCGCGTTCGGACGACTGCCGCGCGATGTCCGGCATCTTCATCGCGAGCTCGTCGATCCGCTTCGCGGGCATCGTGCCGCCGCTTGCCAGCACCTCGCGGATGATCCGGTGGATCACCAGGTCCGGGTACCGCCGGATCGGCGACGTGAAGTGCGTGTAGAACTCGGCCGCCAGGCCGAAGTGCCCGAGGCTGTCCGCCTCGTACCGCGCCTGCTTCATCGAGCGCAGCATCATCGTCGCGATGACCGTCTCTTCCTTCGTGCCGCGGATCTCCTCGAGCAGATCCTGCAGCGCGCGAGGATGCACCTTGTTCCCCTTGCCCTTCACGATGTACCCGAAATTCGCCGCGAACCGCACGAAGTTCAGCAGCTTCTCCGCATCCGGGTCCTCGTGGATCCGGTACAGGAACGGCACCTTCAGCCAGTAGAAATGCTCCGCCACCGTTTCGTTCGCCGCGAGCATGAACTCCTCGATGATCATCTCGGCGATCGAGCGCTCGCGCTTCACGATGTCGACCGGCTTGCCGTTTTCGTCGACGATGATCTTCGCTTCCTGGAAGTCGAAGTCGATCGCGCCGCGCTTCATCCGCTTGGCGCGCAGCTTCAGCGCCAGCTCTTCCATCAGCTTGAACATGTCGACGAGGCCGGCGTACCGCTCCTTCAGTTCCGGATCGTCGTCGACGAGTATTTTGCGCACGTTCGTGTAGGTCATCCGCTCCGTCGTCCGGATCACGCTCGGGAAAATATCATGCCGCACCACCCGCAGCGTCTCCGTGTCGAACTCCATCTCGCACGACAGCGTCAGCCGGTCGACCTTCGGATTGAGCGAGCAGATCCCGTTCGACAGCCGGTGCGGCAGCATCGGAATGACGCGGTCGACGAGGTAGACGCTTGTCCCGCGGCGGTACGCCTCCTGGTCGAGCGCCGAATTTTCCTTCACATAATATCCGACATCCGCGATATGGACGCCGAGCAGGTAGTTGCCGTTCGGCAGCCGCTCGACGCACACCGCGTCGTCGAGGTCCTTCGCGTCCTCGCCGTCGATCGTGACGATCGTCTTCGAGCGCAGATCCCGCCGCCCCTGGGCGACGATCTCCTCCTCGGAGATCGAGTCCGGCACCGACTCGGCTTCGGCCATCACGTCGTCCGGGAAGCCCTCCGGCAGCTGGTGCTTGCGGATGATCGACAGGATGTCGACGCCCGGATCGTCCTTGTGGCCGAGAATCTCGATGATCTCGCCCGTCGCAGCCGAGCGCCCCTCGGGATACGTGACGATGCGCGCGACGACCTTCTGCCCCGTCACCGCGCCGCCGAAGCCTTCGCGGGGAATGAACAGGTCGCGGTTGATCCTTTTGTCATCCGGAATGACGAAGCCGAACGACTCGTGATGCTCGAACGTGCCGACGATCTGCGTGATCGCCCGCTGCACGACGCGCACGACCTCGCCTTCGAGCCGGTCGCCCGCGCTGCCCTTCGACGTCACACGCGCCAGCACGATGTCGCCGTTCATCGCGCTTTTCAGATCGTTCGCGTGGATGTAGACGTCCGGATGGTCCGGCTCGTCCGGGATCAGAAACGCGAACCCCTTCGGATGCGCCTGCACCCGCCCGCGCAGCAGGTTCATCCGCTCCGGCACGCCGTAGCGGTTGTTGCGGGTGCGATAAATTTTTCCCTCTTCTTCCAGTTCGTTGAGCAGCTTCAGGAACGCCTTGAACGCGTCCGCGCCCTCGAGACCGAACGATTGCTCCAGTTCCTGGACGGTCATCGGCTTGTACGCCTTTTCCCGCATGAAATCGAGCACTTGCTGTTCTGTTACCAATATACGGTTCACCCCATGTCTGGCCGGACCTGTCGCTTTCCGCCGTGCAGACTATCGCAAAATAGTATACACGAAAAATCCCCCGCGCATCCGTCCGGCCGGCACTGGAGACGCGGCTTGCCCGCTGATGACCCAAGCAAAAAAACGGGCACATGTGCCCGTTTCCCTCTCGTCGCTCAATCGATGAAGTAGGCAACCGCCAGCGCCAGCAGGAAGAACCCCGCCGCAAGGCCGACCGTCACCCGTTGCAGGAAAAGATCGAGTCCGCGAGCCTTCGTCTTCCCGAACAAATGCTCCGCGCCGCCGGTAATCGCACCGGACAGGCCCGCGCTCTTGCCCTTCTGGAGCAGCACGACGCCGATCAGTCCGAGCGAGAAGATGATGAGAAGAATCTTGAGCGCGACTTCCACTACTTCCACCTCCCGAACAGAGGGTCACACACACAGTATTGTTATTGTACCACAAGGCCCCGACAGTTACAAGCTTTCCCCACCAATCCTTCCGGAAGGTATAATGAGGATAACCTTATCCTGAATCCCGGGGTGAGACGACATGCTGCTCATCGGCGTGAACGAAGAAGGAAACTGGCTGCGCTCCCGCTGGCAACTTACTTACAGGGTCGGCTGGGAACACATTTGCAAGGGCGTGCACGCGGCATACGATTATTACGACCAGCCGGAAGTACTGGTCGGACAAGCGGTCAAGCCCATCCGCGAGAAGGACGACATCCTGCGACTGGACGAATTCTTCAGCATGACGATTCGCGGAATGTCGAAGATCCTCGGCGTGCCGGTCATGATCACCTTCCTCAACCAGACGGATCAGGTCGACGTGACCGTTGCGCGCATGAAGGAAGAATTCCGGACGGCGGACTACAGACAGTTCAACCTCTCGATGTGCCAGTATCTGGACAGCATCGAACTCGCCATGTACCGCTGAACAAAACGGGCCCGCCGGCGACTCGCCGCGGGCCCGACCCCTGCTTACAGCAATCCGTGCTTCTTGAAGAACTCGAGGCTGATCGCCGCGCTCTCGAACGGCGACGACTTGAACTGCTCCTGCTCGACGATGATCGTGTTCACGCCCGCGTCCAGCGCCGCCGGCAGCACGCTGTCGAAGCCGACCGCGCCGTACCCGATCTCCGTGTCCTCCCGGCCCTGGACGAAGTCCTTGAAATGCACGATCGGCACGCGGCCCTTGTAGCGCGCGAGATATTCCTTCGGGCTTTGCCCGCCGACATGCACCCAGCCGAGGTCGAACTGGGCGATGAGCCGGTCCGCCGGAATCCGCTCAAGCAGCCGGTCCATGATCGTCTTGCCGCCGATCGTCCGGAACTCGAAGTCGTGGTTGTGGTAGCCGTACTTCAGTCCCGCCTCCGTCACCAGTTGCGACGCCCGGTCGAGCATCGCGAAGATCGGTTCGAGCTCCTCCTCGGTCGACACTTCGCGGAACGGCGCCGCCGGGGTGATCACGTACTCGAGCCCGAGCTCTTGCGCGTACTCGATCTGTTGCTTCAGATCGTCCTCGAACTTGTCCGGCTCCCGGAAGTTCAGGCCGACATGCGCGGACGGCGCCTTCAGGCCGTTATCATCCAGCACCTTGCGGATTTCCTTCGCCGTATGGCCGAAATAACCCGCGAACTCGACCGCCTCATACCCGATCTTCGCGACCTTCTCGATCGTGCCGAGCAGATCGTCCTTCGTCACGTCCCGGAACGTGTAGAGTTGAATGCCGATTACCGGTTTCGTCATGTCTGCCACCACCATTGGAAAGTTTTCCCGCCTCGGCGCTTTCAAGCGCTTTCGCACCTTATTATACCCCTCGGGCGGGCCGCTCACAGGCCCCGATTTGGGGAAAAGCTTTCGCGATTTTGGCGCGTTCGGCGGGCACGGGGAGGGACGGGCGCTTGACGGCGGAATTTTTTTCCTTCATCATCAGACCAGAATCAAATATCGAAGGAGGGACGCCTCATGCTGACCGCACGACCGACTCCCGACGACTGTCCGCCCATTCCGTGGAAATACGCCCGGCTCGTGCCCGAGGGCGACCTGCTGGAGCTCTACCGGCACCAGCGGGAGGAGACGAAGGCGCTCCTCGCCGGGCTGACCGACGAGCAGGCCGACTACCGCTACGCCGAGGGCAAATGGTCGATCCGCCAGGTCGCCGGCCATATCATCGACAACGAGCGCATCTGGATGTACCGGCTGCTGCGCATCGCGCGCAACGATCCGCAATCGCTGCCCGGCTACGACGAGCGGATCTTCGTCGAGCACGCGCCGCACGCGACGATGCCGATGGAGGCGATCCTGGCCGAATACGACGCCGTGCGGGAGGCGTCGCTCGCGCTGCTCCGCCACCTGCCGGCGGAAGCGTGGCAGCGCGCCGGCGAGTTCGCCGGCGGCCGGCTGACCGCCCTCGCCGCCGCCTGCGTCAGCCTCGGCCACGAGATCCATCACGTGGGCATTCTCAACGAGCGATATCTCAACCGCCCCTGAAAAACAGAACCCCCGTGTGCGCCGCACGCGGGGGTTCGCCTTCCCGTTACTTGAAGTTCTTCAGGTTGTAGAACGCCGTCTTGCCCGCGTAGATCGCGGTCGAGCCGAGCTGGTCCTCGATGCGGAGCAGCTGGTTGTACTTCGCCACGCGGTCCGTCCGGGACGGCGCGCCCGTCTTGATCTGGCCGGCGTTCGTCGCGACGGCGATGTCCGCGATCGTGCTGTCCTCGCTCTCGCCGGAGCGGTGCGAGATGACCGCCGTGTAGCTCGCGCGCTTCGCCATCTCGATCGCGTCGAACGTCTCGGTCAGTGAGCCGATCTGGTTCACCTTGACGAGGATCGAGTTGCCGACGCCCTTCTCGATGCCCTGCGACAGGCGGGCCGTGTTCGTCACGAACAGGTCGTCGCCGACGAGCTGCACGCGGCCGCCGAGCCGGTCGGTCAGCAGTTTCCAGCCTTCCCAGTCGTCCTCGGAGCAGCCGTCCTCGATCGTGATGATCGGGTACTTGTTCACCCACGACTCGAGCAGGTCGACGAACTCGGCGGACGTGAACGACTTGCCCTCGCCTTCGAGGTGGTACTTGCCGTCCTTGAAGAACTCGGTGGACGCGATGTCCATGCCGAGGTACACGTCGACGCCCGGCTTGTAGCCCGCGCGCTCGATCGCCGCAAGGATCGTCTCGAGCGCCTCCTCGTTCGAGCCGAGGTTCGGGGCGAAGCCGCCTTCGTCGCCGACCGCCGTGTTCAGGCCCTTGTCCTTGAGCACGGCCTTCAGGTTGTGGAACACTTCGGCGCCGATCCGCAGCGCTTCGCGGAAGGAGGACGCGCCGACCGGCAGCACCATGAACTCCTGCACGTCGACGTTGTTGTCGGCGTGCGCGCCGCCGTTCAGAATGTTCATCATCGGCACCGGCAGCGTCTTCGCGTTGAAGCCGCCGAGGGATTTGTAGAGCGGCACGCCCAGCTCGTCGGCCGCGGCGCGGGCGACGGCCATCGAGACGGCGAGGATCGCGTTCGCGCCGAGCTTGCCCTTGTTCGGCGTGCCGTCGAGCTCGATCATCTTCCGGTCGATCGCGACCTGCTCCTGCGCGTCGAGACCGATGATCTCGGGCGCGATGATCGTGTTCACGTTCTCGACCGCCTTCAGGACGCCCTTGCCGAGATAGCGGCTCTTGTCGCCGTCGCGCAGCTCCACCGCTTCATACGCGCCGGTCGACGCGCCGGACGGCACGATCGCGCGGCCGAAACCGCCGGACTCGAGCGTCACTTCCACCTCAACGGTCGGATTCCCGCGGGAGTCGAGCACCTCGCGGGCGTACACATCGGTAATCATCGTCATGGGACTGCAGCACTCCTTCTGTTTTCGATGAAAATCAAACTCCCGAACTTCCACTGCCTGCTTCCACTGCCTGCTTCCCGCGCCGCTTCATGCGCGCCGACAGCCATCTTTCCCTATTCGACGCCCGGCCATGCCTTCCTGCATGATTCCGGAAACGCAGGCAACGTTATTTCCGGATCAGCGACTTGCCGGTCATCTCCGCGGGCTGCGGCAGCTCCAGCAGTTCGAGCATCGTCGGCGCGATGTCGGCGAGGATGCCGTCGTCGCGCAGCGCAAGGCCCGGCTTCGTCACGATGAACGGCACCGGGTTCGTCGTGTGCGCCGTGTGCGGCCGGCCGTTTTCGTCGATGATGACGTCCGCGTTGCCGTGGTCGGCCGTGATGATGCAGACGCCGCCCTGCTTCAGCACCGCCTCGACGACGCGGCCGAGGCATTCGTCCGTCGCCTCGACGGCCCGGATCGTCGGCTCGAGGAGCCCGGAATGGCCGACCATGTCCGGGTTCGCGAAGTTCAGGACGATCGCGTCATGGACGCCCGATTCGATCTCGGCGACCGCGGCGTCGGCCACCTCGTAGGCGCTCATTTCCGGCTTCAGGTCGTAGGTGGCAACTTTCGGCGACGGGATGAGGACCCGTTTTTCCCCCGGCAGCTCGATGTCCCGTCCCCCGCTGAAAAAGAACGTCACATGCGGGTACTTCTCCGTCTCGGCGATCCGGAGCTGCTTCTTCCCGTGCTGCACGAGCACCTCGCCGAGCGTGTTGTCGAGGCTCTTCGGCTCGTAGGCGACATAGCCGTTGACCGTCTCGCTGAACAGCGTCATGCAGACATAGTGCAGATTCCTCGGGAACTTCTCGCCCCGGCCGAACCCGCGGAAGTCGTCGTTCGTGAACACCTGCGAGAGCTGGATCGCCCGGTCCGGACGGAAGTTGAAGAAAATGACCGCGTCCCCCGACTCCACCAGGCCGACCGGCTCGCCCGCTTCATCCACGATGACCGTCGGGATGACGAACTCGTCGAGCACCGAGTGCGCGTACGAATCGACGAGCGCCTGGATCGGATCGCGGTACTTCGGTCCTTCGCCGTACACCATCGCGCGGTACGACTTCTCGACGCGGTCCCACCGCTTGTCGCGGTCCATCGCGTAGTAGCGGCCCTGCACCGTCGCGATCTTGCCGACGCCGAGCTCGGCGATCTTCGCCTGCAGCGCCTCGAGGTAGCGCTTCGCGCTGTCCGGCGCGACGTCTCGGCCGTCCAGGAACGCGTGGACGTACACGTCATGCAGGCCTTCGCGCTTCGCCAGCTCGAGCAGCGCGAACAGATGGTCGATGTGGCTGTGCACGCCGCCGTCGGACAGGAGGCCGTACAGATGCAGCTTCTTGCCGCTTACCTTCGCGTGCCGGACGGCGCCGAGCAGCGTCTGGTTCTCGAAGAACTCGCCCTCGCGGATCGACTTCGAAATGCGCGTCAGGTCCTGATAGACGATCCGGCCGGCGCCGATGTTCAGGTGGCCGACCTCGGAATTGCCCATCTGCCCGTCGGGCAGGCCGACCGCCTCGCCGAAGGCGGTCAGCGTCGTGTGCGGATACGTCGTCCAATACCGGTCGAAATTCGGCTTGTTCGCCAGCGCGACCGCGTTGCCTTCCCGCTCCTCGCGCAGCGCGAAGCCGTCGAGGATGATCAGGGCGACGGGCTTCGGTGCCGCCATCTCAGACCGCCCCCTCGATCAGCCGGATGTAGGAGGCCGGCTCGAGGCTGGCGCCGCCGACGAGCGCGCCGTCGATATCGGGCTGGCTCAGGAAATCCCGGATGTTGTCGGGCTTCACGCTGCCGCCGTACTGGATGCGGATCTTGTCCGCCGCTTCGCCGAATTGTTCGCGCACGACGCCGCGGATGAACGCGATCACGTCCTGCGCGTCGTCCGCCGTCGACGACTTGCCGGTGCCGATCGCCCAGATCGGCTCGTAGGCGATGACCGTCTGCGCGACCTGCCCGGCCGTCAGACCCGCCAGCGCGGCCTCCGTCTGCGTCCGGCAGACGTCCTTCGTCTGGCCCGCCTCGCGCTCCTCCAGCTTCTCGCCGACGCAGATGATCGGCGTCAGGCCGTGCCGGAACGCGGCGTGCGCCTTCTTGTTGACCGTCTCGTCCGTCTCCGCGAAGTAGGCGCGGCGTTCGGAGTGGCCGATGATGACGTATTTCACGCCGAGCGCCTTCAGCATCGGGCCGCTGATCTCGCCCGTGAACGCGCCGCTGTCCTCAAAGTGCATGTTCTGCGCGCCGATCGCGATCGTCGTGCCTTCGGCCGCCTTCACGAGCGCGGGCAGGTTCGTGAACGGCGCGCAGATGACGCTCTCCACGCCCGGTTTTTCCGCCTTGCCCTTCACTTCCGCGAAGAACGCTTCGGCCTCGGGGACGGTTTTGAACATTTTCCAGTTGCCTGCGATGATCGGTGTCCGCACGTTCGGGTCCCCCTCTTACTTGTCGTTCAGCGCCTCGACGCCCGGCAGCTTCTTGCCTTCCATGAACTCGAGCGACGCGCCGCCGCCCGTCGAAATGTGGTCCATCTTGTCCTTCAGGCCGAACTTCTCGACCGCCGCCGCGGAGTCGCCGCCGCCGATGACCGTGTAGGCGCTCGTCGCCGCGCACGCCTCGGCGATCGCCCGCGTGCCGTGCGAGAACGGCTCGATCTCGAACACGCCCATCGGCCCGTTCCAGACGACGAGCTTCGAGTTCTTGATGATGTCCGCGTAGATCTCGCGCGTCTTCGGCCCGATGTCGATGCCCTCGTGGTCGGCCGGGATGCCTTCCTTCATGATGTCGACGACCTTCGTCTTCGCGCTCGCGCTGAACTCGTCGGTGATCACGATGTCGACCGGCAGGCGGAAGTTCTTGCCGAGCTGCTTCGCCTTCTCGATGAAGCCGAGCACCGCGTCCAGCTTGCTCTCGTCCAGCAGCGATTTGCCGATCTCGACGCCCTGCGCCTTGAAGAACGTGTACGACAGGCCGCCGCCGATGATGATGTTGTCCGCGATCTCGATCATCTTGTTGATGACGTCGATCTTGTCCTTCACCTTCGAGCCGCCGATGATGGCCGTGAACGGACGGTCCGGGTTGTTCAGCGCCTTGCCGAGCACCTCGAGCTCCCGCTCCATCAGCAGGCCGGACACGGCGGGCAGGTGGTGCGCGATGCCCTCCGTCGAAGCGTGGGCGCGGTGCGCGGCGCCGAATGCGTCGTTCACGTACAGGTCGGCCAGCTCGGCGAACGCCTTCGCCAGCTCCGGATCGTTCTTCTCTTCGCCCGGGTGGAAGCGGACGTTCTCGAGCAGCAGGATGTCGCCGTCCTTCAGTTCCGCGATTTTCGCCTTCACGGCGCCGCCGATCAGCTCGTCCACCTTGACGACCGGCTTGCCGCCGAGCAGCTCGGAGAGCCGCTGCGCCTGCAGATTGAGGCGGAGCTCCTCGACGACCTGTCCCTTCGGACGGCCCATGTGGCTCGCCAGGATCACCTTCGCGCCCCGTTCGACCAGATACTTGATCGTCGGCAGTGTCTCCACGATCCGGGTATCGTCCGTGATGACCCCGTTCTCGACCGGCACGTTGAAGTCGACGCGCACGAACACGCGCTTGCCGGCGACGTCTACGTCTCTGACGCTCTTCTTGCTCATGAAGGAACCTCCTCGTTATTGCCCCGCGGGGCGTCTCCATACGCGAGCCAAGAGGAGACAGCGTGCGCTGCTCCTCTTGATCCGGCGGGAAATCGATCGATTACAGGCCCTTGCTGGCGATGTAGATGGCCAGGTCGACGACGCGGTTCGAGTAGCCCCATTCGTTGTCGTACCAGGAGACGACCTTGACCAGGTTGCCTTCGACGACCATCGTGGACAGCGCATCGATGATCGACGAATGCGGGTTGCCCTTGTAGTCCGACGAGACCAGCGGCTCTTCGGAGTAGGCGAGAATGCCCTTCAGCGGACCTTCGGCGGCTTCCTTCAGCGCCGCGTTGACCTCTTCGACCGTGACGTTCACCTTCAGCTCGGCAACGAGGTCCGTGACCGAGACGTTCGGCGTCGGCACGCGCATCGACATGCCGTTCAGCTTGCCCTTCAGCTCGGGCAGCACGAGCGCGACGGCCTTCGCGGCGCCCGTCGTCGACGGGATGATGTTCTCGGCAGCGGCGCGCGCCCGGCGCAGGTCCTTGTGTGGCAGGTCGAGCACTTGTTGGTCGTTCGTGTACGAGTGGACCGTCGTCATCATGCCCTTGACGATGCCGAACTTCTCATGCAGCACCTTCGCGAACGGCGCGAGGCAGTTCGTCGTGCAGGACGCGTTGGAGATGACCGTGTGCGCCTTGGGATCGTATTTGTCCTCGTTGACGCCCATGACGATCGTGATGTCCTCGTTCGTCGCCGGCGCGGAAATGATGACCTTCTTCGCGCCGCCCTGCAGGTGGGCCGAAGCCTTCTCCTTGTCCGTGAAGCGGCCCGTCGATTCGACGACGATCTCGACGCCGTACTCGCCCCACGGCAGCGCGGCCGGATCGCGCTCGGAGAACACCTTGACCTCCTTGCCGTTCACGACGATCGTGCCTTCCTTCGCTTCGACGGTCGCGTTCAGCGTGCCGTGCGTCGTGTCGTACTTGAGCAGATGCGCGAGCGTCTTCGTGTCCGTCAGGTCGTTGATCGCCACGATTTCCACGTTCGGATTGTTCAGCGCCGCGCGGAACACATTGCGGCCGATGCGGCCGAATCCGTTGATGCCAACCTTCACCATGATAACATCCTCCTTGTCTTCATGCTTTCTATCGCAAGACGCGGGACGCGGCGCATGTCCGCGGGCTGCGCCCCGCGCCAGGATAACCTTGCGTGTCGTTTAATCTTGCGTGTCGTTTAATCTTGTGTGTCGTTTAATCTTGTGTGTCGCTAAGTCTTGGTGTCGTTTAGTCTTGGTGCCGTTTAGTCTTGGTGTCGTTTAACCTTGCGTGTCGTTCTTCCCGGCAATGGTTGCCGATCCGCCCTCTCGACCGGTCAACCGTCCGCCTGTTGCCGCTCTTCCCGGATGAGCGCCTTGAGCCGTCTGGCCGCGCCCTCGTCCGTCACGAGCACATCGTCCTGGCCGTACCGCAGCACCGCGGCGATCGCTTCGGCCTTGCTGCCGCCGCCCGCCACGGCGATGACGTGCTCGGCGGTCCCCAGATCGTCGAGCCTGAGGCCGACGGTCGACATGCGATGGATGACGGCCCCGTTCCGGTCGAAATAGTAGCCGAGCGCTTCCGCCAGCGCGCCCGCCGCGCGCATCGTCTCCATCGTGCGCTCGTCCACCTTGCGCCGCCGGGCCATGACCATAGCGTCTCCGATCCCGTGTACCACAATGCGGGAAGAGCGGATGAGCTCGACCATCTCCCGCACGTTCGGCTCGAGCATGAGCGACTGATACGCGTCATCGCTGAGATGGTCCGGCACGTGCAGGAGCCGGTACGCGGCGCCGGTGCGCTTCGCCAGCGTCGAGGCGATCGTGTTCGCCTGGTAGTCCATGCTCTCGCCGAACCCGCCCCGGGCCGGCACGAACAGCACATCGCGCAGCGGCTGGTCCACCGTGATCGCCTCCGCGAGCGCCGCCAGCGTCGTGCCGCCGGTCACGGCGACCACGTCCCGCCCCCGGAGCAGCCGGATCAGCACCCGGCCGGCCGCGCGGCCGATCTCGCGCTTCGTCTCCCGCGCCGCGTCCGCGTCGCCCGGCACGACGATCACTTCCCGCAGGCCGAAGTGATCGCGGATGAGCCGCTCCAGCTCCGACAGGCCGGACAGCTCGCTCATGAACGGCGCCAGCGACTCGACCAGCCGCCGGCCGGCGTCGGTGACGCGCATGCCTGCCGCGTTCGCTTCGATCAATCCCTGCGCTTTCAGGAAGTCGGCTTCCGCCCGGAGCACGCGCTCCGTCATGGACAAGGCAGCCGCCAGCGCCCGGCGGCCGACGGATTCCGACTTCATGACCTGACTCAGAATGGCATAGCGCTTCGTCATAACCTCGAGCAGATCCGGAACAAGGCGCTGCTGCAACTCAATCCACTCGCGCATCGCGCACCTCACTTCATCCGGTTGGACGCATTTTGTCCCGGATGAACATTCTAAGTCCCGCTTTTATTGTAACCAACTTTTTCACGATGCGCAAGGGTAACGGGTGTCACGACCGCCGGACCGGACTCCCGGCTCTGTTCGCGGGAACCTTCCGCCCTCTCCGGGATCGACTCTCCGGCGGAACGCCCCGCCGCACGCCTGCGTCCACCCCATCGCCCCGCTAACGGAACCACATTCCGTTAGAGCCGCCACAGGAACACCACCACCCGCCTCTAACGGAACCACATTCCGTTAATCCGCCCCGCCGCACGCCCGCGTCCACCCCATCGCCCCGCTAACGGAACCACATTCCGTTGGAGCAGCCGCGGGCACACCACCACCCGCCTCTAACGGAACCACATTGTCAAGGCCGGATTTAAATTGACCCACTTCGCCGGTTTAAATTTGACCCACTTC
>ERZ795042.1178-NODE-1178-length-17733-cov-138.657258_pt1 | contig 17733 bp, 36 predicted proteins | sample MGYA00375126_ERZ795042 | MGnify/ENA primary metagenome ERZ795042 (study PRJEB30171, sample SAMN05518105) | compost metagenome | isolation source: Feedstock adapted compost from Newby Island compost facility, Milpitas, CA | place: USA:Newby Island compost...
TCGCTGAGCGTCATTCCGCCCTCCTCTCCAGCCGCACGACAGACGCGGGAGGCTCAGAGGCCACCCGCTCGGTCCACTCGTCCAGCCACTCCGCCCGGAAGTAGAGGCGCTTGCCCAGCCTCACGTGCCGCAGATGAAAGGGATGCCCCGGCTTCGTCCGCGCCGCTGCGTAGATGTGCTTCGTGGGAATGCCCAGGTATTCCGCCGCCTCTTCAACCGTCATGAGCTTCGGCATGTTCCCCCCCTAGAAGCAACCCAGTTCCTCCAAAACCTGAGCCACGGGAAGCCACGCCTCCCGCTTGCCCGTGCCCTCGCACAAGGGGCAGTCAATCTCCTCCTTTTCCGGTGGGATTTCACCCCTCTCGCTGAACCACGTATCTATATGCCCCTGCTCAAGCCAGCTCTTGGGCTTCCCGAGGGCACGCCACTCGTCCCAATACTGCTTCCACAGGGGATGCTCCACGACCCCTGTTCCACCACACTCCTCGCAGTCAAAACGCACCAGTGCCAGGATGTCTTTCCCCTTCAGCTCGCGGATTTCAATCCTCTTCATGCCTCACCTCCCCGGAACGGGGGCCTGGACCAGGGCCCAGAGGATGATGAGCCCCGCCAGGAGCCCCCCCAGAACGTCCAAGCCCCAGTCCCAAAGCCACTTCGGAATCCCCTTCACCGCCCACCTCCCACGGCCAGCACCACCAGCACCGCCGCCATGAGCCCCGCGAGGAGGGCCATGGCGGCGGCCAGGACGGGCCCGGGCTGGCCGTACCGGGCCCGCACGTAGACCCCCAGCAGGGCGTAGAGGACGAGGGCGAGGAGGAAGTAGAGGGTTGCCAGCTCAATCACGGCTACCACCTTTTACCAATCCATTGGTATCCGCGTTCAAAAAAAGTTCCAGGTCTTGCTCCGTAATCCTGTAACCCTTGCCTAGTTTGCGGGCTCGCAACCTGCCGCTCTTTATCCACCTCAGCACGGTGATGCGGCTGACCTTAAGCATTCGGGCAACCTCGTCTACCCTGTAAACCTGCATACCCCCACCTTACCAGCACATTAATGATTAGTCAAGTATTGGTAACAATGCGCCTAGTAAAGTGAGGGCATGCTTCTCCAATACATTGGAGACGTGGCCGTAAGGGTTAAGTCTAGGCCGCCATGGGCTGAAGCTTTGCGCAGAAGGCGCGAAGAACTAGGCTTGACCCAAGAGCGCCTAGCAGAGTTGACTGCTTTGGATGGGCCTGAACCTTTGGTTTCCCAAACGATGATTTCCGCCTTAGAAACAGGCTCTAGTTTGCCTACCAAACTTCAAGCAGAACGCCTGTTCGCTTTGCTTCGCGCACTCCGGTGGACCCCCGAGGAGTTCGCCGAAGCCACGGGCCTTGAAGTGCCCCTGGTCTACCGCCCCTCGGGGGAGCCTCGGGAGGATGTGGTCTGGGTGCCCGTGGTGGGCTCCGGCGTGGCGGGGCGGCCTTGGCCCGAGTCCGGGAGCATGCCCGTCCCCCGCCCCCTGGTACGCCCGGGCTCCGTGCTCATCCAGGTGGAAGGGGACTCCATGGACACTGGGGAGGAAGACGGCCTCCAGGACGGGGACTTGGTGCTGGTGGACCAGAACCTCAAGGACCTCCGGGAAGGCCGGGTCTACGCCGTGGAGATCATCGGGGACGGCATCACCATCAAGCGGGCCCGGCGGGTAGGCAACCGCTGGATCCTGGTTTCCGATAACCCCAAAGGCCCCATCCTGGAACCCGAAGAGGTCAAGGTGCTCGGGGAGGTCTACCGGAAGATCAGCATCAGGGAGGTGAAGTGATATGAAACCGTCAGGAATACGGTGGGGTTTAGTGGTCTTCGGCCTGGTACTGGCGGCATGCAGCTCCAACCCGCCCATAAACGCCACCGGCACGTGGCTTGACCTCACGGCTAAAACTCGCCCCCTCAACAAAGCAGATTGCCCTGAAGACCCGATAAACACAGGGGAGTTAAGATTCTCCCTCAACCAAAGCGGCTCAAATGTGTCGGGCACCGTCCGAGCTTATACCCCCGGTCAACCCGCCGCTTACGGAGACGTGACCGCGCAAATAAGGCAGGACGGCACCATAAACGGCAACATGGTATTTAGCTCCCAGTCTGGGAACTCTGTCATTTCAATCGCTTTTGAAGGTCGCATCCAAGGCTCTTACTTCATCGGCAAAACCATCAGCCCCCTCACAAGCCAGTGCCCTTCCAACCAGAACATGGTCAGCGTTTACCTTGAATGGAACGCCCAGAAACAATAGGCACCCTTACTAAGCTCCTGCGATGAAGCGCAAGCGGGGCAGGGGAGAAGGCTCCATCTTCCAGCGCAAGGATGGCCGCTGGGCCGGCTTCGTGACCCTGGGCTACACCCCGGACGGCCGCCAGCGCAAGAAGTGGGTCTACGGCCGCACCAGGCGGGAAGTGGCGGAAAAGCTGGCCCGCCTCCTCCCCAAGGCCGGCGTGGGCTGGGTGCCGGACCCCGCCGGCCTCCGCCTCGGGGACTACCTGGCCTCCTGGGTGGAGCAAAGGGCCGCCACCCGGGACCTGCGGCCCACCACCCTTCGCAACTACCACGTGTACCTGAAGCACGTGGAGCCCATCGCCCACCTGCCCCTCTCCCGCCTTAGCCCCCTCACCTTCCGCGCATTCTTCGCCGAACTCGCCGGCTTCTCCCCCTCCCACCGCCGCCACATCTACCAGTTTCTGCGGGCCGCCCTCCGGGACGCCGTGCGGGCTGACCTCCTAGACCAAAACCCCATGGACGCCGTGGACCCCCCACGGGGCGGGGCGGTCCGGCCGGCCAGAGCGTGGCGGCCCGAGGAAGTAGCCCGGTTTCTGGAGACTGCCAAGGGCCACCGCCTCTACCCCCTCTTCGCCCTGATGCTCGCCACCGGCCTCCGGCCCGGGGAAGCCCTGGCCCTCCGGTGGGAGGACTGGGAAGGAGACGTGCTCCACGTCCGGCACACCCTGCGCCGGGACGGCACCCTGGGCCCGGCCAAGACCCCGGGGTCCCAGGCGCCCATCTACCTGGACCAAGAAACCCAAGCCCTCCTCACCTGGTGGCGGGAACGCCTGGAGGAGGAGAAGGCTTCCACCCCAGACTGGCAGGACCACGGGCTCATGTTCCCCAGCTCCAAGGGAACACCCCTGGAATACAACAACTTCAAGCGGGCCTTCTACGCCCTGCAGGAAAAGGCCGGGGTCTCCCGCATCACCCCCCACGGCCTCCGGCACACCTACACCTCCCTCGCCCTCCGGGCGGGCCTCCCCCCCAAGGTGGTAGCGGCCCGCCTCCGGCACGCAGACCCCACCTTCACCGTCAAGGTCTACCAGCAGCTTATGGAGGAGGACCACCGCGCCGGGGCCCTCCCCCTTGACACCTTGCTACACCTAAACAACCGGAACCAACGGGCACCAGCAGGCACCAACGGCAACCAAAAACCCCGTTCCCGCCGCAAACCCCGTTCCTAACCCCCCTCCCCTTGCGGGCTGATAAGCGTGAGGTCGGTGGTTCAAGTCCACCATCGCCCACCACGATGAGAAAGGCAAATCCCCGGGGTCACCAAGGCCCCGGGGAGCGCCTTTTGACACCTACACGACACCTAATAGCCCGTTGTTAGGTGGTAGACCAAATAACCCATAGCCCCGCCCAAAAGGGCGGCCATGACCCCTGCCCACCACGGATGCCTTCGGGCCCACGCCAGAAACTGCCCCGAGATGGTGATCCCCGTGCGGCGCACGGCCCACAGCTCCACGATCCCAAGCCAAAGGATCAGGCCGCCTAGGAAGAGCAGCCACCACCAGAGGCCCGCCAACGCAAAGGCGACAGCCAGTGTCGCAAACATGAGCAGGATGCCCCAAGGAAGCTGCCTCATACCCTCAGCTCGGAGTATTGGGACGCCCAGGCCAGTATCTGGTCTACGTAGGCGTCATTCCGTGCGCCCCGCCGGTATGCGGTAGGCCCGAGGTTGTAGGCGTGCAAGGTAGCGCACCAATCGGGAAACTGCCCCCGCAACCAGGCCAGATAGCGGATCCCCGCCGCCGTGGCGTACTGCACCCGGGCCGGGGTGGGCATGTTGAGGAGGAGGGAGGGGTCCATGCCCACCTGGCGGAAGGCGCAGGGCTTGACCTGCAGGGGCCCGATCTCGGACCCCGAGGCGCAGGTGGCCCCGTTGCTGCTGATCTGCAGGGCGTAGGCTACCCGGTCCACATGAGGGTTGAAGGAGGACTCCCGCCGGGCTAAGGCGGTTACCAAATCAGGGGGCACCCCCATCCCTTCGGCCTGGGCCAGGGCCCCGGCCACGATCTGGGCCATGGTACGCCCACCGCAGTCCCCGCAGGACTGCCGGGCCAGGGCGGGATTAGCTTCCACAATGCGGGCATAAATGCGGTCAATGAGGCTCCACCGGTCCTTGTCCAAGGGCGGGGGCCCGGGGGGAGGGTAGGGGCAGGCGCTTCCAGGACCAGGGGTCCCCCCACCCCCACCACGTGCCGGGCCCGCCCCGGCCCGCGCCAGGGCCAGGGCCCCGAGGGCCCCGAGGGCCCACAGGATCCAGCTACCCCTGCCGTTTCCTGCAGTCTTCCGCCCCATGATGGCTCCGAGTCCTGAGCCGCCGCCCCCTGTTCAAGGTCAAATAGCCGCCCCCAACATACCAGGTGAAAGCGTGAATGTCCCCGTAGCGGGCCACCGCGCCCTTTACCTCACCCCCGCGCACGTGGCGAAAATCACGCCGGGCCAGGGGAAAGACGCCCACCTCCATGGGCGGGGTAGGCGTCGGGTCAGGTAACACCAACGTGCGGTTTTGCCATCCTCCTGGCACCATCACGGCCCCCAAGTAATCTGCCAGTATGCGATAAGCAGTTTATGCAAGTTGTCCTTAGAGAACTCCTGGCCACTGTCAAAGACCAGGTTGCCAGTTGGAGAGGTAAGGTATATGTTGTTTCCACGTAGGTGTCCATTTAGAATGACAGATTTTATGGTTATCACATGCTCTGTTGATTGTATTAGGACAGACGCTTGTCTACTCCTACCTGAGGGCTCGCTGTAGGAAAGGTTTTTGTTGGGGTTATTTGTTGAAAATGTCTCAGTAGTATGTATATACGTTAGTGGGGCCGCGTTGCTTGAAAATCCGACTGTTCCTACCCCCCCGGTATAACCGCCTCGGGCTAGCGCATCCACCACAACGAGGTCTCCTCTCCGCTGGCGATACGTTGAGTTTAAAGACGATAACATAATGCCAAAGTAGTTAGCGGGAGCGTAACCGCCGTTGATGTCCCGGGTGCTAAACATCCCTGTTAGCAGGAACTTCGCCGTCCTAACCCCAGGCCCGTCACCTCCAATGTTTACGGATACGTTCTGCGGCGATGTCGGCGACACCGTTACTTTGTACCGGTAAATCAGCCTCAACCTTTGGTCCGTGTCCAGCGTGAGCACAATAGGATTGCCAAGGCCGTCCCTGAAAAGTTCGCGCGTCATGAGGGGGCCGTTGTAAGAGCTTACGGGCGAAAAGCCCCACTCCGTCAGGTTGAGCCCGCCCACCTGGTCCTCAGAAAACTCAAAGACGCGGCGGATGTTGTACTCCCCGTCGGTCGCCAGGGCTTCTATTTCGTTGGATTCCCCGCTTGGTACGCTGTTCGTCCTCCTAGGGCTACTTGGACTTCCAATCTCGCTGGCCAGCTGGGTCTGGGAAGGGTCTGGGGGCGTGGAACCCGTCCCTACGGCGGCGTACTGAGAGGGGCCGATGAAGCCGTACTGGGGGATGAGTGTGTCGTAAAACTGGTTCAAAATCATGTTGTGCTGCTCCCCCTCTTTCTCGGGAACCCATATCCTTGCTTTCCCTTCACCTCCAGGGCCAAAGGAAAGCCGCTCCCGATAGCGCCCCACTTGCCAGTGAAGCCACTGAGGCCGTATCCGGGCGCCGATTTCCAGGGGCGGGGGAAGGATGGGCCGTACCACTATCCTGGGGATTACGATGCGCTTATCCATGTTTCACCTCACACGTAGTAGTTCCACTGCACAGGGGCGCTGACCGAAGCCGAAGCGGCCACGTCCACGCCTCCGTTGTAGACCACCACCACCAGCTGGTAGTTCCAGGCCGTGGGGGCGGCAACCGAGGCCGAAGCCGCCACCTCGGTGCCAAGGTCTTTGACGACCACGATGGGGATGTAGTCCCAGGCCGCTGGGGGGCTCATAGTGGCCGAAGCTGCCCCCTCCGTCCCGAGGTCCACGATGACCACGATGGGGATGTAGTCCCAGGACGTGGGCGGGCTTACACTCCCCGAGGCCGCCAGTTCCATCCCCACGTCCTTGGCAACCACGATGGGGATATAGTCCCAGTCCACAGGGGCATTGACCACCGGGCTAGCGGCCACCTCGGAAAGGTGGACCGGGTACAGCCCGGACCGTAGGACGTAGCCAGTGGTGTCTAGGGCGCTGACCAGGCTCCCCAAGAGCTCTATCTGGTAGGGCAAGGCGACCGCCTGGTCCAAGACCACAGGTTGGTCAAAGGTCTGGATGGTGTGGGCCGTGGCGTACAGCTCCCGCTGGACTCGCATGGCCAGGCTCGTGCGGTCGGGGGAGAGGTGGAAGAGGAGCACGTCCGAGTCCGGAGGGTGGTAGCCAACGGTGGCGTCCTGGATGAGGACGGGGTCCACGCCCGGGAAAGGGCCCCGCTGAACGAAGGACTGACTAAGGGGGTCCCACTGCCGCACCCAGACCTCCCCCTCCCGCTCGTAGGCCACCACGTGCTGGGCCGCCTGGTCAAAGGCCAGGGCCATATGGGCGACTTCCTCCACCGGGTGAGGGAGGGGAGGCACCTCCACCTCCACCCACACCGCCACTTCTGCCCCCCGTGAGTCGTGCAAGGGCCAGGGGCCCTCCCCGGGCACCTGGGCCTGGAAGAGGCGGAAGCGCCGCTCCACGCGGTCCAAGAGGCCGGCCCAGGCGTAGCCGTAGAGGGTGGCATAGGAACCGTCTCCCGTGTCCCCCATGCTCCGGGGGCCGGGGGCCAGGCGAAGCTCCGGCGCGTATGTGGTGCCTCTACGATAAACCTGGGCCTTCAGCGGCATAGACGCTCACGCCTCAGGGTGTCCAAGTACCTTTGCCGGTAGGGCTCGTACTTGGCCATTAAGTCGTGATAGGTCCTGCAATCTCCGTTGACGCAGCCCCAGATCTTTTCCACTTCGCCGCGTATGTAGCGTGTCAGCCCCCAGTAGGGGAGGTTCAGAACAATGCGCCCATCGCTGACGTGGCGCACGGTATCAGTGGCCTCGTCATAATACAAGGCGCTAGGAGAGTACCCGGTAGCCACAGCAGCGGCTTCCTCCCATATCCGGGCCCGCTCCTCACGTATGCGGGGCAGCTCATCAGCGCACGATGGCGCGGTAGGAGCTATGACGTGGTCCAAGGTGCTCGTGCTAGTGGGCTCAGGCTGAGACACAACAGGCGGGGAGGGCTGAAGAGCCGTGGAAGGAGCAGGGACAGGCTCAGGCGCAGGCTGGGGCTTGGGAATGAGGGCCTTTAACTCCTCAAGGAGCTGCTTGCGCCAGTCCTCCGTCAAGGGGGCGGGAGACGTAATGGGCTGAGGGGCCGTGGAAGGAGCGGGGGCAGGCGCAGGCTGGGGTTTGGGAATGAGGACCTGCAGGTCCTGCCGCAAATCCTCTATGAGCTTCCGCCGCCAGTCCTCGAGGTCCACCGATACGAAAACGGGGGGCTGGGGAGGAGTAGGAGGCTCGGGAGCAGAAGCGGGGGCACCTCGAGGCTCCCCGCTTAAGGGAGCACCTCGAGGCTCCCCACTGGAAGGGGAAGGCTGAGCAGCCAGGCCTTTCTTGCGCAGGGCCCAAACCGCAGCCGCTCCGCCTCCTAGCACCAGCGCCGCTGCCAGAACATGTTTCGCCTCCATACCTCCTCCTACTGCATCAGGATCTGCACCGCCACCGGCCCCTCGCCCATGTCCGAGACCTCAATGGACTCCACGAGGAACGTGAGGTCCAGACTCGCGGCGGGCATGAGCACATAGGGCCCCACCCGCCCGGAGCCGTAGCGGAACCACAGGGCGGCTTTGGCGTCCCCGATGTTGACCACGTGCCCCCGGGTGGCGGGCTTTCCCAGAAGCCCCCCCACGTCCACCACCGCCACCCGCCCCTCCTCGGGGGCGATCTGGGCGATGAGAGGCAGGCGGGCCGGGTCATGGCCCTGCACGTCCCGCCGTGGCCGGCCGTACTCGTATTCCAGAACGCGCTGGATGGCGGCCAGTTGATCCTTCAAGCAGGCCATGTCCGCCTGCATCTGCCCGAAAGCCTCCTGCAAGCGGGCAGGCAGGTTAGCCAGATCTTCCTGCTTTATGCCCAAGAGGTTGAGCATGTCCCTCCTCCTTGCCCCCCAGCCTGGCCGCCCTTGCCCAGGTTTTCAAGGGCGGGCCGCACCACAAAGGCCCCCAGGAGGGCCACCAGGACCAGATAGACCGTGGCCACCCCGAGGGCGATGCCCACGCCCTGCTTGTAGGACTGCCAGAAGGACACCTGCATGCTACTCCTTCTTCCCCACCAGGGCCCCCACCAGGGCCAGGACCAAAAGGAGGCCCACCCAGATCAGGGCCCCGCCCACAACAAAGCCAGCGCCGAAGCGAAGGCCGTCACCGAAGTTCAGGTTCACCGTCCACCTCCCGCCTTCTGCTCCATGCCCATAGCCCGGATGCGGGCCAGGGCGGCCTCAATCTGCCGCTGGGCGATGTCCCGAGGCAGGCCGGGGGCCATCTGCTGCAGGGCCTCCATGGCCTCCCGGAGTTTGGCTTCCGCCCGGGCGGAAGGATCGTACTGGGGGCCCACCTTCCGCCAGCGCTCCTCCGTGGCCAGGACCGCCTGCTCGGCCAGCTTTGGCACACGTTCGGAAAGCCATTTCTCGTAGTTAGCAAAGAGCATCCGCACCGCCGCCGCGAGGACGGGCCCCACCACGGGGATGGCGGAAACCACCCGCACGATGAGCCCCGAGAGAAGGGCGATGAGCCCGGCCGCGAGGAGAGCTTGGACGAGCCAGACGAGCCAGACCTGCCCCTGAGGTAGGAAGTCCTGCACGCTCACACCATCACCCCCACGCGCTTCACCCCACCCCTACCTTCACAATCGCAGGGGGTGGGAGCAGGAGATCCGTCCTGGCACGTGACCAGCACCTGCGGGCAGATCCGATCAGACGGGGGGGAGCTTCGGGAAGGCTGCCCGCCCTGCCCGCCCTGGGACTGCCCCCCTCCCCGCCGGGCCAGGGCATAGCCCGCGTACGCCCCGGCCGCCACCGCCACCGCCACGATCCAAGCGCCCTGCATCCGTCACCCACCTCACCAGAGGGGCACCACGGGCAGAGGAGCGGGCCCGCCCACATAGGCCGGGTTGTGCCAGCCGCAGAGGCTGGGGGCCACCCGGCAGAGGGCGTCCTGCCCGAGATTGCCCAGGCCAAAGGGCGGCTGCCCGCCAAAGTCGTCCACCACCACGGGGGGGGTCTCGGTCTGGGCCGGGGGAGTTTCCGACTGCCCCTGCCCGGCGGCCTGCCCCTTGGCCAGCTGGTAGGCCAGGTAGCCGGCCACCCCGAACCCCAAAAGAGCTAATAAAAGCGTTCTACTTTCCATCTTCCTTCACCTCCCTGAGCCGCAGGCCCTGCCGGTAGGCCTGGGCTTCCATGGCATTCACAACCCGGGAAAGGTAGTAGGCCTGCCGGCGGCCGTTCTCCTCTATGCGGGAGAGGCGTTCCCGCATCTCGGCCATGTCCCTGAACACGAGCTTGAGGAACGCCACAAAGGCCACTGCCCCCAGGCCCATGTCCAGGACGTCCTTCCACTCCATCAGCAATACACCCCCTGAGCTTCCAGATCGGCTATGCGGCGCTCCAGATCCGCAATCGCCTGACGGGCCGCGTTCGCCTGGTCCTGGGCCTTCGCGTACTGGGACCGAAGGGACTGGACCTGCTGATAGGCCTCCGCAATCTGGGCGTTGATGCGCCTGACGTCATCCCAGGTGTCATCCCAGGCACCCCCCGGCTTCAGCTCGTGGCTGCGCAGCGATAGTCCAGAGCCGGTTTTGAGATGCGTGAGGCATGCGCTGTTGGCCTGCTGGTTTGTGGTGGTGCCGGAAACCGTGTACCACTCGTTCCAGGAGCAAACCGGCCACCCGTTGCAGTTGTATTTAAAGGTGGGGTCCTGGGCGTAAATGCGGCAAACCTCTTCCGCCTGCCGCTCAATCTGCCGCATTTTGGCCTCAGCATCGGCGAGGAGGTCTTGCTGCTGCTTTAGCCGCATGCGGTAGTCGCTTAAGAGTTGGCAGAGGCTGGCCCGGTTGTCACTCTGCTTCACCCCGGGGTGCTGAGGCAGATCGGCCGCCACCGGGTCCACCGCCTTCTCCTCTGCCTTTGGCCGGGACCGGGAGAGGTAGTAGACCCCCACCGCCCCCAGCCCCAGACCGGCCAGCCCCGCCACCACGGGCCACCTCACGCTTTCACCCCCTTTTCCTCTCGGGATCCCAGCCACACGGCGAGGCCTACCAGGCCCGCCCCCGCCCCAAGGAGGAGGAGGCCCTGGGAGGCCTGAAGGGCCTTGTAGTTGTAGTAAATCCTGGTGCGCTGGGTTGTTTGCTGCCAATAGATTGCGTCACGAGCGGCCCCCACCTGGGCCTCCACGATCCTCCCCAGCTCGTGCCACTGCACAATGGCGGCGTCAACAAGATTTCTGATGGAGCGTTCCCGGGATTGGGCCACTTCCTCCACGGCCCGGGCCTGCCGGTCGGCCCCCAAAAACCCGAAGAGGCCGCCCAGCGCGTTGCCCAAAAGCCCCAGCAGAGCCTCCATCTCACTCCTTCAGCAGGACCACCACGAGGAGAAGCGCCAAGAGCCCCCCCAGTACCCAAACCCACGTAGGGGGTCCCGCCGGCTGAACCTGCACGCCCGTGGGCTGGGCCGCAGCCCGGGCCGCTTCCGCCTGGGCCTGGGCGAGCTGCAGCTGGTACTGCAGGCGCTCCTGCTCAGTCAAGATGTAGGGGTCAATGAAGCTAGAGAGTTGACCCAGCCCGCTCAGGATCTGGGCCCAGAGGGGGGTGTCCCCGGCGCTCCCGGGGACGCCCCCCGTGAGGGGCATGGTGTAGGAGTAGGAAAGGCCGAACCCAGAGGACCCCGAACCCCCGGAGTCCAAGAGGGTGTAGGGGGGCGTGTACCCCGAAAGGCTGGGGAAGTAGGACTCGGAGAGGCCGAACGGCATGGCTCACCCCCCTCAGAGGCCGCCCCGGTTCTCCAGCTCAGCCAGGCGCAAGAGGCGGCCCTTGTCCAGCACCTCCCCCCGCCGGCCCATGGCGGCGATCTGGATGTAGTGGCCGGCCCGCTCGTTCCAGACCATGGGCACCTGGGTGGTGAAGACCTCCAGGAGAAGGCGGGTGCCCGGCACCAGCTCCACCTGCTGGGGCCAGGCCAGCATGGTCTCCAGGTTGTTTTGGTCCACGCTGTGCATTGTGGAGAAGGACTGGTTGAAGACGGTGGCCACGCTGTCGTCCACCCCGCCCGCGTCCCTGGCCACCCGGAGGCGGAACTGCCCGTCAGCGTGGGTGTAGTAGACCTCAACGTCCTGGGTGCCGGTCACGCCGGCCGGCTCCACGAAGGTCACCTGCTGGTTGTTGTAGTCCACGGACTGGATGGTGCACCGCTGCCACACCCCGCCCACCTTGGCCCAGACGGCCACGTCTGGGTGGTAGGTGGAGGGCAGGGTAGGGGCCCCCTGCAAGGAGGGGATGAGGTAGGGCAGGGTGACGGTGCGGGCCTGGGCCGTGTCCAGATTCTGGCCCGCGAAGGCGGCCAGGCCCTTCAGGTAGATGCGCAGGCGCCGCTCCCCCGCCAAGACACGGAAGTGGGCCGTGTCCGGGGTGCGCATCTGGGCCAGGGCGAAGTACTCATTGGGGCGGTAGGCGAGACCCGTGGGGTCAAAATCTTCGCCATCAATCCACGCGAACTGCCACCCCGAGGCCTGGACCGCCGCCGGGGCAGGCCGCGCCGGCTGGGGCTGCGGCTGAGGCGCGGGGGAGGGGGCGGAAGGGGCGTCCTGGAACACCCCGAGGCCCCTCCGAACCGCGTTGCGAAGGCTATCCAAGAGCGCCATAGTCCCTCCTACACGCTGGAGTTGTCCACGCCCACGGGCAGCTCAATGCGGGTGCGGGAGTCGTTGAGGTTCACGGTGATGCCGGGGTCGGTCTCCACGTAGATCTCCAGGGTGTCCCCCTCCCGCAGCACGATGCCCTGGGGCGGGGTAGGGGCGTAAAGTGGGCTCGCGGTCTGCAGGATGTTCTGGTAGAACTTGGCGTCCCGCTGCTGGGCCTCGGAGAGGTCGTAGTACGAAGCGTACTGGGCCTTGACCAAAAACTCGGGGAAGTCAAAGCCCTTGGTGCGCCGGGCAAAGAAGACGTCCGTGGTGTGGGGCAGCTGGTTGCCGTCGGAATCGTACAACTTGAGGATCACGGGGACGGGGTTGGGAAAGACCCAAGTGGCCCCCGAGGGCACCACGAACTCGCCCACCTTCACCTTCTGCCTGCCGCCGTACGCCACGAACTCGGGGCCGCTCCTCAGGATGGTGATGGGACGGGCCCCAGGCCGAAGCCGCTTGATCCGCTCAAAAGCCTCCTGCATCCTCTACCTCCTTAGTCAATGTCCAGAATCGCTATGACCAGGTTCGCGAAGGAACCGGCCGCCACGCCTAAGCCGATGTAGTCCACCATGGGGTCCTCGGTCAGCTTGTTGTTGATGAGCAGTGAGCCCAAGACGACCCCGCCCAGGTTGAGTAACATCCTGTTGGTCCGGGCGTTCGGGACCTCCTTGCTGGTGTCGGGCTTTCCGTCCGGACCCACCGCGTAGTAGTGGACACGCCCGTCCTCGCCCTTCGCCGCCCAGCCAAAGAGGTCGCGCCTGGACGTATAGAGCGCCTTCCGCGCCAAGTAGGCCCCCAGCACCCCCACGCTCACGCTCACCACGATGGGGTTCTGCACCACCTCCAGGGGGTTGCTGGTGGAGGCCAGCTTGCGCATGTCCTGCGCCGCAATCGCCGCCGCCGTATCCGCCATTCGCCCTCCTTCTGCCGCCCACGGTAGGCGGGGGGCGATGGGGGAATAAAGAGCAAAGCGCCCCGGAGATACGCCGGGGCGCTTGGGAGTTTTGGGCCGCCTTGCCAGGGCGAAGTGCCCGGGCGAAGTGCCCCTTAGCCGTCCAGGGGCACGAAAACCCGCCGTTGGGGGTTTCTCGGGTCCCGGAGGACCAGGCCCGCCCGGTCCCGGTCTAGGTCCTTCACCCCGTACTCCGGGGGCAGGCCGTCATCGGGGCGCTTGAGGAGCCTGACCCGCTCCCCAAGCTCGGGGAACATGTCCGCCAGGGCCTGGACTTCCCGGGGTTCCGTGAGGCGGAAGGCCACCAGGTGGGAGGCCTGACGGCGCACTCCGGGGTCTATGCCCCCGGTGGCGGCCTGGAGCATCTGGGTGACGAAGATGGCCGAATGCCCGTGCTCCCTTCCCCCGGTCAGGACCTCAAAGAGGCCCTTGGGCACCTGCCCCCGGGGAAAAAAGTGGTGGGCCTCGTCAAGCAGCAGAAGGGTGTCCTGGAGGCGCATGATGGCCTGGCCCAGGGCATCCAAAAAGGGGCGGGGGTCGTAGCCGGTGACGTGGAAGTGGACCCTGCGGTGGCGCCGCAGGGCGGGCCAGGGGTCCCCGTCCTCTCCCACGCGGAAACGGGCCTCTGCCAAATCACCGAACTCCGTCTTGCGGTTGACGATGACGAGCCGGCGGAAGCGGCCCTCCATGGCCCGCACGATCTGCCGGGCCAGGGTGGACTTCCCCGATCCGGACTTGCCCACGATGAGGATGCGGAAGGTCTGCCTACCGCCCATTTAGGCTTGGCCCCGGTAGGCCTGCCACAGCTCCCACCCGGCCCAGGCGGCCAGGGCGAGGGCCACCACGGCCTGGGCGGTCTCGCACTTGGGGCAGCCCTTGCCCTCCCGCAGGTTCTTCACGCGCCCGAGGCCCAGGTAGAGGCCTCCCGCCAAAACCGCTAATGGGAAAGCGTTCTTTTGGGCGAACTCCATCATTTCCTCCTCCGTTTGCGCTTGGGTTGCTCAACGTTCAAACCGCGTTCCTTAAGCACCTCTGCTATAGCCCTCTTCTCCAGGTCGTCCCCTCCCACGCGCCGGTAGCGGGCCATGAGCGCAGATGTGCTTTCCCCACGCATCCGTTCCGCGAGGGCCTGGACCTTTCGGCGGTTGGCAGCCGCCTTTTTCCCCCCTTTGGAAGCATCACTCTTTTGCTTGGCCCGCTCCATCCGCTTAGCCCACTCCTTGGATCGCTTGGCCTTCAGGTAGTCTTCGGCCGCCAGGCGCTTCACTTCCCGCTCCCACTCCCGGATCTGCCGAAGGGTGGCCTTGTCCCCCCGGGCGCGGGCCTCGAGCATCGCCTTGCGGATAGAGGCGTCCGGCACAAAGCGCACCCGCACGCCCCTGCCCCTGGGCATCTCCTCCACGGCCACCACCTCACCGCCCTTATGCACCCGGAAGCGGCCCTTTTCTCCCTTAGGCAGGGGCTCAAGCTCTACCCGGGCGGGCTTCTCCGGGGGCCGGACGAAGCGCCCTTTCGCATCCCGATAGATCACCCGGCAAATGGTTTGCCTGCGGATCATTTCAGCCTCCTCAAGGTGATGGCCAAGCGGGCCGCCCTGCCTATGCCGTCCTTACGCCTGGCCAGCTCCCGCAAAATTTCCATTCGGATCGTCCCCCGCTGCGTAAAACCCGCCTGCCCGTACACCCGCCGCACGTAGGCCCGGAGGCGTCCGGGGCGCGTGATGGCGTTTTGGATCCACCGCTCTTTCACGCCGTCCACCTCCTCGCAAACTCAGCTATCGGAGAGGCTACGGCCTGAGCCCGGGCGATCCTCTCTGCCCTGCTGATGGGCCGTGTGGGTCCGAACTCCATCAGGATGGCCGGGCCGGGGAAGTCGTCTATGTAGAGGCGTCCGAACCTCGAGGCCGAAGAGGGCCTAACCCATGCCCCCTCCCCCAAGGCGGCGGCCACGGTGCGGGCCAACTCCTCGGATCCCGGATGAGGGGAGTAGTAGACCCCGGGCCTCGAGGCCGTGGGAGTGTCATGGTGGACCGATATGAAGAGCCTCGCCCCCATCCTCCGGGCCATGGCAATACGCTCAGAAAGGGGGACATAGACGTCCGAGGTCCTGGTGAACCCCACCCGGTAGCCCAGGGCCACCAGGTACTCCTTCAGGGTGAGAGCCTGGGCCAGGTTCAAATCGGCCTCCCGGGTGCCGTCCGGGGCCACAGCCCCGGGATCCTGCCCGCCATGGCCGGGGTCCAGGACGATGTAGGCACTAGGCGCTTGGCGGCGCACCATCAGGAGCACCCCCAGCAGTACTAGAAGCCCGTACATCCATAACCGCACGCACACCTCCGTACGCCGCTATAGCCAGCACCCCGCCGCCCAGGAGAATCCGGAGCCACGGAGGCAGATTCTCCACGCTCCCCATGCCCGGAAGGCGGTTCTTCCCGATGCCGTACTGGGCCAGGGCCTCCCCGACCTTCAGGACGTCCAGCACTTGGGCCGGGGGCATGAGGCCGAAGAGGCCCCCCTGCCAAGCCCGGAGAAACGCGGCCTTTTCCTCCTCCGACTGGACCCGCACCCCGAGCATGAGCAAAAACGCCGCCCCGCCCGCGATCTCCTCCCCGGTGAAGGGGATCACGGGAGGCTCCGCCGGCGGAAGCTCGGAGAAGTCTTCCGGGGCCTCCTCGCCTACCTCGCCTAGGGGCTCCCAGCTACCAGATGACGGGGCCGCTTCCGATTCCTCCACCGGGGGCGGTGGGGGTGGGGTTTGCGCCTGGGGTTCCTCCACTACCGTTTGCACTCGCACCTCCCTTTCCGGCCAGGGCCACGCCCAGGAGGACCAGGGCCCCCGCCCCCAGGGCCGCGAGAAAGCCGAAGGGGCTCTTCGTAGGGGCACCCCTGGGGGTCTCCTCGGGCTCGGGTTCGGGCCTGGCGGGCTCCTCCTGCGAGGCCTCTTTAGGCCCGGCCACCCGGGGCTGGGACTCCACGGCGGCCTCCAGAATGGGGTCTAAAGGTCCCTGGAGGGGGACGGCCTTCACCTCTCTGGCCTCCCCCTCCTCCTCCAGGACGGCCTTCTCGCCTACGACCTCCTCCGGGAGCTTGAGCCGGAGCATGGTCTACCTCCGAGAGCGCTTCTTCCTCTTGGTCTTCCTGGTCTTCCGCTTAGGCATACGCCCTCCTTCTCCTTCCACCAACAAGGGCCAGGGCCACCACACCCAGGGCGGCCAGCCCGAGGGCCCCCACGCCCACCCCCGCGCCCGCCACGGCGGCCGCCCGGGCCGGGGCCGGCACCAGCTCCACCGCCTCCTTCAGCTCGGCCACGATCCGCCACATCAGATAGAGGACGGCGATGACCGCGGCGGCGCTGAGGGCCAGGGCGGGCAGGAAGGCCGGGTAGATGTCCCCCCCGCCCATGTAGCCCATGGGCTGGGGGCACTTGGTGGACCCGCATCCCGCCCCCCCGTAGGCGGGAGGCACGGCCCAGGGGTCAGAGGTTCCGGCGGAGGAAGACGTGGCCTCCACCTTCAACCGGATCACCAGGTCATTCCCCCGCTTCCCCCAGTCCAACACCCGGACCCCAGGGCCGTACTTGGCCTGCAGGGCCCGCTCCAAATCGGCCCGCGTGACCCGGGAAACGTCCCCCCCTTTGTGGGCCGCCACGATCTCGTAGGTCTTTCCCGGTTTCAACGGGGCGTTGGGGTCCACGGGCACCCGCTGATAGGCCATGCCCTCAGCCTGCCGTCCAGAGGCGGGCAAAAAAAGCCCGGCCCGCCAGGGCGAAGCGGCGGGCCGGAACGCCAGGGCGGTTCGCCCTGGCGAAGTGAACCCTAGCGCTTCACAAGCCTCCTCACTAGCTCCACCAGGGCCGCGAGGCGGCCCGCCACCCCCTCCCCCACACCGGGCAGGGCCATGAGGTCCTGGATGTCCCAGCCGTGGAGGTTGCGGATGTCCCCTTCCAGGGCCTCGGAGATGGACCGGGCAGCCACCGGGTTGCCCAGGAGGGCGTAGAGGAGGTTTTCTAAGGGCTGGGCCTCAATGGGTATAGGGTTTCTTTTGCGGGTGGCGAGGGCCAAGATGCGCCTACCGGGACGCCCCTTTTTGAGTTCCATCCCCCGCATCATAGCACGCCTCTAGGTGTCACGGAACGGGTTCCGGTGGGCACGAGTCTAAGGCGATTTGCACCCCCGGCATGCCCGGGCGGGGCAGGGTGAGGCGGCATGCCGTCCCAGTGCATACGTCTGCCGTTCTGGCGCGGTATTCGCCGCCTGGCCATGTCAGGATGACCTCTCCCGCCACCCCCTCGTACTGGAAGGCCACCTCGTCCCCAGAGCGGCCGATGGCCGTGATGTACCCCTGGCAGTCCCCAAGCCCCTCAAGGGGGGGCACCTCGAGGACCGCCGCTTGAGGGGGCACCTCGAGGCCCGCCCCCGAAAGGGCCGCCTCCCCTCCACCCACCTGAGGCCTGGGGGACCAGATGGACCAGAAATAGGCCACGATGCCCACAAGTAGGGCCAACCCAAAGGCTTTCTGGCTAGGTGTCATGATTCCTCCATCCTATCTCTCAAAAAAGCCTCCTCCTCGGAAGTGAGGAACTCCATCCCGAGCTTCGCCTCCACCTCCTTCA
>ERZ795042.1179-NODE-1179-length-17732-cov-5.052724_pt1 | contig 17732 bp, 17 predicted proteins | sample MGYA00375126_ERZ795042 | MGnify/ENA primary metagenome ERZ795042 (study PRJEB30171, sample SAMN05518105) | compost metagenome | isolation source: Feedstock adapted compost from Newby Island compost facility, Milpitas, CA | place: USA:Newby Island compost...
GATCGTTTCTTGGAAGATGGCGATGTGGTCGAATTGACGGTAGAATCGTTGGGTACGTTGCGAAATCGCGTGATAACCGCAAAATAACGGTTCACACAATGTTTTAAATTGGATATTTTAATTGGATAATGGAAAGAATACACATCACATGTCTGCCGACATTCGTCCCATTGCTCAAGGTCAAATTCTTGCAATGTAGATTATTAAGTGCTAGTATGAATAAGGACTCTGGTACTCAATTTTTTAGCAAAACTAAACAAAAGCGAGTGAGTTCGAATTGGAAGAAATCGGCAGACAAAAAAGAAAAAAATTAGCTACGCGCCAGCGCATATTGGAAGCTTCAGTGAAGCTTTTCCGCGAGAAGGGATACGAAGCGACGACGATCGAAGATATTGCGACGGAGGCGGATGTATCAAAAACGACGTTTTTTAAACATTTCCCGCGCAAGTACGATATTATTTTGTCCCTGTTGGAAAGAGGCCGGGAACAAATAATGGCCGCAGCCTCCGAAGCGCAAATCGCCGATTTATCTACAAAGATGCAACTGGCCCACGTATTGAACACACAAGTGCAAATTATAGAAAGCGATCCGGTTATGGCGGAAATTTCCATGACCGAATACGTACGGTCAGGCGATATTATCCAAATGGATACGCCGATCATTGATCTTTTTTATAAAATAATTGAGCGCGGAAAAGAACGGGGAGAAATCCGCCGAGATGTACCTTCCCTCGTCGTCGCCCGCGTCTTATGGGCCTATTATGTGGATTCCCTGTTTTGCTGGGCGCGGAGCAAACGAACCCAACCATTAGGTCCGATGTTGCTGGCCGGTGTCGATGTGATTTTCGATGGCATTGCAACCACGACCGGAAATGAAGTAATTTCATGAACGGAAAAAGAAAATATATGAATATAACTTGGTACACTTTTGTTCCTAAATAAACTTATTGAGTGATGTGAAGACAATAAAACTGCCACCTGGAGAACATCAGGTGGCAGTTTTTTTCAGTCTTTATTCGACAAAAAATTCCAAGTTGGCGTTTAACTTTACTTCTTTACCCACCAATAGGCCGCCTGTTTCCAGCGGAGCGTTCCATGTCAGGCCGTAATCGTCGCGGTTGATTTTGCCGCTCACTTCAAAGCCGGCCACCATTTTTCCCATCATGGGATGTTTGGCAAGTCCGTTGAATTGCACCCGAAACGTTTCGGTTTTTGTAACCCCCCGAATCGTCACATCGGCGGTCAATTCGTATTCTGAATCGGACACTTTTTTGATGGATTGGCTTTTCACCGTAATTTTCGGGTAATGTTCGATATCGAAGAAATCGGCGCTCCGCAAGTGATTATCGCGGTCTTCATTGTTCGTATTAATCGAAGCCACGTCGATTTCAGCCGTAACTTGCAAACTTTCGAGATTTTGCACGTCGCCTGTGACGAGAATGTCAAAATTCTTAAATTCGCCTTTCGCATTGGAAACCATCATGTGTTTTACCTGGAATGTCACGCCGCTGTGGGCTTTGTCCAGTTGAAATGTCGACATTGACCGATCCCTCCGTATTTTTCCTTTATTGCATATGGCATAGATCTAGCTTGCTTTGTGAAACCTAGTATATAATATCTAATAACTAACGTCAAGTAAGTTATTTACAAAACACAATGGCGTCGTTTTCATCAATTGGTTTAATAAACAATAGGAGGGAGTCCGATGAATAAAGAGAAAATTTGTCCAAAGTTCGAAAAAGCGGTATCGATTCTCAACAAACGCTGGACAGCGTTGATCATTTTTCAATTGCTGCAAGGGGCCCAACGGTTTTGCCAAATCGAATCGAGCATCGGCATTAGCGGCCGCGTTTTGTCGGAGCACTTGAAGCTGTTGGAAAAGGAAGGCATCGTTATCCGGAAGGTATACGATGAAACGCCGGTGCGGATCGAATATTCATTGTCGGAAAAAGGACAGGCTTTGGAAGCGACATTGCGGGAAATCCAAAAATGGGCGGAAAAATGGGTCGATTGAAAGATTCGTATGAAGGGAAAACAATCATTGCATACTACTGTTGAATCCGTGGCGTCCGGAAGGAGGCACTGGCTTGTCAAATGTAACAGCACAAGAGCAAGCACCCGAAGTCCAGGATGGGAAAACGGCTCCATTGGAAGCCGTGCAACAGTTGGGAACAACACAAGTTCCTGGAATGGAAACAAACATTTATTTTTTAAATATCATTGGACAAATTGAGGGCCACATGGTCTTACCGCCCCAAAACAAGACGACCAAATACGAACATGTCATTCCCCAATTGGTGGCAGTGGAACAAAACCCGAAAATTGAAGGGCTATTGGTGGTGTTAAACACGGTCGGTGGCGATGTGGAAGCGGGACTGGCCATTGCGGAAATGATTGCTTCCCTTTCCAAACCGAAAGTTTCGCTCGTATTAGGAGGTGGTCACAGTATCGGCGTTCCCATTGCTGTAGCGGCCGATTATACTTTCATTACGGAAACGGCCACCATGACAATTCACCCGGTTCGATTGACCGGCCTCGTCATTGGCGTACCGCAGACGTTTGAGTATTTGGACAAAATGCAAGAACGCGTGGTCAAATTCGTCACATCCCATTCCCGCATTTCGGAACAAAAATTCAAAGAACTGATGTTTAAAACCGGGGAATTGACCCGGGATGTGGGAACGAACGTCAGCGGTGCCGATGCCGTCAAATACGGGTTGATGGACGCGGTGGGCGGTTTGGGTGATGCGATGAAAGAACTGAATCGCCGCATTCAACTGTACCGCAACGATCGCCGTAACTCCGAGTTGGTTCAATAAAAGAGAGGTGTTGACGGTTGATCATTTATTCGGCCATGCCTGTCGAATACATTCTCGAAGGGATGGAGCAGGAGCGGCAATTTCAAGAAATTCGCATCGACAATGTGACAATGATCATTGAACCGGTGTCCGCGACCCAGTATCGAGTTGTTCGTTTGCTTAGCCCAAATCCGCAAGATTATTTGCACGCAAAGTATACCCCGGGAACCGTGATTCATTTCCGTCCAACGACATGAATACCGCCGATTTCTACCTCAATGGTAAATATTTATGATATAATGCGTATACAAAATGAACGGATAACAAGCAACAAACTACTGTTGCTTTTTTCTTTTGGGGTGTGAAAGATGGCGGGACGCAAGGGCGAAAAGCAAAAAGGATTGCGGGAAGATCTGAAATTTGAAGCTTATGGCTTGGTATTGTTGACCTTTGCCCTCATTTCCCTCATCGGCTACGGAAAAATGCGCTATGTCAGCTTTCTTTTTTTTCTGTTGGCCGGCAGTTGGGGTTTCCTCATCTCCCTTTTTTTCGCAGGATGGGGCTTGTACTTGATGGTCCGAAGGCGTTGGATGTGGCGGATGTCCAGCCGTTGGGTCGGCACATTGCTGTTGCTACTGGCCGTCTTGCTGTTGGCTCAGTTGCACTTTTACGAAGAGTCTGAACGCCTCGGCTTGCTGAACAATCGGCACATTGTTTCTTTCACTTGGGATACCTTGTGGTCACAGCAAGCGGACTATTTGTCGGGCCAGCCGGTTTCAGACGTCGGCGGGGGAATGATCGGCGCTTTTGCATTTGCCCTCTTTTCATTTTTCTTCGATGTAAAAGGAACGAAACTGGTCGTCCTGTTATTCATTTTGTTGGGCATATTGTTGTTGACGAACCGTTCCTATGTCCGGGGAGCGACGCGCTTTTACCGGTGGATGACACAACGGTTGAAAGCGCTGAAAGCCGGAATCGCGAACAAGATGCAAACGCGCGAGCAACGGCGACAAGCCCGTACTGGGCAGAAAAAGGATAACGGTACGGACGGCCTTTCCGATGATACGGACCCGTTGGACATGCCCCAAGCATGGGAGACGGAACCAGCAGCCGGCGAACCGTTGACAGGCTCTTCCACTGCTTTCCCGGCTGAATCGCCCGAACCGTCTCCGGTTTTCGAAGAACCAGTGGAACAAGGCCCGGCAGAACGGAACCGGGACAATACATTCCGGACCGGGCCGGATGTATTCGAGCGTGAAAATGACAACAGGCCGCAACCAATGATGGAATCCCCTGTATCCGAGACTGTAGTTGTGTATCCGACGGCCAACGCCACAAATACCGAATATCAACTGCCGTCCGCCAGCCTGTTGCGGAAAGGGAAAAAACCGACGGTTGAAAAAAAACAGCGTTCGTTGAACGCATTAGCAAAAAAACTGGAGCAGACGCTGGACAGTTTCGGAGTGCGGGCGAAAGTGACGCAAGTGCACAGCGGGCCGGCCGTCACCCGGTTTGAGTTGCAACCGGAAGCCGGTGTGAAAGTGAGCCGCATCGTCAGTTTGGCCGATGACATGGCCTTGGCTTTGGCTGCTAAGGACATTCGCATTGAGGCGCCGATACCGGGCAAGTCGGCCCTGGGAATAGAAGTGCCCAATCAGGAAATTTCCATTGTCACATTGCGCGAAGTCATCGAATCCGAACCTTTTCAGCAAAGCGAAGACAAATTGTTGGTGGCGCTGGGCAAAGACATCTCCGGCGAACCGGTTGTCGGCAACTTGTCAAAGATGCCCCATGTCTTGGTGGCCGGGGCTACCGGTTCGGGAAAAAGCGTTTGCATCAACGGCATGATCGTCAGTCTGCTTTACCGGGCCCGTCCCGATGAAGTGAAATTTCTCATGATTGACCCAAAAATGGTCGAATTGAGCGTCTATAACGAAATTCCCCATTTGCTTATCCCGGTCGTCACCGATCCGCGAAAAGCTTCGGCCGCCTTAAAAAAAGTCGTCCATGAAATGGAAAACCGGTATCAGTTGTTCGCCAAGGCCGGGACCCGGGATATCGAACGGTATAACCAACTGATGGAAATGCAAGGACAAGAAAAGCTTCCGTACATCGTTGTGATCATCGACGAATTGGCCGATCTGATGATGGTCGCTCCCGGCGATGTGGAAGAGGCCATCAGCCGTCTCGCTCAAATGGCCCGGGCGGCGGGGATTCATTTAATTATTGCGACGCAACGTCCGTCGGTGGATGTCATTACCGGATTGATTAAAGCCAACATCCCTTCCCGGATTGCCTTTGGCGTTTCATCCCAAGTCGATTCCCGGACGATCCTGGACATGGCCGGGGCGGAAAAGCTGCTCGGACGGGGAGACATGTTGTATTATCCGGTCGGCTATCCGAAACCGGTACGGGTACAGGGGGCTTTTATCAGTGATCGGGAAGTGGAAGCGGTTGTCGCCCATGTTAAATCCCAACAACGTCCGGAATACCGTGAAGACATGTTGGCGCAGGATGCGGGACAGTCGGATGCCCACCCCGAAGAAGAAGACGAATTGTTCGAGACGGCCATGCGCTTGGTCATCGAAACGCAACAAGCTTCCGTATCACTATTGCAACGCCGTTTGCACATTGGCTATACCCGGGCGGCCCGTCTCATAGACGCTTTGGAAAGTCACGGTGTAATTGGACCTTATGAGGGCAGCAAACCGCGGGAAGTGTTAATTAAACCCGACCAAGTCAGTGAAGTTCGATAATTTTTGAACGATGGCAAAGGGACCTTGACCGAAGTTCATTAGAATAGTTATAATTGTTTATGTATGGTTTACCATGATAAAGTGGGTGATGATGGGAGATGGAGTGCCCCCTTTGCCATCGAGCCAAAATCGGCCAGATTGGCTTGCACCGTTATTATTGCAGCGATTGTTACATCGAATTTGAAATCCATGAAAATGAAAACATCAAAGTATATGACATCATGGACGACGGAACGTTAAAAATTCGCGAGCTGGAAGCATTAACTGCCGAGTTGGAGTAAGAAAACGGCCATTTGGGTCGTTTTTTTATTTTGTCGTACACTTTTGTTCATAGTCCGCGACGCTTGCGGTCACGCTATGGGTAAACCAACAGAAAGGGGTTCGTTCATGGCTGTTCAACCATTGGGGTGGTTTCAAACTGTTGCCTGCGACGGTCTGCGGGTACACATTTTTCCGACCCGGCAATTTAAAACCGTCACTTGTGTATTGACAGTTCAGGTCCCGTTGGCGGAGCGAACCGTCACGCCAACGGCCATGTTGGCGCAAGTGCTGCAACGGGGCTCGTCCAAATATCCGACCATCCGGGAGATGAAACAATATTTGGATCACTTGTACGGCGCCACGTTTCACGTGGATGTGGACAAACGGGGCGAGCGACAAGTGTTACAGCTGTACCTTGATTTACCCCATGAAAAGTTCGTTCCCGGCGAACGGGAGTTGTTAGAAAAAGCAATTGCGTTCTTGTCCGAAGTGTTGCTACATCCGCTGCTGGAAGACGAAGACCGTTTTGTGGCCCGTCACGTGGAGGCCGGTCGAATCGCCTTAAGGCGGAAAATCGAAGGAATCATCGACGATAAAATACAATATGCGCAATACCGTTGTGTTTCTGAAATGTGCCGGAACGAGCCCTATCGCCTCTTGCCCTACGGACGGTTGGAGGACTTGCCGGCCATTGAAGCGGCCGGCTTGTATCGGCATTACCGTCGCCTCTTGGCCGACAGCCAAATGGATTTGTTTGTGGTCGGTGACGTGCGGGAAGAACAAGTCGTATCACTCGTGGAAAAACATCTGTCCCTGCCTTCCCGCCATGTTCAGCTGCCGCCGGCCAGCGGCGAATTTCCGCCTGTGGAAAATGTGCGGCGGGTCGTCGAAGAAATGGATGTCATGCAAGGCAAGCTGAACATGGGTTTGCGCACCGGCGGATTGACATTGGCGTCAACCGACTATCCGGCGTTAATGATGTATAACGGATTATTGGGCGGCTTTCCCCATTCCAAGTTGTTCCGTAACGTTCGGGAAGAAGCCAGCCTCGCCTACTACGCCTTTTCTCGCTTGGAAAGCCTGAAGGGCCTGCTGCTCATTCAAACCGGCATCGAAGTCGACAATTATGAAAAAGCGGTGGACATCGTGCAAAAACAGTTGAATATGATGCGGCAAGGCGACTTTACCCCGTTGGAAATGGAGCAGACGAAAGCGATGCTCATGCATCATTTGCGGGAAGTTTACGATCGAACCGGATCGCTTATCGATTTCGCTTTTCGTGGCCTTATCGCCAACATGCGACAAAAGCCCGACGAATTGATGGAGCGGATTGCCGTCGTGAACAAAGATGACATCCAACGGGTGGCGGAGAAAATTCAGATGGATACGATTTATTTTTTGCGGAATCGCCGGCAACAAAAGGAGGCTGGGGCATATGTTGCAGACGTTGAACTTTGACCGGTTGGAGGAAAAGGTGTATTACGAGGTGTTGGAAAACGGGTTGCAAGTATTCGTACTGCCGAAACCGGGTTTTCGGAAAACGTATGCCACGTTGACGACCCGATTCGGTTCCATTGATTGCCGGTTTTGCGTCGAAAACGGTGATGTGGTGGAATTGCCTGACGGAATTGCCCATTTTTTGGAACACAAAATGTTTGCCGAGGAAGAGGGGGACGTCTTTTTCCGCTTTGCCCAACAGGGGGCTTCGGCCAACGCCTTTACAAGTTTCAACCGAACGGCGTACTTGTTTTCCTGTACGGACCGGGTGAAGGAAAATTTATTGACTTTGCTCGATTTTGTCCAACGACCTTATTTTACCGATGAAAGCGTTGAGAAGGAGAAGGGGATTATCGGGCAAGAAATCCGCATGTACGATGACGATCCTGACTGGCAAGTCTACTTCGGTCTGCTGCAATCCATGTACGTCCATCACCCGGTGCGGATCGATATTGCCGGGACCGTCGAATCCATTGCGCGAATCAATAAAGAGTTGCTGTATCAATGTTATGAAACGTTTTACCATCCCAGCAACATGCTGTTGTTCGTCGTCGGTCAAATCGAACCGCAGCAGGTAATGGAGTGGGTACGCGAAAATCAGGCGAGAAAACGATTCGCTCCACCAACCCGCGTGACCCGATTGTATCCGGAAGAACCGTTAGGTGTCGCGGAACGGGAACGGAGACGGACGTTGCCGGTGGCGGTGCCGAAATTGATGTTCGGTTTCAAAGAACCGCAAATATTGTCCGGCGAGCCGCTATTGCGCCGGCAGTGCGGGACAGAATTGGCGCTGGAGGCCTTGTTCGGTACCGGTTCGGAGTTGTACCAACAGTTGTATGATGAAAATTTAATCGACGACGATTTTGGTTATCAAGCGACGGAGGAGGACACTTACGCCTTTTCCACGGTGGGGGGCGAGACGCCGGAACCGGATCGGCTGTTGGAGATCGTCCGGGAATATCTTCGCCGGCGGATACAAGAAGGGATTGACGAAGACGTATTTGAACGGGTACGGCGGAAAAAAATCGGCGCTTTTCTCCGTTCGCTGAACGTCTTAGAATTTATTGCCAACCAATATACGAGTTACAGATTTAATGGAACCGATTTGTTCGCGGTATTGCCCATGCTGGAGCAAATGACGGTGGAAGCGGTCAACCGGCGGCTGCGGGATCATTTAACGCCGGAGCGAATGGTCGTATCCATTGTGGAGCCGACCCGCCCGTCGTAACCGGATTTTAGCATACTGTCAAAGAAGGGATTCGAATTGAAAAAAGGGAGAAGAGTGTTCATTACCGGTGCCAGCGGCGGAATCGGAAGCGCTGTGGCCCGGGCCTTTGCGGAGCATGGAGATCATCTGTTGCTCCATTTTTTTCGTTCCGAAGACCGTATTCGGTCATTGGTCGAAGAATGTTGGCAAAAAGGGATTATTGTCCACACGGTTCGTGCGGATCTGCGGACGCTCGAAGGGATGGAGACGATTCGGGCGGCCTTACATCAATACGGATTTTATCCTAACGTTCTTGTCAACAATGCCGGAACCGCCTTGTACCGGTTGGCCGAAGAGGTGACGGTCGATGACTGGGAACAGTTGGTGGGTTTGCATCTGCGGAGCAGTTTTTTTCTATCCCAAATGGTCTTGCCATATATGAGACGGAAAGGTTTTGGCCGCATCGTTAACGTGTCGTCCATCTGGGGGGAGGTCGGAGCGGCGAGCGAGGTTGTGTATTCCACGGTCAAAGGCGGGTTGAATGCCATGACAAAAGCTTTGGCGAAAGAAGTGGCCAGTGCCGGCATTACCGTCAACGCCGTGGCCCCCGGAGCGATTGAGACGGCCATGAATGCTCACCTTTCGCCGGAAGAAAAGAATGTATTAGCGGCGCAAATTCCGGCGGGACGGCTCGGCACACCGGAAGAAGTGGCGGCATTGGTATTGTTTCTCGCCTCCGAACAGGCCGCATATATTAACGGGCAAATCATCTCTGTAAATGGCGGCTGGTGGTAACAACATGCATATTTTCTTTTTTTGGTCGCAAATTAATACTGGACCGGTAAGCGTGAACAGATGTGCAAAGGAGGCAATAAGATGACGGTATTAAAAAATTTCAGCAAATGGAAAGAGTTTTTAAACGAACGCATCGACCAGGCGCAAGCGGCGGGCATCAATGACGAGACCATTAAAAACATCGCCTATCAAATCGGTGATTATTTGGCGAAAAACGTTGATCCGCAGAACAACGAAGAACGATTGTTGAAAGAACTTTGGGAAGTCGGTACGGAAGATGAACAAAAAACGCTGGCAGGCTTGATGGTGAAACTGGTCGATCAAAAGTGAGGAAAAGGTGTTGGAGCATGCCCATCTTGTACTTTTACATGATGGGCTTTTTTGTTATGCTAAAAAGGGGTAGCAGAGGGGATCAAACAGGTTTTCTTTCTTAAGATACATAATTACATATGTTAATGTTTTTTTCCAACGGGTTTCCTGTAAGTATTGAAAGGAGGGTTATCGCTTGGATAACCTGGGTGAATTGTTACGGCAAGCACGCCTGGAGAAAGGAAAGACGTTGGAGGAAATTGCCGAAGAGACAAAAATTCGTATTCGGTATTTGCAAGCGATTGAAGAAGGAAACCTTGACATATTGCCGGGGCATTTTTATACCCGTGGGTTTATAAAAAGTTACGCCGAGGCGGTGGGTTTAGATCCGGATGCGCTGTTGAAAACCCACTTGCCGGAGGAACGTGAAGAAGATGCCGATTCACAGGTTTCATTGCCGCCGCGACGTGTTCGACATCAAAGTTACCGGGTGCAACCGAAACCTGCTTTTTTTACGAAAGGATTTTCGAGTTTTTTACTTGTAGCGTTCGTCGGTTTGATTGTGGTGGTCATTTATTGGTTCATGACTTCGCAAAGCAATGGGCAAAACGGACAAACGTTGCCTCCTGGCACGATGCCGAATGTAACCGTGGAAGACAACGAACCTACGTCTCCTCCATTGGTGGAAGGTGGGCAAAATCAACAAGAACCTGATGGAGCTGCGATCCCTGGATCGGAGGTGCCGAAACCGGAACCGACCGATAACGACATCGTCACCAACACCGGACAATTGATTTTGCTCGAGGAAAAAGGGCAAGATCATGTCTATGCATTGACGGGCGGAAAGCTGGCAATTTACTTGGAAGCAACGGGCCGATGCTGGGTGGAGCTGCGGGCCAATGACGCAAAAGGGCAGAAGTTGTACAGCGGTGAACTTCAGCCGGGCGAGACGCTGGTGTGGCCGCCCGGGGAAGAAGAGACGGTGCCGGATGCCGTCCGGTTGCGGATTGGCGCACCGTCGGCCATTCAGTTGACGATAAGCGGTCATTCCGTTGAAACATCCCGTTTTTCCGGCCCGCAAAACTTTATTATCCGTCAGGCGGTGGCAAGCCAGTAACCCGTCCGTCTCTCGTTTGAATGGGAGGCAACGTAATGTGAATTTGGCAAACAAAATCACATTGGCACGCATTTTGTTGGTGCCCTTGGTCATGTTTTTTTTATTGACGCTTCACGAATGGGCGGCGCTTTTTGTTTTCCTCTTGGCGGCACTTACCGACGGATTGGACGGGTATGTGGCGAGAAAGCACCGTTTGGTTACAAACATGGGGAAGTTCTTGGATCCGTTGGCCGACAAGCTCCTCATTTCGGCGGTTCTAATCGCCTTGGTCCAATTACAGCGCCTGGATGCCTGGATGGCGACCATCATCATATGCCGCGAATTTGCCGTGACGGGCTTGCGTCTGGTCGGTGCCGCCGATGGACTCGTCATTGCCGCCAGCCGCATGGGAAAACTAAAAACTGTTTCGCAAATCGTGGCCATTTCCCTTTTGATCGTCGACAACTTTCCTTTTTTCCATTGGGGGATTCCATTGGCCTACGTGGCCATATGGCTCGCCGTTATTTTGACCGTTGTTTCCGGCATCGAATATTTTTTGAAAAATTGGTCGGTCCTGCAGCGGGCCGGTTGAGAAAACAAGAAAGGGCGGTATGGGTATGAAAGCGGAAATCATCGCGGTTGGAACCGAGCTCTTGCTCGGACAGATCGCCAACACCAACGCCCAGTTTTTGTCGCAAAAGCTTTCGGAAGTCGGTATCGATGTGTTTTATCACTCGGCGGTCGGAGACAATCGTAATCGGATTCGGGAAGTGCTCCAATGGGCCCGGCAACGATCCGACTTGCTGATCTTGACAGGGGGATTGGGTCCGACGGAAGACGATTTGACAAAAGACGTGGTGGCGGAAATGTTAGGGCGTCCGTTGGTGGAACACCCGCCGTCGCTGGAAAAAATCGCGACGTTTTTTTCCCAACGGGGAGTGGCCATGACCGAAAATAACCGGAAGCAAGCCCTCGTCGTCGATGGCAGCCACGTCTTTGAAAACCGGTTCGGGTTGGCGCCAGGGATGGCCGTTCAAGATCCCGGCCGGAATGTCTGGTATGTGTTGTTGCCCGGACCGCCGAAAGAAATGAAGCCGATGGTTGAGATGTTCGTCCTCCCGTTTCTCACCTCTCTCCTTCCCTCCACTCAAATCATTCATTCCAAAGTGCTTCATTTTTACGGCATCGGCGAATCGATGCTGGAAGACCAAATAACAGATTTGATTCGCCGACAAAACAATCCGACCATCGCGCCGCTGGCCGGCGAACGGGAAGTAAAACTGCGACTGACGGCCAAAGCCGCTTCCCGGCAAGAAGCGGAACGTCTCATACAACCGCTGGTTGATGAACTGTACCGCCGTTTTGGCAAGTATATTTACGCCGAAGGCGAAAACGCCCGCCTGGAACAGGTGCTGGTGGACGAATTGCGCCGGCGCGGGGAAACGGTGACGGTGGCGGAAAGTTGCACCGGGGGGCGTTTGAGTGGGACGTTGACGTCGGTAGCCGGCAGCTCCGACGTCTTTCCCGGCGGCGTCGTCAGTTATTCGCTGGCGACGAAACGGGACGTGTTGGGCATTCCCCAATCGTTGTTGGAGCAGTATGGCACTGTTTCCCGCCAGACGGCGGAAGCCATGGCCGAACACGTGCAGCGGCTGTGCCGGACGACCCACAGTATGGCGGTGACCGGCGTAGCGGGACCGAACGAATTGGAAGGCAAACCCGTCGGTCTCGTGTGGATAGCGTGGCGGTTAGGCGGTAAAACCCATGCGCGGGAATATCGGTTCGCCGGCGACCGACGGGCAATTCAAGTCCTGGCGGTGAAAACGGCCATGTTTAAATTGATTCAATTGCTACGAGAGAAAGGTTGACGCAAACGTGAAAAGTTTTTCCGAGCTATCGATTGACGGTGCCATTTTAAAAGCCATTTCTGACATGGGCTTTGAAGAGCCTTCGCCGATTCAAGAAGCGTGCATCCCGGTCATTTTGGAAGGAAAAGACGTCATTGGACAGGCGCAAACCGGAACCGGAAAGACCGCGGCGTTTGGCATTCCGGTCATCCAGGCGGTGGAACCGGACAAGTCGGTAGTGCAAGCCATCATCTTGACGCCGACGCGGGAGTTGGCCATCCAAGTTTCCGCCGAGTTTCGAAAAATAGCCAAGTATAAACCGTTGCGCATCATCCCGATATACGGCGGCCAATCCATTCGCCACCAAATGCGGGCGTTGCAGCAAGGCGTGCACATCGTCATCGGTACGCCCGGAAGAATCTTGGACCATTTGCGGCGGCGGACGTTGCAGCTCGACCACGTGACCCATTTGGTGTTGGACGAGGCCGACGAGATGCTGGACATGGGGTTTATTGACGAAATCGAACAAATTATCCAAGCGACGCCGAAGGAACGGCAGACGTTGCTCTTTTCGGCGACGATGCCTACCGAAATTCGGCGGCTGGCAAAACGTTATTTGCGCGATCCGGTTCCCATTTCCATTAACCGGGGAGATGTCTATGTTCCTTATATCGAGCAAGTGTATTACCGGGTGTTGGAGTCCCATAAGCTGGAAGTTCTTTGCCGTCTCATTGACAGTGAGGATGTGGAGCAAGGCATCGTTTTTTGCCGGACGAAGAAAGGCGTTGACCAGTTGACGGAAGCGTTGCAGGAGCGGGGCTATCTGGTCGACGGCATTCACGGCGACTTAAGTCAAATGCAGCGGGATAAAGTGATGAAGTCGTTCCGGGACGGTGAAATCGAACTGCTCATCGCCACTGACGTGGCAGCCCGGGGGATTGACGTCAGTAACGTTTCCCATGTCATCAATTACGACATTCCGCAAGATCCGGAAAGCTACGTTCACCGCATCGGACGAACCGGACGAGCGGGCCGTTCCGGCGTGGCCATGACGTTAGTGACACCCAGGGAAATGAAGCTGCTCCACACCATTCAAGAACAGACGAAAATGACCATTACCCCCCGGGAACTGCCGTCCCTCGAAGAAGTGACCCGCAAGAAACAGTCGGAATGGCGCGAGCAGCTGGTGGCTGTATTAAACGAAGGTACGGCTTTGGAACAATATGACGAATTGTTGGAAGAACTGCAGGAGCATTATCCGTTGAAGGATATCGCTCGCGCCGCATTGCACCTCCATTATTCGTCCCACTTGGAAAATCTGCAATGGAATGAGTACGATTTTGGCGATACCGGGGCGGCTCCAGGCATGGTGCGGCTGTTTATGAACGTCGGCCGCAGGGCTGGCGTCAAGCCGCGGATGTTGGTCGATTTGATCGTCAATACCATCGGCGTTTCACCCCAAACCATCGGACGCATCGACTTGTTCGACGAATTTTCCTTCGTCGAAGTTAAGGAGCAGGCGGCGCCTTTTGTGCTGGAAGGTTTAAAGTATGTGCATTTTTTGGGAACGCGGTTGAATATCGAACCGGCCCGTCCCCGTAACAAAGCGAAGAAAAATGACGAATAGAGCCCCGTGAAAATGCCCCGTGGAGGTCTTCCACGGGGCTATCTATTTTAGAAAAGCGAACATATGCTTGCTCTTTTTCAAAAGCTTAGGTTAAGATAAGCAATAAGGGAGTGTCTTTGGAGAATTAAGGGGGGGTATATTGTGACAACGGATCGCCAGGAAGCATTGGAAAGGGCGTTACGCCAAATTGAAAAACAATTCGGAAAAGGTTCCATCATGAAATTGGGTGAAGCGCAGGCCGCCCTTCAAGTAGAAACGATTCCCAGCGGGGCGTTGGCGTTGGACATCGCCCTGGGTGTCGGCGGATATCCGCGGGGGCGCATCATCGAAATTTATGGCCCGGAATCGTCGGGGAAAACGACGGTGGCCTTGCATGCCATCGCCGAGGCGCAAAAAATGGGCGGCACGGCGGCGTTTATCGACGCGGAACATGCGCTTGACCCGATGTATGCGCAAAATTTGGGGGTCAATATCGACGAGTTGTTGTTGTCGCAGCCGGATACCGGGGAACAAGCGTTGGAAATTGCCGAGGCGCTGGTCCGCAGCGGTGCGGTGGACATCATTGTCATCGACTCCGTGGCGGCTTTGGTGCCAAAAGCGGAAATCGACGGCGAGATGGGCGAAAATTACGTCGGTCTGCAGGCCCGGCTCATGTCCCAGGCGATGCGCAAACTGTCGGGGGCCATTAACAAGTCCAAGTGCATCGCCATTTTCATCAACCAAATTCGGGAAAAAGTGGGCGTCATGTTCGGCAATCCGGAAACGACCCCCGGCGGCCGGGCATTGAAATTTTACAGCAGCATTCGCTTGGAAGTGCGGCGCGCCGAAACGATCAAACAAGGCAGCGAAATGGTCGGAAACCGGACGAAAATCAAAGTGGTGAAAAACAAAGTGGCCCCCCCTTTCCGTCAGGCCGAAGTGGACATCATGTACGGCGAAGGGATTTCGCGGGAGGGAAGCATTGTCGACATCGCTACGGAAATGGACATCATTCAAAAAAGCGGCGCATGGTATTCGTACAATGGGGAACGGTTGGGCCAAGGCCGGGAAAACGTGAAGCAGTACTTAAAGGAACATCCGGAATTGGCGGCGGAAATTGAAAAACAGATCCGCGAATTGTGTCAAATTTCGCCGCCCAGTATGGTGACGTCGGCCGCGTCGGACGACGAAGCGTATTTGGAAGAAGTGTAGACAGCGGTGGGGTTTTCCATGTCCCGTCAGATGGAAGATTCATTTGCCGACGCCATGGCCGCGGCCATCCGGTTTCTCGCCGTCCGAACGCGTACGAGCGGAGAACTCCGGCGCTATTTACAGCGGCGGGGATATTCGTCTTCGACCATCCAACAAGTGTTGAACCGATGCCAAGAGCGCAAGTACATTGACGATCATGCCTTTGCCGAACATTTTGTCCGGCAGCGGTTGAGCAAAGGATACGGTCCGCGGCGGCTGGCGCGGGAATTGGCGAACAAAGGGCTGGCACCGGAAGTGTACCGCCCCCTATTGAACGAATTGGAACCTGCGGAAATGCTGCAGGTCGCGGTGCAGTTGGCCGCCAACAAGGCCAAACAATTCGAAAACGATTTGCCGCTGACGATGAAAAAAGCCAAGATTGCCCGTCACCTGCACTATAAAGGGTTTCCCGAAACGGTGATTCATCGCGTCCTGGACACCCTCTTTACCTCATCAACGCCCCGCTTTTGACGTATTCTTGACATAGCCTGGCAAAAAGCATAGAATGAGACTGCAATCTCATGGTGCTGCCTGGTCTTCGCCATTCATGCCTGCATGTATGGCAGTCAAGAACTTGCATAGGACCGTTCCCGGTCTTGTTTTTTGTAGAGAGGGGGGACGCACGATGGATCTACTCATGGTAGCCATCCCAACCCTCGTTGCATTATTGATAGGCTTGGCAGCAGGGTATTGGATGCGCAAGTCAATTGCGGAGTCCAAGATCTCCAGTGCGGAAGAAGCCGCCCGCCAAATCGTTGAACAAGCCAAGAAAGAAGCCGAAGCGAAACAGAAAGAGATGATTCTGGAAGCCAAAGACGAGGCTTACCGAATCCGTTCCGAAGCGGAAGCGGAAATTCGCGAACGGCGCAACGAGATCACAACTCTCGAAAAGCGCAATTTACAGCGGGAAGAAGCTTTGGAACGGAAAATGTCTTTATTGGAAAATAAAGAATTGCAGCTGCAAGAAAAAGAACAACAGCTGCAATCGTTGATTGTGGAACAGCAAGATGTTCTGGCCCAACAAAAGCAGGAACTGGAACGCATTTCCGGCTTGACAGCGGAAGAGGCGCGAAACACCATTCTTCGGCAAGTGGAGGAAGAAGTCCAACATGAAGTAGCCCAGCGGATTAAGGAAGCGGAATTAAAGGTCCGGGAAGAATCCGACAAGATTGCCAAAGAAATCATTTCCATTGCCATCCAGCGTTGTGCGGCGGATCATACCGCAGAAACGACCGTCTCGGTCGTGTCGTTGCCCAACGATGAAATGAAGGGGAGAATCATCGGCCGCGAAGGAAGGAATATCCGAACGTTGGAAACGTTGACCGGTGTTGATCTGATCATCGACGACACACCTGAGGCGGTGATTTTGTCGGCCTTTGACCCGATTCGGCGGGAAATCGCCAAAGTGGCGTTGGAAAAGCTGGTGGCCGACGGACGCATCCATCCGGCCCGCATTGAAGAAATGGTGGAGAAAGCCCGCAAAGAAGTGGACGAACGCATCCGTGAATACGGTGAACAAGCCATGTTCGAAGCCGGCGTTCACGGTCTGCATCCCGATTTGATCAAAATTCTCGGACGTTTGAAGTTCCGTACCAGCTACGGCCAGAACGTTTTGCAACATTCGGTGGAAGTGGCCATCTTGGCCGGTTTGCTTGCTGCCGAATTGAATGAAGATGTTGCTTTGGCCAGACGGGCAGGTTTGCTTCACGACATTGGTAAAGCCATTGATCACGAGGTCGAGGGTTCCCATGTGGAAGTAGGTACTGAATTGGCGAAAAAGTATAAAGAACATCCGGTTGTCATAAATGGGATTGGGTATCACCATGGGGAAGTGGAAGCCAACTCCATCATCTCCGTTTTGGTGACAGCGGCCGATGCGATTTCGGCAGCCCGACCGGGAGCGCGCAGGGAAACGCTGGAAAACTATATCCGGCGTTTGGAAAAGCTGGAAATGATCTGCGACTCGTTTGAAGGCGTTGAAAAATCGTACGCCATTCAAGCCGGCCGGGAAGTCCGGATCATGGTCCACCCCGAGAAGGTGGATGACGCGGAGGCGTACCGATTGGCCCGGGAAATTCGCAAACGGATTGAAAACGAGTTGGATTATCCCGGCCATATCAAAGTAACCGTTATACGCGAAACCCGTGCTGTCGATTATGCGAGATGAGAAGTGGCCATTGCCACTTCCTTTTTTCTTCTTGCTCATTTTTCAGGAAAGGCGGTTGCATGCCTCTTCGAAAGGAGGATTGCTTTTGCGTATATTGTTTATCGGGGATGTGGTCGGTTCTTCCGGAAGGCGGGCACTGGAA
>ERZ795042.1181-NODE-1181-length-17719-cov-82.408231_pt1 | contig 17719 bp, 19 predicted proteins | sample MGYA00375126_ERZ795042 | MGnify/ENA primary metagenome ERZ795042 (study PRJEB30171, sample SAMN05518105) | compost metagenome | isolation source: Feedstock adapted compost from Newby Island compost facility, Milpitas, CA | place: USA:Newby Island compost...
GCATACGGCCCGCGTGGACCATATCCACTCACTTGACAGAAGATTAACGTTGGATTGACCTCACGCAAGGTTGCTTCACCGAGACCAAGCCGGTCCATCACCCCGGGACGGAAGTTGGTGATAATCACCGTGGCCTGCTCGGCGAGCTGGCGGGCGATGTGCCGACCTGCTTCGGTCTTGAGGTCGAGAACGATGCTGCGCTTATTGCGGTTAACCGAGAGGAAGTAGGGGCTCTCGCCGGCAACAAACGGCGGACCGTAGCCGCGTGCTGGATCGCCTTCAGGCGGCTCAACTTTGATCACATCGGCTCCGAGGTCACCGAGGAGCATCCCGCACATCGGGCTCGAGACCGCCTGGCCGAATTCAAGGACCCGTTCTCCTTCCAGCGGGAGAGGATCGCTTGGGGAAGTGAATGGTGACGAAATAGCCATGTGCACGTTCTTCTCCATCCCGCGCTGACAGTGCACCACTGTTTCCATTCTTCATCTTAATCGGGGAGTCGCGCCATGTCACGATTCGGTTTATCCGCGGTCTTGCAGTGTGAGTGCAAGCCGGTACAGCCGGTTGCGCGGCAGGCCGGTCTCGTTGGCGATCAGTCTTGCGGCCGTACTTGGCGGATGCCCAGCTGCCAGGGCTGCGCGCAGGCGGGAGATGAGCTCGTCGTCGCTTGGCTCCGGCGTGCTGTTGGCGAGCCCGATAACGAGCACAAGTTCGCCCTTGACCGGAGCGGTAAGGTGCATTGTGGCGTGCTGGAGCGTTGTCCGCGTAATCTCCTCGTGCACCTTGGTCAGTTCACGACAAATGACGACGGGGCGGTCGCCGAGTTCGTTGGCGAGGTCAGCGAGTGTCGCTGCCAGCCGATGTGGCGCCTCGTAGAGCACGAGTGGATAGGGCAGCGTGGCAAGCTGGCGCAAGCGCGCACGCCGGGCTTGGGCAGCGCGAGGCAGGAAGCCAAGGAACACAAAGCCGTCAGAGACGAGGCCCGAGACAGAGACCGCGGCTGTCAGCGCCGATGGCCCAGGGATGGGGACGACTGGAAACCCTCGCTCGGCTGCGGCATTGACCAGTTCCTGCCCTGGATCGGCGATGCCGGGCATTCCTGCGTCGGTCACGAGGGCGACGTCGTGGTGTGTCAGTGCGTCGAGAATTTCGGCAAGCCGAGAGGGTGGGCTGTGCTCGTGGTAGCTCACTAGCCGCGTGTTGATACCATAGTGCTGGAGCAGGATACGCGTGCGCCTCGTGTCTTCGGCCGCGATTAATGGCACGCTGCGTAAGACATCGAGTGCCCGCACCGTGATGTCGGCGAGATTTCCGATGGGTGTCCCGACCACGTACAGCGTTGCCACCGCGGCGCACCTCCCAGCGGTTATACTTCCTCATCAGCGAGTGTACCCGCCATCCGGCGGACGATCGTGAGATGAGCATGGCCGAAGATCGATACGTTCTGCAGCAGCCGGCGGCGCAATCCAACACCCTGTATCGAAAGTATCGCCCGCAATCGTTTGCACCTGGAGAGCTCGTTGGCCAAGAGGCGATTGCTCAGACGCTGCGCAACGCCATCGCCCATGGCCGAGTCGCGCATGCCTATCTCTTTTGTGGTCCCCGCGGTACCGGCAAGACAAGCACAGCGCGCTTGTTGGCCAAAGCGGTCAATTGCCTCCACCCCGACCCATGGCAGCGGCCATGCAACACGTGCGACGCTTGCCAGTTGATCAATACTGGTGCGACTGTCGACCTCATCGAGATTGACGCCGCCTCGAATCGTGGTGTCGATGATATTCGCGACTTACGCGAGAAAGTGAAGTATGCACCAGCTCAGCTCCGCGTCAAGTTCTACATTATCGACGAAGCCCACCAGTTGACGCGTGATGCGTGCAACGCCTTCCTGAAGACGCTCGAAGAGCCTCCGCCGCATGTTGTTTTCGTTCTCGCGACAACTGAGCCTGACAAACTGCTTGATACTGTCGCGTCGCGTTGCCAGCGGTTTGATTTCCGGCGGATTCCGCTTGAGGCGATGTGCGCCCGCTTACGTACTGTTTGTGAACGGGAGGGCATCGTCGCCGATGAGCAGGCGCTTGAGCTGATCGCTCGGCACGCAAGCGGTAGTTTGCGTGATGCCTTGGTGCTACTGGAGCGTGTTCGGCTCTTTGCTGACACTCCGGATGGCCCAGCGACGTTGACAGCCGAACACGTGCGTGCCGCGCTTGGCCTGAGCCGAGACGAGCGGCTTGCTGCCCTCGTTGATGCTCTGATCGCTCGGGACGCTGGAGCAGCTTTGCGACTCATCAACGCTGTTGCTGAAGATGGCAGCGACATACAACAGTTCACTCGGCAGTTGCTGGATTACTTGCGTCTTCTCCTCCATACTCGTGCCGGCGGTGTTGAACTCTTCGCTGACGAGCGAGCACGAAACCAGGCTGCACAACTTGATCTTGCTGGTTGGACGACCCTGCTCCGTGTTTTCAGCGGGCTAGACCTGAGTTTCCCCCGTAGTGGGATCGAGCCGCTCATTGTCCTTGAACTTGCTGCGGTTGAGGCGACACTGCGCCTCGATGGTGTGACAGCCATGCCTGGCGTGCCTGCACCGTCGGCTGCTCGTCGTAGCAGTTTGCCACACGAGGAGGTGCCTCCAGCCCCGAGTCGCCCGGCCGCGGCAGTGCCGAGCGTACGCTCGGACCGTCAGCCTGTCCCGTCGGCGCGTCCTAGCTCGCCGCCTGCCCGCCCAGCGACGGCTTCGCCAACGGTGTCGTCATCTTCCTCAGAGCAGCATTTTGATGAGGAAGAACTCATCGAGCGCCTGGTCAATAACTGGCAGCGCATTCGGCGAGAAGTGCGGGCATTGAGCAGTAAAGCTGCGGCCAGTCTCGGCGACATCGAACCGGCACGCCTGCTTGGTGACGAACTCATCCTCGTCTCTCCCCACGAATTTCATCGCAATATGGTCAATCGCGATGCGAAAGTGCGTGAAGCGATTGTCCGAGTGCTTGAGCGTTACATCGGCCGTCGGGTGCAGATTCGCTGCCTTTCCCCCGAGGAAAACCGTGCGCTCGGTCACGCGACTCCGTCCGGCGCTTCTAATGTTGAGCCTGAGCCGCCAGCTACCGCGACGCCCGCGGCGGATCTGGGTGACGACGACCTTGAGCGACTGCGGGCAGCTCGCAGCATCTTTAATGCTCGTGATCTTCCCTCATAACTGAGAAAACGCAGTATCATCAGGCTGTACGCCACCAGGCGCGGCGAACGCGCAGAAGAGAACAAGGACGGAGGGCGGATCGTGGCAGGGCGACAATTTCCCGAAGGCTTTCGGTGGGGAACAGCGACAGCATCATATCAGATCGAAGGGGCGGTCAACGAAGATGGCCGCGGCCCATCAATCTGGGATACGTTTAGCCATACGCCAGGCAAAACGCTGAACGGTGATACCGGCGATATTGCTGATGATCATTATCACCGCTGGCCCGAAGACGTCTGGTTGATGCGTGAGCTTGGCCTCAATGCCTATCGCTTTTCAATTGCCTGGCCGCGCATCCTGCCCTACGGTACTGGGGAGATCAATCAGAAGGGACTTGATTTTTACGACCGCCTCGTCGATGGATTGCTCGCCAACGGCATTACGCCGTTTGTCACCCTCTATCACTGGGATCTTCCGCAGGCACTCCAAGACCGCGGTGGCTGGGCTGTTCGCGAGACGACCGAAGCCTATGCCAACTACGTCGACGTTGTCGTCCAACGCCTCGGCGACCGTGTTCAGTACTGGATTACCCATAATGAGCCCTGGGTTGTTGCGTATATTGGTCATTTCACTGGTCAACATGCGCCGGGTATCCGCGACATTGCGACGGCACTCCAAGTTGCGCACCACTTGTTGCTTTCTCACGGGCTTGCCGTTCAGGTGATCCGTGCGCGCCAGAGCAACGCCCAGGTGGGAATCACGCTGAATCTTTCGCCTGTGCATCCAGCCTCACCGTCTGAGGAAGATGTACGCGCAGCTCAGCTCGCTGACATGGGACTCAACCGGTTCTTCCTCGATGCGGTCTTTGGGAAGGGCTATCCGGCAGAACTTGTCGCTGCGTATGGGCCGTTTGCTCCGCGGGTTGAAGCCGATGATCTGCGCATCATCGCTGTGCCGATCGATTTCCTTGGCGTCAATTACTATGCCCCGCAGTTCGTTCGGTCCGTCTCGTATGATCGCCATCCTCTGGGGATCGAAACGCTTGGACCTGAGGAGCTCGCGCGGCGAAACTATCAGCTAACGGAGATGGGTTGGCCTGTTGTCCCCGATGGCCTCTACGAGTTACTCACGCGGATTCATCGCGACTACGCGCCACGTGCGATCTACATCACCGAAAACGGCGCGGCGTTGCCTGACCGCCTTGAGCGTGCTCGCGTCGATGATCCCCAGCGCATCGCATACTTGCATCAGCACCTTGTTGCGGCCCACCGGGCGATTGAGGAGGGGGTGCCGCTTCGGGGGTATTTCGTGTGGTCGTTGCTTGATAACTTCGAGTGGGCGTTCGGTTACAGCAAGCGCTTTGGACTGATCTATGTTGATTACGACACGCTGATTCGGGTTCCCAAGGCGAGCTATAGCTGGTACCAACGCGTCACGCAAACGAACACGTTGCCAGACGACGCAGAGGTTCCAGGAAACGCGTGATTGGCGCTTATTGAGGGAGTGCATTATGGTCGAGACCTCGCCAGCAGCCCCTCCCGTACAACCAGCGGAAGAGGCGACTGCTCGACGACCGGTTATTGAAACGTTCGGCTTACGCAAGGAGTATGGTGAGCGTGTCGCGGTCGCTGACCTCACGTTACGCGTTGAAGAAGGTGAAGTATTTGGCTTCCTGGGCCCGAATGGCGCTGGCAAGACCACCTCTGTCAAAATGCTCATGGGGCTAATCCATCCCACGGGTGGCACGGCGCGAATCCTGGGGAAACCACTTGGCGATTTAGAGGCTCGTAAGCAGCTTGGCTTCCTGCCAGAACTGTTCCGCTTTCATGACTGGCTGCGAGGCGAGGAGTTGCTCGATTTTCATGGTCGTCTCTACGGCATGAGCCGTGCGGAGCGCCGGCGGCGCATCCCGGAAGTGCTCAAGCTTGTCGGCCTTGCCGATGTCGGGCATCTGCGCGTGCGCACGTACTCCAAGGGCATGCAGCAGCGCATTGGGATCGCTCAAGCCTTACTGAACAATCCTCGCGTCGTTTTTCTTGACGAGCCGACGTCGGCGCTTGACCCACTTGGGCGGCGTGATGTCCGTGAGCTGATCTTGCGGCTGAAACACGAAGGGGTTACGGTTTTCCTTAACTCGCATTTGCTCAGCGAGGTCGAGAGTGTCTGTGACCGCGTCGCGATCGTCAATCACGGGCGTGTTGTCGCCATGGGGCCAATGGATGCACTCCTCAATCAAGAACTGACGGTAGAGTTTCGGTTGGGCGCGTTGCCTGATGCTGTGCTTGCGCGCTTGCGCCAACTACTCCAGGTTGAGGCGGTGCATGCTGGGCCGCCAGCGATGGTCGTGGCGCGTGCGCCCGATGAAGCGACGATCGCTCGCGCAGTTGACCTGCTAGTCCATGCTGGCGTGCCGGTCTATGGCGTCATGCCTGAACGGCGATCCCTTGAAGATGTCTTTGTTGCTATCGTCGCCCGAGAGGGGGGCGAACCGCAATGAAAGCCCTGGTCATCGCGCAGTTGACATTTCGCGAAGGGTTGCGCAAGAAGCTCGTCCTTGGAGTCCTCTTGATCAGCGTCATCTTTGTGGTGCTTTATGCCTGGGGCTTCCACCTTTTCGTCCTTGACTGGCAGGAACGCGTCGCGCGCCGCGCAGCACGAGGTATGCCGACAATTGGAACGTACGAGATCTTCGCCAGTGCGATGGTGCTCCTTGGCCTCTGGACGGTCAACTTCCTCTCTGGGGTGATGACCATCTTCGCGGCTGTCGGCACCATTTCCAGCGAAATCGATGCAGGGACGTTGCAAGCTATTGTTCCGAAGCCGATTCGACGCTGGGAGATTGTGTTTGGCAAATTCCTTGGCTTTGCCGGCATGCTTGGCGTTTACATCATCGCCATGGTGACGGCTGTTATCCTGACAGCCCGCTGGATTGGTCATTACACGCCGCCCAACGTCATCCAGGCCACGCTCCTGATTCTGCTGGTCATGGTCATTCTGCTCAGCTTGACGCTTCTGGGCAGTACCCTTCTCAGTACCGTTACGAATGGCGTCGTTGTCTTCATGCTGTATGGCCTTGCTATCACCGGTGGTCTCGTTGAGCAGATCGGCACGGCACTTGACAACGATGTCTTACGGCGTATTGGCATCATCAGCTCGCTTGTGATCCCGAGCGACAGTATGTGGCGCTTGGCCAGCTACCTTGTTCAACCGCGGATTGCGGTCAATTTCCTTGGCCCGAATCCATTTGGCACGACTACACCACCGAGTGCCCTTGCTGTCGAGTACAGCGTGGCGTACGCCGTGATCATGTTGCTGCTGGGGATGCTTGCCTTTCGGTATCGTGATTTATAAGGCGGTTGAGCAGAAAGGGAGACGGATGGCGCTCACGGTTGAGGTGGTTCCAAGCGGACCTTTGGAAACGAATAGCTATGTGATCGTAGATCTTGACCAACATCTTGCCTTCGTCATCGATGCGCCACCAGGCTCCGCTGACATGCTTGTCGAGACAGTTCAACAGCATCAGGCACGCGCGATCGCTCTTGTGATCACGCATACTCATTGGGACCACATTGGCGATGCTGCTGTGTTGCGGCGACGCCTTGGTGCGCCAATCCTCGCCCACCGTCTTGCTGTACCAGGGCTTGAACAGCCGCGAGCGTTGATTGGTGAGTTGCCGTTTACGATCGAGCCGGCTCCTCCTGACCGCACGCTCAGTGATGGTGAAACGCTTACGCTCGGCACGTGGACGTTCCAGGTCATCCATACGCCTGGCCATGCACCTGAGCAACTCTCGCTCTATCAGCCTGATCACGGCTGGCTCTTCTGTGGCGACACGCTGTTCCAGAATGGCTACGGACGGGTTGACTTACCTGGCTCGAGTGTCGAGCAGACGATTGCTACACTTCGCCGCTTGCTCACCTTACCAGCCGAAACGGTCGTCTATCCCGGCCACGGCAGTACGACAACAATTGGCCGTGAAAGCGGCTGGATTCGCCAACTTGTCGAAAGCACGTCCGCGCGCTAATGGGCGAGCAAGGCCTGGAACGGAGCTGGATCGTCATATGGGCCAATGATGGCGAGTGCTGTGCGTTCAGGCTGGAAGAGTGTTGCTGCTAACGCTTGAATCGCTTCGCTCGTGACGGCTTCAATACGCGCGATCACTTCATCCGGCGTGAGGATTTCGCCATAGACAAGTTCCTGCCCGCCAATCCAGCTGGCGACCGCTCGGCTGTCTTCGAGCCCCATAACGATGCGGCCGCGTCGCAACGCTTTGGCCCGTTCAAGCTCGTCTTCCGGCACAGGTTCAACCTGTAGCTTTGTCAACTCTCGCTGAATGGCTTCGATTGCTCGTGGTGCTTGGGCAACGTCTGTACCGGCATAGACAACTGACTGTCCGGCATCGGCATAGGAACGGAAATAGCCATAGACCTCGTAGGCTAAGCCCAGCCGCTCGCGAATTTCTTTGAAGAGCCGCGAACTCATACCAGAGCTGAGAATGGTATCGAGCATGTCCTGCACAAAACGCCGTTCATCACGGTAGGAGAGCGCGGGCAATCCCAAGCACAGGTGTGCCTGCTCGGTCGGCCGTGAGAGCAGCAACGCTTGTGGCAAATCAGGCCGCGGGCTGGCTGGTGTAAGCTCTGGTTCCGGCCCTGTTGGCAGATTGCCAAAGTACTGGGCTGCAAGGTCAACGACCTGGTCGTGCCAGATATCTCCTGCGGCAGCAATGACCAGCCGATTCGCGCGGTATTGTGCCGTCAAGTACTGCTGGAGATCATCCCGACTAATGCCCTGTACCGTCTCGATTGAGCCGATGATCGGCCGTCCGAGGGGATGGCCATCCCAGAGTGCTGTGTCGATCAGATCATGGATATAGTCATCTGGCGTATCGTAGATCCCGCGAATTTCTTCGATAATAACCCGCCGCTCTTTCTCCAGCTCAAGTGGATCGAACCGGGAATTGGTGATCATATCGGCCAGGACGTCGAAGGCTTGGGGCAAGGCGTCGCTCGGTACCTTGGCCCAGTAGTTGGTGCTCTCCCGGTCGGTTGCTGCATTGAGCATGCCACCCACGCCTTCGATTGCGGCTGTGATTTCAACGGGATCCGGTCGGCGCTCTGTACCCTTGAAGAGCATGTGCTCGAGGAAATGCGAAATGCCAGCCTGCTGATCGGTCTCATGCCGTGCACCGACACCGAAGTAGAGTATTAAGGTCGCTGACCGCACGTGACTCATGCGACTCGTTACGACGCGTACGCCGTTTGGCAATATCGTCTTCTGATATTCCATGGGGAACAGCACCCTTTCTTCCTCTAATCGTTGCTGGAAGATGTACCATGGGCAAGTTCATGCGCGCAGCGGAGGGCAAGTGCCAGGGCGGCACTTGCAGCCTGAACAATTACCGCGAGTCGGTCGCCCGAAAACAGCTGCTGCTCGACAACCACTGCCTGTGGTGTCGCACAGGCGATGTAGACCAGGCCGACTGGCTTTGTCGGCGTTGCACCGCCCGGGCCGGCAATACCAGTTGTGGCGAGCCCGAGCGTCGCTCCGGTTCGAGCCTGAATCCCTTTAGCCATTGCTTCAGCACATGGTGCGCTGACCGCCCCGAAACGCTCGAGAATCTCTGCCGGGACATCAAGCAACTGCTGCTTGAGCGCGTTGCTGTAGGACACAACGCCGCCAAGGAAGTATGCCGAACTGCCTGGAATCGACGTGATGCGATGCGCGAGATAGCCACCGGTACACGATTCAGCTGTCGCGAGGGTTATACCAGCGGCGATGCAGGTCGTTGCAAGCATCTCTTCTGGGAGTGGAATGGTCATCGCACTCAGCTCAGCCTCCATCGACTACGCTGACAAATCAGTATAGCGTACGTGTTACCATGCACGGCGTTGCGGTGCACGGTGTTACTGCATGGGGAAGTGTTAGGAGCGAAGTCGGCCCCCGCTGCGCTGTTGGTGGACAATGCTCGGCTGGTGCAGTATACCGGATGTGTCGGTTAGCAACATGTTGCTTCTGTGGAAAGGGAAGGGTGATGCGCTGGACACGGCGGGATGTGTTGTGGCGGGGGCTCATGGTATTGCTAGGGAGCTGGCTCGTTGCAGCCCCATTTGATGCTTGTCGGAAAGCTGGCAAGACGAGCGACTTTGTGACCATACGTGCTACAGAGTATGCCTTCACCCCAGCGTCACTCTCGGCGCACGTTGGGCAGACCGTGCGGATTCGCTTCGAAAATCATGGATCCTTACAGCACAATTTCGTCATTGACAATGTTATTTGGAGCGTGATGGTCGATCCAGGGAAGACGGTCGAGTTGGAGTTCACGGCGCCCAATCAGCCTGGTGACTATCCCTATTACTGTGCTGTCCCAGGTCATCGTGAACTCGGCATGCAAGGCATGCTTCACGTCACGCCGTCATAACGCCTAGGCTGAATCTGCCGGGGCTAACACTTCCTGCGGTGTTGTCATCAGTTGATCAGCTGCGCGGCTTGCGGGCACGACCCCCGCAAGAAGCGCGCTCACGAGCAACGTAATTCCAGTTGCCGCCAGTATCAGGCGTGCGCCGAGTGCGTCGCCAACCCAGCCTCCGATACCGTTGGCGATCAACGTTACTGCGAAGATCAGCGCAGAACGCAGGGTGAAGATTCTGCCGAGCATCTGGCCAGGGACGCAGCGGTGAACGATCGTTACGCTCGGGATGAGAACTAGCATATTGCCGATCCCGCTCACGGCCATCATCGCAATAGCCGTCCAAAGGGTATGTGTCCACGCAAGGCCGATGAATGCTCCACCCATCAGCAGTAAGCCGAGGATTACTAGTGAGCCGAGCCGACGCAGTTCACGCAGGCTGAGTACCATGGCACCGAGCACGCAGCCCACGCCAATGCCAAAGTTCAGCAGTGCATACGCACGGGTACCATCGCTAAAGACTGTCCAGGCATAGCCGATCAACAGCGGGGTCGCAATGCCTGCGCTTAGCGGTCCAAGCAGCATGATGATCGTGTTCGTTCGTACAACGGCGTGCTGACGTAGAAAGTACAGACCATCGCGAAGTTCCTGCCAGCCCGAGTGGATGAGGGCGCCCACAGTACGCTGTTCGATGTTGTGCTGTGCTATTGCTGGTAGGCGCAAGCGGCTGAGGAGCATGGCCGAGAGCCCATAGACGAAGGCAGTCGTGCCAAATGCGATGAGGAGGCCGGTATTGGCGTCAGTCAGTTTCGTGAGCAAGCCAATACCGAAGCCGGCGACGGGATAGCCAAGCAGATCACCGACACTTTCGATCATCGACGAGAACGAGTTTGCTTGGTTTAACGATTCGGGCGGAACCACTGAGGGGATAGCCGCCAGCTTGGCCGGCCGGTAGAACACTGCGAAGGCGTTGATCACGAACAGCAAGAGATAGACGGCCCAAAACGCTCGTGGTGCGACGATCGGCAAGAGTAAAACTGGGATGACCCGGGCGATGTCTGAGAAGACCATCAGCCGCCGCCGGTCGAACCGGTCAATCAGAACCCCACCGGCTGGGCCAAGAACAAGGTCGGGCAATCCAGCAGCGATGAAGGCAATGCCAGCGTCAAGCAATGAACCAGTAAGAGTGTAGATGAGGTTTGCCAGAGCGACGCGATGAATGCGATCACCGAACGTCATCAACAAATCGGAGACCCACAGGATCGTGAAATCGCGGTTGCGCAGCAGTGAACTCACTGCAGCTATCCGCTCACGCATCTCCCCCGCTCCACCTTCCCGTGCAGCGTAACCAGATCGATGAGGTGCCAAGAGCGAGTATAGCCAATACGTCTCGTCTACAACGAGGGGTAGGTAGTACGAATGTCACTGGATGACTTACCGGAGAGCGGATTAGCTTATTATGCCTGTTTGGTGATAGATCTGCTCGATTGACACTCGGATGGAGAGAACAGTACACTTCCCGTGCCGTGGCGGCAAGGATGCCGCGCGGGCATTTTTTTGCAAGGTAACGGAAGGTGGGCACAATGCCAAAGCGGACGTACCAGCCCAAACGGCTCCCCCGCAAGCGGAAGCATGGCTTCCGGGCACGTATGCGCACCCGTGGCGGGCGGCTCGTCCTCAAGCGGCGGCGGCTGAAGGGGCGGTGGAAGCTGACCGTTTCTGACGAGAAGAAGCCGACGATTCGCTAATCAACCCGGCGAATGATTGCGCGAGCACTGCGACTGCGTCGTTCGGCTGACTTCGCTGCAGTGCGCCGGCAGGGGCGTACGGTGAGCGGGCAGCTCGTTGTGCTCGCGTATCGGCCGAACGGCCTGGAGCACAACCGCTATGGCGTGGCGGTCGGGCGTCGCATCGGCAAAGCAGTCCGGCGCAACCGAATCAAGCGTTGGCTTCGCGAGAGTGTGCGTCGGCTTCATCCGCAACTTCGTCAAGGCTATGACCTGGTCTTGATTGCGCGTGGTTCGCTGACCGACCCCGCAGTGACGTATCATGATGTTGCTCGCTGCGTTGAGGCACTTGTCCAGCGAGCCGGTCTACTCATCGGGCCGAATGACGCCTCAACTAATGCTTCGTCATCGCCGACCGAAGTGATAACAGCCTGAGGGCCGTTTCGATGCTTGCGCGTCTTGTGCTCGCACTTATCCGATTCTATCAGCGGTGGATCTCCCCGGGCTTACCAGCAGCCTGTCGCTATACACCAACGTGCTCGGAATACAGCTATCAGGCGATTGCCAAGTACGGTATCATCAAAGGCGGTATGCTGGCGGTCTGGCGCATTATCCGCTGCAACCCGTTTACCCGTGGTGGATATGATCCAGTGCCCTAGCGATATGCTGGGATAAAACGCGGCAAAGCATCACAAAGCAGGAGGCACACGGTTGTTCATCTGGGATGCGTTTGTTCACCTTATCGAGCTTGCGCTTGATCGCACCGCTATTCTCGTCGGCAGTGGGGGGCTGGCGATTATCCTGTTAACGATCTTGTTACGCACCCTCATGTTGCCCTTCACCATCCGGGCAGTCCGCTCGCAGGCTGCGCTTGCCGAAATGCAACCCAAACTGCGTGAATTGCAGAAAAAGTACGGTCATGACCGGCAGCGGTATTCGGCTGAAGTGATGAAGCTCTATCAAGAGCACAATGTCAGCCCAACTGCCGGCTGTCTACCGATGCTTCTTCAAATTCCTATCTTCTTTGCGCTCTACTTTGCGATCCGCAATCTGTCAACGAGTGGGTCCGGGGTGTGGAGCCATGGGTTTCTGTGGCTGCCGAATTTGGCGAGCCCTGACCCGCTGAAGATCCTGCCGATTCTGGCTGGTGTGTTTCAGTTCATCCAAGCCCGCATGTCGCGCCCGGCCGGCCAGGGCAAGGTGCAGGACCCCCAACAGCAGATGATGTACACGATGATGTTGTTCATGCCGCTCATGGTTGTCGCCTTTGGCTGGAACTTTGCCTCAGGGCCGGTGATCTACTGGGTGGTGTCAGCCATCTACGCCGTCGTTCAGCAGTGGCTTATTACTGGCTGGGGTGGCATGCTCGATTGGTTCCCGTTCTTGCCCGATTTGCCTGAGCACCGGCGGCTTGGCTACGTCGATCCGGCGAAGCGAAACCAGCAGCAAGCGCGGCAGGGTTCCGGCGGGCTCATGGGCTTGATCAATAAGCAAGTCGAGAAGCAAATCCGGCGCGTTGAAGAGCAGCGTGGGGTGGCACCATCGACAAACCAGCAGGGTCAGGCGTCTGCGGCTACCACTGCGCGCGGGGAGGCTGAGCGGAGCGAGCCGACACCATCTGCTCCCCTTGACCCAGCCGCTCTCGTGCCGCGGCGGAGCCGTCCCGTCAAGCAGAAGCCGTCGTCGACACCGAGCAAGCAATAAGATACCCGCGCCGCGCCGGCCCAAGGGGAAGGGCTGCGAGCATGGCACAGAAGCAGGTGGTCGAAATTCAGGCACGAACTGTTGATGATGCTGTTCGACTCGCGCTTGAGCAGCTCGGGTTGCCACGTGAGCAAGTGCACGTTGAAGTCCTTGTCGATAATGTCGCCGAAGGCGGCGAAGCGCTTGTGCGGGTCACGCCACTCCATGTCCTGGCGAATAGTGGAAATGCAACACGCACCGCTCCTCCTCGTGTAGATCCACAGACTGAAGCGCTCGTCAAGCAAGTGGTCCGTGAGTTGCTGTCGGCGATGGGCTTCACGTGCGATGTTATGGCTGTCGATAACCCATCAATCATCGAGCTGGGACCGAACGATCCACCAACAGTCTTTATTGATATTTTTGGCCCGCGTGCTGGGATGTTGATTGGGCGTCGTGGGGAACATCTGGCCCAGTTGCAATACCTGGTGAACGTTTTAGTTAACCGGCGACTGCCCCAGTGGACGCGGGTTATTCTTGACATTGAAGGGTATCGTAGTCGGCGCGAGGAATCACTGATTAATCTGGCGCAACGCGTTGCCCGACAAGTTGCTCGCACACGGCGTCCGGTAACGCTCGAGCCGATGCCTGCGAATGAACGCCGCGTGATCCACGTCGCGCTGCGGAATCATCCTGATGTGACGACGCGGAGTAGCGGGGAGGGTGACCAACGCCGTGTGACGATTTATCCGCGTGGGATGGCGCCAGCTGACGGCTGAGCTGCGCTCACGCATGGCGAGGAGTCATGACGACAGGGAACCCAGCGGCTCCTGACTACGTGGCCATTGGGCACGTCACGGTTGACCTCTTGCCTGATGGTCGGCAAGTTCTTGGTGGCACGGCGCTCTATGCTGCGCTGACTGCAGCCCGATTTGGCTTGCACGCTGCCGTGCTGACCCGTGGCAACTTCGGTGCCTACAATCCGAATGTGCTCGAAGATCTTACCCGCTTTGCCCGTGAAATTGCTATCATCGTCCAGGAGGCAACAAGCGCAACAGTCTTCGCGAACCGCACAGTCGCTGGCCGTCGTGAGCAGACGTTGCACGGATGGGCCGGTGTGATCGACCTCAACGGCCTGCCACCAACGTGGCGCTCCGCACGGATTATTCACCTTGCACCAGTGGCGCAGGAAATCGATCCCCGGCAGGCTGGCCGCTTGACTCCTGAATACCTCGGTGTTACCCCACAGGGCTGGATGCGCCAGTGGCCGCGGGCGCTTCCTGGACGGGTCCGTCTTACCCCACTTCGGCTTCCATTGGAGCTCTTGAGCCATATCGATGGGCTTGTGCTCAATGCTGAAGAGCACACGCTTGCCCGCGACGAGATTGAGGCGGTATCGCGACGTGGGCTCGTTGCGATCACGCGCGGACCAGATGGTGCCCAGCTGATCGACCGCGGGCGTGTCTACGATATACCAGCCTATGCGGTACCCGTGGCTGATGACGTCGGAGCCGGCGACGTCTTTGCGTCGGTGCTCTTTCTGCTGCGGGCTGATCGTGAACCGGTCAGCTTCGCTGGTCGCATGGCGGCTGCAGCGGCGGCGTTGCGTATTCAGGGGCAGGGGCCCGATGCCGTGCCGACGCGAGCAGCAGTTGAAGAGTTCCTCGAGCGACGAGGCGATCTGCGTCGCTAAGCACTACCCTCTGCATGCGGTGATTCGGTAATCTCCTCCACACGGGCATTGGTTAAGCGGACAATATCGGCGGGAGCAATGGCAAGCATCGTGTCGCTTGCGCCTCCGCCGCCGTAGACGACTGCGTGCGCAAGCAGTGAGGCATCGACGACCACTGGCAACGGTGTAAGGTGGCCGACGGGTGGGGTTGCTCCCGGGGGGTAGCCGGTAGCCTGTTCGACTATGGCTGGGGAGGCCAAGCGTAGTCGTTCTCCGCCAACAAGGGCGGCAAGCTTTGCTGGATCGACGCGTCGATCGCCGGGTACGACGGCGAGGACGAGTGTACCGTTGCTGTTTGTGAACACGAGCGATTTGATGATCTGGCCTGGTGGTACACCGAGTGCTGTCGCTGCTTCTGGTACTGTTGCTGTTGAGCGACCAGGATAGAGCAACTGTGCGTCGACATGATGTGCAGCAAGATAGGCGGCAAGTGTCTCTGGTGTGCCACGTGCCATTCTTTGCTGTCCCCTCCAGCGTATGGCATGCCCCAGGGGCAAGGAATCACCGTTGAGGAAGGCCCCTGGGGCAGGATGTTACTCAATCCGGACGATACGTGCGGAAAAGGTGCGCGCTGGTGCTTCAATTGTCACCACATCGCCGACTCGGTGGCCAAGCAGCGCCCGGCCGACCGGCGACTCGTTCGAGATGCGGCCTGCTGACGGCTTTGCCTCGACCGCTCCAACGATGGTATAGGTCTCTTCTTCACCATCGATCTCAATGGTGACCGTCGAGCCGATGCGTACGACTGAACGGTCGGTTCCATCCTCTTCGATGACCTCAACGCGTTTGAGCAGCTCTTCAATTTCGCGGATACGGCCTTCAATAAAGCCCTGGTCATGCTTGGCTGCATCATAGGCCGCATTCTCTCGGATATCGCCGTGCTCCCGCGCTTCCTGAATAATCCGGGCAATTTCGGGTCGGCGCCGCTTGACCAAGTCCTCATATTCCCGCTGTAGTGCTTCAAGCCCTTCACGGGTAATCGGAATCTTCTCACGTGCCATTGCTCGTTCACCACTTCCTTACCAGTATGACAGTCTGCGACAGCTGCCGCGTACATCAGCCCGGTAGTGGGCGAACACTCATGATACACAGCAGCAGGTGCTTTCTGCCAATCCCCTCTGTTCCTAGTATGGTGGAGAGACATCAGCAGCAATGCGTAGTTTCACGCGGATAACGTAGGGACTTTGGTTGGTTATGGTAAGTGTGGTGCAGCCAACTCGGATAATGCCATTTGGCCCGCTGCCGAGCGGCATCGTTGTACCCTGGCGTGTGCCATTGAGGGAGAGCTGGAGGTCAGAAGGAACAGGGTAGGGAAGAATGACCTGCCATGCAACAGCGAGGCCAAACGCCGCGCAGGGTGGTTGCTGTGTGTAGCCAATGCGGGCAGCGAGATCAAAAGGATCCCACGTCTGTGTGCCTCCATTCGGATCGAGCTGGATAATCAGGAAGTTTTCAACGACGCGATGAGTGAATGGAGTCGCGATCGGGATGCGTGGTGGATCCGGTGGCGGCGTCGGTGTGCCAGGACGTGGGGTTGCCGTTGGTGGAAGGTTCGGCGTTGGTGTGGGAGGTGGCGTCGGCGTACTCGTCGATTGCAACGGAGTAGGGGTAGGCGAAGGCAGTGGGGTCGGTAATGCTGGTGCAGGTTGAGCGGGCACAGTACGAGCAGGCACAGCGGGAAGTTGCGTGCTCTGCGGTAGCGCGGTTGGCGACGTAGCGTGTGAGCAGGACACGATGGCGAGGATGCTCAGGAGCATCGCCCAACGCAGAGGTCGCTTCACGGGTCTGCCTGCCATGGTCTCTCCTCTGCTCGCGTCTTCTGCCTGAGCAATTCTGGGAGATGGCCTCAGTGAGAGCAAGCATGTCTATCATGCTTGACAAGGCCGGCAAAACATGTCACGATAACAATACATGCGGCTGAACAGCCGCTTGCTAGAGATTGTGGAAAGGAAGCTGCCGGATGCGCCTCCGGCTCAGGCACAGGCTCAGCTTGCTCACTGACGTGTCGGTGACGACGCGAGGCTGGGGTGTGGGTACTGAGAGGAGGCACCAATGGCAGTATCTTCAGCGAAGACCGTTTTTCATCTCTTGACGGATGACGACCTTGCTCCCGAACAGGCGCAGGCTCTGATCGCGCTTGCGGCTGAGCTAAAGGCGCAGCATCAGGCTGGTCATCCGCAACATCATCTCCTGCGTGGCAAAACTCTCGCAATGATCTTCCAGAAGCCGTCAACACGCACGCGCGTTGCCTTTGAAGCTGGCATGGCCCAGCTTGGCGGTCATGCACTCTATCTTTCGACCAACGACTTGCAGCTTGGCCGAGGCGAAACAATTGCTGATACGGCCCGCGTGCTCTCACGCTATGTTGATGTCATCATGGCACGGGTCTTCAAGCATGCCGACGTCGTTGAGCTTGCTACCTATGCCACGGTTCCCGTCATCAACGGGCTCTCTGACCTTGCTCATCCGACCCAGGGTCTGGCTGATATGCTGACGATCAAGGAGCATCTTGGTGGCTGGGAAGGGCGGACACTTGCCTATCTGGGCTGTGCCAACAACATGGCTCATTCGCTGGCGCTTTCCGGGGCCCTCGTCGGACTCAACGTCCGCCTTGCCTGTCCGCCGGTGTGTGCACCCGATGCGACGATATTGGCGCGGGCTCAAGCCATTGCTGCAAAGACTGGTGCTCAGATCACCGTCCATGAAGATCCCTGGGAAGCGGTGGCCGGCGTCGATGTCGTGTACACCGATGTCTGGGTGAGCATGGGGCAACAGGCGACTCCGACATTGCTCGAAGCCTTGCGGCCATACCAGGTTACGCCAGCGATCATGGCAGCAGCTGGGCCGCAGGCGATTTTCATGCACTGCTTGCCGATGTATCGTGGGCAGGAAGTCGTTGCTGAGGTTGCTGATGGGCCACAGTCGGTTATCTTCGATCAGGCTGAGAATCGCCTGCACCTGCACAAGGCGTTGCTGGTTGCGCTGCTGACCGATGCAGG
>ERZ795042.1186-NODE-1186-length-17613-cov-160.082071_pt1 | contig 17613 bp, 14 predicted proteins | sample MGYA00375126_ERZ795042 | MGnify/ENA primary metagenome ERZ795042 (study PRJEB30171, sample SAMN05518105) | compost metagenome | isolation source: Feedstock adapted compost from Newby Island compost facility, Milpitas, CA | place: USA:Newby Island compost...
TTCTAAGGCTCCAGACGGTGTTTCGCATCTTCGGCTCAGCTCACTCGTGCAGGATCCGGGATGATTTGACAACGTCTCCGAACTGGGACGAACCCGTGACGCCCTCTTGGAGACTGTAGAATTGCGAGAGCAATATCAGTAGTTGGTCCGCGTCCACGCTTGTATATGGATGCGCCTCACCGAGGGCAGTCTTCAGGATTGGAAGCCCTCGTTATTGATGAAGGTCATCACGGTGTCGAGCCGGGCCAGGTAGTCGTCGGGCAGCCACAGGGCCGAATCCGGCAGGAACACCGCCACCACGATCTTGCCCCATATTCCGAGTACTCGGGCCTTCCCCCAGCGACCGTCTGACGCATACGCATCGAACGTCTCGCCAAGCTCCCAAGGCTTATCACGCTCAAAGGCCCAGAACGGGGAGAGGCTGCTCGACACCGCACTCGTCACACGCCTCGCGTGATCGCGGAGCCCGCGATCGGCCACGGCGAGATTCGCCCGTGGCGTGGACATCGTGCCGAAAACCCTGACGCCCGAACGGTCCTCGACCCGGAACTCGTGCGCCTCCGGCCACACGCCCTCATCGCCCGTCTTGGCGCGCTCGATGGTCGTCGCATCCATGTAGACGACCGTGTAGGCCGCATCCGGAATCGCCGGCAGACGGACGCAGTGCGTGGGGCCGCTCAGGCGCACCCACTCGCCCACGCCGAGCACGACCTCATCTTCGCGCTTGCGGCTCACCGTCAGATTGACGAGGGGGCGTGCTCCAGTAGTGTTGATCTTCGTCGCCGCCGCACCGGGCGAGCACGTGGGGTCGGCCGGAAGCGTCGGGATCCCGAACCGCACCGTCGCGCTATCGGCCGAGTAGATCGTGACCGGCGCACTGGGCGAGGTCGTGATCTTGCTCGTCGTCGCCGATGCGAGCTCGTTCAACTTGTAACCGCGAAGCGTGATCGTATCGCCATCACCCACGCGCTCCGGTGCATGGATCGAGAACACCGTTGGCAACGCCGGGATTACGTCTACGTGCACCGTGTCCGGTCCCTTGCCGAAGGCACTGACCAGGAGCACGGCCTTGTGCCCGGTGCCCGTGGGACGATCAGCCCCTCCGCGAGCCGGTCGCTGTCCAGGACCGGAAGCTCCGAGAGCCAGCGGGTCTCCTCGTGGAGCACAAGGTCGGGAGTCTTGGTCCACTGGTCTCCGACCCACGCGACCAGATTGGCCGTATCTCCGATCTCCGCGATCACGAATAATCTGGAATTCAGCTCGAGCTGGTCGTTCGGCTTCGTCGGCCCCGTCGGATCGTCGTCACTGCAGGCCACGGCGAAAAGCCCGAGCAGAAAAACGATGGCAGTCTTGGCGTGCGCTTTCATGGGCATGTCTCCGTTGCGATACCCACTCCACCGGTCGATGACGTGCATCTGATCGATTGTCGGAAGCCATCGCAGACGTCAACGACGCACCCACGAAGCGTCTGATCATGGGCCGCTGCTCGCGAAACGTCTACGGCGGGGGTGGGGGAGATGATGCCCGGCGCGGACGAGCCCGCGCGGTCCGCAAAGGATTGCCTCCCGCGACGCCGCGCGGCATCTTCGGCCACGGGACTCCGTTCATCGGCGAGGCCCGGCCTCGCGGCCGGTCGCGATCACACACAAGCTGCGGGAGGTGAGCTCATGGGTATTCGACACGCCGTCCTGGGGATCGGGATCGCATGGCTCGCCGCGTGTGCGGCCGCCGACCGTGAGGAGGGGGACACGCGCGCCGATGGGGCGGCGCCTCGAGCGGAATCCGCGCTGCTCGTGTCCACCGCGTGGCTGGCCGAGCACCTCGAGGACCCGGGCGTGGTGGTGCTCCACGTCGGGAGCGACCGCGCCGACTACGATCGGGCCCACATCCCCGGCGCCCGCTTCCTCCCGCTGGACGCGATCGTGGTCGAGCGCGACGGGAACATCAACGAACTCCCGCCCGTCGAGCGGCTCGATTCGGTGTTCGAGTCCCTCGGCGTCTCCGACGACGCGCACGTCGTCGTCTACGGGCCGCCCCTGGCCGCCGCGCGGGCGTTCTTCACCCTGGACTACCTGGGTCATGGGGACCGGACGGCGCTCCTGGACGGTGGGCTAGAAGCGTGGACGGCCGAGAATCGCCCCCTGTCCACCGAAACGCCGGTGGCCGCGCCCGGGAACTTCACGCCCCGGCCTCGCCCCGAGCTGGTGGTGACGGCGGGGTGGATCCAGGAGCGACTCGGCAACCCTCACGTCGCGTTGCTCGACGCGCGGCCGGAAGACCAGTACTCCGGGGCCAACCCGGGCGCCGGCGTGCCCCGGCCGGGGCACATCCCTGGCGCCGTCAACATCTTCTGGGAACGGATGATCCACTCCGCCGCCGAGCCGCGCCTCCGCGACGTCGAATCGCTCCGCGCTCTCTTCCGCGAGGCGGGGATCGAGCCCGGAGACACGGTGGTGGCGTACTGCCGGACCGGGATGCAGGCGTCCTACGCCTACTTCGTCTCCCGCGTCCTGGGCTACGAGACCCGCTTCTACGACGGCTCGTTCATGGACTGGAGCCGGCGCGAGGATCTGCCGGTCTCGGGTCCGGCGACGCGCTGAACGCCCCGCGCCGGCTCGACCAGAGGGCCGCGCGGCGATCCCCACCGCGGGCGAGCATGCGGTTGGAGCGCCCCGGTCCAGACCGAAGGCTGCTGCCCCGCGCGCTCGGCGAGGATGCGGCGGTAGAGGTGTTCGTGCTCGACGACCATGCGGTCGCGGCTGAAGCGCTCGGCCGCCCGCGCCCGACACAGGGCCCGGTCGAACCGGTCTAGCACGCCGCCCGGCCGGATCAGCTCCGCCATCTCCTCGGCCGACTGGACGATGAATCCCGTGATCCCCTCCTCGACCAGCTCCGGAACGCTGCCCCGCGGGAACGCAACGACCGGGCAGCCCGAGAGCATGGCCTCGATGAGGATCAGGCCGAAGGGCTCGTTCCACTCGATCGGCGCCAGGAGCGCCCGGGCGTCGCGGAGGAGCGGCACCTTCACGTCCATCCCGATCGGCCCGAGATACTCGACGTGCGGCTGCGACAGCCGCGGCAACACCTCCTGCTCCGCGAACGCGGGGCCGTCGTCTTCCTTGTGGATCGAGCCCGCGACGCGGATCGGCACCCCCGCCCGCGCGGCGACGTCGATGGCCGTGTGCGGCCCCTTGACCCGCGAGAGTCGCCCCACGAAGCAGACGTAGTCCCCGGCGCGCTCCCGCCACTCGTAGCGGGCGGGGTCGAGCCCGTGGTGGATCACCTCGCAGCGCGGGAGCGGGACCTCGCGCCGTCGCTGGTCCTCGGAGATCGCGACGTAGTGCGCCTCTGGGACGTGGCTGTAGAGCGCCGACAGGCTCTCGTCCCGCGGATGGTGCAGCGTGTAGACCAGCGGGATGTCGGGGAGCAGGCGCGAGAGCGCGAGAGCCACCGCCGAGTGGGCATGGATCAGGTCGAATCCGCCCGCGGCGATCTCGCGGAATGCCCAAGACACGTGGTCCATGTCGATCACCGCGTTCGGCGGCCACTGCGCCTGAGGGTAGAGGTAACGGAGTTCCGCCGAGGTCCGCGAGTCACCCGTGGCGAAGACCGTCACCTCGTGTCCCCGGGCGATGAGTCCCTCGGCAAGCTCGGAAACCACCAGCTCCGTGCCCCCATACTCCTTCGGAGGCACTGCGACGAAAGGCGTGGAAACCAGTGCAATCCGCACGTGATGCCTCCTTCGACAATGCCTCTGTCGGGCCCGGGGACCGGCGTCGCCGGTCACGGATCCTACGCGTTCGCGGCCGCCGTACTCTCGGCTCACGAGGGCGGCGCGCCAGCGCCGGGCGCGAGGCGCGCGGCGATCGCGTCGAACATGCGGCGGAGCTCGGGGAGCGACGGATGGGGGTACGTTCGACCGGAGATCAGGAGGTTGTGAACCGCACCGGCGATCAGGAACGCGAACGCCCGCTCGTCCGCCGCCTCGTCGACCCGCCCCGCCCGCTTCTCGGCAACCAGGTACGCCTCGAGCGTCCCTTCCAACGCCGCCATCAGCGCGTTCTCGACCCCGTCCGCGCCCTCTCCGTGCTGCGACGCGCCGTCGTGGCGGAGCTCCTTCACGAGCGCCATCGACGGCGAGCCGAGCAGGAGCTCGGCGTACGTCGCCAGACCGCCTCCCACCGTCCCGGTGCCGGCGGCGGCGACGAGGCTCTCGAGCCCCGCGCGCAGCCGGCGGAACTCGGCGCGGACGACCTCGGTCACCAGCTCTTCCCGGCTGGCGAAAACCTTGTACGGCAGCCCCACGGCACACCCGGCCTCGGCAGCCAGGGCTCGCATCGTCAGAGCGTCTGGCCCGTCCCGTTCCACGATGCGCCGCGCGTGCTCGACGAGCGCCTCGCGAAAACGCTGCGCTTCTTCCGCCGTTCGTCGCGGCTGGGCCGCCATCCGGAAACTCACCAGTCCCGGGCCCGCTGAATCGTGAACCTACGTTCACAAGGTAGGGCGGGTGGCGGGAGGCGTCAAGGCCGGGCGGTAAACTTGCCGGGTTGACCGAGTTTCTGTATGCCATTCCCTTGTCACGGGCCGACCTGGATGTTCGACCCGCCCTCCCAGTTTCCCAATCGATGGCCAACAAGACCGCCCTCTCCGAACGCGACGTCTGCACCAAGTTCGTCACCCCCGCCCTCACGGACGCGGGGTGGGACCTGCGCCATCAGATCCGCGAAGAGGTCACGCTCACGAAGGGGCGGATCAAGGTGCGGGGGCGGATGGTGAGCCGCGGGAAGGCCAAGCGCGCGGATTACGTCCTCTACTACAAGCCCAATCTCCCGCTCGCCGTCATCGAGGCCAAGGACGAGACCCACTCCGTCGGCGCGGGGATGCAGCAGGCCCTCGCCTATGCCGAGATGCTCGACGTCCCGTTCGCCTTCAGCACCAACGGGAGGGCGTTCCTCTTCCACGACCGGACCGGGCAGTCGCCCGAGGTCGAGCGCGAGATCCCGCTCTCCGCGTTCCCCTCTCCGGAGGAGCTCTGGCGCCGCTACTGCGCGTGGAAGGGGATCGAGGGCGAGGCAGAACGGATCGCCGCGCAGGACTACTACCTCGACGGGAGCGGTAAGACGCCCCGCTATTACCAGCTCGTCGCCATCAACCGGGTCGTCGAGGCGATTGCCCGGGGGCAGAGGCGGATCCTCCTGGTAATGGCGACCGGCACGGGGAAGACCTACACCGCTTTCCAGATTATCTGGCGACTCTGGAAGGCCCGCCGCGTCCGGCGCGTCCTCTTCCTCGCGGACCGCAACATCCTCGTCGACCAGACCCGGATCAACGACTTCAAGCCGTTCGGGAACGCGATGACAAAAATCACGAACCGGACGGTCGACAAGAGCTACGAGATCTACCTCGCGCTATACCAGGCGGTCTCGGGGTCCGAGGAGGAGAAGAACATCTACAAGCAGTTCTCGCCGGACTTCTTCGACCTCGTCGTCGTCGACGAGTGCCACCGCGGGAGCGCCGCCGAGGACTCTGCCTGGCGCGAGATATTGGAGTACTTCGCCCCGGCGATCCACCTCGGTCTCACGGCGACGCCCAAGGAGACTCGCGACGTCTCCAACATCGAGTACTTCGGCGAGCCGGTCTACGTCTACTCCCTCAAGCAGGGGATCGAGGACGGTTTCCTGGCCCCGTACAAGGTGGTCCGCATCGACCTCGACAAGGACCTGATCGGCTGGCGGCCGGAGAAGGGGCAGCGCGACAAGTACGGCCGGGAGATCGAGGACCGGATCTACAACCAGCGGGACTTCGACCGCTCGCTCGTCCTCGAGGAGCGGACGAAGGTCGTCGCCCGTAAGATCACCGAGTTCCTGAAGGCGACGGACCGGTACGCCAAGACGATCGTTTTCTGCGAGGACATCGACCACGCCGAGCGGATGCGCCAGGCGCTCGTCAACGAGAACGCCGACCTGGTCGCCGAGAACCCGCGATACGTCGTGCGCATCACGGGCGACAACGAGGAGGGGAAGGCGGAGCTCGACCACTTCATCGACCCCGAGAGCCGCTACCCCGTGATCGCGACGACGTCGCGGCTGCTCACGACCGGCGTGGACGCGCAGACGTGCAAGGTCATCGTGCTCGACCGGCGGATCGAGTCGATGACCGAGTTCAAGCAGATCATCGGGCGCGGGACCCGCGTCAACGAGGAGTACGGCAAGTACTACTTCACCATCCTCGACTTCAAGAAGGCGACGGAGCTGTTCGCCGATCCCCAGTTCGACGGCGATCCGGTGAAGATCTACGTGCGCCGCCAGGACGAGCCGGTCGTCTTCGAGGACGAGGAGCGGGGCGGGCAGGTCCTGGTCGACGGCGCGGGCGAGGAGTGGGTGGACGAGGACGACGCGGGCGACATCGTCTTCGGCCCGGACGACGTCGTTTACGGCCCGGACCACGATTACGGCCCCGAAGACGGCGAGGGGCCGCGCCGGCGGCGGGTGAGGTACGTCGTCGACAACGTCCCCGTCTTCGTCGTGGCGGAGCGGGTCCAGTACTACGGGCCGGATGGGAAGCTGATCACGGAGTCTCTGCGCGACTACACTCGCCGGCGCGTGACCGCCCGTTACGCCACGCTGGACGATTTCCTCCAGCGCTGGACCGCGGCCGAGCGCAAGGAGGCGATCTTGCGCGAGCTGGAGGAGCAGGGCGTGCTCCTCGACGCGTTGGCCGAGGAAGTTGGCCGGGACTACGACCCCTTCGACCTCGTCTGCCACGTCGCCTTCGACCGCCCGCCGCTCACCCGTCGCGAGCGCGCGAAGCGAGTCCGGAAGCGCGACTACTTTGCCCGCTACGGCGAGAAGGCCCGGGCGGTCCTCGAAGCGCTCCTCGACAAGTACGCCGACGAGGGGATCGAGACCATCGAGAGCGTCGAGGTCCTCCGGGTGCGTCCTCTCTCCGAGCTCGGGACGCCGGTCGAGCTCATCCGCAGCTTCGGCTCCAAGGAGGAGTACCTCGAGGCCGTCCGGGAACTGGAGCGCGCGCTGTACGCGGCGGCGTAGGGCAACCCCGCGGTCCCTCCCTTCCCTTCTCCTGCGCAGCAATATGAATCGGCACCAGTGAACATACTGGCGCGACGCGGGATGATCGTGAATAATATAGCGTGAGCCGTGAACGTTTCGACGCGCTCGGGGCCCCAACGCGAGGTGCGCGTATGGCCGACGTTCGCCGTCCCCCCGTCCGACACTTCCGCGGGCGTGCCCTCCCGGAGCCGGGGATCCCGGTCGGATACGCCGCGCTGATCGACCGCTACGACCTGCGCGTCCCGCTCCCGCCGCGGCTCACCGCGATCGGCACGCGGTATCGGCCGAGCTCGACCGCCGAATGGCAACTCTTCGAGCCGCGGCGCGCGCCCGAGGACACGCTCGGCGGCCATCTGGAGTTCGCGCTCAAGCGCGAGGGCGTCGACCTCGGCGTTCTCTGTAAACTGTTCGAGGCGGTCCCCGCCCGGGAGGTCGAGGAGTTCGTCCGGGCGACGCCGACGGGGGCGTACGCGCGGCGAATCTGGTTCCTGTACGAGTGGCTCACCGGGCGGACGCTGGACGTGCCCGACGCGCCGAAGGTCGCGGCGGTGCCCGCGGTCGATCCCGCGCTCCAATACGCGCTTGGCGGCGGGGATATCTCCATCCGCCACCGCGTCTACGACAACCTCCCCGGCGACCGGCGCTTCTGCCCCCTGGTCCGGCGCACGCCCACGCTCGAGGCGTACCGTGCCCGGGACCTCGCCGCCCGGGCGCGCGAGGTGATCAGCCGGACCCACCCGGACGTGGTCCGGCGCGCGGCCGCCTTCATGCTACTGAGCGACTCCCAGGCATCCTTCCAGATCGAGGGCGAGCATCCTTCTCGCTCGAGGGCCGAGCGCTGGGCCCGCGCCATCGCGGAGGCCGGGTCGACCGAACTCTCGGTCGAGGAGCTCGAGCGGCTTCAAGCTCTGGTGATCGGGGATGCCCGTTTCGTCCCGCTCGGGCTCCGGACCGCGGGGGGCTTCGTCGGAACCCGGAACCGCATCACCCGGGAGCCGATCCCGGAGCACATCAGCGCCCGGCCACAGGATCTGGCCTCGTTGTTGGATGGGCTCATCGCCTACGACGGCCGCTCGACGCGAGGAGGGCTCGATCCGGTGGTCGCGGCCGCGGCGGTGGCGTTCGGCTTCGTCTACATCCATCCATTCGTGTATGGAAACGGGCGGGTGCACCGGTGGCTGATCCACCACGAGCTCGCCGTCGCGGGGTTCAACCCGCCCGGGGTGGTCTTCCCGATCAGCGCGGTGATGCTGCGGCGCATCGAGGAGTACCGGAGCGTGCTCCGGTCGTACTCGGAGCCGCTCCTCGACTGCATCGACTGGCGCCCCACCCCGGACCACAACGTCGAGGTCCTGAACGACACCGCGGACTACTACCGCTACTTCGACGCGACGGCGCACGCCGAGTTCCTGTACCGGTGCGTGGCGGAGACGATCGAGCGGGACCTCCCGTACGAGGTCGCCTACCTGGAGGCGTTCGACCGGTTCGCCGCGGCGGTCCAGGAGCTGGTGGACATGCCGGACCGGACGATCCATCTGCTGCACGACTTCCTGCGGCAGGGGCAGGGGCGCCTGTCGCGGCGGGCCCGCACGAAGGAGTTCCAGGCGCTGACCGACGACGAGGTCCGGACGATCGAGCGCCTGTACGCGGACACGCTCGGCCGGGTCGCGACCGTCGCGGGGACGGACGACCCGGGCACGCACGACGCAGCTCGCGCGGTCCGCATCGCGGCGTGTGATCGTTGCGCCGCAGATTCTACGGCTCGTGAAGATATTGCGCGGCTAATGTACGTTCCGACGCGGCGTCGCCCGCCGCGAGGTTGTTCCGGGCCGTCAAGCCGCACAGATTCCCTGGCCCGCCGAGGGCTCGGCGGCGTACACCGATCGATCTCGAAGCAACGCCATGAACCTCTCGACGACGATCAAGTCCATCCAGGACATCATGCGCAAGGATGTCGGGGTGGACGGGGATGCCCAGCGTCTCGGCCAGCTCGGCTGGCTCCTCTTCCTGAAGATCTTCGACGCGCGCGAGAAAGAGCGGGAGCTCATCGAGGACGCCTACCGTTCGCCGATCCCCGAGCGGCTGCGGTGGCGGAACTGGGCCGCGGACCCCGAGGGGATGACCGGCGACGAGCTCCTCGCCTTCGTGAACGACGAGCTCTTCCCGAAGCTGAAGGAGCTCCCCGTGAGCGGCGGCCCGGACGACCCGGCCGCCGTCGTGCGCGGCGTCTTCCAGGACGCCTACAACTACATGAAGTCCGGGACGCTCCTCCGGCAGGTGATCAACAAGCTGGAGGAGATCGACTTCCACAGCGCGAAGGACCGCCACGTCTTCGGCGACATCTACGAACAGCTCCTCCGCGACCTGCAGAGCGCCGGGAACGCGGGCGAGTACTACACGCCCCGCGCGGTCACGCAGTTCATGGTCGAGATGGTCGACCCGCGGCTGGGCGAGACGGTCCTCGACCCCGCGTGCGGGACCGGTGGCTTCCTCACGTGCGCCATCGAGCACATCCGCCGGCGCGACGTGCGGACGCCGGAGCACGAGGCGGAGCTGCGTCGCTCGATCCGGGGCGTCGAGAAGAAGCCGCTCCCGCACCTGCTGTGCACGACGAACATGCTGCTGCACGGGATCGACGTCCCGACGAACATCCAGCGCGGCAATACCCTCGCCCGTCCGCTGCGGGACTACGGCCCGAGCGACCGCGTCGACGTCATCGTGACGAACCCGCCGTTCGGCGGGATCGAGGAGGACGGGATCGAGGCGAACTTCCCCACGGAGTATCGCACGAAGGAAACGGCCGACCTGTTTCTCGTGCTGATCAAGCACCTGCTCAAGGACGGCGGCCGCGCGGCGGTCGTGCTGCCCGACGGCTTCCTCTTCGGCGAGGGGGTGAAGACGAGGATCAAGGAGCGGCTCCTCGAGGAGTGCGACCTGCACACGATCGTGCGGCTGCCGAAGGGTGTCTTCGCGCCGTACACCTCGATCGCGACGAACCTGCTCTTTTTCACGAAGGGCCGTCCGACGAAGGAGATCTGGTACTACGAGCACCGCTACCCGCCGGGGCAGAAGAGCTACAGCAAGACGAAGCCGATCCGGATCGAGGAGTTCGAGGCGGAGAAGGCGTGGTGGAACGCCCGGGTCGAGAACGACGTCGCCTGGCGCGTCCCGGTGGAGGAGATCCGCGCGCGGGGCTACAACCTGGACCTGAAGAACCCGAACGCCGGCGGCGACGAGCATCGCGACCCCGAGGAGTTGCTGGAGGAGTACACGGCGCTCCTCGCGCAGGTGCAGGAGACGCGGGAGAAGCTCCGGCGGGAGCTGGGCGAGGCCCTCGAGTCGGTGCTGGCGGCGCGGGAGGAGGTGGTGGCGTGACGCCCGAGACGCTGCATCGGCTGTTCGACGTCGTCGCCGACGCGCCGGGCGGGGTGCAGCGGCTCCGCGAGCTGATCCTCCAGCTCGCGGTTCGCGGGAAGCTGGTGCCGCAGGATCCGAACGACGAGCCGGCGAGCGTGCTGCTGGAAAGGATCGAGGAGGAGAAGAGGCGGCTCTACAACGAGGGGAAGATTCGCAAGCTCAAGAAGCTGCCGCCGGTGGGGCCGGACGAGGTGCCGTTTGAGGCGCCGGAGGGGTGGGTGTGGGTGCGGCTGGAAAGCCTGTTTTACCCCATTTCGCCAGGCCGTAACAAACTCAAGACGTCCGAGTACGAGGAACGAGGGATCCTCCCCGTTATCGATCAGGGCCAAGCCTTCGTCGCTGCATATACGAACCAAGAGAGCAAACGTATCTCTGTGCCCGGACCCGTTGTCGTATTTGGTGACCACACTCGGGCCATGAAATACGTCGATTTCGACTTCGTGGCAGGTGCGGACGGAATCAAGATCCTCTGTCCGGTAGAGGTGTGGCCCCGCTTCTTCTATGTCGCCCTGCTCAGTCTCCCCGTTGAGGATCGCGGGTACGGCCGGCACTACCGAAGCCTGATCAATAACCTGGTCGCACTTCCCCCTATTGAGGAGCAACGCCGCATCGTTGCCAAAGTCGACCAGCTCATGTCCCTCTGCGACGAGCTGGAAGAGCGCCAACGCCGGCGGGCGGAAAAGCGGGTGAGCCTGAACCGGTCGGCGCTGCATCACCTCACCACGGCCACGGACGGGGCCGAGCTCTACGGCCACTGGCGCCGGATCCGGGACCACTTCGACGTCCTCTACGAGGTGCCGGAAACGGTGGCGGAGCTGCGCCAGGCGATCCTCCAGCTCGCGATCCGCGGGAAGCTGGTGCCGCAGGACCCGAACGACGAGCCGGCGGAGTGGCTTGTAAAGTCGTGCGCGGACAAACTTGGCACGACCACTCGTTCGGCTTCTGCCCACGTTCTAGAATCTTCACCGCATCCCATTCCGGTGACATGGCAGTGGGTCACGCTCGCCCAGATAGCCGATCTTCGGATTGGGCGCACTCCTAACACCAAGGTCCCTTCGTACTGGGAAGGAGGTGACATTCCGTGGGTCAGCATCGGCGACATGCCGACAAGCGGTGTGGTCAAGGGGACTCAGCGATCGATCACAGCCAAAGCCGTAGAGGAGGTGTTCAGGGGCCAGCCGCCAGCTCCAGCGGGAACCCTGTTAATGAGCTTCAAGCTATCTATCGGCAAGGTGGCATTCCTCGACCATCCCGCGTATTTCAACGAGGCGATTGTTTCGATCCAGCCGCCCATTACGGAGGTCGCACGTTATTTATTCTTCTGCTTGCGGGCCATAGATCTTGAGGCATCGACGAATGCTGCTATTAAGGGACAAACCCTGAATAGAGCGGCACTGGAGAGCCTATTAATTCCGTTGCCTCCCCTTGCCGAACAACACCGCATCGTCGCCAAGGTCGACCGCCTCATGGCGCTCTGCGACGAACTCGAGGAGCGGCTGTCGAAATCCCGCGCCCTCGCCGAGTCGGTCGCCGCGGCGGTCGTTCACGAGCTGACCGCGGCGTGACGCCTCGCGTCCGCCGCCTTCAGCTCGCCGGGCTCTTCTCCGTCCTTTGCTCCGCCCTGGCGTCGACCACCGCCCCGGACCGTCGGAGCAGCTCGTCGAACGTCGACCGGGCATTGCTCAGCACCTCCGCCGGATAGCCGAAGGCTTCCAGCAACTTGAGCGCGTTGCCGGCGGTCGCCGCGCCTGGCCGGAGACGGTAGTCGAAATGGATCTCGCCGTCGGCGATCGTCTCCTGGAAGTGCCGGAACGCCCAGGGGCCGCGCCGGAGATCGACGAGCTCGAGGTCGTGCGTCGCCACCAGGCAGAGGTGATCGCCGGCGTTCAGCGCCTCGAGGACCGCGCGCGACGCCGCCACGCGCTCGCCGGTGTTCGTCCCGCGGTACAGCTCGTCGATGACGAAGAGCGACGCAGCGTCCTCCGCGCTCCGGATCAACATCTCCCGCAACTGCTCCGCTTCGACGTAGAAGTAGCTCTTCCCCCTCAGGAGATCGTCCCGCCGGCCGATGAAGGTGTGAACCCTCAGGATCGGCGCCCGCCACTGGCGCGCGGGGCATGTCGCGATCGTCTGCGCGAGGACGGCGCAGGCGCCGGCGGCGCGGAGAAACGTCGTCTTCCCGGCCATGTTGGAGCCGGTGATCAGCCAGGACGCGCCTTCCATCCGGAGGTCGTTGGGGACCGGGTCGTCCAGCGACGGATGATAGATCGCCTCGCCCAGCAACGTCTTCGCCGGGCCGTCGAACTCCGGCGCGCAACAGTGCGGCAGCGAATCCCGGAACTCGGCGACGGCGCACAGCGCATCGAGGAGGCCGACGGCGCGGACGATCTCGTCGAGCTCGCGCCGGCGCCGGGCGATCGCGTCGATGCTGAAGACGAAGGCGTTCACGTCCGCCAGGAGCAGGAGGTTGAGATAGCCTATGATCGACCCGACCAGCGGGTCGTCCTCGAACTCCAGGCGGATGTAGACGAAGAACCAGCGGGCCCACCGCAGGGCGTCGACGCGGCCACGAAGGGGCCCGAGGATCTCCTCGAGCTCCGGCGCCTGCACGGTGCCCAGCGTCCGCGCCGCGCGGACCAGGCCGGGCAGCGCGGCGATCGCCCGTATGAGGTGCTGGACGCGAGGGCGGTAATAGATCTGGATCCCGATGTTGATCCCGGCGACGCCGATGAGCATCAACAGCCCGAGCAACGGCGCGAACGACATCGCCAACAACGCGCCGGGCGCCGCGAGACCGAGGAGCGGGAGGAGGAAGTACCAGCGCGGCCGGCGGGGCAGCTCGCTCGCCGTCAGATGATGGAGGTCGTACGAGACCGGATGCGCCAGCGGATGCAGCGCGGCCCGGATCCGGTCCCGGAGCTCCGGCCGGGCGCGCAACGCGGAGATCGCTGCGCCGCGTCGCAGGATTGCCGACGCGTCGTACAGCGGCCGCCGCAGCATGTCGTAGAGGACCTGCTGGCCGACGGGCGAGCCGCACCGATCGATCCGCTCGTACACGCTCTGCAGTTCGAGGTCCGACCAGACCCGGTCTGAGAGCGCCTCGCCCGGCTCGCGGCCGCGGCGAGCTTCATGATACGACGCGATCTCCGCGATGCCCCTCCGCCACGACCGGGCCGCCCGGCGCTGCTCGACGGCAACGCTCATCGCGCGCCCGAGTGGGGTCGCGCGCAGCGGTCGGAGAACGCGGCCGAGCCTGCGCGCCTTTCGATTCACGTTGGGTTCCGAAGTCGTAGGCATACGACGAGTCGTGAGATCGTCGGCATCCGACCTGGGCCCGCAAATCGATACGACTATGCAACGTCGACGCGTGACGCGCCAGCGGAAACGGAGTTGCCGCGCTTGGCGATGGCCCGCGCCGCGAGCGCCCGGCCGGATATCGTTTGGTTCGTTTGTTGCGTTTGTTTCGTTTGTCGTTTATCTTCGATGCCAGAACGTGTCGAGGAGGTGAAGTGCCATGACCATCACCAGAACCCCGGATGAGCTCATTCCTTCCCGCTCCGACCTCGAGGCCGTCGGCCGCGTTGCGAGGGATCTGCGCGAACTTGGGGGGCGGTGTGCGGCGCGCGATCCGAACGCCCTGGCTCAGTTGTCCTCGCTTTTCTCGTCGCCCGAGATGGATCTTGCGCTCAAACTCCTCGAGGCCGTGGCTGAAGGGCGAAACATCGCCGTTCACCGGGAGGACGACGAAGAGCTCACGACGAGTCAAGCCGCGGAGCTGCTCGGGATGTCGCGCCCGAAGCTCGTCGATCTGCTCAAGCAGGGTGAGATTCCGTACCGCATGGTGGGCACGCACCGCCGCGTGCGGCGGAGCGAAGTACTCGCGTATCGCGAGCGGACGGAGCGGCGTGGGTCGGCGGCCGGGACGCGCCCGCGGGCGGATCGCCTGCGTGGATTGCAGGAGATGGCCGAGCTCACCGAGAGCCTGGGGCTGGGCTACTGATGGGGAGACCGCTCGCGGTAGAGCGGTTGGAAAGACTGATCGGCCAGATGCGACAGTATTTTCCGGACGCGTGGGGCCGGAATTACGAGCCGCTGATCGACCAGCTCACTCTTCCGGATGATGACGACCGCCATGTACTAGCGCTCGCCATTCACTACGAAGCCGACTACATCGTCACGCAGAACACCAAAGACTTCCCCCACCCTACGACGACGACATACGGCATCGTGGCGCTGACCGTCGACGAGTTCATATCCCTTCTCAGTGCAACGAATCCATCCCTTATCGTTCGCGCCGCCGAGGCTCATCGGGTTTCTCTGACGAGGAACCCCCTCATGCCGGAGCAATACCTCGAAGAACTCGGTCGCCACTCGGAACTCGAACGCACTACGGCATTCTTGCGGTCGGCGGGATTTCTGGATTTGGAACGCCCTGTTGTAGCGAACCCGCGATCGTGAAGTCGCTGCGCTCCACGGCCCGGGCGAGGGCGGACGCGTGACGATCTTCGGCCGGCTCGCCCCGGGCGTTTCCACGGCGGCGGCCGAAGCGGAATTGAGGACCGTGAGCGCGCGGCTCGCGCGCGAGTTCCCCGCGGCATACGCCACCCTACGCCCGATCGTCGCGCCGTACGTCCGCGCCCTGCTCGACGTGCACCAGTACCCGGCCTGGATCGTCTGGACGATGCAGCTCTTCGGGGTCCTGGTCCTGGCCGCGGTCGCGGTGACCGTCTCGTCGCTGGTCTATGCCCGGACGGCGGCTCGCCAGGCCGAGATCGCGGTCCGCACGGCGCTGGGCGCGAGCCGCCGGCGCATCATCACGCAGCTCTTCGTGGAGGCGCTCGCGCTCTCCTCGCTCGCGGCGGCGATCGGGCTGTTGATCGCGAACTTCGGGTTCCGGCAAATCGTCGCGATCAATCCGGGGGAGCTTCCGTACTGGATCGAACGCGGTCTCCCGCCGTCCACGGTGGCGTACGCCGTGGGGCTCGCCGTGCTCGGGGCCTTCATCGTCGGCATCATCCCCGCGCTGGCGGCCACCGGGCAGCGACTGCAGTCCACGCTCCGGCAGATGGGCGGCGCGACCGGCATGCAGCTCGGGAAGACCTGGACGGCGCTCATCGTGGCGCAGGTCGGGGTCGCGATGGCGGTGCTCTCGCCCGTGATCGCGATCGCCTGGCTCACCTATCAGGAATCGCGCGGCGAGCCGACCTTGCCGGTCGATGAGATGCTCTCGGTCCGGCTCGATCGGGCCGAAGCCGCGGCCCGGGAGGCGCCGGCCGCTCCGTCCGTCGAACAAGCGGGTGAGTCCTTCGCCCAGACCCAGGCCGAGCTGATCCGCCGGATCGCCGCGGAGCCGGGCGTGCTCGGCGTGACGTACGCGTCGGCGCCCCCGCGCTCCGGCCGGCGCGTTCTCATCGAGGTCGAGGGCGGGGTGACGACGACGAGCGCCGCACGTCCCGTGGCGCTCTCCACCGGCGTCGCGCCCGACTATTTCGATGTGCTTGGCGTCCAGGTGCTGGCGGGTCGGCCGTTCGGGCCCGGCGACGCGCCCGGCGGCGCGGCCGCCGTCGTGAGCCGCTCCTTCGTCCGCCGCTTCCTCGGGGACGGCGGTCGTGCGGTTCGATTCGCCGTCGTCATGGTCGGCCTCGTGACGCTGAGCGTGCTCCTTCTCTCCGCGGTGGGGATCTCGGCGATGATGTCGTTCGCCGTCACACGACGGTACCGGGAGATCGGGATCCGGTCCGCGCTCGGCGCATCGCGGCGCCAGGTGTTGCGGACGATCTTCTCGCGCTCCGCGCTCCAGCTCGGGCTGGGGGTGGCCGTGGGGGCCATCTTCACCGCGTTGCTCGACCGAATCAGCGGCGGTGAATTCCTGAACGGCCAGGAGCACGTGCTCGTGCCCATGGTCGCGGCGCTGGTGATCGTCGCCGGGCTTCTCGCCACGGCCGGCCCGGCGCGCCGGGCGCTCCGGGTCCAGCCGATGGAGGCGCTTCGGCTGGAGTGATTCTCACGCATCACAGCCGCGGATCCACCGGCTCGCTCTCCAGCGCGAGGACCCCGAACACGCACTCATGCACGCGCCGCAGCGGCTCGCGGCGGATGAACCGCTCGAGCCCCTCCACGCCGAGCGCGAACTGCCGCAGCGCGAGCGAGCGCTTGTGCGAGAGCCCGCGAGAGCGGAGTCGCTCCAGGTTCTCCGGAGCCGCGTACTCAGGGCCGTAGATGATCCTGAGGTACTCGCGCCCACGGACCTTCACCGCTGGCTGCACGAGGCCGCGCCGACCCCTGACGACGAAATCGAACGGCTTGACCACCATCCCCTCGCCGCCGCGGTCGGTCAGCTCCTCCCACCAGCGGATCGCCTCGGCCTGGCTGGCCGGGTCGGTCACGTCGACGACGTGGTACGGCGTCGCGAGGAGCACGTCCTCGTCCGCCGCGCAGATCCGGGCGAGCGTCTCCATGTGCCAGACGTGGTCCCGGTCTGAGTGCACTGCGCCCTCCGTCGCCAGCAGGTGGAACGGCGCGAGCTTGAGGTCGGCCACGGATGCCACATCCCAGCAGTAACGCCGGTATGCATCCACGTACCGTTCGGTCGCCTCGGCACGGCTGCGGTAGCGCTCCAGGAGGTCGGCGCCCTGGCCGCGTGCGGCGGCCTGTTCCAGCGCCGCGACTGCCTCCGCGAGCGACGCGCGTGCCGCGGAGCCGACCGCGGCGTATTGGTGCCTGAGCAGTTGAACCGCCCTGGGTTTGCCGGAGGCTCCAACCTTTGAGAGATTGGAGTCATGACGAGAGCGAAAAAGTACTCCCCCGAGGTGCGGGAGCGGGCGGTTCGGATGGTGTTCGAGCACGAGAGCGAGTACTCCTCGCAGTGGGCTGCCATCCAGTCTATTGCCGAAAAGATCGGCTGCTCTGGTGAGACGCTGCGGAATTGGGTGCGGCAGGCCGAGCGTGATGCGGGCAAACGGCCGGGGCTAACGACCACGGAGCGAGAGCGGATCAAGGAGCTCGAGCGGGAGAATCGTGAACTCCGACGGGCCAACGAGATCCTGCGGAAGGCTGCTGCTTTTTTCGCCCAGGAGCCTGTTGCTCTAACGCGCCGGGCCGGCAGCCGGGTGCGGTTTCCTGAGGA
>ERZ795042.1191-NODE-1191-length-17551-cov-5.219422_pt1 | contig 17551 bp, 6 predicted proteins | sample MGYA00375126_ERZ795042 | MGnify/ENA primary metagenome ERZ795042 (study PRJEB30171, sample SAMN05518105) | compost metagenome | isolation source: Feedstock adapted compost from Newby Island compost facility, Milpitas, CA | place: USA:Newby Island compost facility...
GAGCCTGACCACGCGGAATCCGGTTCACCATCGACGGTGAAGTGACAGACTTTGAGAGCGGCTGCGGCAACCTCCGCGAAGGATTGCTGGGCGCTCATCATGCGCTCCCAGACGCCAGTACCTCCCTCGGCAGCTTCCCAAAGGAGGAGACGCTGCTTATCACCCAAGCCGATCAACTCGACAGCGATCTCGCTTTCCTCGACTTGGTAAACGACCTGAATCCCACGTTGGAGCGCGACGGCTAGCGAGTTAAGAAACGCCTCATCTCCAACGCACGCCGAAACTGGTCGCAGGAACAGGAGGTTACGGTTATCTGTGACATAGGGCTTGACGCTGCGCAGGGGAGCACGATTACCTGGCTTGTCTTCCAGGCTGTCTTCGCTGTCATCATCCTCCCGCGATTGCCACCGGCCCATCTCAGGGTCGATCTTGAATCCTTCATGCGATCCCGACCGACGCCAGCCGTGATTGATTCGCCAGAGCTCGGCACGTGGAGCGTATTCGATCTCCAAGAGCGGATCGTCTCCCTTCGAGGTAATGGCGGTGGCTCGGCGAGTCGGGGCATTCGGAGCGTAGCAATAGTGCGTCGTGATCCGATAGCCACGGAGCGAGCGCTCTTCCTCATCGGAAGAAATCCGATCGCGCTGCCGGGCGCGGACAGTCGACTGCTCCAAGAGCGCCTGCGGGTAGTCGGAGGTATCGCCGTCCAGACGCGTGCCGCAGCCTAAGCAAGTATCGACCGGCTCGACGGACTTCGGGTGAACATAACCGCAAAGCTTGCAGAGTTTTGCCCGCGAGATTCGCGACTCAAGCCCACCAGCTGGAAGAACACATGACGTTACAATGTGCTTGCGGCCTTCATGATAAATGATATTGCCAGGCCCAAACTCGGAGAGGCCGAGGAATCGCGGGCGATCGATTGCCTGGGCGGAGTCACTGACGGGGACAAGGGCACGCAGAGGAAGGCGGGGGAAGTTGTAACCAGGAAGGAAGCCTTCGGTAGCTAGATAGCGATAGGGATAGAAGTCAGATTCAGTGATATCCCCCTCATTCAGGAGAAGGGCAATTTCGCGCTTCGCCTCACGCTCGCGCTGCTCTGCCTCTTGCCGCTCTTCGCGGGAGAGGCGCGGGCGATCTATCTTTTCACGGGCGGCATTGCGCTGGGCGATCGCGGAGCGGTAGAGCTCGCGCCAGCGTTCGAACGCCCGGTCAAACGCGTCCGGGGCCTTGCGGACAGTCTCTTCCAGCCAGGAATCGGTGAACCAGTCGGCGCTGATAATCGCCCGATCGGCAGATGTGATAGTGCGGAAGGCGTCGATGACGTCCTTTTGGCTAGCCGCGGAGAGTCTCAGTTGCGCCAGCTTTTCAGGCCAAACTGGGAACGAGGGATCCTCAAGGTTGAGGATATCATGCATCGACTTGCCAAGAGAGACGCCGGTTTCGGCCAGCCAAACGGCGTGTAGGTGGGCCTGAACAAGCTCGCGGTTACCGAGGTCCATCCGAGCAGGGGCGACGGCGCCAGCGATCATTTGATCGCGGTGGCGGAAGAAGTAGGTGTCGTGGGCATTTCCCTGGCTTGCAAAGGTGATTACGAGAGCCGGACGGCCACCGCGACCAGCGCGACCGCTACGCTGGGCATAATTCGCGGGAGTTGGCGGGATGTTGCGCATGTGGACAGCGCTCAGATCAGCGATGTCGACGCCGAGTTCCATAGTCGGCGAACAGAAAAGCGCGGGAAGGCGCCCTGCCCGAAACTCCGTCTCCCGAGATAGACGATTCTCCTTACCCACCTGGCCCGTGTGCTCCGCGCCTTTGATACCCGCGAGATACCGGGATTGCTCCTTGTATAACCGGTAGAAATAGGCATTCGGCTTATCCGACAAGAACGTAGTTTTACGTTTATGGAGCGCTCGAGCGCGGACGGGATCCAGCCCGGCTGGGCGGCCGTCTCCAGGCTCCCATCGGAGGGCGTCAGAGCGAATCTGGAAACCAAAATCTTTCCCGTCGCGGTTGACGACGGTGAGGATATGCCCGCGCAGCGCCGCAACGATAGTACGGATAAGCTCATCAACTTCTTCGACACTAAGGTCGTGACTGCGCTCGTATCCCCAGGTGTGCGACGAGCGCAGATAACGGCCAATGATGGAACGCGCACTCGTGCCAACGGTGCGATCCTTCTCGTCAGACGGGGCCGGGACATCGGGGAATCGCACGATAACGCTGGTGCGTAGCCGCTCGGTGGGGTCGATCGACCAAGGCGGGCACAACGCGGCATTAGCGCGCTTTGTTAGCTCCTGCGTATAGCTGCTCTCGAGACAGTCGGCTTTGATCGCGAGGAGCCCCCGCATGTGGTCGAGAAGTGCGAGCAGGACCGTGCGACGACGCTCAGGACTAGCGTCGGCCATAACTGGAGCGGTGGTCCAAAGCAAATCGTCGCACACCAAATCGTCCAGCCCTTCATAGCTGATCCGGAGCAACCCGACCTGCTCGAGATTTGGTTGGGCGACACGCCAAGCCCGGCGAAGATCCTCGAAGGCGCGATACGTGAGAAGATCGATCATGACTCCGCGGGCACGGTCATAACCGGGGCCGCTTGAAACCGGATCTCTCATGAAGTCCTCGGGACGGAGAGCGAGGGTGGTGAAGATTGCCTCACCGATGCGATCGAATTTGAGGCCCCCTTTCGAGGACAGGGCACGGGTGAGCGCACCACGGAAGAGAGCAACCTGGGCAAAGTCGTTGAGATGACCGGCCTGGAGGGAGGCGTCCTGTCGATTGTCCGTGAAGCTCAGAATCTTGTTGGGGCTCTGCTTCTCCGAGCTCGTCTCGCTCGATACCACCTCATCCGGATTCATTTCCCGGAGACCAGCGATGGTCGCGTTAGCGATGATCGTGGTCGCGGTTGAACGGCCAGTCTGGCTCAGTGTGGCGAGCTTGCGGAAGTCACTCTTCTCCCGGAGGTCGTAGGCAGCTCGGCAGCGGAGACAGAGCATGAGCGGGCGGGGTTGGAACCAGGAGCGGAGGGCTCCTTCTGCCCGCTCAGTACTAATCCGGCCATCTGGGTAAACCCAGTATTGGACAGGGACGTGTTGGGCATACTTCCCTTTCGGGCGCAGCTCACCACGCCGCTCTTCCAACCAGAATTCCGGAAGGTCCTCAACGTTACCTGACCAGAGCTCGTCGTTACGCTCCGCTTCCCCTTCTTCATCAAGAGGCTCTGGATCGAGAGCGAGGAAGCCAAGCATACCCGGAGTGTCGTCATTCCAATCGTTTAGGAGAGGCGACCGGGGAATGAAGCTTGAGACGCTCCCATCTTCGTAGCGTGAGACGAGATAGTATTCCTGGCCGCAATCACGACAAAATGCGAGCGGATAAAGAACCCGATTCGTGCCCGCACCATCGTTGGTACGGGCGGGTAGGCTGTATTGTCCCTCTGTCGTCAGCTCGCGGACATCCGGATGCTCGATTGTGGCGAACACGCTACTGCCTGAGGCGAGGAATTGATGGAGACGGAAGGCGAAGACGGGCTCTCCGGTGCTTGGCATCTGGGCCTGATTACCGGCGTCGAGCACAGCTTTCAGGCGCTCACGACAGAGCTCTTCCGGCAAGCCAGATTCATCAACGAGGCGCTTGAGGCCATCGGTGAATGTTACTGGTGAACGACGAATGAGCCGGTCACCCTCACTCGCCAGACCGAACGCTTCTTCCACCCAGGCGGCAAGAGGGTGAGAGCGAACGGCCTCGAAGGTCGGCTTCGGCGGAGGAAGCTCGACGGCGCCACGCAGCTCCGCACCAGGCCTCGGGACGGGAACGGTCGCGACACGACGGAGCGTTTCGTCAACAACGTTTTCCTTCTTGATTTCGACGCCGAAGAGCGTTGAGCCGACTTTGGCAATGCGCTCACGACGAGCGTCGCGATCTCCTTCGCTAGCGATCGTGGCACTCGTGCCGATGACTTGAAGATTATGGCCGACTCTCTGACGAACGCGGCGGAGGAGCATCGCCACGTCAGCGCCCTGGCGACCTCGATAGACATGGAGTTCGTCGAGGACGAGGAAGCGCAGCGCCCTCGTCATTTGCTCGACCAGCGTGCGCTCGTAGGCCCTAACGAGCAGGTACTCCAGCATGACGTAGTTCGTGAGAAGGATGTGCGGCGGGTTATCAACGATCGATTGGCGGACCTGATCATCTTCTTGGCCCGTGTAGCGAGCAAACCGCAGCGGGCAGTCCGGCCAGTTCTTCTGCTTGTAGCGCTCCAACGCTTCCAATTGGCTGTTGATGAGCGCATTCATCGGGTAGACGATGAGGGCGCAAACGCCGGGCTTAGCGTCCAGATTGCGGAAGATGTGATCGACAATTGGGAGAAGATACGTCAGGCTTTTACCGGAGCCGGTGCCGGTGCTGACGACATAGGACTCACCACGATGGGCGATATCGAGCGCCTCTTCCTGGTGCTTGTGGAGGAGGAGATCGCCGAAGAAGCGGGCAGTCTCACGCGTGATGACACCGCGATTAGCCAGAACGCTGAGACGCTCCCCTTCCTCGTAGGCGGGATTGAGCTGGAGCACGGCGTCGGGCCAGAGCTCGCCCTCATTGAGCTTCGACCGTACGAACTCGTTGATACGTTCGTCTAGGATGTTGACGAAACTCTCAACGTAGTCGCGATACTCGCCGACAACCTTTTCCCGTAGCTCAAAGACGTCGAATCCCATCTTCGTCTCCTCGACCAAGGCCGACGTGCAATCTTTTATGCTCCAGAAAGACTCCGAAAAACGGCATTCATCCCCTCGGCAAGAAGCGCCCGACGCGCCGCAAGGAAGTCCTGGAATCGCTCCTTCACCCAGAGATCTTCGTCCATCGGGATGAATTGGCGACGCAGCCGCTCTGGGTCAATCGACGGCAGGTACGCCTTCGGCTCCTGCTTTCCTATTTGGCGATTCGCCTGCTGCGACAGGAACGCGATGTTAGCGATCTCGTTGACATCGGTCTTCGGATACTGCTGTGCAACGATCGCCTTGGGGAAAATGTGGTGCAGCTCCAGCAGATGCGAAACGCCCAAATTCGTCGAACTGAGCTTGACTCCTGTCCACCAGTCCGTCGCTCCCTGATGCCGACAGGCGAGATAGGCCATGAGGAAGAAAGGACTGCCCACGCCAGCATCATCGAGATCTGACGCTGTGACCTCGAGACGCCCAACAGACTGGCGAATTCTTTCGATTAGAGTCGCAAATGGATAAGCATCGTCGGAAGCGAGGACACGCAGGTCTTGGTCGAGCGCGGTCTCGGTGGCTTGCGCGTAGCGCCCCCATGTGGAGGCAAGCAAGAACCAACGAAGCAGGCCGTTGACGTCTACCTCCTTCGGCGTGCAACGGGCTAGGTAAGCGACCGGCACGACGAGGGCTGAGATCGAGGGGAGCCAGGCTGCCGACTCAATGCCAAGGTTCTTGTCCAGCAGATTGAGGAATGTGAGGAGTGCTGCTTTCGTCTGCTTCCATCCCTCCTTTAGCGGCTCTTCCCCCACGCCGGTCAGCGCGGCGAACTTACTCTGACCGGTCGTGACGGCGGTGAGGCACCGAAGCAGGAACCGCATGTCGATGTCCCAACCAGCCTCATCCAACTCGTCCTCGAAGGCCTTCAGCTCATAGGTGACGAGTCCGGGCAGCCGGAAAGCCAACTGAGCAATCGCCAGCTCAGCAACGCGCAGCCGCGTCCCCTTCGAGTTGACACGAACGAAGATCTCGGTGACTTCCTCGTAGTTGAAACCGTGCAGCACGTTGACCGGGACGAGGTGCCGACGGATGTGCTCTAACCGGTTGAGACGATCGAGGATGAGATTCTTGTCTGGCCTGTCCATCAGCTCGCCTGCGGTGAGGACAGAGACCGCGCTATGTTGGAAGACATCGGTAACCGAGACCCAGCGGGGATCCTTGCTGATGGCGGCGTTGGCCACCTGAAATTCCTCGGTCTCGATATTGAAGCGGATGTCGGGGTCGCGATCGTGGAAGACACGTCTCAGCGAAGTCAGGCGTTGCTGGCCGTCAAGAAGAAAGCGCACCGGCTGCAGCCCACCGTGACCCGTTTTCGATCCGATTGGCCTAGCCAGGGGAGAATCGTCCGTCTGCCATATGAGCATCGTGCCAATCGGGTAGCCCCGGTAGAGTGAGTCCAAGAGATCCCGCACTTGCGGCCGGGTCCAGACATAGTCGCGTTGGATCTCTGGCAGCTGGAGCGTGTGATTGGCGACCATTTGTACCAGCTCGCCAACTTGAATCATGGTTGTTTCGAGACTTCCCATCGACTCTGCCCCCGCAAGGATCACGATCCGACCGAAACGCTCCACGGCTCGATGAGCCCCACGAATCGATCGTAAGCCTCCAGGCAGAGCCGCTCCGTGCGAAACTCCCCATAAGTCCTCATCTCGTTATTCCGGAGCGCGCTGAATGTTCCGATGATGTAGGCAAAGTCGTCTCGGCTTAGGCCGTAGAGGTGCGCGTAGATCCCGTCGAGCTCCGCCCGGAGCCGCGCCCGCCGCTCCTCGTCCCAGATGAACGGCGGGCCATTGTAGCCGCAATCGCGGGCGAACGGGGTCAGGTCATGCGCGGTGTAGACGAGCTCCAGCACGCGCGGGACGATCTCCTCCAGCAGCGCCGGCGTGTACGTCTCCGGCGGCAGGACCGGAAGCTGCTTGACTGTGAAGAACTTGAGGTGCGTGCCTCCCACTTTCTGTCGCGTGGCGTAATCGAAGACGACGGCGTTGAGGTTGGCTAAGAGCCCACAAATCTTGTGATTCTCTCCACACGCCGGCTGCATGATGAGCAGCGTGTCGCCCGCACCGGACAATGGGAAGACCGAGGAGATGAACGTCCGCTCGTCTGTGTTGCGTGCAATATCGCGCCAACCCAACAGCCAGCCACGGTGATCGCGGGTGGAGCCAACCTCCCGCTCCACCTCCCGCTCCTCGACCCAGTAGCGCGGCAGCGGGACGAAGCCCGGGTCGGCGTGCTCCGCGGGGGTGACGTCCCGCGTCCGGTCCTCCGCCGGTCCGCCCTCGAAGGTGGCGAAGCGGTGGTCGAACTGGTGGATCATCTTCGCCTCGTAGAGCGGCAGCCAGCATTCGCCGTGGCCCCGGAAGCGCCCGTCCGCCCCGAGCGCATAGCCCGCGTCCTCCAGCTCGCGCCGCGTCCGGAAGAGGTGCGAATCGTTCGACATGTCGAACATGCGCTTGAACGTCACGCCCCAGGGGTTGACCTCCGGCGGGCCTTCGCGGACGAGTACTGGCGCGGCGCGATAGATGCGCTTCGTAATCTCGGCATCACGGGTCGTGCGGAAGATCGGGCAGGTACGGGTATTCGGGTTGAGTAGCTCGATCTCCTCGGCGGTCAGCGTGAAGCGGCGATCGTCTTCTCGTAGCTCGGCGGGTTGCTGCAGGAAGAACGCCGCCTCGAACGCGCGGCTCGCCCGACCGCTGCCTGCCATCGTCAGGAGTGAGAACTTCATGCGACTGTCGACCTTTGCCGGAAATAGCCCTGCCCTGTTCTCAAAGTCAAAGAGACTGACCAGGCGTCCGTTCCTGACGAGCCAACCAAAGAAGTGCTTGTTTGTGTCGTCAGTGGCAATGCCAGTTGGGACGATCACCCCTGCTTGGCCGCTCAGCCGAACCAGCCCGATCATCAGCTCAGAAAAGACGGAGTACGTGTTCACGTCGCCGCGTCCCGTGAGCGGGAAGCGACCGCCGCGTAGGAACTTGCTGGTGGCCTCCGCTGCACGCTTGGCTGTGGTGAACGCCTCAGCTAACTTCGGATTTCGCTCTGGCAATTGAGCGATAAGACGCTTGCGTGCAGGCGCATTCGGTGCGCTTGCAATCTCGGGATCGCGGGCCGCGAAGAACTCCTGCTCCTGCAACTTGACTCGTTCCCATGGCGGGTTGCCGAGAACGACATCGAACCCACCAGCGGCGAAAACCTCGGGGAACTCCAGCGGCCAGTGGAAGAAGCGCAGCCGCTCCGCTAGCGCCTCAGCCTGGCCCACAACCTCTCCGTTGAGTGACTTCGGCTGCGCGAGTGCTCGGTGAACATCCTCGGTCAGAGGTGCAAGTGAGCCAGAGAAGCGTCGCGGCGCATTCTCAACAAGCGGTGCAAAGAATGCGGCTGTCCAGAGAGTGCAAGCCCGCCGCCAGGTCCACCACGCTCCCTCGCGGTCGTGAAGCTGTGCGTAGAGCTCTTCCTTCGTGCGAACATCGTCCGCGGTTCGCTCGTCCAGAAGCGCAAGCGCACTGAACTCGCGGGCGAAGTCAGGTGGTGCCTCTGGCAACTCCTCCGCGTAGTCGAGAGACCGTGGCTGATTGAGCCGCCTGAGGTGAGTGGCGACTTTTCGATCGTCGCCAGTCACGGGTTGGTACGCTTCATCGGGGATACCGGTGCGAAGCACCGTGAGATCGAAGACACCGACGAGGCTGTCGCCGCACTTGATGTGATGGTCCAGGAACGAAAGCGGCATGCCAGCGTAGTGCCCCTCGATCCAGAGTGCGACCTTGCAGAGATCGACGGCGAGGGGATTCTTGTCAACAGCATAGATGCAGGAGCGGATGACATCGCGGACGGCAAGCCGGTACGCCTCGGGCGCCGGTTCCGCCTCGCCGGTACGGACTTTGGCCAATTCCCGGCCGAGGCGACGCGCGGCGGCGAGAAGGAAGTGGCCAGAACCGGAGGCAGGATCGCAGATTTTCAGACTGAGGAGCGCCTGCTCCTTCTCCTCCGGCGTCCTCGCGGCTGCCAGCCGTTCCTCGATGACCGGGACGAGGGCGGACTCGATCAACTCCCGGACCAACTCTGGCGGCGTATAGTAGGAGCCAGTCTGCTTTCGCTCACTACCGGCGATGAGCCGGAAATCTCTCTCCTCTCCCCGCTCGGAGAGAGAGCTAAACGTAGGTCGCAGGTCGAGGAGACTTTCGTAGACAGAGCCGAGTTCTTCGACGTCGAGCGCCGCATAATTGACTCGACGACGAACGGCCCTACCCCTGCGACGTCTGCGCCGGCCTCCTCCCCTTGTCTCTCCCTCTTCATCGAGGAATGTCGAGAGGTGGAAAATGGCGCGGAGAAGGGACGAATTCTCACAGCCGGCGCCTTCCAAATCACGGCAGGCGCCGGGACCGAAGAGATCACCGTCGAGCGGGGCAAGGCCGAGGTGGCGGGCCGCATCAGTGTCGCGAAAGAGGCGGAAGGTTGTCAGGAGGCCCTGCCAGAGGTCGGAGAATCGGTCGTCGGCAAATGGCCGCTCACAACGGTCTCGAAGGCGGCTGACGCTGTAGTAGCGGTAATAGATGTCGGACCCAGATCCGTCAGCTCCACCGATCCTCTCTGCTGATCCATCCGAGGGAGGGAAGATGAGGCGCCGCTCCTCCGCGACGAAGAGAAAGAGTAGGCGGTAGACAAGGCGAAGGAGCTGCCGGTAATAGCCGACAGCGTCGAGTTGGCCGCTTTCAATCGCTGCTCGGAGGGCTTCGCTGTCAGGGTGACGTAAGAACGCGACACCAAGTTCGCTCAGAGCGCGTTCGACCCCTTCCCGCAGCTTCTCGCGGACTCGTCCTCCCGCATCGAGTCCTTCTTGGTAGATCTGCTCGAGGATGCAGGAAGCTGCATCGCCAGAGCCGCGCGGGAAGCGGGTGCGATGGAGAAGGCGATAGAGAATGACGAACTCACTGTAGAGGTTCCCCTCGATCATCCCGCGCAAGTTGAATTCTAAGTAGGTTGGGCGGGAAAGACGCGCAGAGTCGCGCAACAGACGCAACCGCTCACCGTTGGCCACGATTCCCCATAGCGCATCTGAACGGTTGAGATACTCCTGAACGAGCGCATGAGGAGAACGGCGGGAACCTTCCTTGCGATCAAGGTGTTGGCCAATCGCGACTACATGGACGGGAGGTGCGTCCGGATCATCGCCAGCCCGATGGGAGAACGAGAAAGTCTCACCACCAATAACGGCGCCAGCTCGCTGATAGATAATGTCAAAGCCCAGACGCTCGAGGAGGGGAATGATCCAGCTTTCCCGAGTGATGGTCGTCGTGCTTTCGCGGGAATGAGTGAGGCGGCGCTGGAAGTCGTCCCAGAATTTGCGTATGTCGGAAAAGGCGCTCTGGATCTCGTCGCTGAGGCGGCCGCCATCCAGGCCGAAGTCCTTTGGATCCTGACCCGGTCCAGAGCCCGCGGCAAGGCGATCAAGGACATCGGGTGGGAAAAGACCACCCTCGACTGTAATCGAGACGTACGCCATCAGTTGGTCCCTCCGGCAGGGACAAGGACATAGCAGCCGAGGATGTCCGGCGGCTCATGGGGCCGGACTTGGAGGCGCGTTGCCTTTACGAGCTTGCGGAGGCGAGCATGCGACTCCTGCAGGTGAGCTTCGCGCCAGGCAATGATCGGCTTGTACCAATCAGGGTTATCGTCGAGTACGCTGAGAGCCCACTCGACTTGCTCAGCACGTTCGGTCTGTCCAGCATTCACCGGGGCGATTGCGGTCCGGACGCATTCGAGGAGCTTGTGGGCGGCAGTTTCGATTGGCTCCAGCCAGGCCAAGCGCCCTTCCCGTCGCTCAAAGGCGACGAGGACAATTTCCTCGGCAAATTGGTCGATCTCCTCCTCCTTCAGGACGTAGCGCAGGCGGAGGAGGAGGAGGACCGTCCGGCGGGAAACGGCATCCGTAAAGGTCGCACCGCAGCGGGCGAAGTTGCGATCTGAGCCGGGTGCCATCGCACGGCCGATCACGGCGGCGCAAACTGCAGAGACAATTGGGTGAGTACGGCCAAGGTAAATCGCCGTCGGATCTTGTTGGCGATCGAAGGTGACACGTAGGAGTGATCCCGCAAAGCCACGGGCTGCAAGCATCGGAGCGAGATCCCCAGGCAAGAGCTCGTAGACTCCAGGGCCATCGGCTGCGCGGAGCTCACCGCCGAAGCGCTGGAGCGCTCCCGCGAGAAAGCGGCGGACGGCCTTAGCGTCGCCGAGGATCGGGGCGGACGCCTCCAGCTCGCGAGCAACCTCGTCCGGCTTGATACCGCGCTGGGCGAAATAGGTGCGATTCGCATTCTCTTTGTCCGCCGCGGCATCCCAGGCGGCATGGAGTCGGCTCACTTCCGGACCGGTGAAGCCAAGGGTGAGCTGGACACTCTCCTGACTCGGTCGAGCAGATGTCGGTTGGTGCAAGAGAACACGTTCGACGACGCTCTGGACAACGAGATCCGTTTCGCCAGGCACTGGGATCGAGACTCCAAGCTGGTCGCGGATTCTTTTCGCTTTACGGATTAGGACGTCCAGGACAACGCGATCGACCGGATTGTCGGCGCCGTAGATCAACGCCGTCTTGATGACCGCCTTCGTCTGGCCGAAGCGATCAACGCGCCCCTCGCGTTGCTCAATGCGGTTTGGATTCCAGGGGAGATCGTAATGGACTACGGCATCGAAATGCACCTGGAGATTAATTCCCTCAGAGAGACAGTCAGTAGCAACAAGAAGGCGAGGGCCAGGTTCGGCAACGAGCTCATCGATTCTCGCCCGTCGCTCTTCATCGCCTATCTCGCCAGTGACGGCGACGACGCGGAGTTCGGGAAACTTATTTCTCAGCAGCTTCGGCAGCCAATCCGCTAAGTATTCCGCGGTTGCAAAGTAACGACAGAAGACGATTGGTCTAAAGCCATCTTCTAGGAGCTCAGCAACAGCCTTACCCAATTCAGCTAACTTTGCATCGTTGCCGGGACCTTCCAGAGCTCGGGCATGTTTGTGGAAGGCTGCCAGTCGGCGACGCTCCGAGTCGCCGATCAGCGCCTCAATATCTTCAATTGGTGCGGACGGCACATAATCTCCGGCTGCCTCCTCATCGATCGGATCAAGGACCTGCGGCCGATAGATCGCGTCGGTCTCCTCGTCAGAGAGGCTGTGCTCGTCCTCTATCAGTTGATACTTCTTCGCCCGCTCGGCGAGGACTGAGGCGGCTGCACGCGGACTAGAGAGGACGCATCGAAGCAAGGCGATCGCCGCCCAATGGCGGACACGCTGCTGTTGAGAGCGCAGCCCTGAATTGGAGCGCACTGATTCCCGACAATACGCGAGCACGTCGTCGAAAAGCGAGTGATAGGCGCGAGACAGCGCGTAGGGGCGCTCTTCCGGAACACGCTTCGGGAACGGAGTCTCAGCGCCGAACCAACGCTCCAAGTCCTGGCGTCGACGTTGGACGATGTGGGGCAACAGGGTGTCGCGCGGCACCTCGGGCATTTCGCCAGGGCCAACGACGTCGAAGCGGGCATCGAGGAGGCCAAGCAGGGAGCGGAAACTCTCTTCGATGCCACTGTGCGGCGTCGCGGTGACCAGGATGAGGTGGCGGCGTGGATCAGCGGCAAGCTCGCGAAGGAGCTCGTAGCGCTGGTGCTGAACATTACCCGCCTGGCCTCGGGGGCGAGCGGCCATGTGACACTCATCCACAATGATAAGGTCGGGAGCGCTGTCAAGAAACGGGCCCCGATGGCGATCGGACTTTACAAAATCGATGCTGGCAATGAGATGCCGGTAGTAGCGATAGACACTCAGATCTTGGCGCGGTAATTCGCGTTCCAAACGAGCCAAGCGAGCAGGCTGGATGACAGCGGCCTGGATGCCGAACTTTTCGGCTAGCTCAGCTTCCCACTGCTCGCACAGGTGAGCCGGGCAGATTACGGCGAGTCGACGGGCGATGCCACGATCAATGAGCTCGCGCGCGATCATCGCGGCTTCGATGGTCTTGCCAACACCGACGTCATCGGCGATAAGGAGACGGACCGGATCCTGGCGAAGCGCCATGATGAGCGGGACGAACTGGTAGGGACGAGGCGTGAAAGCCAGATGACCGAGCGAGCGAAACGGCGCAGCACTATCCCGGAGCGCAAGACGAGCGGCATCAAGGAGCAGGAGAGCGCCTTGGGTATCCCAAGCAGTTGATGGGTGCGGCTGGGGGAAACGGCTCTGTTCGATGCGCTCCAAAGGGAGGAAGACACCAATCGCATCTTCTTCGTTCCCGGTTAGCGGGCGGAGGCGGACTACATCGGGCTCGTCAGCCGGGAGAACCACCCAGTCCCTGTTGCGAACCGTGACGAGCGAGCCAACAGCTGGCCTCGGAAATTGAACAGCAGTAACCAACACGACCTCCCAAGAGGGCGAGCGCGACTCAACGATGCACTAGCGGAATGTTGCTGAGAGGGATTCTACGCGCGATCGGTTGCATTGTAAACAAACATACCGGAGATCGCGCGGTTGGCTCCGAGTCTTGGCGCACTGCGCCGGTAATTCCTCACCACTTCTCAGATTACGGAAATTTCTTAGCCAGATTTCTCATCCACCCTGGCATCAGCGAGCGCATACTACGGCAGTTGCCAAAATTTGACTAAGCTGGCGGAACGAGCGGTGGTGATTGTGTGGCGGCACGAAGTAACAGCGATCAGTGTTTGGCGACTTTACCGAGGGTGCCGATCAAGCAGCGACCGTTCTCCACGCGTACAAGAAGTCGCCCCAACGTCTGCTTCTTCTGTCTTAGCCCACGTTGCCGGTTGCTATCTGAGCAGCGAGGTTCGCGGCGAACTGATCGGCCAGCTTCTTTGTCGTCGAGCGGACGATGGGCTGGCCCAGGCTCGCCAAGCGCCCGAGCATGTTCACGTCCATCTCGTACCGAATCCGCGTCGCCGGGCCCTCATCGAAAAGGTCGAGCGCCAGCGTGGTCCGGAACGCCCCCGCGAACGTCGTTGCCTCGCCGACCATCGTCGCCACCAGCCGGCTCGGCTCGACGACCTCCACCAGCTCGCACGTCGCGTTGGCGCGGATGGTCATGAACTGCACCTTGACGGCCAGTGTCGCGGTGAAATGCGTGTCGTCAACCTGGTGCAGGTCCTCGCAGCCGGGCAGGATGCGGCGCAGCCGCTCCGGATCGTTAATGGATGTCCAGACCTCGTTGATCGGCGCCTTGACGATCAGCTCGCCTTCGATCTTCACGCGATGTCCCCCTTGAGTACGTGCGCGGCCGCGGCTCCCATCGCCACGGAGTGCGCATGGTCGATCGACGGCGCGACAACCGTGCCGATCGCAAAGACGCCCGCCAGACTGGTCTCGTACCGATCATCAACCACGACGCGCCCCCGGTCATCGGTGGCGACGCCGCTCGCGTGCAGCCAGTGCGTGTTTGGCATCAGGTCAACCGCGTAGACGAGCGTGTCCGCCGGCAGCGAATGCTCGGTACCGTCCCGACGCAGGACGACCTGCTCCAGGCGCGCGTATCCCTGCACCGCGACGAGCTCGCTCGGAGACTCCACGGTGACGGGAGCGAGGTCCTTGGACGAAACCTCAGAGCTAGGTGGGGGAACGAGGACGGTCTCGATGCCAGCCGTCGCCATTCGGAGAGCGGTGACGACGGCCAGCTTTGAAGCGCCGTAGACGACGGCGCGCCGGCCTGGCAGGAGTCCGTTGGCGAGCGCCTGATGGACGAAGATTGGCGTGACGACGCCAGCGGGGCGGGGACCGGAGATTTGGTCGTGCTCCCTGGGGGTCTCGAGTCCGCCGCTCGCGAGCACGACGCGCTTCGCGCTTACCCGCGTCGTGCCGCCCGCTCCCCGGGTGAGGATGACGTGCGGATCATCGCGATTCATGGCCGGCAGCAGACCGACGGCGGTCGTTCCGCATCGAATCTCGGCCCGGCCTGACGCTGCATCCGCGAGGAGCTGGCTCGCCTCCTCGAACTCTTCGGCGGGCAAGGCGTGCCGCAGGAGTCCCCCAACAGCGTCCCCATACTCGAGCGCCAAAATGGATCCATCTGCCCCGATTCGCTCCCACTCCCGCAGGAAGCTGAGGCCGGATAGCCCGGCGCCAATAACGACGACGTCATACAGGTCTGTCATGCTGCTTACTCGCTCGTCACAGCCAGCTCAGCCGCGCGCGCCCCACCACGTCGGGTCTCGCCTGCCGAGCCATCGCCATCGGGACCATCAACGAAAAGGCGAGAGCCGGCGACGTGCTTCTCGAGGGAAAGCGGGTCGCGGCCAAGGTGCTTGGCGAACAGCTCGGCGATGCGCACCGCGCAGATATTCCCCTGGCAATCACCGAGCATCGCCCCAGTCCGCCGCTTGAGCCCGTCGAGGGATCGCGGCGGGAGCGGGGATCGCATGGCAGCCAGGATCTCGCCCTTGGTGATGGACCGGCACAGGCAGACGACCTCGCCCTCGTCGGCGTGCTCCTCGGAGAGCGCCTCAGGCAGCGCGGCGTGGAAGACCGTCCGCTGGCTCAGGCCGAGCGTGTCGCGCACGAGGCTGGCGGCGTACCGGCCGATCGCCGGGGAAGCGGAGAGTCCGGTCGAGCGAATGCCGGCGACGTGGATCAGGTTTCGGCTCACCTTGGAGGGGCCGATGATGTACTCGCCAGTGCTGCTGACCGCCCGCAGGCCGGCAAACTGCCGGATGCTCGAGGCCGTCGCCGCGCCGGGAACGAGCTTCGCCGCTCCGTCACGCACCCTGCGCAAACCGTCGGGGGTGGTCCCGAGGTCGCGCTTGTCCTCAATGTCGTCAGCGGTCGGGCCGAGGAGCGTCCCGCCAAAGACGATCGGCGTCACCAGGATGCCCTTTGAGATTTTCGTCGGCACCGGCAGGATGATTTGGGAGACGTTGAGCTCATCTTCGGTGATGATGAACTCGCCCTTGCGCGGCGTGAGGCGGAACGAGTCGTCGCCGGCGAGTCGCGCCACCTCGTCCGCCCAGAGGCCGCCGGCGTTGACGACGACCTTGGCTTCGATGGTTAGCCCCGCGCTCGTCCGGAGGGTGATCTTCGACGGTTCGATGTCAATCGCGACGACTTCCTGCCCGAGGAACGCTTCCGCGCCGTTGCGCACCGCGCTTTCCGCGTAGGCGCGGGTCGTCCAGAATGGGTCAATGACGCCCTCACCCTCGATCAGGACGCCCTCGCGCGCCCTCTCCGTGACATACGGCGCCATGTCCCGAACTTCCTCGCCAGTCAGTCGCTGAAGCTCGACGCCGTTCTTTTCCGCTTTCGGAATGACCTCCTCGTGCAGCGCGGCTTGCTCCGTGTCGTCCGTGGCGACCATTACCGCGCCGGTCTGCAGGTAGGGGATATTGAGGTCGGTGATAACATCCGGCCAGAGCTCGCGGGCCTCAGCGAGCAGGCGCGCTTCCAACGTGCCCGGTGGCGCATCGAAGCCAGTGTGAACGATGGCGCTGTTCGCCTTGCTCGTTCCCTCGCAGATGTCGGGATGGCGCTCAATCAGCGCGAGACTCGCGTCGTACCGCGACAATTCCCGGAAGATCGAACAGCCGACTACCCCGCCACCTATCACCACCACGTCGACGGTACGGCTTGAAGACGTCATTTCTTGTAGCTACTCCATCATGCTGCCGATGGATCGTCGGCTCGAGAGAGGTCAATCGCTTGCTGTGCCCATCGCTGCCAGGCGTGATAGGCGGAATCGCGGGCGTCGGCGGACAGGCGCGGCTCGTATCGCGGGCCGTGACTGGTCAGCGAGCGCAAGTCGCTCTCACTGAGCAACCCGGCGGCAATCGCGGCCAGCGCCGCCGCGCCTCTCGCGGTCGCCTCGACCGAGGCGTAGCAGGTGAGCGGGATTCCCAAGATGTCTGCCTGTCGCTGCATCAGATAGGGGTTGGCGGTCATGCCGCCATCAACACGCAATTCCGCGGGTCGCTCCACGCCCGTCGCCCAGATCGCCTCCAGCACGTCGCGGACGCGGAACGCGATCCCGTCCAGGACGGCTTTCACGAGATGAGCCCGCGTCGTGCCCGCCGTGATCCCCGAGAAGACGCCCGTCGCTTCGCGGGCCCACCAGGGCGCGCCGAGTCCGGTGATCGCCGGGAGAAACCAGACCACGCCGTCGTCAGTCGCCGAGGCGGCCAGGTCCGCGCTAGTCGCGACATCACCTAGCAGGCCAACGGACTGGAGCCACCTCATGGCCGTCCCGGCCGTGAACACCCCACCGTCGAGGGCAAAGGCGTGCCCAGCCGGACCGCTCCAGGCGACGGACATCAGCACGCCGGGCGGCGGCACGCGAGGCTCAGTGCCAGCATGGGAAAGGACGAAGCATCCCGTGCCGTAGGTTGCCTTGACTTCGCCCTCGTGGATACAGCCATGCCCGGCGAGCGCCGCCGGCTGGTCAACGAGGCTCGCTCGCCAGGGAATCGCTCCGCCCCACGCGAGATGACTCAGCGTGCCCCAATCCCCGAGCGACGGGCGAATCTCCGGCAGCGCCTCGGCCGGGATGCCGAACAGGTCGAGCAGCTCCGGCTCCCAAGCGCCGCTTTCCAGTCCCATCAGCTGAGTGCGGGAGGCGGTCGAGTGATCGGTCAAGTGCCGCTGCCCCCCAAGCCGCCAGCCGAGCCACGCATCGAGCGTGCCGAACCTGAGCGTCCCGCGATCCGCCGCCGCTCGCACGGCGGGAACGTTATCGAGCAGCCACCGCAGCTTCGCGGCGGAGAAGTACGGATCGAGCTGGAGTCCTGTCAGCGATCGCACACGCTCGGCGTGGC
>ERZ795042.1196-NODE-1196-length-17509-cov-5.035522_pt1 | contig 17509 bp, 16 predicted proteins | sample MGYA00375126_ERZ795042 | MGnify/ENA primary metagenome ERZ795042 (study PRJEB30171, sample SAMN05518105) | compost metagenome | isolation source: Feedstock adapted compost from Newby Island compost facility, Milpitas, CA | place: USA:Newby Island compost...
CCACGAGTATCAAGCGAAAGAAATTCTCAGATCATACGGCGTCGCCGTACCTGAAGGAATTGTTGCTTTCACTGTGGATGAGGCGGTGGAAGCGGCAAAACGGTTAGGAACGGAAGTGTGTGTCGTCAAAGCGCAAATCCATGCCGGTGGACGGGGGAAAGCGGGCGGCGTCAAGGTTGCGAAAAATTTGGACGAAGTTCGCCAATATGCCTCCGATTTGTTGGGCAAAGTGTTGGTGACACATCAGACCGGCCCGCAAGGGAAGGAAGTCAAGCGGCTGCTCATTGAGCAAGGTTGTAACATTCAAAAAGAATACTACCTTGGCTTGGTGCTGAACCGGGAAACGGGACGGGTTGTCATGATGGCGTCGGAAGAAGGCGGCACCGAAATTGAGGAAGTGGCGGCCAGGACGCCGGAGAAAATTTTCCGTGAAGAAATCGATCCGGCCGTCGGCTTGATGCCTTATCAAGCGCGGAAGCTGGCGTTTGCGATTCGGATACCGGATCAGCTTGTCAACAAAGCCGTCCAGTTCATGCTCGGACTGTACCGGGTGTTTGTGGAAAAAGACTGCTCCATTGCCGAAATTAACCCGTTGGTGGTTACCGGCGACGGACAAGTGTTGGCCTTGGACGCCAAGCTCAATTTTGATGATAACGCCTTATTCCGTCATCCCGAGTTGTTGGAGTTGCGGGATTTGGATGAGGAAGATCCGCGGGAAATCGAAGCGTCCAAGTACGACTTGAGTTATATCGCCCTGGATGGCAATATCGGCTGTATGGTCAATGGTGCCGGATTGGCTATGGCGACCATGGACATCATTAAATATTACGGCGGCGAACCGGCCAACTTTCTTGACGTCGGCGGCGGCGCTTCGAAAGAGAAAGTCACGGAAGCGTTTAAAATTATTTTGCAAGATGAAAACGTCAAAGGTATTTTTGTCAATATTTTCGGCGGCATCATGCGATGCGACGTCATTGCCGAAGGGGTCGTGGCGGCAGCGAAGGAAATCGGTTTGGATCGTCCGCTGGTCGTAAGGCTGGAAGGGACCAACGTTGAAATCGGAAAGCAAATTCTCGAACAATCGGGTTTGAACATCATTTCGGCCGATTCGATGGCCGACGGCGCGCAAAAAATCGTTTCCTTGGTTCAGCAGTGACAGCAAACGGGATGTACGCGATTTCATAAAAAGGGTAGGTGCAGGAAAAGATGAGCATTCTTGTGAATCGTGATACCCGGGTTATCGTGCAAGGCATTACCGGGGCAACCGGTCTATTTCATGCAAAAAAGTCCATTGAATACGGTACCAAAGTCGTAGGCGGCGTGACACCCGGTAAAGGTGGCACGACGGTGGAAGGCATTCCCGTTTTCAACACCGTACATGAAGCGGTGGAAAAAACCGGCGCCAATGCGTCAGTCGTTTTTGTTCCGCCGGCTTTTGCCGCTGATGCCATAATGGAAGCGGTGGATGCCGGAATTGATTTGGTCGTTTGTATCACCGAAGGCATACCGGTATTGGACATGGTGAAAGTGAAGCGTTTTATGGAAGGGAAGAAAACCCGCCTGATTGGGCCCAACTGTCCGGGCGTCATTACGCCGGAGGAATGCCGCATCGGCATCATGCCCGGTTACATCCACATGCCGGGAAAAGTCGGTGTCGTTTCCCGCAGCGGTACGCTCACATATGAAGCGGTGCACCAATTGACAACCCGGGGCATCGGACAATCGACGGCTGTAGGTATCGGCGGTGACCCGGTGAACGGCACCAATTTCATTGACGTCTTGAAAATGTTCAATGAAGACCCGGACACGGAAGCGGTCATCATGATCGGCGAAATTGGCGGCAATGCGGAAGAAAAGGCCGCCGAATGGATACAAGCGAATATGAAGAAACCGGTAGTGGCGTTTATCGGCGGTCAGACCGCACCGCCCGGAAAGCGGATGGGTCACGCCGGGGCCATCATTTCCGGTGGACAAGGTACGGCCAAAGAGAAAATTGCCCGCTTGGAAGCGGCCGGCGTAAGGGTGGCACCCACACCGTCGGAAATGGGAGCCACGTTGGTAAAAGTTTTGGAAGAACGGGGTATGTTGGATCGCGTCAAGGTGAAATAATAATTAATGAAAGAAAAGGCATGCCGTCCGGCATGCCGAATAAAGTTTTTGGAATATTAATATCATAATAAACATTTTAAACGAAACCGTTTGCCAAATGGGTGAGGTGATCGGGTTGCCATTGGCGGAACGGGATTGGCTCATCGCTTTGGATGCGGTGCAAGGTGTCGGGTGGAAAACGATCCAACGGCTTGTCGAAGGGACCGAATCACTCAATGAACTGGCCGAATGGACGGTAGAAAAATATGTATCCATTGGCATTCGTAGCGATGTGGCTCTAGTCTTGCGGGAAAAACTGACTGTCGATTTTATTAATGAAGTGAAACAACGGCGAAAAAGATGGCCGTATTGTGTCATCACAGTGTTCGATGAAGACTATCCTCGGCTGTTGCGGGAAATTCATCAACCTCCTTGGGTGTTGTACGGGCTGGGAGACGTGCGCCTGTTACAAAGCCCGTCCATCGGCATGGTGGGAACGCGAAAACCCACCTCCTACGGGCGGATGGCGGCGTTCCGTCTGGCCCGCGAGCTGACGGAGTACGGTTTTACCGTCATCAGCGGAATGGCCCGTGGCATCGACACTGAAGCCCACAAAGGCGCCCTGCAAGCAGGAGGAGGGACCATTGCGGTTCTGGGTTGTGGCATCGACGTCGTGTATCCGCCGGAAAACAAAAAGTTATACGAAACCATTGCCGAAAAAGGCCTGGTTTTATCCGAATATCCACCGGGTACGCCGGTGCATGCCGGCTTGTTTCCTCAGCGCAATCGCATCATCAGCGGTTTGGCGTATGGAGTTGTCGTCGTGGAAGCGCCGATCCGCAGCGGCGCATTGATTACGGCTGATTTTGCCCTGGAGCAATCCCGGGATGTCTTTGCGGTGCCGGGACCCATTTATCAGATCCAGAGCAGCGGGACGAACCGATTGATTCGCGATGGGGCGAAAATCGTTACCGACGTGGAAGATATATTGGCGGAGTATCCGGAACATGCAAGGGCAAATTCACAGAAGACGGTGGATTTGCCTCCGGAGGAGGCGAAAGTTTTGTCCCATATCGGATATGCGGGAATTCACATCGACGAGTTGAAAAAGTTGACCGGTTTGGAATGGAAGGCGTTGTATCCGGTGTTGATGCAGTTGCAATTGAAAAAGATGATTCGGCAGTTGCCGGGCGCGTATTTTATCCGCTGTGAATAACCTTCTGCCATTGTCAGAGCATAGTTTGACAAAAGAAGGTTTATGATTTAATAATAGAAAAAGTTTTGTGTTCATTTTCATGGGTAGCTTGGACAGGAGGAGCGTTGGATGTCGCAGCCTGAAGCGTTAGTGATCGTGGAATCTCCGGCCAAGGCAAAAACCATCGGCAAGTATTTAGGGAAAAAGTACATGGTCAAAGCTTCCATGGGCCATGTGCGGGATCTTCCCAAAAGCCAGATGGGAGTGGACGTGGACAATCATTTTCAGCCGAAATATATAACGATTCGCGGGAAAGGGAACATTTTGAAGGAACTGAAAGACAGTTCCAAAAAAGTAAAACGGGTGTTTTTGGCCGCCGACCCGGACCGGGAAGGTGAGGCCATCGCCTGGCATTTGGCCCACGTTCTTGATTTGCCGGCGCAAGAGCCGTGCCGCGTCGTTTTCCATGAGATTACGAAAGAGGCGGTTACCGAAGCGTTCAAAAAGCCACGGCCCATTGACATGAACTTGGTAAACGCGCAACAGACCCGCCGCATCTTGGATCGCTTGGTCGGGTACAACATCAGCCCCTTGTTGTGGAAAAAAGTGCGCAAAGGTTTGAGTGCCGGTCGGGTGCAGTCGGTGGCCGTCAAGTTGATCATCGATCGGGAACGGGAGATTCGCCAGTTTGTGCCGGAAGAATACTGGACCGTCACCGCCCATTTGAAAAAGGACGGCCATACTTTTCAAGCCCGTTTTTTCGGCCGCGGCGGAAAGAAAGAAGAATTGCGGCAAGAGGCGGACGTCCAGTCTTTATTGCGGGAAATCGCGGATAAACCTTTGATCGTAAAAACCGTGAAAACGTCCGAACGTCGGCGCCATCCGGCTCCACCTTTTACTACCAGTTCGCTGCAGCAAGAAGCTGCCCGCAAGCTGAATTTCCGCGCCACCCGGACCATGTCGGTGGCACAGCAATTGTATGAAGGCATCGAATTAGGTGCAGAAGGTTCCGTCGGGCTCATTACGTACATGCGTACCGATTCGACGCGCATTTCGGATACGGCCCGACAAGAGGCCTTGAAGTTTATACATGATCAGTACGGGGAGGCGTACGTACCCGCCAAACCCCGCCAATATGCAAAAAAAGAAGGGGCCCAGGACGCCCACGAAGCGATTCGTCCCACCTCGGTTTATCGCACGCCGGAGGCGGTCAAACCGTACTTGAGCCGGGATCAATTTCGTCTTTACAAGTTGATTTGGGAACGGTTTGTCGCCAGTCAAATGGAAGTAGCGGTGTTGGATACGGTGACGGCCGATCTGGAAGCGGGGAATGCGGTTTTTCGCGCCAACGGTTCGAAATTGAAATTCCCCGGATTTATGAAAGTATATATCGAAGGTACGGACGACCAGACAGAGGAAGAAGGTTTTTTGCCGCCCTTGGCGGAAGGCGATCGACCGGAGCTGGAGAAAATCGAACCGGAACAACATTTTACGCAGCCTCCGCCTCGTTACAACGAGGCGCGGTTAGTCAAGACGATGGAAGAATTGGGGATTGGAAGGCCAAGCACGTACGCCCCGACCTTGGAGACGATTCAAAAGCGGGGATACGTCCGCTTGGAAGAAAAGCGGTTTGTGCCGACCGAATTGGGCGAGTTGGTCATTGAGTTGATGGAACAGTTTTTTCCGGACATATTGAACGTGGAGTTTACCGCTCAGATGGAGTCGAATTTGGACTTGATCGAAGAAGGGCGTCTTCATTGGATACAACTGTTGGACGAGTTTTACGAGGATTTCCAACGGAAACTGAAAAGGGCCCACGAAGAGATGCAACAAGTTGAAATCCAGCAGGAATACGCCGATGAAACGTGCGAAAAATGCGGTCGGCCGATGGTTTACAAACACGGCCGGTTCGGGAGGTTTCTCGCCTGCTCCGGTTTTCCCGATTGTCGGTTCACTAAACCGATTGTCAAATCCATCGGCATTTTATGCCCCAAATGCGGCGGTCAGGTTGTCGAACGAAAAACAAAAAAACGGCGGCTCTTCTATGGTTGTAGCCGCTACCCCGATTGTGATTTCGTGTCCTGGGACCGGCCGGTGGAAAAGCCTTGTCCCAAATGCCAAGCGCTGATGATTGAGAAAAAAGGCAAGGGTGAGGAACGGTTCGTCCAGTGTACGTCATGCGAGCATAAGGAAACGTTGACGGCATCGCCGGTTTGACACAAATTTCAACAGAATTCCACTTTTTTTCTTGCGGGGTTCTTTTCAATTGTGCTAACATGTTATATGTTTGTTTTGAATGGAGTGAAAAAGATGTCTACTTTTGTAGATCAATGTCGGATTTTCATCGACATGCTCCATGCAAAACATCACTTTTCGGACCATACGCTCGCAGCATATGAGCGGGACGTCTGGCATTTCGCCGAATTTCTCAAAAAGCGTGCCTGTGCCAGTTTTTCCGAGGCAGATGTGTATACGATCCGGGCATATCTGAGCCACTTGTACGATGCCGGATATGCCCGGCGAACCATTGCCCGTAAGTTGGCCACATTGCGCAGCATGTACAAATTTTTGGTGCAACAAAATTTTATGTCGGACAATCCGATGTTGTTGGTGTCGACGCCGAAACGGGATGCACGCCTGCCTCAATTTCTTTACCCAAAGGAGGTGGAACAATTATTAGCCGTCATAGATGAAGGGACGCCGATGGGTTTGCGGGATCGCGCCATCATTGAAACGTTGTATGCCGGTGGGATGCGCGTCAGCGAGTTGGTGGGCCTGAATGTCCACGATGTAGACTTGACGGCGGGACAGGCTCGTGTTTGGGGAAAAGGGAGAAAAGAACGGATTGTTTTGCTGGGAAGTTATGCAATTGCGTCGATTGGGAAATACTTGAAATCAGGCAGACCATGTTTGGCTTCACGCGCTTCCGGTAAAACCGACGGCCAGGCGTTGTTTCTCAATCGCTGGGGAAGTCGTATGAGCGACCGCGGCATTCGCCGCATGTTGGAAAAATATGCCCGCCGGCTTGCCCAGTCCGTAAACTTGTCACCCCACACGTTGCGTCACACATTTGCCACCCATTTGCTCAACGGCGGCGCTGACATTCGGGTAGTGCAGGAATTGTTGGGTCATGCCCACATTTCGACGACGCAAATTTACACCCACACGACCCGGGAAGCGTTGCGCCAAGTCTATGTGAATGCACACCCGCGAGCGAAAGGGGAAGGATGATGAGGGAAATGTTTCACGCAACGACGATTTTTGCCGTGCAACACGGGGGGCAGGCGGCGATGGCCGGTGACGGGCAAGTGACGTTCGGCGAACGGGCGATTATGAAACAACGAGCCAAGAAAGTTCGCCGCTTGTATCATGGGCAAGTGTTGGCCGGTTTTGCCGGTTCGGTGGCCGATGCGCTGACGCTGTTTGAACGTTTCGAGGCCAAGCTCGACGAATACAGCGGAAATTTGTTGCGGGCGTCGGTGGAGTTGGCGAAGGAATGGCGGACCGACAAATACATGCGCCATCTGGAAGCGTTGCTCTTGGTCATGGATTTGGAAAAATTGTTGCTTATTTCTGGCAGTGGCGAAGTCATCGAACCTGACGACGGGTTGATGGCGATTGGCTCCGGCGGCCACTTTGCCTTGGCGGCTGGCAAAGCGTTGAAATTGCACGCGCCGCACTTGAGTGCCGCAGAGATGGCCCGCACCGCTTTAGGGATAGCGGCTGACATTTGCGTATACACCAACCACGAAATTGTCGTGGAAACATTGGACGGGCGGGGAGGCGGAGGAGCATGAAACAACCGCTGACACCAAAGCAAATTGTCGCCGAGTTGGATAAGTACATCGTCGGGCAGAAACAGGCGAAAAAAGCGGTGGCGGTGGCGTTGCGCAACCGGTATCGGAGGAGCCTTTTGCCGCCGGAGATGAGGGATGAGGTGGCGCCAAAAAACATCCTGATGATTGGGCCAACCGGTGTTGGTAAGACGGAAATTGCCCGCCGTTTGGCCAAGTTGGTCAACGCGCCCTTCATTAAAGTGGAGGCGACCAAATACACCGAAGTCGGTTATGTCGGCCGCGACGTGGAGTCTATGATTCGCGACTTGACGGAAATTGCCGTCCGGATGGTCAAGCAAGAAAAAGTGGAACAAGTGCAAAAACGGGCGGAACAGTTGGCCAACGAACGCATCGTGGCCATCATGGTTCCCGGCCAGCGCAAAACACGGCCGTTCAAAAATCCGTTGGAATTGTTGTTCAATCCGGAGGATAAGGATCAAGACGACGGCTATTCCGATCAACAAGTGGAACAACAGCGCCGGGAAGTGCGGGAACGTTTGAACAGTGGACAATTGGAAGATGTCATGATCGAAATCGAAGTGGAAGATACCGCCCCCAACATGTTTGAAATTTTTTCCAATACCGGCGTTGAACAGATGGGCATCAACATGCAAGAGTTATTCGGCAGTTTTTTGCCAAAGCGGACGAAAAAACGGCGACTTCCTGTAAAGGAAGCGCGAAAGATTTTGACCCAACAAGAAGCGATGAAACTCATCGACATGGACGAAGTCATCCGCGAGTCCATTCAACGGGTTGAACAATCGGGGATTGTTTTTATTGACGAAATCGACAAAATCGCCAGCAAGGAACATGGGCCGGACGTCTCCCGAGAAGGGGTGCAGCGGGATATCTTGCCCATCATCGAAGGTTCTACGGTGATGACGAAATACGGCCCGGTGAAAACCGATTACATCTTATTTATAGCCGCCGGTGCTTTTCATATGGCCAAACCGTCCGACTTGATTCCGGAACTACAAGGGCGTCTCCCTATCCGGGTTGAATTGGACAGCTTGACAGAAGACGATTTTGTCCGAATTTTAACGGAACCGAAAAATGCTTTGCTTCGACAATACCGGGCGCTGTTGGAAACGGAAGGGATCAATGTGCAGTTTACGGATGAGGCGATTCGAGAAATCGCCCGTTTGGCTACCCGTGTCAACCAACAGTCGGACAACATTGGCGCCCGTCGCCTGCACACGTTGCTGGAAAAGTTATTGGAGGATTTGTCCTTTGAAGCACCGGACATCCATCTGGAAAAAGTCGAAATTACGCCGCAATACGTCCATGAAAAGTTGGGCCCGATTGTCGAAGATGAAGATTTAAGCCAGTACATTTTATAGTTAAGATATTTTAAAAATGATAAAATAGAACAAATAATAAGAAAGCCTTGAGAAGGAGGATGTTACCGATGAATTTGCTTGCAAAAACACGTCGCATCAACCGACTGTTGCAAAGAACAGCCGGTCATGCTGTCAATTTCAATGAAATGGCCGAAGTGCTGAGCGATGTCATCGAAGCCAACACCTTTGTCGTTAGCCGGAAAGGCAAAATGTTGGGAGTCTCCATTTATACGCCCATCGAAAATGAACGTTTGAACAAAATGATTGAAGAACGTCGTTTTCCGCAAGAATATAACAATTTGCTTCTCAAAGAAGATGAGACCATTGCCAACATTACGCTTGACAGCCCGCTGACCGTGTTTCCTTCGGAAATGCGCGGGATTTTAGACAAGGCGTACACGACCCTCGTGCCGGTGGTGGCCGGCGGTGAACGGCTGGGCACCTTGTTGCTCGCCCGATTGAACAATGAATTTGTTGACGATGATCTGATTTTGGGCGAGTATGGCGCTACAGTCGTTGGAATGGAAATTTTGCGCGAACGGTCGGAAGCGGTCGAACAAGAAGCCCGCAGCAAAGCGGTCGTGCAAATGGCCATCGGTTCCTTGTCCTACAGCGAAATGGAAGCCGTGGAACACATTTTTGAGGAATTAAATGGCAAAGAAGGACTGCTGGTTGCCAGCAAAATAGCCGATCGCGTCGGTATTACCCGGTCGGTTATCGTCAATGCCTTGCGGAAACTAGAAAGTGCGGGTGTGATTGAATCCCGTTCGCTGGGCATGAAAGGGACGTACATCAAAGTGTTGAACGAAAAGTTGCTGACCGAGTTGGAAAAATTGAAAGCCGAATCGTAATACCAACATGGTTTTCCTCTTACCCTTAAGGGTAAGAGGAATTTTTTGTTTATTATTGTCCTTTTTTGTCGAATCTACGCTTGTAACACGTGGTAGATATTGTTGTTCTATGACATTTATGGTAATTTGAAAGACGGACAATAGAAAAGTCTAAATACTCATCAAAGGGCAAACCCAGCGAAAGCTGGCGACGCAAAGCAATGGGTCTAAAGTCGGGTTGCAAGACCGGGCCATGATTGCCATGCTGCATGAGTAGAGGCATGATCTGCATGCTTCATGATGGGCGCCCTTGTCGTTTTTTCGGCAAGGTTTTTTTATAGTCTGTTAATTCGAGCTGTATGCGGATGGATATTTTTTCATGAATGGCATTTATTATTTATGGAAGTACGATTTTGTGGAATGTAAAATTTTCTTGAAGAGGTGATTAATGCAGGAAATGGCTGTTTTTTGTCGAAGTATCATACGATGTTGTTGTAAATCATTTCATCCATATCTGGAAAAAATTGCTGATTGATAAGGGTGTGAATACATGATCCATTTGTCGCCTTTTATGGAACTGGCGCTTGACGCTGCGGCCTTGCGGCAGCAGGTGTTGGCCAACAATATCGCCAACGCGGAAACGCCGTTTTTTCGCCGTTCCGATGTTCGTTTTGCCGATGTTTTGACAGAGGCGTACCAACGTCAAGCATTTGTCGGAAAGCGAACGGATCCTCGCCATATCCCTTTTGGCGCCCAAACGGAACCGACGATTCAAGTCATTCAGGAAGGGCGACTTATGAACTCCAATGCCCAGAGCAATGTGGACTTGGATTACGAAATGGCGGCCATGTCGCAAAATGCCCTTTGGTATCAGGCGTTAGTGCAGCAAACGAGCAAAGCGTTGGCAAAATACGCCCGTGTGCTCGAAGGGAGGTAAGGTGAAACATGCACATGTTTGACGGGCTCGCAATTAGCGCTTCCGGCTTGACGGCGCAACGTTTCCGTATGGATGTGATTTCGTCCAACATCGCCAATGCCAATACGACTCGGAGCGAATATGTGGATGGACAGTGGCTTCCTTATCGGCGGAAAATGGTGCGCTTCGAACCGATGCCCGGCGGATTTGCCTCGGCTTTGCAAAAGGCGATGGGCCGGGGGGCGCCGGGTAAGGGGGTCGTCGCGAAAGCGATTGTTGGAGATCCGACGCCATTTCAACAAGTCTATATGCCGGAACATCCTGACGCCAATGAGGAAGGATTTGTTCTATTGCCCAATGTGGACATATTGAAAGAACAGGTTGACTTGCTGACGGCCACCCGGATGTATGAGGCCAATGTAACCGCGTTTCAGGCTACGAAAGCCATGTTGACAAAAGCGCTTGAAATCGGAAGGGGTTGATCCGCATGATCGGTTCGGTTATGAATCAAGTTTTTCTTCCGAACGTTCAGAACAACCCGGCATCACAAACAACCCTACAAGAAACGCCAACAAACTTTAAGGCGTTATTACTGGATGCGTTACATAAAGTAAATCAGCAACAAATCGTTGCTGAACAATTGAACGAACAGCTGGCCTTGGGCCAAGTGGAGAACATGCACGATGTTATGATCGCGTCGGAAAAGGCCGGATTGAGTTTGCAATTAGTCATACAGGTGCGCAATCGTGTAGTCGAAGCTTATCAAGAAATCATGCGGATGCAAATTTAATGGATTACCGTTCCGGTAGGAGTGAGTACAAATCTTGACAAGGAATGAAGGATAGAAAGTTGAAGAGCGAGCACGAGGTGACATGGTGAACGAAACCTTGAAGCAATATTGGTCCCGTTTCTTAGGTTGGTGGGGATCATATACGCGCAAACAACAAATTCTATTTCTTGCGGTATTCTTCGCAGCGATTTTCTTGTTGGTCGTCCTGATTGTATGGTTCACGAGGCCGGAATACGAAGTGGCATTTTATGATTTAGAACCGAAGGATGCCCAAACGGTGACGAAACAGCTGGATGAAATGGGGATACCGTATAAGCTGTCTCCCGACGGCACCATCGTATCGGTCCCCAAGTCCGAGGCTGCCCAAGTGAAAGTGCAGTTGGCCGACAAAATCACCAGCGGTTCCATTGGTTATGATGTGTTTATGCAAAATTTGGGTTTTGGGATGACCCAAGAACAATTTCAAGTGTTGGAAAGAGGGGTCATCGAAGGTGAGCTAAGACGGCTCATCCGCCAGCTGGACGGCATTCGCGATGCGGATGTCATGATTACGATGCCGCAGCGAAGTGTGTGGCTGACGGACGAGCAAAATCCGGCCACCGCATCGGTCGTTTTGCAATTGGAACCGGGAACCGAATTGGAACCGCAGCAGATCAACAGCTTGTACCAGTTGATATCAAAAAGTGTTCCCAATTTGCCGGTGGAAAACATTTCGATCGTCGACCAAAACGGATTGCTATTGTCGACGGTACAAACCGGGCAAGCTGACGCTCAGCTGAGTTCGACTTATGAACAGCAAGAAAAAATCCGGGTCAATTTTCAACAACGTTTACAGCAAGAAATTCAACGGACACTAGGCGCCATTTTCGGTCCGGACCGGGTCATGGTGCAAGTGTTCGCCAACTTGAATTTCGATCAGGAAAAACGCCAGGAAAATTTAGTGGAGCCGGTGGTTGACGGCCAAGGATTGCCGATCAGTGAAGAGAACATTCAAGAACAGTCATCGGGCATCGGAATGGGAGCCGGCGGCATCGTCGGTACGGGTTCCGGCGACGTCCCCCGTTACGTCAGTGAAGGGGGAACGGAAAGCGGCAGTTATGAACGGTTGGAAGAACGGATCAATTACGAAGTGAACCGGATTACGCGAGAAGTCATCGCCAGCCCATATCGGGTAGAAGATTTGTCGGTGGCCGTTTGGTTTGAGCCGTCGAATCCGGACGATTTGGCGGCAGCCGAGCAAGACCGGCAACGCATCCAAAACATGTTGACCAGCATCGTCAGCGCATCTTTAAGCGGTAGCGGCCAAAGCTGGACTTTGGAAGACATCCAAAGTAAAATTGCCGTCGATTATCGGAACTTTGACGGCTACGACAGAGAAGAAGCACAGCTTGAAATTCCGTGGCTTATTGTAGGAGCCATCGCGGCTGGGTTAGTGTTGCTTAACTTGTTGCTTTTCTGGCTGTTCCGTCGTCGCCGGCGGAAGATCGATGTGGAAGTGCCGGTGGAGGAGGAAGCTGTCGTATTAACACCGGAAGAGTTGCCGTTGCCGCTGGATGAATCGGACCAAGCCAAGATCCGGATGAAACTCCAAGAAGCGATGAAGAAAAACCCGCAGGAATTCGTTCGGATTTTCCGCACTTGGATGATTGAAGAATAAGCCAGTGCACTCGGCCATTAACCCACGGGAAGGGGGGTATGTATGGCAACACATGAATTGACGGGCAAGCAAAAAGCGGCCGTCCTGTTGATTGCCATGGGGCCGGAATTTTCCGCCGAAGTCTTCAAGCATTTGCGGGAAGATGAGATTGAAGAATTGACGTTGGAAATCGCGGCGTTTCGGAGAGTAACGCCGGATATGACAAACAGTGTGTTGAAAGAATTTCAGGAGCTATGGGTGGCCCATGAGTATATCACGCAAGGCGGAATTCATTACGCCAAGGACGTGTTGGAAAAGGCCTTGGGGGAACAGCGGGCGCGGGAAATTATCAACCGCCTGACTGCCAGTCTGCAAGTACGGCCGTTTGAGTTTGCCAGAAAAGCGGATCCGACACAAATTTTCAACTTTATCCAAAACGAACACCCCCAGACCATCGCCTTGGTGTTGTCGTATTTGAACCCCGAACAGGCTGCCATGATTTTAAGTTCCTTGCCGACGGAGCAACAAGTGGACGTCGCCCGCCGCATTGCATTGATGGAAAGCACAAGTCCGGATGTGATCCATTCTGTGGAGCGGGTTTTGGAACAGCGGTTGTCGACAATGGCCACATTCAATTATGAAGAAGTTGGTGGCATTCAAAGTGTGGTGGCCATCCTCAACGGGGTAGACCGCTCGACGGAAAAGGCGATATTGGAAGGACTGGAGCTGACGGAGCCGGAATTGGCTGAAGAGATCAAAAAGCGGATGTTTGTCTTCGAGGATATTGTCACGCTGGACGACCGTTCCATCCAACGGGTCATCCGGGATGTGGACAATGTGGATCTGCAGATGGCATTGAAAGTCGCCAGCGAGGAAGTCAAGGAGGCCATCTTCCGGAACATGTCTTCGCGGATGCGGGAGATGATCCAGGAAGAGATGCAATATATGGGTCCTGTGCGTATTCGTGACGTCGAAGAGGCGCAAATGCGTATCGTTGCGGTTGTCCGCCGCTTAGAGGAAATGGGCGAAATTATTATATCGCGCGGTGGAGGAGATGAGATTGTTGTCTGACCGTTTAAAGGCCGGCCAAATCATCCGCCTGTCCGGTCAATCCGCCCTATCCGGTGTGGTTACCATCGGCTCATCTCCGCCGAAAGAGGAAGCACCATCTCCTTCTCGGGCTCCATTAGACCATGCAGAAGATATGTTGGAACCGGCCCGCCGCCTCGCCGATGCCATTATTATGGAAGCCCGGCAAAAAGCCGCAAGGTTGGAAGAAGTCGGGAGACAACAGTTGGCTTTATGGCGGCAACAACAGGAGGAAGAATTGTACCGGTTACGGGAGAAAGCGCAGGAAGAAGGGTATCAAGCCGGTTGGGAACAAGGCCATACGGAAGGATATATGGCCGGCGTGGCTAAAGCCGAGGCAGAGTGGCAACAACGTTTGAACGAAATCAACGCCCATTTGCAAGAAGCCGTAAGGCTGAAACAAGCGATGTTGGCGGAGGCCGAAACGGAATTCGTTCATTTGTGCATCGGTGTCGTACGCAAAGTCATCGGGAATTTGCAAAAAGAGCAGGAAGAGACAGTGTGGCAAATGATTCAGCAAGCTTTGCGGGAAACGCAGGCCCAAGGTCGGGTTCGCCTCCTCGTTCATCCGGCCGACCTGACGAACATTGAAAAGTTATACCGGGAAATGGTCCGCATCATTCCCGGGGAGCAGCTGGAAATTTTGGCCGATCCGAGTGTGCAACGCCCGGGATGTTTCATTTACACCGATCAAGGCATTATCGATGCGACTTTGGATGCCCAGATGGAAACGATTCTCGAACGTTTTTTGGCCTTACGGGAAAAGGAGAACGGTCATGCCGATTCGTCTGTCGAAATATCTTGACGCCTTGTCCCAATTGAATCCATACCGCCAAATCGGCCGCGTGGCCGAGATGATCGGCTTGACGGTGGTGGTGACCGGGCTTGAGGCCAATATCGGTGAATTGTGCAAAATTTTTCCAAAGCCCCACGGGGAGCCGGTCTTGGCCGAAGTGGTAGGTTTTAAGCAAGGAAGTTTGCTATTGATGCCCCTTGGTGAAATGAGTCACATCGGACCGGGGAGTTACGTCATCAGCACCAATGCCCCTTTTATGATCCAGGCCGGCGAAGGGCTGTTGGGACGGGTGCTGAACGGGTTGGGACAGCCGCTTGATGGCGAAGAACTGCCGCCCATGACGCCTTATCCCACCACCCGCCGCGTGTTGAATCCGCTGCAGCGGCAAACGATCCGCCGGCCGTTGGGGACCGGGATTCGGGCCATTGATTGTTTGTTGACGGTTGGCAGAGGCCAGCGAATGGGAATCTTCGCCGGTAGTGGCGTCGGAAAAAGCACGTTGTTGGGCATGATTGCCCGCAATACGAACGCCGACGTCAATGTCATCGCCCTCATTGGCGAGCGGGGACGTGAAGTGCGGGAATTCCTGGAAAAAAATCTCGGTCCGGAAGGGTTGGCCCGTTCGGTGGTCGTAGTGGCCACTTCGGATCAGCCGGCACTGGTGCGAATGAAAGGGGCGCTGGTTGCCACGACCATCGCCGAATATTTCCGGGATCAAGGCAAAGATGTGTTGCTCATGATGGATTCGGTGACCCGTTTTGCCATGGCGGCTCGGGAAGTGGGTTTGGCCAGCGGTGAACCGCCGGCAACCCGGGGTTATCCGCCGTCGGTGTTTTCCCATTTGCCCAAACTGTTGGAACGGGCCGGCGCCGGAGCCAAAGGATCCATTACCGCTTTTTACACCGTCCTGGTGGATGGTGACGACATGAATGAACCGGTTGCCGATGCGGTCCGGGGGATTCTTGACGGACACATCGTTCTCGAACGCAAACTGGCGCAGCGGGGACAGTTTCCGGCCATCGATGTTCTGCAAAGCGTCAGCCGGGTGATGGACGAGGTCATTACGGAAGAGCATCGCCTAGCGGCTTTGCGGGTGAAGGAGCTGTTGTCTGTTTACACCCAACACGAAGATTTAATTACCATCGGCGCGTATCAGGTTGGACACCAACCAAAACTCGACCAAGCGGTAGGGGCATATCCGATGATTCGGGAATTTTTGCAACAAGACATCGACGAGCAGGCCGATTTTACGGCAAATACCGATGCTTTATTTGCCTTGTACCAACAATTGGATGGGAAAACGGCAGGAAAACCGTCCGGCGAAGCTTCTGAAAGGGGACTGTATGCTTCATGATGCAGCTTGAGACGGCAAAACGCATCGCTCATCTTAAAGCGTTGGTCCGCCAACAAAGCCAACAGTGGTTGGCTCAAGCCGTGGAATTGACCGCGCGGGAGAACCGCAAACTTTCTGAATTGATTTTATACAGGCAACAGCATGAGATGTTGCGGGAAGAAATGTTGCACCGTTCGCAACCATTACCCGCCGAATATTTGGTAGAATGGGGACAATTCCAAGAACGTTTGGAAGAGGAAATTCGCCGTCAGCAACTACAAGTGGAACGGGCGAAAAGGCATGAGGAAAGTAAAAGGCAAGAAGTGCTGGCCCGTTCGGTGGACGAAAACCGTTGGCATAAAATTCGGCAAATGGTATACGCCATGTATATTAGCCAGATGCAAAAGCGGGAGCAGAAGGAATTAGACGATTTGGCGAGTACTCGTTATGTCTATCGGAATTAGTTGGGAGGAGCGGGGATGGCCAAGGAAAAGAAAGTGCAAATGAAAAATGGGCAGCAAAAAAAGAAAAGACGGAAACGCTGGCCATTACTGACGATCCCGGTCCTGCTCCTGTTGATTGCGGCAAGCGGATATTACTTCTTCGCTCCGGCCCATTGGCCCTATTCGGCCAAGGCGTTGCGGGAACAGAAGGAAAAACAACTCGAACAACAGCAGCAGTCGTTGGCACAAAAAAACGCCGAATTGCGGGCCGCATTGGCCGAGATAGAAAATGAGAAACGCCAATTGGAACTACAGATGGATCGTTTGAACCGCCAATTGGCGGAACAGCAGGCCCAAATTGACGAAATGCGTCGGGCAGAGCAGGCAGAGGTGTTCGAGCGTTTGCGGAATACGGCACGATTGTTTAGTGACATGTCGCCAAGTAAAGCGGTAGCCATCATGCAAGCCATGCCCCGGAGTGAAGCGGCACTTATTTTAAAAGTGATGAGCGAAAAAGATCGCGTACGCCTGTTATCCCGATTCGAGCCGGAAACGGCGGCAGCCTTTACTTTGGCGCTGCAACAAATACCGCCCTTGGATGATGCAAGCGACATCGAGGGAAGTCGGCAACAACTGGCCGCATTGCTGCCTGAACCGCCGGAAGAGCCGGCTACGCCGCCAGTAACGGCGGAAGACATGGCCTTGACGCTAGCAACGATGGATGCTGCAACGGCTGCCGAAATGATAGCTCAATGGTGGTCCCAAGACCGCCCGGGGACTTTGGCCATTTTGCGGGCCATGACGCCCCAATCCCGCGCCCAAGTGTTGTCTGAGTTGGAAGCCGACGTTGCCACGGAGATGGGTCGGCAATTGCTACAAAATGCATCCTAAGCCGTTAAGGGGGGTGAATTGCATGTGGATTCAAACCATGGCCGTCCAATCGTCGTTGGCCGTCGGAAAAACGGGGCAAGAATCTCAAGGCAAAAGTACACCGAACTCGCCGGGTGTCGACTTTGCCGCCTGGCTGCAAGCATCGCTGGACAGTGTTGACGCATCGGTATCGGGAATGTCATCAACGTCGGGCGAAAATTTGGTCGGGTCTGAGCTGCCGGCGACGGTGGATGAGAACTTGTTGAACATGTTGCAAGAATGGATCGCGGCCGCTTTGCAACCACTGTTGTTGCAGGAAGTGGAACAGCCAGTTTCCGCTGAAGAGC
>ERZ795042.1197-NODE-1197-length-17506-cov-5.054266_pt1 | contig 17506 bp, 15 predicted proteins | sample MGYA00375126_ERZ795042 | MGnify/ENA primary metagenome ERZ795042 (study PRJEB30171, sample SAMN05518105) | compost metagenome | isolation source: Feedstock adapted compost from Newby Island compost facility, Milpitas, CA | place: USA:Newby Island compost...
TTCTTTTCCAGCTCGGCCGTCAACGCTTCGATGAAATAAGCCCCTCCCAACGGGTCGATGGTGTTGATGACGCCCGTTTCTTCGGCGATGATTTGCTGCGTCCGGAGGGCAATTTGCATCGCTTCTTCCGACGGAATTGACAGCGCCTCGTCCATGCCGTTGGTGTGCAGCGATTGGGCACCGCCCAGGACTGCCGCCAACGCTTCGATGGCCGTCCGTATAATATTGTTCAACGGCTGTTTGGCCGTAAGGGAAGAACCGGCCGTCTGACAGTGGAAACGCAAGCGGCACGATTCGGGCTTTTGGGCGCCGTATTTTTCCTTCATGATGCGGGCCCACATGCGCCGGGCCGCCCTGAACTTGGCGATCTCTTCGAGAAAATCGATTTGCGCGATGAAGAAAAACGACAGTCGGGGCGCAAAATCGTCAACGTGCAAGCCGGCCTCTAAGGCCGTCTCTACATACGTCATGGCTGCCGCCAACGTAAACGCCAGTTCCTGGACCGCGTTGCCGCCGGCGTCCCGCGTATGATACCCGCAAATGTTGACCGGGTTCCAGCGGGGTACGTTTTTCGCCGTAAACGAAATCAAATCTTGCGTCAGTTGCAAAGCGGCCTTCGGGGGAAAGACGAACGTTTTTTGCGCGATGTATTCTTTCAACAAATCGAACTGCAAAGTACCGGCCAGCCTGTCCCACGGAACGCCTCGACGCCGGGCCATCGCCAAGTACATGGCAAAAATGATCGGCGCGGGAAAATTAATCGTCATGGACGTACTAATTTTGCCGATGTCAATGCCTTCAAACAAGCGTTCCATGTCTTCAATGGTGTCGACGGCCACTCCCACCATGCCGACTTCGCCGAAGGCGAGCGGATCATCGGAATCTAGACCGATTAACGTGGGATGGTCAAAATCGACACTGAGCCCGGTCTGCCCTTGTTCAATGAGGAAGCGGAACCGTTGGTTCGTATCTTCCCCAGTGCCAAACCCGGCGATTTGCCGATGGGTCCAGACGCGGCCCCGATACATGGTCGGATAAACGCCGCGGGTGAAGGGATATTGCCCAGGAAATCCGAGATCGCGGTTGTAACTCAAATCGGGTACATCTTCCGGCGTGTAGACCGGCTTGACGGGAATGCCCGACAACGTTTTGAATTCCGGTTTTGTTTCCGGGTGTTTTTCGACAAACGGTTCATAAACTTCTTTCAGCCATTGTTCACGGGCTTCCCGAACGGACGATGCATTTTGCTTGGATGAATCCGTCATGGATCGTGTCTCACCCTCTCAACAAACGTTTCTACGCTTACACCAACGTCTTTTTGTTGCGTTCGTCATAATTGAGCAATTTCTGGGCCAACAGCAGGTGTTCGTGCATTTTCTCCCGCGCCCATTCGGGATTTTTGTCCATGATGCCTTTGTAAATCTCCCAATGTTGTTCTTGCAGCTTCCCCATGATTTCGGGGTACGGCGAAAATTGCCTCCGGGTGTCTGTAATTTGTTCGCCCATCAATCCGGAAATAAAGCTGATTAACATGATCAACGTACTATTTCGGGTCGAATTGACGATTTCCCGGTGAAACGCGTAGTCGAACTTTGACGAATCGGCATTGTTGGACTTGTCCATTTCGATTAACGCTTGGTACATCTTCTCTAAATTTTCCTCGTTCCGCCGGACCGCCGCCAAACCGGCCGCTTCCACTTCGATGGCCCGCCGCGCTTCGTACAATTCGACCGTGTTGATGCCTTGGGATACGGCGACAAAAGTCAACAAATTTTTCAAGTTCTCGGGATCGGCGTGCCGAATCACCGTCCCTTCGCCGGTTTTCGCCTCGATGATGCCCAAAACGTTCAACACACGCAACGCTTCCCGCAAGGAAGAACGGCTGACATTCAACATTTCGGCCAACTGCGTCTCCGGCGGAATTTTCTGTCCGACCACCAACTCCCCGCTTGCCAACATTTCTTTAATCTGATCCAATATTTCCTCGAATACTTTCTTTTGTCTTACGGATTGAAACATAGCAATACCTCATTTGTCCAATAATCAGTATTTATTACTCTGTTATTATCACACAATCACCCCGCAAATGGAATACGATTATGAAAAATGCGGTTTGTCAACGAAATAAAATGCTTATTTTCACCGGTTCAACAACAATTTCGGCAAGAAAAGCGATATTTCCGGAATAAAAGTGACCAAGAATAAAACGATCACCGAAGCGATGAGATATGGCGTCAAAGGTTTTACAACCGACAGCACCGACACTTTCCCGATGCGTGAAGCGATAAGCAAATTCAACGCCATGGGCGGCGTAATGAGCCCGACGCACAAATTGGTGACCAAAACCGCGCCGAAATGAACCGGATCCATGCCGATCATTTTAATGAGCGGCAGAATAATGGGCGTCGTAATGACGATGGCGGCAATCGTTTCCATAAATGTTCCGAGTATGAGATAGAAGATGTTAATGAACAACAAGATCAAAATCGGGTTCGTCGTGATGCCGGTAATGAACGTCGCCACCATGTCGGGCACGCGCTCGGTGGTGATAAGCCAGCCGAAGACGCCGGCCAAACCGACGATGATCAAAATCACGGCGCTGGTGACGGCCGACTGCCCCATGATTTTGTAAAGCATCCGCACCGACATGCTCCGGTACACCAACATGGAGACGAGAATCCCGTACACGACGGCGACGGCACCCGATTCGGTAGGCGTAAACAACCCGGAATAAATGCCGCCCAAAATAATCAAGGGCATTATCAACGCCGGAATGGCCCGCCATGCGCTGCCCGGCGCCGCCATCGTATCCAAAGCAAACTCCGCCGGCAAACTTTCCCCATTCTTATAACGCTTGTGCATCATGAAATTGATCAACATAAATGCCACGGTCATCAAAACGCCGGGTCCGATACCGGCAAGAAACAGTTGGGCCACGGAAACTTGGGCGTTGATGCCGTAGACGATCATCGGGACGCTGGGCGGAATCAAAATCCCGATAAATCCCGAGGCCGCGGCCACGGCCACGGCAAACCGTTTATCGTAACCACGTTTGATCATTTCCGGGATCATAATGCCACCGATGGCGGCCACCGTGGCGGCCGACGAACCGGAAATGGCGCCGAAAAACGTACAGGCGACCACCGTGACGTGGGTCAAACCGCCTTTGATTTTTCCGACCAGCAAATCGACGAAACGAATCAGGTTCCGGGAAATTTCCCCCTCTTTCATGACATCCCCGGCCAAGACGAAAAACGGGATGGCCATCAGAGCAAAGGAATCGACCGAACCGAAACTGCGGCTGATCAAAATGATCAAGTTCGAGGGAGACTCAAGCAACAAATATAAAATGGAAGTGATTCCGAAACTGAAGACGATGGGAACGCCGATGATGATAAGGGCGAAAAAGAGAACCAGCATGAGAACGACCGTTTCCAAGATGAATCCCTCGCTTTATCGTCGAAAAAATCATTGCTCCCGTTCCCGGGTTTCGACGGGGAATGTCACGTGCCGGCTCAAATACCAAATCCGGTAGGCAGAATTGATTACCATGATGAGCCCGCCGAGGAAAAGGGCCGCGAGAGGCCAGCCCATGGAAATTTGCATGGCCGGGCTGACCTGGCCGCCGCTGAGTTGCTTCATGACAAACTGAAAGGCGAGGTACGTGAAATACAAACTGAACAACAGCCCCAACGCGTCCCGCAGCATATTCAAATAACGCAAACGATCAACAGTGAAAATGTTTTCAAACACGTCGACATACAGATGTTGCTGGCGATACACGGCGGCTCCACCGGCAAGAAACACCATGTATACCATCAAATATCGGATCAATTCCTCCAACCATGGCGTCGGTATTTGCAACCAATAACGGAATATGACTTGAACGGTTGCCAGCAATGTCATCACGAGCAACAAAATACCCGTTATTCCTTCAATCCAGCCGTTGATACGCCGCATGCCAGCCACTCCCACATGTTTTTTCTCTTAATTGCCGTCGCGGTAGCTCAACATTTCGTCAATTAAACTTTTGTCGATGTCTTGCGCCAACGCGTCATACGTGCCTTGGGCGCTTTCTTGGAATCCACGGATGGCTTCCTCGCTCAATTCGCTGATTTGCACGCCGGCTTCCTGCATTTTCGTTTTATACTCTTCGGCCACTTGCCGGCTGTAGGACCGTTGTTGCGGAGCCAATTCTTTCGCCAAGGCCCTCATTTCCTCTTTGATTTCGTCCGGCAATTGTTCCCAAGTTTGCGCGCTGACAACGACCGCCAACGGCGCATAAATGTGCTTCGTCAACGTGTAGTACGGTTGCACTTCGTGCAACTTGGAGCCGTAGGTCAACAGATACCCGTTATCTTGACCGTCGATGGTTCCTTGCTGCAATGCGGAGTACACTTCACTGAACGCCATCGGTGTCGGAATCGATCCAATGCGGGAGAACCAATCCATGGACGGTTTGTTCTCAACGACCCGCATTTTCAGCCCTTTCATATCTTCCACCGACTCAATGGGCCGTTTCGAGTTGGACATGCCGCGCCAGTCATTTTCCCAATAGGCCAGAACGACCAAGCCTTTTTCCTTCGCCTTCTCCGTCAATTTCTCACCCATCGCCCCGTCCAAAATAGCGTCAACTTTCGCGTTATCCGTCGGGAAAATGTAGGGCAAATCCCATACTTGGAATTCAGGTACGAAGTTCCCCATGGCAATGGTGCTGATTAAGCCCATTTCCAACGTCCCTTGTTGCAGCGCTTCCGTCATCTCGCGGTCGGCACCCAACTGGGAGGCGGGATACGTGTTCACTTTCACTTGCCCGTTGGTACGGCTTTCAATTTGGCTGGCAAATTCCAAGGCGAATTTTTCCCATGGATGTTCCGCATCCGCCGGACCGACGTGACCCAACTTGAGAACGTAACTTTGCTTGTTTGAATCGCCGCTCGTCTGCGAATTGTCTCCCGATGACGTCCCGCCACCGCCGCCACAGGCCGCCAAAAAAATTAACGAAAGTACCGCCGGAATGACCAGCCACAATTTTTTCTTTTTCAACAACATATCGATCCCCCTTAACATTAGCTTAATAGAGATAATCGACCAAATACAAGAACATCGTCATTGTTGCAAAACTGGCAATTGTCGATAAGAAAGTCACGTTGGCGACTATATTCGGTTGGGCGCGATACTCGGCGGCAATCATCGACATGATGACGGCCGTCGGTGTGGCGTGTTGCAAGACGAGCACTTTCGCCACCATTCCGTCAATGTGGAGCAACGCCACAATCCCGATCATGAGCAAGGGCGAAAGTAACAAACGTATCGTGCTCATTGTGACGGTGGCGCCCAGCGCTCCTCGGAACGTCGTTTTCGACAATTGCATACCAAGAATCAAAAGCACCACCGGAATCATCGCATCGCCAACCAACTTCACCGGATTGTAAATGAAATCCGGGATTGGAATATGGAACACATTGACGACAATGGCCAATAGAGCCGCATACGTCGTCGGCAATTTGATCACGTTCCGGACGCCTTTCCGCCAATCACCTCCTTCAAGGGACGCAAAATATACGCCCAACGTATACATGAGGATAAAGTTCATTACAACGACGACAACGCCAAGGGAAAACGCTTCTTCGCCGTAAGCGAACAACAAGACAGGCAAGCCGTAATTCCCGGTGTTCGGAAAAACGGTGGACAACAACCCCGGCGTAATCATGTGTTTTTGCCCCGTCGCTTGCAAAATGACAAAGGTCAAAATCGCCACGAGGACCGTAAACAACAAAACCGCACCGACCGTCTGCATCATTTCCGTGGTCGTCAAGCTGTTGCGCACAAGAAAACTGAAGATCAGCGCCGGGCTCAACAACATCATGGCAAAACGGGAAATGGAGCTATGATCCACATTGGTATATTTCCCGAATAAGTATCCGCCCAAGACAACGAGAATCACCGGTAAAATAACGTTGATCAGCATTCGAAAACGGTGTGTGAACCTCCCTCAGCATATTCCGCTACTTTTGCAATTGAATCCCGGCCGCCTCGCGATCCCATGTTTTTTCCGTATTTCCGATTTTCCTCAATTCGGCCTTGCGTACTTTTTCATTCGGTGTTTTCGGCAAATGATCGATAAATTCAATAAATCTCGGCACGGCAAAATAAGGCATGTTTTTCACGCAATACTCGTGCAGCTCCAAAGGGGTCACCGTGGCTCCGGGCTTTAACACGACAAAGATTTTGACCTCATCTTCACCCCCCGCGCCGTGTTCCGACGGCACGGCGACAGCTGCGCTTTCCGCCACCGCCGGGTGGTTGTTGACAACGCTTTCAACCGTATAAGAGGAAATGTTTTCCCCCCGTCGGCGAATCGCGTCTTTCAGCCGGTCGATAAAATACAAGTAGCCATCCTCGTCCATTTTGCCGAGGTCACCGGTATGAAACCAAAAATTTCGCCATGTTTCCAGCGTTTTTTCGGGCAAATTCAAATACCCTTTCATAATGATCCAAGGGTGTTTGGGCCTGACCATGATTTCGCCAATTTCTCCCGGCGGCAAAGGTTCATCCGTTTCGGGGTGGCCAATTTGCACTTCGTACCATGGAAGCGGCCTTCCCGCAGACCCCAAGCGCAACGGTTCGCCCATTCTGCGATACGTAAAGACGCTCGTTTCCGTCATCCCGTATCCTTCCAGACATTTCACGCGAAACCGTTTTTCAAAATCTTCGGCAATATCGGCCGGCGCCGGGATCGTAATCATCGCCCGCAACGGATTGTCTTCGTCGTCGGGACGCCGCGGCTGGCGGTAAATAAACTCGCACATCACCCCCAACGTATTGGTGACGGTGGCGCCGCATTGCCGAACTTGATCCAAAAATTGCGACGCGCTGAACGTCGGCCATAAACAGACCCGGGCGCCCACCGCCAAAGCCGGCAACACTTGCATGAACTGGGCATTGGCATGGAACAGCGGCAAACATACATAATACACGTCTTCCGGGCCCAACTGAGCCACCTCAATAATGGCGCGGGCAAAAACGCCACACAAACCGTAGGGCATAATGACACCTTTTGACGGCCCCGTTGTACCCGACGTGTACATAATCGCCGCCGTGTCGGAATAATGACGTGCAACCGGTTCGGCAATCGGCTGTGCGCCGCCGATCATTTCGTCCCATCCCATAATCCCCCAGCCGGCCCCTTCCGGCTTGTCCGCTCCGCCGCCGACGATCACCATCTTTTCGATATGTTTCAGTTCCTGCCGAACGTCATGAAACTTCGCGTAATAACTGTGATGAATGACGGCGACCTTCGCCCCGCAATCGTTGGCCTCGTGAACGAGAAAGCTTCCTTTATAATGGATGTTAATGGGCACTTCCACAGCTCCGAGAAAATTGATGCCAAACCACGAAAAGACAATCTCCAAGCAATTGGGCAACATCAGCAACACGGTATCTCCTTCTTTTACGCCCAATTGCCGCAAGGCGCCGGCTACCTTCAAACAATGGTCATACAACTGCCGATAAGTAAAAGGCGTTTCGGCTTGCCATTGCAAGGCCGGCGCGTCCGGTTTCGTTTGGGCGTACGTTTTGAGAATGTCGCCGATAATCGCCGCATCTTTAATTGCCGACAAAGAGTCCTGCTGTAAAGTCATTCACGCACCTCCCGGGATGCCTGTCACCCTTGATTCGCGGTTCAAACGTAAAACAGCGTCCGCTCCAAATCGCTCAAGATTTCGTGGCCGTTTTCGGTAATCAAAATATCGTCTTCAATCATCACCCCGCCCCGTCCGGGCACCATGAATTTCGGCTCAATGGTGACCACTCCGCCCGGCGGGAGCGGCTCTTTCATGCCCAAGCCGAGAACGGGCCACTCGTCCAACTCCAACCCGATGGAATGGCCGATATATGTCCCACGGCTTTTGCCGACGCCCATAAAATTCTCTTCCATGTTCAATTTTTTGGCATATTCCAGCGCCCGCAAAAAAATCTCTTCCCCGGTGACGCCTGGTTTGATCCCTTCAATCGTGTGGAGATGCAACTCCACCAACCGATCCCACAAATCTTGTTGCTCGGGTGTCGGCTTGCCGACGCAATACGTCCTGGCCATATCGCAATGGTACGAAAGGCACGTCACGCCGTAATCGGCCACGACCAAATCCCCTTGTTCCAGCCTTTTATCCGAAGCGCCCCAAGGCAAGCCTTGCGACATCCCGACGCCCGTTACCGTCATGGCGTGACCCGAAACGACCCAGCCGTTGCTTCCTGCAGCGATAATCCCCCCGCCCGGAAGCCGGGCGTCCCAGCGCCGGAACCAAACCGTGCCGTCGCCCCCGTGTTTCCGCACCCCGTACTCCATGGCGGCGGCAACTTCATATTCGCGTTTTCCGGGAATAAGCGTTTTCAAAATTTCTTCATGACCTTTTTTCCAAAGTTCAATCGCCAATTTGATTTGCGCAATTTCGGATTCGTCCTTGACAAACCGCTGGCGCAAAATGAGCGGCGACACACTTTTCAAGACAACGCCGCGGAAATATTTTTGCAAACTGCGCACCATGTTTCCCGGCAGGACGTCTTCTTCAAACCCCAATACATCTCCATCCCCCGGAGCAAGGTTGCGGCTTTGAAGATGCGACAACAGCTCTTGGTAGCTGTTGGCCGGCACAAGATCGCGAATCCACGTCGCCTCCCGGGTCATTTCATGGGCCCGACGGGTGAACAAAATCGGTTCCCCCTCACTCGGCACCCATAAATTGGCGGGTTGGGCGGTGCCTGCATAATAATAAAGATCCCGCGGTTGTTGAATGAGAGCGGCAAAAAATTGATTATCCCGCAACAATTCTTGCAATTTCCTCAACCGGGATTCATATGTTTCCCGCGTCACTTCCACCGTCATCTTCATCGTTCACCCCTCTGACAAACGATAATTTTGCACATTCAAAATGATTGCGGTTTCAAAATGAGAATCCGGACAAAATAAGAAAAATGTCTTTTTATCATATTTAATGATTGTTGGACAATCCGTGTTTGTCTGCATCATAACATGTTCTAATTTCTCAATCAATAGATTTTCAAAAAAAATTTTCCGTAGATGATATTATGCTTTTTTGCAAACTACGAAAATATCTTGACATCTAGAGTATAGTTGGTTAATCATATTGTATGACAAACATATCATTAAACAACATTTGCGTCAACTGGATGTAATCCAATTTTCCTATCAATTTTGGAGGTGAACTATAGAGAGAAAAATCAAACGCTCTTTTTGTGCCAAATTTCTTCAAATGAAACGATGAACGTCTTATCGCAGCGAAAGGAGTTCATGACCTTTGAGACTGAAAAACAAAGTGGCACTCATCACCGGAGCGGCTCGGGGCATTGGAAAAGTCACCGTCAAACGATTTTTGGAAGAAGGCGCCCAAGTCGTCTTTTGCGACTGGGATGCAGAAGCGGGAAAAGCGACGTATGAAGAGTTGAAGTCGTTGGGACCTCTTAAGTTTTTCCAAACCGACGTCACTTCTTCGCCGGCGGTGCACGAACTTGTCGCCAAGACCATTGCGTCCTTCGGTCGGATTGATATTTTGATCAACAACGCCGGAATTACACGGGACAATTGGTTGACGAAGTTGGACGAAGATGCTTGGACACAAGTGCTTTCGGTCAACCTCACCGGCGTGTTTTTATGCACGAAAGCCGTCGTCCCCCACATGATGGAACAAGGCAGCGGCGTCATCTTGAGTGCGTCCTCGGTCGTCGGGATTTATGGCAACATCGGCCAAACCAACTATGCGGCGACAAAAGCCGGCGTCATCGGCTTGACCCGGACGTGGGCGAAAGAACTCGGCCCGAAAGGAATTCGCGTCAACGCCGTGGCCCCGGGATTTATCCAGACGGACATGACCGCCAAAGTGCCGGAAAAAGTGTTGGACCGGATGCGGCAACAAACACCGTTGAAAAAATTGGGACTGCCGGAGCATATCGCGGCGGCGTACGTCTTTTTGGCGTCCGATGAAGCGGAATACATCAACGGGGCGGTATTGAGTGTCGACGGCGGATTGACCTTGTAATTTTGTATAACGTTAACAATCGATGAGGAGCGATTTTGATGAACAAAGTCGAGACGAAATGGCCACCAACTTACGACCGTTCTTACTTGCCCAAAAACGACGAACCGTATTGGAATCGTGAAGTGGAAACCATGGATGCGGAACAGTTGCGGCAGCATGTTCTGGAAAAATTGAAACGGCAAATCCGTTATGTCTACGATCATTCGCCGTTTTACAGAAAAAAATGGTCCGCCGTCGGTTTCGAGCCGGGGGATCTGAAGGATTTTAAGGACTTTGAAATGTTACCGTTTACAACAAAACAAGAATTGCGCGAAGACCAATTGGAAAACCCTCCGTTTGGCAGCAACTTATGCATTTCCCCCGACGAAATTTACCACATTCATGGCACGTCCGGAACCACCGGCAAACCGACCGTTTTCGCATTGAGCAAAGGTGACTGGGAACGGATGGCGGAGGCCCATGCCCGCATCATGTGGGGATTTGGCCTGCGGCCGACAGATAAAGTATTCATCGGCTCCGTCTTTAGTTTGTACATGGGCAGCTGGGGGGCCCTGGCCGGTGTCGAACGAATGGGCGCGGCCGCTTTCCCCTTTGGCGCCGGCCAACCGGGCCAAACCGAAAAAGCCGTCCGTTGGTTGTTGGATGTCAAACCGACGGCATTCTACGGCACCCCGTCCTACGCCTTGTATCTGGCGGAAAAGGCGAAAGAAATGGGCATCGACCCGAAAGAGTTCAATATTCGCATCTTGTTCTTCTCCGGTGAACCGGGAGCCGGAGTCCCGTCCACCCGCAAACGAATCGAAGAAACATTTGGCGGCATTTGTGTCGACACCGGATCCATGGCCGAAATGACGCCTTGGATGGCCAACGGGGAATGCATGCATCGCCAAGGTATGCACTTGTGGCAAGACATCGTCTACACCGAACTGGTACATCCAGAAACAAAGCAAGTTGTCCCCTACGGCGAAGAAGGCGTCCCGGTCTACACCCACCTGGAACGGGAAGCTCAACCGATGGTGCGCCTCTGGTCCGGCGATTTGTCCCTATGGACCAATGAACCGTGTCCTTGCGGACGGCCTTATCCCCGTCTGCCCAAAGGCATTTATGGCCGGGCCGACGACATGATTGTCGTCCGTGGGGTAAACGTCTACCCGAGCGCGGTCGAAGACATCGTGCGGTCCATCGACGGCTTAAGCGACGAATTCCGGATTGTCGTGACGCGGGAAAACATCATGGACGAATTGACCGTGCAAGTGGAACCCGACACGGCCGGGGCCCACGATACCAACGCCTTGACAAACACTTTGCAACAAAAATTGAAAACTGTCCTCGGATTGACGGTACAAGTCGAACTATTGCCCGCCGGCACACTGGAAAGAACGGAATTTAAAGCGCGGCGGGTCATTGACAAGCGGTCATTTAAATAATCTACAGTAAATATGTTGATAATATGTAATATAATCGCAAGGCACAAAAATAACCCTGAACCGCCAACCTTGGTTCAGGGTTTTTCATTTGTATTTATTTACTTATGTATTTATATTTCTTACAATGCGGCCTACTCGATCGGCCACCCCAACAAGGCGCCGATCACCACATAAGCCACGAACACCAAATAGAAACTTCCCGAGAAGATGAGCACATTGGCGGTCAATTTTTTCTTCCAGAAGGAATACCAAAAGACGATGCCGGCGGACAGCAAGGCCAAAATGACACTGATGAAAGCAGTCAGCGACAATTCCCAACTGGTAAAAGCGATGCCCAACGCCGGCACCACCGAACTTTGAAACACCATCGCCCCGGTAATGTTGCCCATGGCCAGGGTGTCTTTGCCGTCCCGCATCCAAAAAATGCTGTTGAACTTCTCCGGCAGTTCGGTCGCCACCGGTGAAATGAGCAAGGACAACAACAGCGGCGACACGTGCAACGCTTGGGAAACATCGGTCACGGCGTCGATAAAGAACCGGGCGCCGGCGACGATGAGCAACAGCGCCACGACCACTTGCGAGACGACCGGAAAGAAGCCCGGTTCATCCATTTTGCGGGCGAACACCAACGGTTCGATTTCCGTCTCGCCGACCCCTTCTCCATCCCGCACCGTGTGATACACATAAATGACATACAGCACCACCAAAAGCGCCGCTACGGCGTATCGCAACCATGTCATGTGGACAAACGCCATGGCGGTCGCCAATGCGAAAACGATGAGGAAGAAGCGGATGTCCCGTTGGAAAATCGAAGAATCCACGGTCAATGTTTTTCCTTGTTTGCGTTTTTTGAACGCCACGGCGGAAACGCCCACGACGAAAAAGGCCAATGTCGCCAACATAAACGGCGCTCCCAGAATGGCCCCGATGCCGACGTGGGCCGAGTCTTCATGTCCCGTAATAATGGCGACCACCGGGATCATCGTCTCCGGCAAGGCCGTTCCGACCGCTGCCAGGACCGACCCGACCGCCCCTTCCGATAGGTTGAGCTTTTTCCCGAGCCATTCGATTCCGTTGGTAAACAGCGCCGCGGCAAACAAGATGACAAGAAGACTGACAATGAGGACGACAATGGAAATCACAAACGACATCTCGTATCCCCCTAACAAACAAAAGACCTTCATCCCCTAACAGAGATGAAGGTCTTGCGCAGCCCAAACCTTTGTTTGAGCCCAAGATGCCGAGCAGCCTACGCTGCTGTACTGACGACATCTTGGCCACCCTTCGGCGGTTTGCTACTCCCCTTATCTACAGTTTATGCATTGAGTTTCTGTTTGGCAAGTTGGGCCAGTTCGGAAAACGCTTGTTGATCGTTGACCGCCAAATCGGCCAACATTTTGCGGTTAATGTCCACGCCGGCCATCTTCAGCCCGTGCATCAGACGGCTGTAGGACAATCCGTTGCTGCGGGCCGCCGCATTAATACGCGTAATCCACAATTTGCGGAAATCCCGCTTCCGTTGCCGCCGATCGCGGTAAGCATACATATATGATTTCATTACTTGCTGTTTCGCCGTTTTAAAGAGCGTATGTTTCGAACCGAAATACCCGCGGGCCAGCTTCAGCACTTTTTTCCGCCGCCGGCGGGTTACTGGACCACCTTTCACCCGTGCCATGTCTTATCCCTCCACTTGAAAATGCATCGCGTCGGACAAACGCCGGGCGTCATCCAACGACTGAATCATTCAGCTGAAGTGTTTCTTCGTGTTCATCATCGGTTGTTCGTGCGGATTCACGGCATCTGTTCGCGGTCACTTGTTGTAGAGCAATGGCGCAATGCGTTTGGCGTCGCCTTTGCTGACGACAAAAGAACGGCCCAAGCGGCGCTTACGTTTGCTCGTTTTACCCGACAACAAATGGCTCAAATTCGCGCCCCGGTGCATCACTTTTCCTGTACCGCTTTTTTTCAACCGTTTCGCCGCACCGCGATGGGTCTTCATTTTTGGCATCTCGGAAACTCCTTTCAATCGTTCAGTGATTTTTCGGCGCCAAAATGATCATCATGTTCCGGCCTTCCATGTTCGGCTTTTTCTCGACCACGGCCAAATCCGCGACATCGGCGATAACCCGTTCGAGGACGCGTTGGCCGATTTCCGTATGCGTTATCTGGCGACCACGGAACCGGACGCTGACCTTCACCTTGTCTCCGTGTTGCAAAAACTTCACGACGCTTTTCAGCTTTGTTTGCAAATCGTGTTCTTCAATGGTCGGAGACAGGCGCACTTCTTTGATGGTGATGATCTTTTGGTTCTTGCGGGCCTCCTTCTCCCGTTTGGACTGTTCATACCGGTATTTCCCGTAGTCCATAATCCGGCAAACGGGAGGTTTCGCATGCGGAGCGACGTTGACCAAATCGAGGTTTTTTTCCTCGGCGATCCGCAACGCTTCTTTCAGAGGAACGATGCCCAGCTGTTCCCCGTTGACATCGATGAGGCGAACTTCCCGCGCCCGAATGTTTTCATTGATTAATAAATCCTTGCTAATACGTGCCACCTCCAGGAAGTATTGGACCTTAACCCGTGGCGCCCTTGACGCGTGGCAATACGAAAAATGAAAAAAGGGTGCAGAAGCACCCTTGTTCTCCTCTCATGAATCGGCCGTATTCATGAAAACCTGGCAACGCGTGTCGACAGGTGAGAAGCAGGTGCTTCTACTTTGCGCCAACAGTTCCAATGCGACATTAGTATAAGCCACTGGGCCGTTTTTGTCAACGGCTGGCCAGCTCACGGGAACGTTGGGCGGCGGCCTTGACGCCTTCCCGCAAGGCTTCATGAAATCCGCACTCGTTCATGCGGGTAAGACCGGCCATGGTAGTACCGCCGGGGGACGTCACCTTTTCCCGCAACACCGCCGCTTCTTCGCCGCTCTCATCCAATAGCTTTGCCGCGCCGACAAACGTCTGCCGGCTCAGCAACCGGGCCACTTCCGGAGGCAATCCGTGCTCCCGGGCCGCTTGCTCCAACGTCTCCACCATGGCGTAGAAATAAGCCGGACCGCTGCCCGCCACGGCCGTCACCGCATCCATCTGCTCTTCATCAACCCAAATCAGCGTACCGATTGCTTGAAACACTTTCTCCGTCCAACGCTTCTGGGCGTCGCCGGCAAATCTCCCGAGGCATGCGGCCGTAGCCGAACAGCCCACCGCCGCCGGGGTGTTGGGCATCGTCCGGACGACCGGAATGTCCTGGCCGCACCGCTCTTCCAGCCAGCCGGTGGTGATGCCGGCGGCCACTGACAACAAGGTGTGTTCTGTCCGCAAATGGGGACGAATGTTATTAACGGCCTCCGGCATATCCTTCGGCTTCATGGCCAGAATAAGATGGCTTGCGCGGTGTAACAAAGCCGCTACGTCGGTCTCAATCTGCACTCCGTAGCGGGATTGCCACTCCCGCAACCGCTCCCGGTTGTTCCGGTTGGTGACAACGATTTGTTCCGGCCGATACACCCCTCGTTTGAGCAAGCCGGCTACGATGGCTTCGGCCATGGAACCGGCGCCTAAAAAACCGACAATTTCCATTTATTTGCACCCCTTCCCGCCCGCCGCACAAATCTTTGGAAAGGAATCTGTAGCGATCCTTATGACAAATTCAATGAAAGCCAAGTCATTGGCGAATTTGCCCGTTGCCCCGCACGACGTACTTGTACGTCGTCAGCGCCTCCAACCCCATGGGGCCGCGGGCGTGCAATTTTTGTGTGCTGATGCCGATTTCGGCCCCGAAACCGAACTCGAATCCGTCGCTGAACCGGGTGGACACATTGTGATACACCACGGCGGCATCAACCGCTTGCAAAAACCGTTCCGCTTCTTGCTCGTCCGCGGTGACGATGCCTTCCGAATGTTTCGTGCCATAGCGGTTGATGTGGGCAATGGCCTCGTCCACATTCCCGACCACTTTGACGGCCAAAATCAGATCCAAAAATTCCGTTTCCCAGTCTTCCTCCGAGGCCTCCTCCATGGCAGGCACCAACGTCCGCGCCTTGGCACACCCTTTCAACGCGACGCCTTTCTCTGCAAGCCGCGCCGCCAATTCCGCCAAATGGCTTGAAGCCCACCGTTCGTCAACCAATAAGGTTTCGATGGTATTGCACACACTGGGCCGCTGGGTCTTGGCGTTGACAGCCAAATCCATGGCCATCTCCGGCTCGGCCGAGCGGGCAATGTACAAATGGCAGTTGCCGACGCCGGTTTCGATTACCGGAACCTTCGATTCGTTGACCACCCGTTGAATCAGCCCGGCGCCGCCCCGGGGGATGACCACATCCAAATACCCCCGCAATTGCAACATTTCGTGGACCGCCTGCCGATCGACAGTGGCCACCAACTGCACCGCCTTGTCCGTCATCCCGGCCCGCCGCAATCCTTCCTGCAACACTTCCACCAACTGCCGGTTGGATGACAAGGCGTCGCTCCCGCCCCGCAGCATGACGGCATTGCCGGTTTTAATGCACAAACCCGCCGCGTCCACCGTCACATTGGGCCGGGATTCGTAAATCATGCCCACGACCCCCAGCGGAACGGCGATTTTTTGCAACCGCATGCCGTTGGGCCGCTCCCACTCGGCCAAAACTTTCCCCACCGGATCGTCCAGGGCGGCCACCTGCCGCAACCCTTCCGCCATGGCCCGCACCCGTTCCGGCGTCAAACGCAGCCGGTCCAACAAACTTTTGCTCATGCCGGAAGCTTCTCCCCGCGCCATGTCTTGGGCGTTAGCCGCCAAAATCTCGTCCTGGCGGCTCTCCAACATGTCGGCCATGGCCAAAAGCGCCATGTTTTTTTGTTCCGTTGTGCAGTTCGCCAGTTGCTGAGAAGCGATCCGCAGCTCCGTTGCTTGTCGGATCAATTCCTCCCGCATCGGTCTCCCTCCTGTATATGCGCATTTTTCACATATCTTCATCCCGTTCCGCAAACAACACCAACTCATCCCGGTGGACGACCGGCTGGCCCGGCATATGAAAGCGGCTTTCGATTTCATCGGAACGCAAACCTTTCATAGCGTCCAGCTGTTCACTGGAATACCGGACGATCCCTTTTCCTATGGGCTCGCCCCGATGGGTGATGAGTACCACATCACCGGCGGAAAATGGGCCTTCCACGTCCCGCACACCCGAAGCCAACAGGCTGCTGCCTTGGGTAATAAGGGCGTCCGCCGCACCGTCATCCACTTCCAACCGTCCGGACTCTTCCGTCAAGAAACGGAGCCACTGTTTCCGGTTGGGCAGCGGTTTCCCGACGGCATGAAAATATGTTCCCCGGGCCTTGCCGTACAGTGCCTCCCGCAAAATGCCCCGCCGGTCGGCCCGCCCTAAAAACACCGGCACACCGGATGCAGTGGCGATCTTGGCCGCTTCCACTTTCGTGCGCATACCGCCGGTGCCGACGGCCGTCCCGGCTCCCCCGGCCATGCGTTCAATCTCCGGGGTGATATGCGTCACGTCATGAATCAGCCGGGCGTCGGGCACTTCCTGCGGATTGGCCGTATATAAGCCGTCCACATCGGAAAGCAAAATCAGCAGATCCGCTTTCACCATCCCGGCCACCAACGCCGACAAACGGTCATTGTCGCCGAAAGTCAATTCGTCGACGCTGACCGTGTCGTTTTCGTTGACAATCGGGATGACCCGCTTGCGGAGCAACAATGTCAATGTATTGTAGGCATTGACGTAGCGTCCCCGGTCGGAAAAATCGCCCCGGGTCAGCAAAATTTGCGCCGTCGTGATGCCGTAGGCTTCCAGGCGCTGGGCGTACTCTTCAATCAAGATGCCTTGGCCGACGGCCGCCGCCGCCTGGCGGGCGGCAATGGTACAAGGCCGTTGTCGGAATCCTAATTTCGTAAATCCGGCAGCCACCGCACCGGACGTCACCAGCAGCAACGAAACGCCGTCTTTGTGCAGATCGGCCAGTTCATCCACAATATGCTGCAGTTTGTTCCGATCCAATCCGCCGTTGGGATTGCTCAACGAACTG
>ERZ795042.1204-NODE-1204-length-17436-cov-5.194005_pt1 | contig 17436 bp, 19 predicted proteins | sample MGYA00375126_ERZ795042 | MGnify/ENA primary metagenome ERZ795042 (study PRJEB30171, sample SAMN05518105) | compost metagenome | isolation source: Feedstock adapted compost from Newby Island compost facility, Milpitas, CA | place: USA:Newby Island compost...
GCCGGGCCGCGCCGGGTTCTCGGGCCGGCGCGGCCGCGCCCGAGCCCCACCGGGGGGCGTCGCCGGGCCCCGGCGATGTCACGAAACCGGGACGGCGGTCGTTTCAAGGGGCAACATGCCACCAATGGCCTCGACCGTCCCGTTCCAGCGTTTCCTGGACGAGCACCGCGCGGCGGTGCTCGGGTTCCTGCGGGCGATGGTCGGGCCGCACGACGCCGACGATCTGTTTCAGGAGACCTTCATGGCCGCGCTTCGCAACTACGAGAGCCTGGACGGCGCGAACCCGCGCGCCTGGATCCTCACGATCGCCCGGCGCAAGGCGATCGACCACCACCGGGCCCAGGCGCGCCGGCCCGTCGCCCGCGGCGAGCTGCCGGACGTGCCCGCACCCGCGGCGCGTGAGCGCGACGACGAGCTCTGGGCCGCGGTCGCCGAGCTGCCCGAGCGGCAGCGCGCGGCCGTCGCGCTGCGTTTCGCGTGCGACCTGCGCTACCGGGAGATCGCGGCGGCGATGGACTCGACCGAGGAGGCCGCCCGGCGCAACGTGCACGAGGGGCTGCGCAAGCTGCGCGGCGTGATCGGGGAGGGGGAGGGGCGATGAGCGACGCCGAGGCGCTGCGCCGCCTGCTCACCGAGGCCGACGCCGCAGAGCTTGACGCCGCCGCAGCTGCCGCCGCCGCGCGGTTCGCCGAGCGCGCCGCCGCCGAGGGCGCGGCCGACGTCGCCTACGCGCGGCTGGACACGCCGCTCGGGGTGGCGACGGTCGCGGGCACCCGCCGCGGCCTGGTCGCGGTCGGCCTGCCGAACCGCGACCTCGACGAGTTCCTCGAGAGGCTCGCCGCCGGCATCTCGCCGCGCGTGGTCGAGGCGCCGGGCCGGCTCGACGAGGTCCGCCGCGAGCTCGACGAGTACTTCGCCGGCAAGCGGCGCTCGTTCGACGTGCCGCTCGACTGGCGGCTCGTGCCCGGCGGCTTCTACCGCGACGTCCTGCGCGCGACCGCGCGCCTGCCCTACGGCGCGACCCTCACCTACGGCGAGATCGCGGCCCGCGCCGGCAACCCGCGCGCGCACCGCGCGGCCGGCACGGCGCTGGGCATCAACCCGATCCCGATCGTCGTCCCCTGCCACCGCATCCTGCGCAGCGGGGGGGACCCCGGCAACTACGCGGGCGGGCCGGAGATGAAGCGCTGGCTGCTGCGCCTCGAGGGCGCGCTGCGGGAGTAGGCGCCGCGACCCCACGTCCGCCCCCGGTCTCACGCGACCGGACGTTCAGCCGTAGTCGTCGTTTTTCGAACACGTGGGCTGAACGTCCGGCCGGCCCCGGGAGACGTTCAGCCGTGGTGTGCGTTTTTCGAACACCAGGGCTGAACGTTGCGGTTGGGTGGCCCGTCCGCGCTCGGGCGCCTCGGCGGACTGGAACGCAGCCGCGCGGACGAGTAGGTTCCGCGGCGACCCGTAATGAGAACGGACCGAAGCTAAGGAGCCCCAGGGAGAATGACCGTAGTCCTGATCGTGGTCGGCGTGATCGTCGTACTCGCGCTGATCTACATCCTCATCCGCAACTCGATCATCGCCTCACGCAACCGCGTCGACGAGGCCTGGTCGGGAATCGACGTCCAGCTCAAGCGTCGCCACGATCTCATCCCGAACCTCGTCGAGACGGTCAAGGGGTACGCCCAGCACGAGCGCGCGACCTTCGAGAGGGTCACGAGCGCGCGGGCCGAGGCGATGCGCGCCCAGGGCCCCGCGCAGGCGAGCCAGGCCGAGGGCCTGCTGAACGCCGCGCTCACCGACCTGCGGGCGGTGGCCGAGCAGTACCCGGAGCTCCGCGCGACCGAGAACTTCCAGCAGCTCTCCCGCAACCTGAGCGAGCTGGAGGACGAGATCCAGGCCGCGCGCCGCATCTACAACTCCAACGTGCAGGCCTACAACACGAAGATCCAGATCTTCCCGAACTCGATCGTGGCCAACGCCGGGGGCTTCACGCCGCGCGAGTTCTTCGAGATCGAGAACCCCGCGGAGCGCGAGCCCGCGCGCGTCTCGTTCAGCTGAGCGCCAAGCGGCGGCGTCCGCTCCCGGGGTCCCGTCCCCGGGAGCGGCCCCGCGTGGCGCGCCCCGCGCGCCTTCCCTACGATCGCGCCGGATGACGCCCGCGCGTGACAGCGGCGCGGCCGCGGCGCCCGAGCCGCCCGCCTTCGTGCGCGGCCCGCTGCTCACCGACGCCTGGGAACTCGCCCGCGTCGCCCACGAGGGCCAGACGCGCCCGAGCGACGGCGGCCCCTACCTGCGCCATCCCGTCGAGGTCGCGGAGCTCCTGCGCGGGGTCGGGCTCGACGACGACGGCATCGTCGCGGCGGCCCTGCTCCACGACGTGGTCGAGCACACCGGGGTGGAGACGGACGACGTGTACGGGCGCTTCGGCGAGGAGGTCGGGCGGCTCGTCGAGGCGCTGACCGAGCCCGAGGGCGTCGAGCCGTACGAGCGGCGCAAGGAGCTCCACCGCGCGCAGGTGGAGGCCGCGGGCAGGCGGGCCGTGGCGATTTACGTCGCGGACAAGCTGGCCAAGCTGCGCGAGGTGCGCGCGCAGTACGCGCGCGCTGGCGAGCGGGCGGCCGACGCGCTCAAGGCGCCGCTCGACGTCCGCGTGCGCCTCTGGGAGGAAGACTTGGCGATGGCGCGCCGCGCGTTCCCCGAGCTCCCGCTCGTCGCCCGCCTGGAGGCCGAGCTCGCCGCGTTGGCGGGACAGCGCGAGGCCGACCGGTAGGCTGCTGGGCCGCCTCGTGACCAGCCTGACCAGCAACCGCTTCCTCTACCTCTTCGTCTTCATCGTCGGCACCGGCACGCTCGGCGCCGAGATCGCCGCCACGCGCCTGATGGCGCCCTTCTTCGGCGCCTCGACGATCGTCTGGGCGAACACGATCGGCGTCGTGCTGATCGCCCTGTCGCTGGGCTACTGGCTAGGTGGCCGCCTCGCCGACCGCTACCCGCACGTCCGCGGCATGTGCCTCGTCGTGCTGATCGCGGCAATCCTGCTCGCGGTCGTCCCGTTCGTCGCCCGGCCGCTCTTCGACGTCTCCGTCGAGGCCCTCGACGAGATCCAGGCCGGCGCCTTCATCGGCTCGCTGTTCGGCGTGCTGTTCTTGATCGCCCTGCCGGTGCTGCTGCTCGGCGCCGTGGCGCCGTACGCGATCCGCCTCGCGGTCCCCGACGTCCAGCACTCCGGGCGCGTCGCCGGCCGCCTCTACGCGATCTCCACCGCGGGCTCGCTGCTCGGCAACTGGCTCTCGGCGCTGCTTTTGATCCCGCTGCTCGGCACGCAGCGCACCTTCGTCGCCTTCGCCTGCGTGATCGCGCTCGCCGCGGCCGCCGGCCTCGGCTGGCGCTACCTCGCCGTCCCGGTCGCGCTCGCCGCCGTGATGGCGATCCCCGTGGGCACCGTCAAGGCCACGGAGAACGGGCGGGTGATCTACGAGAAGGAGACCGAGCACCAATACCTGCGCGTCGTCGAGCGCGAGAACGGCGACCGCCTGCTGGAGCTCAACGAAGGGCAGGCCGTCCACTCCTGGTACAAGCCGGACACGGTGCTCACCGACAACGTCTGGGACGGCTACCTCGTGCTGCCGTTCGCAGCGCTCGACGAGCCGCCCGGGCGCATCGCGATCCTCGGCAACGCCGCGGGCACCACCGCGCGCGCCTACGGCGAGTTCTTCCCCGACACGATCATCGACGGCGTCGAGATCGACGGCGAGCTGACCGAGGTGGGTAGGCGCTACTTCGGGATGGACAACCCCAACCTGACCGTCTACCACGAGGACGCGCGCCCCTGGCTGCGTCGCACCGACGAGCGCTACGACGTGATCATGGTCGACGCCTACCGCCAGCCCTACATCCCCTTCTACCTGGCCACCAAGGAGTTCTTCGAGCTCGCCCGCGAACGGCTCAACCCGGGCGGCGTCGTGATCGTGAACGCCGGCCACCCCGAGGGCAACGACGATCTGGAGACCGTGCTCGGCTCGACGATGGCGAGCGTCTTCCCGACCGTCCTGCGCGACCCGATCGAGGACACGAACACCCTGCTTCTGGGCACCGAGGGCGAGGCGTCGGCGGAGCGCCTGATCCGGGCGATCCCCGATCTCCCGCCCGAGCTGCGGGCCCTCGCCGCAACCCAGGCGTCGAAGATCGGGCCGCGCCTGCCCGGCGACGAGGTCTACACCGACGACAAGGCGCCCGTCGAGTGGCTGATCGACCGCTCGATCCTGGGCTACGCCGCCAAGGAGGACTGAGCGTGGGCCGCGCGGAGCGGGCCTGGGCCTGGGTGCTCACGGGACCCGTCGGGCGGGTGATCGCGTTCGTGGCCGATCTCGCCGCCGCCCTCGCGGGCGCCGTGTTACGGGCGCTACGCGGGCGAAGCTCGTAAGGTTGTCGCCGACATGCGCACCCAAGTAACCGAGCTGCCCGACTCGCGCGTCCGCGTCGAGGTGGGAGTCGAGCCCGAGGCCGTCAAGCAGCGGATGGAGCGCGCCGCCAAGGCGCTCGCGCGCGACATGCGCGTGCCCGGATTCCGGAAGGGCAAGGTCCCGCCGCAGCTCGTCATCCAGCGGCTCGGCCGCGAGGCCGTGCTCGAGCAGGCCTTCCAGGACGCGCTCCCGGAGTGGTACGAGCGCGCCGTCATGGAGGCCGGCATCAGCCCCGTGGGCAGCCCGCAGCTCAACATCGAGCAGCTCCCGGCCGAGGGCGAGGAGCTCGAGTTCAGCTTCGAGATCGGGGTGCGCCCGCGCGCGGAGCTCGGCGAGTACAAGGGCCTCGAGGTCGGCCGCGAGGAGGCCGAGGTCGACGAGGAGATCGTCGACCGCGAGCTCGAGCGGTTGCGCGAGGGCTTCGGCAGCCTCAACCCGGTCGACCGCGCCGCCCAGTCCGGCGACATCGTCGTGATCGACTACGAAGGCACGGTCGACGGCGAGCCCTTCGAGGGCTCCGAGGGCAAGGACTTCGCGATCGAGCTCGGCGCCGAGAACCTGCTGCCCGAGTTCGACAAGGCGATCACCGGGCTGAAGGCCGGGGACGAGACCGAGGTCGAGGTCGAGTTCCCCGACGACCACAAGCCGGACGAGCTCGCCGGCAAGCAGGGCAAGTTCACCGTCAAGGTGAAGGAGGTCCGCGAGAAGGAGCTGCCCGAGCTCGACGACGACTTCGCCCAGCTCGCCTCCGAGTTCGACACGCTCGAGGAGCTGCGCGCCGACATCCGCGAGCGCGTCGAGCGGGTGCTCGAGCAGCGCGCCGACGCGGAGTTCCGCGAGGCTGCCGTCGAGGCCGCCATCGCCAACGCGAAGATCGAGCTACCGCACGACATCGTCCACGCCCGGGCCCACGAGCTGTGGGAGCAGCTCGAGCGCTCGCTGGCGGCACGCGGCATCGACCCGCAGACCTACGCCCGCATGCAGGGCAAGGACCGCCACGAGCTGATCACCGAGAGCGAGGAGGCAGCCGAGCGGCAGCTGCGGCGCGAGGCGACGCTGGAGGCGATCGCCGACGCCGAGGGGATCGACCCGACCGACGAGGAGCTGATCGAGGCGCTCGGGCCCGGCGAGGGCAAGGAGTCGCCGGAGAAGATCCTTGAGCGCCTCAAGAAGAGCGGCCGGGACGCCCTGCTGCGCCAGGAGGTGCGGATGCGCAAGGCGGCCGAGCTGGTCGCGGACTCGGCGAAGCCGATCCCGAAGGCTCAGGCCGAGGCGCGCGAGGCGCTGTGGACCCCGGAGAAGGAGGAGGCCGGCGGCGCCTCCGAGGGCGACGCCGGCGGCGAGGCCGAGTCCGGCAAGCTCTGGACTCCAGACAGCTAGCCGGACCCGGCCCCCCGCGCGAGCGTCAGCTCTTGCGGAGCTTGACGCGCTTCTTGGCGGTGAACTTCTCCCCGCCGGCCTTCACCTGAGCCAGCACGACGACGCGCTTGGCCTTCAGGATCTTCTTCTGGAAGCGCTTCTTGACCTTGAGCGTCACCGCCTTCGCCTTGCCGGCGCGCAGCGTGACGACCTTGCGCTTCGTGATGATCTTGCGCCCGAGCTTCACCTTGACGTTGATGCGGCACTTGCTCGGAGCGACGGCCGCCGGGCAGCGCAGCGCGACCGCGGCGCGCGGGCCGTTGGTCGCTGCCACGTCCCCGAAGCCCTCCTTGACGTCGTTCTTGAGCTGCTTCTTGCTCGCGCTCTGGGCCTTCAGCACGACGTCGTCGTAGTCGACGTTGCCGGACCCGACGCCCGAGGCGACCGGCGTGTTGAGCGACGTGCGGATGACGATCCGGTACTTCTGGCCGATCTGGAGAGCGTTCCCCGGGATCGAGACCTCGTCAATCGCCTTCCACTCGCTCTGCACGTTGGGCAGCGTCTCGTTGTTGATCACCGTCACGGCCTCACCGGGCTCGGACGGCACGATCGCGACGCTGTAGGTCGCGTTGTTCGAGCCGCCCACGCCGAGCAGTTCAGCGACGTTCGAGCGGAACTTGGCCGAGAACGTCAGCTTCTGCGCCGGCTTGCCCTGGGCGCCGTTGTACGTGAACTCCGGGCTTGTCCAGATGCCGGTCGAGGACTGCCCGAGCAGGGACACGAGGATCCCGTAGCTCGTGCGGATGTGCCCGTCGCTCGCGCCGTCGGCGCCGCCGGACCCCACGTAGGTGTTGGTCACGGACGGGCAGACCACGCCGATTTCGCCGAGGATGCACAGAGCCGGGTTGGAGTACTCCCTGTCGTGCGTCCAGCCCCCGACGGAGGTCGTGAACTTCTGCGCGTCCTCCTGCGGCGCGTAGGTCGATGTGGCCGCGTTCGCCACGGTCGGTGTCAGTGCGGCGCACAGCGCGGCGCAGAGGGCAATCAGCCCTGTCCTGAGTCGCAAAGGTCCCTCCTTGGATTGCGGTTAACGACAGATGCGCTCTTCATAGACCTTCGGCGCGCGTCATGCGCCACTTGAACTTTTCTTCCCGCGACGAGCGGACCGGTGACGGGATCGGGGCGCCGCTTCTATACACTCAGCCGCCGATGAGCCCCCTGGTTCCGATGGTCGTTGAGCAGACGTCGCGCGGCGAGCGCGCGTTCGACATCTACTCGCGCCTGCTCAACGAGCGGATCGTCTTCCTCGGGACCCCGATCAACGACGACATCGCCAACCTCGTCGTCGCGCAGCTCATCCACCTGGAGTCCGAGGACCCCGACAAGGACATCTCCATGTACATCAACTCGCCGGGCGGGTCGGTGTACGCGGGGCTCGCGATCTACGACACGATGCAGTTCATCAAGCCCGACGTGCAGACGATCTGCGTCGGGGTGGCGATGAGCATGGGGGCTCTTCTTCTGGCCGGCGGCGCGCCTGGCAAGCGCATGGCGCTGCCGAACTCGAAGATCCTGATCCACCAGGTCTCGGCGGGGTTCTCCGGCCAGGCGACGGACATCGAGATTCACGCGCGCGAGATCATCGACGTGCGCAAGCGGCTCGACGAGATCATCTCCAAGCACACCGGGCAGCCGCTCGAGAAGGTCACGCAGGACACCGAGCGTGACTACTTCATGAGCGCCGAGGAGGCGAAGGAGTACAACATCGTCGACCGCGTGCTCGAGCACCGGTAGGCGCTCGGGTCACGGTCTCCCTTTCGCCCGGCGGCCGCGCCGCCCGCCGGCGCCACGCGGACGCCGGCGGGGCGAAGCGCTCGGCCTCAGGTGCGGGTTGCCTTCCAGCGGACCTTGCCGCTGTCGCAGCCCTTCTGGCCGCTGAACTTGCCCTTCGCGCGGAAGAACCCGGTCACCTTGGCGCCGCGGTTGCGGACGCGGCCCTCGATGCGGACGCTCTTCCCCTTGCGCTTGATGATGTGGCGGAAGGTCTTGTTGGCCTTCACCTTGATGCGGGACACCTTGCCCTTGATCAGGACGACGGTCTCCTTCTTGCAGGTGGCCTGGAGCTTGCTGAACTTGAACTTGCGCAGCTCGGTCGGCTTGCCGTTCACGGTGCGCAGGACGAAGCTCACGGTGAGGTCCGGCGAACCGGTCGCCTTCGGGCCGCTCGCGGCCTTCTGCTCGCCCGCCGAGGCGAGCGTGGGCACTGCAAGAAGCGCGGTGAGGGTCACCAGGATGAGGGAACGTCTCATTCAGCCTCCTTATCGTTCGACCCCCCCGTCGCCCCCACGGTACTCGACGCAGTGGCGCGTCGTTCGCGCCCCGCTTTGCAAGGCTGCGCGCAACGGAAGGGACAGGGGACGCGGCGAAGTAACTGGTTCGCGTCAGGACGCCGGAGCGCCGTTGCCGTAATCTGAGGCCGGTAGGTCCGGCAGCACGCACACGCCGAAGGAGGCAACTTGGCACGCCCGACCGACTCGAACGAACAGCTCCTCTGCAGCTTCTGCGGGAAGTCGCAGCGTCAGGTCAAGAAGCTGATCGCCGGTCCCGGTGTCTACATCTGCGACGAGTGCATCGACCTCTGCAACGAGATCATCGACGAGGAGCTCACCGCGCCGCCGAGCTTCGAGCTCGAGAACCTGCCGAAGCCCGCTGAGATCTACGACATCCTCCAGGAGTACGTCGTCGGCCAGGACAAGGCGAAGCGCGCCCTCTCGGTCGCCGTCTACAACCACTACAAGCGGGTCCAGATCCGCCAGCAGGGCGGCGACGACGACATCGAGCTGCAGAAGTCGAACATCATGCTGCTCGGACCGACCGGCTGCGGCAAGACGCTGCTCGCCCAGACGCTGGCCCGGATCCTCAACGTGCCGTTCGCGATCGCCGACGCGACGGCGCTCACCGAGGCGGGCTACGTCGGGGAGGACGTCGAGAACATCCTGCTCAAGCTGATCCAGGCGGCCGACTACGACGTCAAGAAGGCCGAGACCGGGATCATCTACATCGACGAGATCGACAAGATCGCGCGCAAGGCCGACAACCCGTCGATCACGCGCGACGTGTCCGGCGAGGGCGTCCAGCAGGCGCTGCTCAAGATCCTCGAGGGCACCCAGGCTTCGGTGCCGCCGCAGGGCGGGCGCAAGCACCCGCACCAAGAGTTCCTCACCATCGACACCACGAACATCCTGTTCATCTGCGGCGGGTCCTTCGCGAACCTCGACAAGATCATCGAGCGGCGGATCGGCCGCAACGGCGTGGGCTTCGGCGCCGAGGTCTCCTCGCGCGAGCGCCGCGACCCGGGCGAGCTGTTCGAGCACGTCCTGCCCGAGGATTTGATCGAGTACGGCCTGATCCCGGAGTTCATCGGCCGCCTGCCCGTGATCGCGCCGATCCACCAGCTCACCCGCGAGGACCTGATCACGATCCTCACCGAGCCGCGCAACGCGCTCACCAAGCAGTTCAAGCGCTTCTTCGAGTTCGACGACATCGAGCTGGTCTTCGCCGAGGACTCGCTGGGCGCCATCGCCGACCGCGCGCTCGAGCGCGAGACCGGCGCCCGCGGGCTGCGCTCGATCCTCGAGGAGACCCTGCTCGACGTGCAGTTCGAGCTGCCCTCGCGCCGCGACGTGCGCAAGTGCGTGGTGACCAAGGAGACGATCACCGAGGGCCGCAGGCCCACGCTCGTCACCGAGGCGGTCGCCGAAGAGGACCCGGCCGGCCTGCTCAAGGAGGAGTCGGCCTAGCCGCCCGCACCCGGCGACGCGCTCGATCGCGGGCCGGGCGGGTTCAGGCGCGCGCGACGAGGTCGCGCGCGGGGTCCACGCCGTAGCGCGAGCCCGCCGCGGCGAGCTCGTCGGTGAGCGGCCAGCGGTCGGGGGCCTCGGGGCCCTCGTGCTCGGGGCTTGCGCCCTTGAGCGACATGCAGCCGGTGTTGTCGCCGATCGCGCGGATCGAGTCCACGTCGTTCGGCTCCAGGAGCACCTCCGGGGGCAGGCCGGCGAGCTCGCGGCGCTTGTCCTCGATCGGCCGGGCGCCGGGCCCGGCCTCCTGGATCAGCGTCGGCACCACGCAGCGCACGGCCGGGTGGGCCAGGTTCCACTGGCAGGCGAGCTGCAGCGGGCTGAGGCCGTAACGCGCGGCGATCGGGCGCATGCGCTCGACGCGCTCCAGCCCGGCTGCGATCCAGCCCTCCGGGCGGAAGCGGCGGTGGTCGTGCTCGTGGAGCGGGGTATCCGGCCGCAGATCGCCCCAGAACAGCCCGCCGTAGTCGACGACGCGGGTGATCACGCTGACGTCCGCGTCGCGCGCCGCGTCGAGGCCGAGCTCGCCCGGCCACGGCTCGAGCGGGTTGAGGATGATCATCGCCCAGTCGATCAGCTCGCCGAAGCGCTCGTAGCAGCGGATCAGATCGAGCGTGAACCCGTTCGCCGGCCCGGGCGCGACGCCGATCGCGTCCGCGAGGCCCTCGTCGCGCAGCGCGGCCAACGCGCTCCACACGGCCTCGCTCTCGTACCCGCGGCGGTCGGGGTTGTGCAGGAGCAGGACGTCGAAGCGCTCGACGCCGCAGCGCTCCAGGCTGCGCTCCGTCGCCATGCGCAGGTACGCCGCGTAGCCGCCCTCGTCGCGCAGGGACGGGTCGGTGAACCGCGGGAAGCCCTTCGCGCCCCGGCGCTCGCCCTCGTAGAAGTCGTGGCCCACCGCGCCCACGATGCGGTACGAGTCCCTGGGGACTCCGGCGAGCGCGCGGCCGAGCAGCTCGTCGGCCGCGCCCTGGCCGTAGACGTCGGCGGTGATCACCGTGTCGATCCCGCCGCCGGGCCGCAGGAGGGCCTCGAGGCGCTCCGCGCCGACGTCCTCGCCGAAGCGCATGAACGCGCCGCCGCTCCAGGTGCCCAGCGCGATCGTGCCGAGGTCAGCCATCGCGCACAAAGCTAGACGACGCAGCCCGCGGGCGCGGCGGCCGCGGGCTGCGTCGCCGGCCCTCAGCGCCGGTCGGGTGGGAACGGATCGACGTCAGCGCCGCGGCGCGCGCGCCAGTCGTGCATGCCCGAGTAGCACTCGGCCAGCGTCCCGGCCCTGGCCTCGCTCAGGATGCGGCCGTTCGCTTCGATCCTGCCCTGGGTCCGGCCGCCCTTCGCGAGGCGGCCGCGCAGCTTGACCCGCATCTTGACGTGGCCGGGCACCGCGACGCCGACGGCCTTGCGGGTCGCGGCGAACTTGCCGTTCTCGCGCACGGGGATCCGGCCCTTGATGCGCATCGGAATCCAGTCGACGTACGCGCTGCCGCGGCACGTGAAGGGAACCACCGCGTAGAGCTTCGTCAGGAAGCGCTTTCCCTTCGCCCGCTTGATGCCGTGCCCGATGTAGGTGTTCGGGTCGCCGGCGATCCGCCCCTCGTACTTGGCGTCGGGGATGCCCCCGGCGAGCGCCGGCGCCGCCGTGCAGGCGAGGGCCGCCGCCGCCAGCGCGGTCGCAAGCTTCGTGCGAGCGCTCACCGGAGCGCCTCCCGCGGCTTGATCACGGGGTCCGCCTCGGCGCCGCGCTTGGCGCGCCAGCGCAGCACGCCCGTGTAGCAGATGGTCGGCTCGCCACCTCGAGTCGTGCCGGCGTCCTCGTACACGCCGCGCGTGGAGAGCCTGCCGCTGGCGGTCTTTCCGTGAAGCCTTCCCCTGATCTTGAAGCGGAAGGGCGAGCCCTCGAAGTCCGATCTGAGGGTGCCGCGGAAGCGGCCGTCCCGCACCTTGATCGAGCCCTCTACGCGAACCCGGGCCCGGCCACCGTACCGCGCGTGGCACCACGCGGGGACGACCGCGAAGATCCTGCGCACCCGGCTGGCGCCGTTGGCTCTCTTGACGTCGAAGCCGATGTAGGTGGACCGGTCGCCTTGGATGCGCCCCTCGAACTGGTGATCGGGAAACGTACCGGCTGAAGCAGGGCTCGCCAGCGCTCCCGCTGCGGCGATCGAGACGACGGTCGCGACGATGCGTCTCACGCGCTCCCTCCCTATGGAAATGGACAGGTGGATGGGTCGCGCGCAGAATATCCCGCCGAGCCGCCGCTGTGGAGAGGCGCGGGCGCGCGAAGGCCGGCGATCGCGCGGAGATGCGGGCCTCGTACTGGCTGCCGGGAAGGTCGCGCCATACCCCGCGCCTCGGCCGCTGTCCACCGCACTAAGATCGCCGCTCGTGAAGCCCGAACTCCGCGACAAGCTCGAAGCCACCACGCGCTGGGATCCCGCCGCGGCGGAGCGGGGGATCTTCGAGCGCTGGCTCGAGGGCGGCTACTTCCATCCCGAGCCCACCGGCGACCCGGACTCGAACTACTCGATCGCGATCCCGCCGCCGAACGTGACCGGGTCCCTGCACATGGGGCACGCCCTCAACGGCACGATCCAGGACGTGCTCGCGCGCACGAACCGGATGCGCGGGCGCAACACGCTCTGGATCCTCGGGACCGACCACGCGAGCATCGCGGTGCACGCCGTCCTGGAGCGCGAGCTGCGCAAGGAGGGGGTCTCGCGCCACGACCTCGGCCGCGAGAAGTTCCTCGAGCGCGCCTGGGACTGGAAGGAGCACCACGGGTCGCTGATCGTCGAGCAGTTCAAGCGCCTCGGCGCGTCGGTGGACTACACGACCGAGCACTTCACCCTCGACCCGAGCTACGTGCGCGCGGTCTACCGGGTGTTCGTCGCGCTGTACGAGAAGGGCTACATCTACCGCGACCACTACATCGTCAACTGGGACGTCGGCTCGCAGTCGGTGATCTCCGACCTCGAGGTCGAGAACCGCGAGGTCACCGACACGCTGTACTCGATCGCCTACCCGCTGGCCGACGGCGACGGCGAGATCGTGGTCGCTACGGTGCGCCCCGAGACGATGCTCGCCGACACGGCGGTCGCCGTGAACCCGAAGGACGAGCGCTACGCGGGCCTCGTCGGCAAGGAGTGCATCCTGCCGCTGGTCGGGCGGCGCCTGCCGATCATCGCCGACGAGCACGTCGACCCCGAGTTCGGCACGGGCGCGCTCAAGATCACCCCGGGCCACGACCCCAACGACTTCGAGATCGGCCGCGCCCACGGGCTCGACGAGATCGTCGTGATCGGCGAGGACGGCCGCATGACCGAGGCCGCCGGCGAGCGCTTCGCGGGGCTGACGACCGCCGAGGCCCAGAAGGCAGTGGTCGAGGCGCTGCGCGCCGAGGGGGCGCTGCGCGGCGAGGAGGAGTACACCCACTCCGTCCCGTTCTCGCACCGCTCGGGCGAGCGCATCGAGCCGCTGATCTCGCTGCAGTGGTTCTGCCGGATGGACGAGCTCGCGGCGCCCGCGATCGACGTCGTCGAGCGCGACGAGATCCGCATCCAGCCCGAGCAGTGGAAGCGCGTCTACCTCGACTGGATGCGCAACATCCGGCCCTGGTGCATCTCGCGCCAGCTCTGGTGGGGGCACCGGATCCCGGTCTGGTACGGCCCCGACGGCGAGCAGTTCGTCGCCGAGACGGAGGAGCAGGCGCGCGCCAAGGCGGCCGAGCAGGGCGTCGACCCGGACTCGCTGCGTCAGGACGAGGACGTCCTCGACACCTGGTTCAGCTCGGCGCTCTGGCCGTTCGCGACGCTCGGCTGGCCGGACGACACGCAGGAGCTGCGCGCGTTCTACCCGACGGACTTCCTGACGACGGCGCGCGACATCCTCTTCCTCTGGGTGGCGCGGATGATCATGACCGGGCTCGAGTTCACCGGGAAGATCCCGTTCCACGACGTCTACGTGCACTCGGTGATCCAGGCCCGCGACGGGCGGCGGATGTCGAAGAGCCTCGGCACCGGCATCGACCCGCTCGACGAGATCGAGGTCCACGGCGCCGACGCGCTGCGCTTCGGCCTGCTCGCGATGTCCTCGACGCAGGACGTGCGGTACTCGGACGCGAAGGTCCAGCAGGGGCGTGACCTCGCGAACAAGCTCTGGAACGCCTCGCGGCTCATCCTGCTGAACGCGGCCGAGGTCGAGCCGGCGCCGCCGGGCCCCGACGCGCCGGTCGAGGACCGCTGGATCGCCTCGCGCCTCGAGCGGGCGATCGAGACCGTCTCGGAGAACATCGCCTCCTACGACTTCGCGCACGCGGCGCTCGAGCTTTACCGGTTCTTCTGGTCGGAGTTCTGCGACTGGTACCTGGAGATCGCCAAGCCGCGCCTTTACGAGCGCGAGGAGGGCGTCTCCGCGACGCTGCTCTGGGCGCTCGAGCAGACCCTGGCGCTCGCGCACCCGATGATCCCGTTCGTCACCGAGGAGATCTACACCTACCTGCGCGAGCGCCTGCCCGCGGGCAGCGCCGAGATGCTGGTCGTCCACCCGTTCCCCGAGGTCGACCGGGGCCTGATCGACCCGGCCGCCGAGGAGGAGATGGAGCGCTGGATCGAGCTCACCCGCGAGGTGCGCCGCTGGCGCGACCTCGTGGGCGTGCCCGCGGGAGCCGTGCTGCCCGCCCGCGTGAGCGGCGACGGCGCGCTGCACGAGCTCGTCGCCCGCCTGGGCCGCCTGCGCTTCGAGGACGCCGAGGGCGAGGCGCTCGCGAACATCGGGCCGCTCGCGCTGCTCGCCAGCGACGAGCTCGACCCGGCCGAGGTGCGGGCGCGCATCGAGAAGCGCATCGCCGAGCTCCGGGCGGAGGTCGAGCGCGCCGAGCGCAAGCTGGCCAACGAGGGCTTCGTCTCGAAGGCGCCCGCGGAGGTCGTCGAGGCCGAGCGCGAGAAGCTCGCCGGCTACCGCGCGCAGCTCGCCGCGCTCGAGGGCTGAGCGCTGTTCGACTCCGAGCGCTGGCTGGCGACGCTCGACCCGATCGGGTGGCGGTTCGGGCTTGAGCGCATCGAGGCGCTGACGGCCGCCCTGGGCCGCCCGCAGGACCGCTACGCGACCGCGCACGTCGTCGGCACGAACGGCAAGTCGTCGGTGACGGCGATGACCGTCGCCCTGCTGGAGGCCCACGGCCACCGGGCGGGCGCCTACCTCTCGCCGCACGCCGAGCGCTGGGCGGAGCGCGTGCTGATCTCCGGGCGGACGATCGAGCCCGCGGCGTTCGCGCGCGCCGTCGAGGCGGTCGCCGCCGTCGCGCCCGAGGTCGAGCGCGGCTTCGAGCGGGGTGAGCGGATCACGCAGTTCGAGGCGGCCACCGCGGCCGCGTTCGTGGCCCTGGCCGACGCGGGCGTCGAGTACGGCGTGATCGAGGCGGGGCTGGGCGGTCGCCTCGACGCGACGAACGTGATCGCCTCGCGCGCCACCGCGCTCACCTCGGTCGGCCTCGACCACACCCAGTGGCTGGGGGAGACGGAGGCGCAGATCGCCACGGAGAAGCTCGCGGTGCTGCGGCCGCGCTCGACGCTCATCCTGGGCGACGTCTCGCCGGAGGTCGAGCGGCTCGCGCACCAGGTCGCCGCCGAGCGCGACGCCCGCGTCGTGCGCCCGCGCGAGCTCGAGCCCCCGGACGGGCGCGCGTTCGCGGCGCCGTACCTGCGCCGCAACGTCGCGGTGGCGGCGGCGCTCGCCGAGGCGCTCCTGGGCGAACTCGACCCCGAGCGGGCGCGGGCCGCCCTCGCCGAGGTGAGCCTGCCCGGCAGGGTGGAGGTCGTCCCGGGCGAGCCGCCGGTCGTGCTCGACGCCGCCCACAACCCGCAGGGGGCCCGCGCGCTCGCCGAGGCGCTCGCCGCGCTCGCGCGCGGGTGCCGGATGGTCGGCTGCCTCGCGGTGCTCGCGGACAAGGACGCGCGCGGGATCGTCGCCGAGCTCGCGGGCGTGCTGGACGCGGTCGTGTGCACGGAGCTCGTGCCGGGCGAGCTCGCCGGCATGGGCCGCCCGGACACCAAGGTCACGCCGGCCGCGGAGCTCGCCGGGCTCTGCACGGCCGCGGGGCTCGAGGCGCACGCGGAGCCCGATCCCGACGCCGCGATCGCCGCCGCCCTGCGCATGGCCGGCGAGGAGGGCGGGGTCGCCGTCGTGTGCGGCTCGCACTACCTGCTGAGCCACGCGTACGCCGCCCTCGCAGGCGACGGCGAGGGGGCGTAGGATCAGCCCATGGATCGAGAAGCACGCTCCGAGCTGCTGCAGATGATGGGCCTGGTCGCGGCCATCGTCGCGATCGTCATCCTCGTCTTCTTCGGCCTCGGCTACCTTTTCGGGCGGCTCTTCCTTTAGCGGCCGCAGGCAAGATCCCGCCCGGCGAGCCCGCCGCCGGGCGTGGCGCGAAAGGGTTTGGGGCCTCGACGAGAAAGTAGACTGCGCGATTCGCCATGCCGCCAGCGATCTTCGGCATCGACAACGCCGGCCTCAACCTGGCCATCAACCTGCTGCTGCTGTTCGTGGTGGTGGTGTGGCTCTCGCTGGTCGCCTACACCTTCTTGGACGCGCGCCGGCGAGTCGACGACTTCTTCCTGGTCGCCTGCGCGACGCTCGCGTCGCTGATCTTCCCGTTCCTGGGCACGATCGTGTACTCGATCCTGCGCCCGCCGGAGTTCCTGGAGGACGCCCGCGAGCGCGAGCTCGAGATCAAGGCCGCCGAGCTGCGGCTGCGCCACCTCGAGGAGTCGTCGTGCCCGAACTGCCAGTTCCCGATCGAGCGCACGTACCTGCGCTGCCCAAGCTGCCGGGCGCGCATCAAGGACCCGTGCGAGTCGTGCGGGAAGCCGATCGACCCGCGCTGGGCGATCTGCCCCTACTGCGAGACGCCCACGCGCCGGGCCGCCGCCCCGCGCCGCCGGGCCGTCCCGCGCTCGGAGGAGGGCGTCCCGCCCCGGGCCGCGGCGCCGAAGGCCCGTGCGGCGCGCGCCAAGCGCCCCGCCGCCAGGCCGGCTAGCGGCAAGCCCGCGGCGAGCCCTGAGGCCGCGCGCGCGGCGAAGCGCCCCGCGCCCGCGCGGCCGCAGCCGCGCCGCTCCGGGCGCTCCGCCGAGGACGCATCCGCGTCGTAGCGCGCCGCCTGTCGGCGGCCGCGCCGCAGAACTTGTAGAACCCCCGCGCAAGTTGGCGCAACGAAAGCGAGGATTGATTCGTGTCCAGAACCCTGATCCTGATCAAGCCCGACGCCTTTGAGCGCAACCTCACGGGCGAGCTTCTGGCCCGGTTCGAGCGCAAGGGCCTCCGTCTTGCGGCCCTCAAGCTGATGCAGGCGACCGAGGAGATCGCGCACGAGCACTACGCCGAGCACACCGAGAAGCCGTTCTTCGGCGAGCTCGTCGAGTTCATCACCGGCGGCCCGCTGGTCGCGGCCGTCTTCGAGGGCCCCAACGCCGTGCAGGCCGCGCGCCAGGTGATCGGCTCCACCAACCCGCTCGAGGCCGCGCCCGGCTCGATCCGCGGCGACTTCGCGCTCGAGGTGACCTACAACATGGTCCACGGCTCCGACTCCGACGAGTCGGCCGAGCGCGAGATCGGCATCTGGTTCCCCGAGCTCTAGCGAGCCGCGCGCCAGCCCGCCCTTGAGCCTCGTCCTCGCCTCGGCATCCCCGCGCCGCCGGCAGATCCTCACCTGGCTCGGCGTCGACTTCGAGGTCGTCGAGCCGCAGGTCCCGGAGCTCGACGGCGGG